>Ga0315288_10008991_pt1 | contig 12597 bp, 13 predicted proteins | sample YL17G11_20_MG_FD_203454 | JGI IMG/M metagenome (GOLD analysis project Ga0315288, IMG submission 203454) | Sediment microbial communities from Yellowstone Lake, YNP, Wyoming, USA - YL17G11_20 | ecosystem: Environmental > Aquatic > Freshwater > Lake > Sediment | place: USA: Wyoming | collected...
TGGCCGGCTGGGTTAAGGGAGACGACAAGAGCATCTCGATAGTCGCGCCCGACCGGCCGCTGCCCAAGGGCTCAACGGTGAGCTAGTCCGCCGGAGGCGGACTAGCTCGCGGGCTCCTCCTCGGGCGCAGGCGGCGCGGGCGGCGGCGGGCGCGGCGGCACCGGCTCGACCTCGAGCGCCACCCTTATTGGCGTATCGTCTACCAGGCTTGCCCCTGCCGGCACGGCCAGGCCGACCACCCGGCTGGTGCTTCTGCGCACCATGCTCAGATCCAATTGGTCGGTGTCAACGTATGTCACCGAGGCGGCATTGCTGGCCGGCAACAACAGTGTCGCAACCGGTGGGTCAACTTCGATGGAGACGAGGCGGAGGCCGCTGGGGACAGTGCCTCTCGTCCGCGGCACGATCGGCACTGTCCTGGCGACGATCACGCTTTCGCTCACGGCCGTCACACTCACTCGCGCCGGCGTCAGCGCGACGCCGTCTACGGGCTGCCCGGACGCATCGTGCGCAGACACCCTGACGAGCATCGGCACACCTGGAACCATGCGGGCTATGTCCGCCGCCGCCACGATGCGAGCGGCGCGCTCGACTTGGCTGCGCGCGCCGGATACCTGGATCTGCTCGGGCGAGCAATCAGCGCTCTTGATCTCGAAGCCGGCAACTGGCTCGCCCGCGAGCTTCACCTCGACCGGCTTGCTCTGGGACACGACCTCCTCCAGCACAGCCAGCACGGCTGGCGGTTTGACCGCCACCACGGCGACATCCTGTGGCCCCTCGACGTGGACTGGCAGCCGGTAGGTACCCGCGCCGCGTCCTTTGCACGAGACGGACGCCCTCACGCTGCCCTTCAAGTCCGTCATGTCCTGCTCAAGGCCCCGGAGCGATACCTTCACGTTCCGCGTTTTCAGCTCGAGCGCCAGCCCCGCCGCCACGCCGCGGGCGTGCACCTCGACCTCGACCGTTGCGTGGGTGATCGGATTCTCCTCGTTGAGCATCACCCAGAACCACAGGAAGATGGCCAGGAGGAGAGAGGCGGCCTTGACGGGCAGGTTCCTATGTAGCATCCTCGCGCCTCCGCAGGCGACGCTCGCCCCGCAGTCTCAGCCGCGGTGCGCGAGGAGGAGGCGCCAGCAGGCTGAGAAGCCGTTGCTTGAGCACATCGGGAGCAAGGTTGCTGTACAGCCGGCCGCTGATGGCGAGCGAGATGGCGCCGGTTTCCTCCGACACCACGATGATCACCGCGTCCGTCGTCTCGCTCAGCCCAAGGGCCGCCCGATGCCGGGTGCCGAGCAGACCCCGCACATCCCGCCGCTCCGTCAGCGGCAGCAGACAGCCCGCGGCCACGATCCGGTCACCGCGCATCACCACCGCGAGATCGTGCAGCGGCGTGCCCGGGTAGAAGATCGTGCGCAGCAGGTCGGCCGACGCCACCGCCTCCACCCGCCGCCCCGTCTGCACCACGTCGTTGAGGCCCACCTCGCGCTCGATGACAACCAGCGCGCCGATCCGCTCCCGGCCAAGCTGCCGCGCGCTCAGCACGATCTCGTCCACCAACTGGGTGATCTGCTCCCTCCGCAGGGCGGTGAAGCCAACCCCGAAGATGTGGCCGCGGCCGATCTGCTCCAGCGCCAGCCGCAGCTCCGGCTGGAAGAGGATGATCAACGCGATCACACCTGGCAGCAGCGCCTGCTTCAGCATCCAGTTGAACGTGGACAGCTTGAGAGCCTGGGTCAGCACGATCAGCGCACCCAGCACAAGCAGACCTCTGATGAGCTGCACCGCCCGCGTCCCCCGAAGCAAGCGAAGGACGAAGTAAACGCTGATCGCCACCAGCGCGATGTCGAGAACCGAAAGAGGGCCAAAGCTTTCCCGCACGACCTGCCAAACCACCCTAAGCCAGGCCATCATCTCAGCTTCTCATCCGTCACGGTTACATCACTGTCCAGGAGAGGATTCCGGTCGCTTGGCAAGGGCCTCCCTCAATCGGCGGTAGGTTTCGGCCAGCGCCTCCGGCACCACCCGGGTGTCTGCGCTCACGGCCATGAAATTCGTGTCACCACTCCATCGGGGCACCACGTGGATGTGCAAGTGCTCGGCATAGCCGGCGCCTGCGACGTGCCCTACGTTCACTCCGATGTTGAATCCCTCTGGCGAGAAGGCGCTCCTCAGCACCTCCAGCGCGATGCGGATGCCGTAGAGCAACTCGCTCGACTCCTGCGCCTCCAGCTCGAGCGGATCGGAAACGTGGCGGAAAGGCGCGATCATCAGGTGCCCCGTGTTGTAGGGAAACGCGTTGAGCATGATGAACACCAGCTCCCCCCGATGCAGGATCTGGCTGGCCTCATCGTCACCGCTCTTCGGCTTCGTGCAGAAGATGCAGCCTTTCGGTTGCTCGGCCGTCACGTACCCCATGCGCCACGGCGCCCAGATGTGGTTCACCGCGCTCCTCCGCTGCGGAGACTGTAGGGGCGACCCGGCGGGCCGTCCGAAACCAGCCGCCCACTCGCCCCTGCGATGCGGTGTCGCTTAGCAGCCATCATAGCGGAGCGCACAAGCCCACGTCAAACCCCCGGCCCCCATCATGTCGCTCGAACCGGCGCCAGCCGGCCCGTGCGCGCGGAGGCGGTGATGGCGTCCAGCATCGCCATCACCACCACTGCCTGGGAGCCCGGCGAGATCGGCTCTTCACGGCGCCGCACGCAGTCGGCGAAGTGCTGCGTCTCCACGGCGTAGGCATTCCGCTCGTCCAGGCTCGCCGCAGTCTCCAGCTCGACCCCGCCCTCGGTCCGGTAGAGGACAACGTTCGGCTGAATCTGAGCGCCTCCCTTTGTGCCCAGCAACCGCACCCAGAACAGGTCACTGGTGTGCGCAGCCCACGCAATGTCAACACTGATCGCGCGCCCATCCTCGAGACGGATGATCGCCCCCACCATGTCCTCGACGCTGAACTTCCCCGGGCTGTAACCGACCCCCCAGCCCCCCATGCCTTGTCCGGTGCGCCCCAGGTGGTCGAAGGTAACACCGAATGCCGCGGCGGGCTTCGGCCGGCCCATCAACCACCAGAGCAGGTCCACCGCATGGACGCCAAGATCAATGAGCGGCCCGCCGCCGGATTGCCTCCGGTCTTGGAACCAACCCTTCGGTATCCCGCTGCGGCGGAACCAGACCGCCTTGCCATAGTAGATATCACCCAGGCGCCCGCTCTCCACGAGGCGCTTGGCGAACTCCGACGCGCCGCTGTACCTGGCCGACTGCGCCACCATCAGGATCCTGCCGGCTGCCTTCGCCGCCTCCGCCATCCGCTTCGCCTGCTGGGCGTTCATCGCGATCGGCTTCTCGCAGAGCACGTCCTTACCGGCTTTGATCGCGTCGAGCGCGATCGGCATATGGGTGTTGTTCGGCGTGCAGATGGTGACCGCGTCGACCACCTCGCTGGACAGCATCTCCCGGTGATTACTGAACATGTGTGGCACGCGGTGTTGTTTCGCCGCAGCCTGCGCGCGCCTGGCGTGCACATCGCACACCGCTGTCACCTCCACGCCCGTGCAGCCGCTGCTGGCATCGAGATGCGCTGCCCCAATCGCCCCAGTTCCGATGATCCCCAGCCGAACCGTCTTCCTCATACCACGACCCTCCGTGAGCGATGGTCCTCGTTGGCTGACTTCCACTCGCCCGCTGACGCTCCTGCCCGCAGGGCTTCGTCGCGTCGCCCCAAGCGCCGGGCGGTTTCCCCGACCCAAGGGTGAGCAATCAGCCGGAAGAGGAATAGCGTGAGCTAGAGAACGAGACGAAGTGAGCGCGGGGTCATCCGCGCGGCTCGATCATGACAACGGCGTGCCGCCCCAGACCCAGGCACTTGGCGGCGCTGCCGAGGTTGAGCGCGATCTCGAGCCGCCCGGTGCTCCCGAAGATGGCCAGCAGTTCCCCGGGAGCTGCCCCGGCGTAGGCAGTCCGGACCTCCTCGATCACGCTGTCGCCGACCCGCATAACGACCTCCTCGGCGCCCACCTCTCTCTGCCATGTGACCAGGTCCCTCTCCGAGAGGTCGGTCACAAGGTTGCCGAAGCGATCGACATGCACGACGTGCGCGATCAGACCCGCGCCTGTGACCACCGGCCGCGAGACGACGAACCGCACCAGCGCACCTTCGATCTCCGAGCCTACTGCCTCTATCGGCAGGCCCGCCGCAAGCCGGGCGGCCACCGGTGCCATTATGTCCCGGCCATGGAAGGTCTGGCTGACCTCGGGCAGGAACAGCTCCGTCCGCTCCAGGGAGAACGCTCGGTACTCCCGCGCGCCCGCCAGTACGTAGGTGAGCACCCCGTTGTCCGGGGCGATGAACCGCTGGCGCTGGGCCTCAACCACCACCACCCGTCGCTCGCTGCCAACGCCCGGATCAACCACGATCACATGCACCGTTCCCTCAGGGCAGAAACGCCAGGCGGTGTCCACCAGGAAGGCTGCCTGCTCGATGTCCTGTGGCGGGATCTCGTGGCACAGGTCAATGAGCCGCGCGGTCGGACACATGCTGAGGATGACAGCCCTCATCACGCCGACGTAGGTGTCGGCCGTTCCGAGGTCGCTCAACAGCGTAACGAAAGGCCCCGCCCTGTTGCCTGACATCGCCGCCCTCCCGCCAAGGGTGACGTGTGCAGCCTCCCCCCTGTCCTTTCGGGACTTCGCCGGTGCCTCCACTTCCCCTGCGGCCTGTCGAAAGTGTGCCTGAGTGATCGTCTGTGGCAGAAAGTGGACAACGAGAGACTAAACCTACTTGACTGCTGTGGACTCAAGGTCTATCCTCTGGGGCGGAGAGGTATGTCCAGTCACATTGCCAGGAGGTGGGTCAGATGTCTGCATTGAGGCGATGGGAGCCGTTTCAAGGTCTGCTCGGCATGCAGTCCGAACTGGACCGAATGTTCGATGACTTCTTCGGCCGGCCCGCGCTGGTGCGGGCCGAGGGAGTGCGTGTCCCAACGGTTGACGTATCCGAGACCGCCGACGCTGTGCTCGTGAAGGCTGAAATGCCGGGCGTTGACAAGAAGGACCTTAATGTCGAGGTCATGCCGGGCAACCTCTTGCTCAAGGCCGAGATCACGCGGGAGAAAGAGGAGAAGGACGGGCAATTCCACCGGCGAGAGCGGGTATGGCAGCGCTACGAGCGGGTTGTCCCGCTGCCGGCGGAAGTGGTCACCGACCAGGTGACGGCGACGATGAAGGATGGCGTCCTCGAGGTGCGGATGCCAAAGACCGAGCGGAGTAAGGCCACAACGCCGAGGAAGATCGCCATCGAATAGCCGTGGGGGGGCGACTCGTTCGCCTTGGGCATAGTCGAAGGGCCGAGTCGCCCCCATGCTGTCGTCAGCTAAGCTTGCTTGCCCTCGCCCAACTGCTGAAGGAACTTCACGTATTCCTGCGCGCTCATCAGCGAGCGCATTTCCGCCGGATCCGACAGCTCGATCTTCGCCAGCCAGCCCGCGTCATAGGGCGACTGGTTGATCTGCTCGGGCGCGTCCTCGAGGGCGCCATTCACTTCCACTACCCGGCCGCTGACCGGTGAGTTCACGTCGGCGACGGCCTTCACCGACTCGACGCTCCCGAGCGGTTCGCCCCGCTTCATCTCATCGTCGGGCCTGGGAAGCTCGACATAAACCACATCCCCGAGCTGCTCCTGCGCGTAGTTGGTGACCCCCACCGTCGCGACGCCTTCCTCTACACGCGCCCATTGGTGCGTCTCGCTGTAGTACAAATCCCCAGGATACACGTTCTCCTCCCGTTACTGAGTGACGCAAGCTGCCTGCCCCGAACGAAGTCGCAGGGCCAACTTGCGATACGGCTCTCGTCTGCCGTTGATACTGCGGGCTCTAACGGGCCACCTTCTTGCCTGCCAGCCGCAGGACCGACCTATCTTCTATATGGCCTGGCGGCCGCTGTCAACCCTCCCGGCAAGCTGCCACACAAGCCGCGCCATATCCGGTGGCATTGCCGCCGAGAACGTCACCTCTTGGCCCGTTATCGGATGTCGGAACCTGAGGAAGTGAGCGTGGAGCGCCTGGCCCTCCAGCGCCCGGACGACGGCTTCCGTCTCTCTCCCAACACCGGCCCGCCTTCGGCGCGCCTGCCGCAGCCCGTAGACCGGATCGCCCACCACTGGATGGCCGATGTGGGCAAGGTGAACCCTGATCTGATGGGTGCGCCCCGTTCCCAGCTTCGCCTCGACAAGAGTAACCTCCCCAAACCGCCGGAGCACTGCGATGTCCGTGTGCGCGGGCCTCAGCTTCCCCTGCCACTTGCGCAAGTTGCCTGCCCTGAGCGAGGTCGAAGGAGCAACTTGCGCGAGTTGGGGAACCGCAGCCATCTTCATGGGTTCCCGTTGGCGCCGGCCGATGGGCACGTCTATGAGCAGGCGGTCCTCCCGCACGTTCCCCCAGACCAGCGCAAGGTAGCGGCGCTCGGCCTCGCGGCGCCGCATCTGACGGGCCAGCTCGTGGTAGGCAGCGTCCGTCTTGGCGACGACGAGCAGCCCGGAGGTGCCGCGGTCCAGCCTATGCACGATCCCGGGCCGATGCGCTCCCGACCCCGCCGCCAGCCGGTGGGTGTGGCCGAGCAGCGCGTGCACTAGCGTTCCTGAGGTGCGGCTCTTCAGCGCCCCAGAGGGGCCGGGCACTGGATGCACTACCATGCCCCGGGGTTTGCTCACGACAATCACGTCGTCGTCCTCGAACAGGATGTCGAGTGGGATGCTCTCGGGGCGCGGCTCCGCCTCACCTTCGGAAGGCAGCGACACCTCCACCGCCTCCCCCGCCGCCATGCGCCGACCCGGGGAAGCCGGGCGGCCATCCACAAGCACGCGGCCTTGTTTGGCCAGCCGCTCGGCCTGTGACCTGGTCAAGCCAAGGGCCCGCGCGGCCAGCACCACATCCAGCCGCTTGCCCGATTCCTCCCGCTCCACCCGCAATGATACATCGCTCATGGTCAGGCGTTCCGCGCCTCCGCCTTGTCGCTCCGCTTCCTCGAGCGCCCGCGCAGCAAGAAGCCCACCAGGGCTGCCACGAAGATCACGATGCTGGCGGCCTGGGCCTCGGTGAGGCCGTCCAGCAACACCCTCGCGGTATAGCCCTTGCGCAGCACCTCGATGGCAGACCGGAGCGGCGCATACAGCATCAGGTAGAGCAGGAACAGTTGCCCCTGCCCTTTCAGCCGGCCGCGCACCGCCATGAGACCTGCGAGGATGAGGAAGCTGCCCAGCGCCGCGTAGATCTGCGTCGGGTGAGATGGTTCGGTGGTGATCTGCGAATCGGGCCACAGTGGGAAGCGAAGGCCCCACGGCAGGCCAGTCGGTCCACCGTAGCAGCAGCCGTTCAGCAGGCACCCGAACCGGGCGATGCCGTACCCGAGCGCCAGGCCGGGCGTCACCGTGTCCGCAAGCGTCCAGAACGAGATGCCGCGCCGGTGAGCGAAGAGCATTCCGGCCAGCACACCGCCCAGCAGTCCGCCATGGAACGAAAGCCCGCCCTCGCGCCACACGTAAAGCACTTCCAGCGGGCGGGCCGCGAAGTCGGCCCAGTTCAAAGCCACGAACAGGGCGCGAGCGCACACCACTCCGGCTATCAGCACCCAGATTCCGAGGTCCAGCGGCACCTCGGGCGAAAGCCGGAGCCGGCGCGCCTCGCGCCGAGACAGCAGCACGCCGGCAAGGAATCCCAGCATCAGGAGCGTGCCGTAGCTGTGCACCGCGACCGGCCCTATTCTGAAGAGTGTTGGGTGCATCTCCGGGTTCGAGTCCTAGCGACGCCGGATAGCCTCGAGCATCAGCAGACCGATGCCGATGGTTAGGGCGATGTCGGCCACGTTGAAGACCGGCCAGATTCCCAGGTCAATGAAATCCACTACCGCGCCAGCGCGCACTCGATCAACCAGATTGCCCCCCGCGCCGCCCAGCACAAAACCCAGCGCTATCGCCCGTAGACGCGACGCACCCGTGCCCCGCGCGATCCACAACAATACTACCACACATACGATCAGGCTGACGGCGGCGGTCGCCCACGCCGGGGCGGGCAAGCCGAAGGCGGAGCCCGTGTTGCGCGTGAGAGTCAGCCGGATGGTGCCGCCCAGCAGAGGGATCGGGCCTGACTGAAGGTGGGCCAGCGCAACCGCCTTGGTGGTCTGGTCGAGGACGACGGTGACAGCGGCGATGGCGGAGAACAGGAGAAGTGGGCGTCCCCGGCCGGTGGACGCCGGCACCGTTAGCTCTCCAGTCTGCCCTGGCAGTCCAGGCACAGGGTCGCGAACGGCAGCGCTTTCAGCCGCGCTTTCTTGATTGGGCGCCCGCAGGCATCGCACAGCCCGTAGGTGCCGCGGTCTATCTTGTCCAGCGCGCTGATCACCTTGTGGAGCAGGTGCTCGACGCTTTCTCCGATCGCCAGGTCCTTCTCCCGCTCGAAGGTTTCCGACGCGAGATCGGCCGGATGATCCTCGTAGGACGACATCTCGCTCGCCCGGTCGGACTCATCAATGTGGGCCGCGCGCCTCTCGATCTCATCAAGCTCCGCCTCAAGGCGCGCCATCTCCGCCAGCAACTGCTCGCGGAACTTCCGCATCTCCAGACTGAGCGCTTTGGGCTTGCGCTTCGGAGCCGCCTTGCTGACCTGGCGCCTCGGCTTGGCAACCGCCTTCCGCTTCCCTGCCGGCTGCGCTTTCTTCTTCGCCTTTTTCCTGACCATTTGCTTGACGGCCATCTGTCGCCCGTCCTTTCCCCTCGGCCGCGGGCCCCTGCCCGGGGTCGTCAATGCCACCTAGTGTTTCCCCGAACCCACTCCCCGAAACAAATGCCCGCCCTATGCAGTCAGATATTCCACACAGCGGGCGCATAGGCCAGGATGGCTGACATCCTGCCCAACCGATTCCTGCCGGCGCCAACACCGCTCGCACTTGGGTTCATCCAACCGCCTGCCGGCGATCCTCATCGCCTCGGGCATGTCCGCCTGGTAAGCATCGGGCGGAGCCATGTCTGCCGCTCCCCCAAAGCTCACCCTTGAGACGCTGCTCGCTGCCGCCAGTTCGTCACTGCCAAGCGCGCTTCCCAGCTCGGCCCACAGTTCCGGACGGCAGTACAGCACCAGCTCGGCCTCCAAGGGCTGTCTGACCACACCGCGCTGCCGCAGCTCCTCAACCGCTCGATCGGCCTGCTCCAGGTAGGGCAGGACTGCCCTCCTCCAACGCCCGCCGACGACCTCATCGCGCCGATCCGTCAGGTCCGGCCAGTCGGCGAGTTGGACGGTGATCTCCTTACCCTCCCACCGCGGCAGATGCTGCCAAACCTCCTCGGTCGTGTGGCTCAGGATCGGTGTCAGCGCCTTCGCCAGCGTCACCGCCAACACCCACAGCGTGGTCTGCGCCGACCGCCGGTCCGGGCCTTTGGGCGGGAAAGTATAGAGTCTGTCCTTGAGCAAGTCAAGGTAGATCTGGCTCAACTCCACCGCGCAGAACTCATGCACCCGGTAGTAGACCTGGTGGAACTCGAACTCCTCGTAGGCCCGCCTGAGCCGCTCGACCAGCCCCGCCAGCTCGTCGAGGATCCACCGGTCCACCTCCCGCATCTGGGCGGGCGGCACCGTATCGGCGTCGGGGTCGAAGTCATACAGGTTGGCCAGCATGAAACGCAGCGTATTGCGCAGCCGGCGATAGCCGTCTACCACCTGATCGAAGATGTCATGCCCGGTCGGCATGTCCTCCTTGAAGTCAACGTAGGACACCCAGAGGCGCAAAACCTCCGCACCGAACTCCCGCACCACATCCTGTGGATCAATGGCATTGCCGAGCCGCTTCGACATCTTCCGGCCGCTGGCATCGAGGACAAAACCCGTGGTGAGCACGCTCTCGTACGGCGCCTGGTTCCTGGTGATCAGCGAGTTCCAGAGGGAATGCTGGAACCAGCCGCGGTACTGGTCGTGGCCCTCCAGGTATAAGTCTGCCGGCCACTGCAACTCCGGCCGCGTCAGCAGCACCGCGGCATGACTGGAGCCGGACTCAAACCAAACGTCGAGGGTATCAATCTCCTTGCTGAAGCGGTCGCTGCCGCACTGCCCGCAGGTAGCGCCTCGCGGTGCCAGCTCCTCGACTGGGGTGATGAACCAGGCGTTGGAGCCATGCTCAGCCGCTAGGGCAATCGCCGTCGCGATGATCTCGCTGGTCAGCAACTCGTGGCCGCAGTCCACACAGTGGAGTGCCGGGATGGGAATCCCCCAGACTTTCTGCCGCGAGATGCACCAGTCCGGCCGCCCCTCCATCATCCCCCGGATGCGAGGCAAGCCCCAGTGAGGCACCCACTTCACGCGCTCAGCCTCCGTCAGCGCCTGAGCCGTGAACCCGGTCAGGTCAACAAACCACTGCTTCGTCGCACGGAAGATCACCGGCGACTCGCACCGCCAGCAGTGCGGATACTGATGGTGGTACTCGCTCGCGGCGATGAGTGTGCCGCGCTCCCTCATCTCCTCGACGATCTGCGGATCTGCCTCATCGTGTCTGAGCCCCGCCAGTTTGCCCCCGGCCGAGGTGAAGACGCCGCGCTCATCCAGCGGCTGAAGCGTCGGCAGGCCGTACTTCCGGCCGGTTTCGAAGTCCTCGCGCCCATGTCCGGGGGCGGTGTGGACACAGCCCGTGCCCTGCTCCAGCGTGACGTAGTCGGCGAGCACCACCGGCACCTCGCGATCCTCGAAGGGATGCCTCACCTGCCCACCTTCGAGCATCGCGCCCACGGCCGACCCCAAAACCTCGTATTGCTCGACGCCGATCGCCGACATGGTCTGCTCGAGCAGCCCCCGCGCGACGATCACGTGCTCCTGCGGCGTTCGCACCAGCACGTAATCAAGCTCGGGGTGAACGGCAACCGCAACATCCGCCGGCAACGTCCACGGGGTCGTCGTCCAGACCGCCAACGACACCGCTCCCACCGCGGGCACCGTAAGCGACCCCGCGGGAAGCGAGAGGACGGGAAAGCGTACGTACACCGACAGCGATCTGTGGTCCCCGTATTCCAACTCTGCATCCGCCAGGGCGGTTTCGCACTCCGGGCACCAGTGCACCGGCTTGAGGCCGCGGTAGACGCACTTTCTCTCGACGAACCTCTGGAAGCACTCCAGCACCGATACCTCATACTCCGGGTCCATGGTGAGATACGGATGCTCCCAATCTCCCCGCACCCCCAGGCGCTGGAACTGCCCCTGCTGCACGCCGACAAAGTGGCGGGCCGTCTCCGCCGAGCGCTGCCGCAGCTCCATCGGGTCAATCTGATGCCGGTCAATATCGAACGTGCGGATGGCCGCGATCTCGGTGGGCAGCCCGTGGTTGTCCCACCCCGGCACGAACGGGCAGTCGAACCCGCGCATCGTCTTGTACTTGACCACCACGTCCTTGAGGATCTTGTTCAGCGCCTGCCCGAGGTGGATGTCGCCGTTGGAGAATGGAGGCCCGTCGTGCAGGATGAACTTGGGGCATCCCCTTCGGCGCTCCTGAACCGTCCGGTAGAGGCCGATCTCCTCCCAGAAGCGCTGGATGCGCGGCTCCAGCTCCCTCAGGTTCGCCTTCATCGGGAAGGCGGTCTTAGGCAGGTTCAGAGTCTGTTGGTAATCGCCCGTCTTCGCCATCACACGGTCCCTCAGTTCAGCCGGCCAAGACGGCCGGAACAGGCGGTCAGTTTACCAGATTGGAGTCCCTCAGAAAAGGCGTTGGCAAGGCTCGGAGACGGCCCCGGCTCAGATCCGGTACCGCCCCAGCAGCCAGTTGATGCGAATGCGCACCAGGTCCTTGAGGGCATCAAGCGAATCGGTGACGCGGTTGAAGCGGGTATCAGGAGAGTCTATCCAGGTCACGGGGACTTCGGCGATCTTCAGCCCGCGGCGCTGTGCGACGAACAGCACCTCCACGTCGAACGCGGCACCTGTCAGGCGCACCACCAGGAACAGCTTCTGCGCCAACTCCCGCGGGAACAGCTTGAACCCGCACTGCGTGTCCGCAATGCCGCGCACCGCCGCCATCCGCACCAGTACATTCCCCAGCCGCCCCACCAGTTCCCGATACCAGGGCTGGCGCTTCACGATGTTGGATTCAGGCAGGCCCCGGGAGGCTATGGCGATGTCGTATCGCTCTCGGACCGAGGCAAGAAGCTTCTCCACCTCTTCGATCGGGGTGGACAGATCGGCGTCGGAGAACAGCACGTAGTCCCCAAGGGCTGCCAGCATACCGCTTCGGACGGCTGCGCCCTTGCCGCGGCGCGGCTCGTCAATCACCTTCACCCCCGTGGCCCGCGCCACTTCGCCGGTCCGGTCCGTGCTCGCGTTATTGACGACCAGGATGTCAGATGTGTAGCTCTGCCCGGCGAGATACTCCTGGATGCGCGCGACCGTGGGGCCGAGGCGATTCTCCTCGTTGTAGGCAGGGATAACCACCGAGAGAAACGGCCGTGCGACATCGCTCACGGCTTCCGCCCCTGAGAGGCTTTCTCCAGCCGCGCCCTCGCCTCCGCGGCCGTCATCCCGGCAACCGCGATCTGCTTCCCCCTGCTCTTATGGCCTCTCACTATGTGCACCGCAGACTTCG
>Ga0315288_10008992_pt1 | contig 12597 bp, 12 predicted proteins | sample YL17G11_20_MG_FD_203454 | JGI IMG/M metagenome (GOLD analysis project Ga0315288, IMG submission 203454) | Sediment microbial communities from Yellowstone Lake, YNP, Wyoming, USA - YL17G11_20 | ecosystem: Environmental > Aquatic > Freshwater > Lake > Sediment | place: USA: Wyoming | collected...
CCCTAGTGATCACTACGGGCTTCTTAGCATATACATTCGCCATTAATTGTTTTTCAATGTCAATGATTTCTTTTTCATTCACGACTTATCACGGTACCACATTCATGTTTTAACGGAGACGAAATCGGAAACTTCGCAAGTCCAGACGAAATTAAAACTTCACCTACACCCATACTGAGGGCTTCGGCGGCTGCGTTGACTTTGGTAATCATTCCTCGCCCAATCTTGGGAAGCGAATCCTTAGCCTCCAAAACATTCAATTTGGGCACAACTTTGCCATTTAGAATTAAGCCTTCCACATCCGTCAACAGAATCAGCCTATCAGCTTTGAGAGATCCAGCAATGTAAGCTGCTGCTCGGTCACCGTCGATGTTGAGAGGCTCAGATTGCTCACCTATGGCAACAGGCGCCACAACAGGCACATAACCACTTTGTAAAAGAACCTGCAACAAGTTGGCGTTGACACCGCTTATTTTTCCAGTGTATCCTCCGTCAACGACTTTTTTTCTTCCTCTTGGATCAACAACAATCAGTTTTTCTTTTCGTTTCGCCTGCACAAGACGCCCATCTAACCCCGATAAACCTACGGCAGGTATGTCTTGACTTTGAAGTGCGCACACAATTTGCTTGTTGATTTTTCCAACCATCGCCATGGTGTATATCTCAATGGTTTCTTTGTCGGTGTATCGGCTGCTGAAGCCTTCTGGCGAAACCACAAACTCCTGTGCTTTTCCCATTTTGGAGGCAACTTCGCTTACTTCGACGCCCCCACCATGAACAAGAACAACTCTATTGCCGGAGAGAACATTCTTTATATCCGAAATCAAGTCGGGAGAAGTCTCTTGTTTCAGTATGCTTCCGCCTATTTTCGCCACAATCAACATTTTGGATCACATCGGATGAAAACCTGTGCTTTCCAGTCCTGTTTTTTCGTCGACGCCGAGAATAACGTTCAAGCATTGGACTCCTTGACCGGCGGCGCCTTTCATTATGTTGTCAATTGCCGAAAATACAACAAGTCTGTTTATGTGTGAATCTAATTCAAAGCCAATGTCGCAGAAGTTTGTTCCTACTACGACTTTGGGATCAGGCAACTGATAAAGTCCTTTCTGATACCGCACGAAGCGTACAAAGGGTTCTCCTTGATAGAATGGGCGATAAATTTTCCAGATTTCTTGAAGTGTCAAGGGTTTTGTGGGAAAAACGTGCATGGTTGATAGGATGCCTCGGACGATGTTGACGGCGTGAGGTGAAAATGATATTGTTACTGGCTTATCCGTGAGGAAGTTTAGCTCCTGTTCAATTTCTGCGATGTGTCTGTGACCAATAGTTTTGTAGGGTCTTACTCCTCCAAATCTTTCAGCGTGATGAGTTGCCTGCGTAGGTTTGGTGCCCGCGCCTGAAGAACCAATTTTCGTATCGACAACAATTCTGTCTTTTTCTATGACGTTGGCTTTCACTAATGGAGCTAACCCAAGAATTGTGGCAAGCGCCATGCATCCAGGACACGCTGTTAAACGAGCATTCTTTATTTTCTCACGGTGAAGCTCAACTAAACCATAGACTGCTTCTTTCAACAATTCTGGATGCTTGTGTTCCCAACCGTACCATTTAGGATAGTCTAAGGGATTCTTCAAGCGAAAGTCGGCGCTCATGTCAATGACCTTTAGCCCCATTTCAAGCAGTTTTGGAACAAGGTCTGCTGAGCTTCCGTGTGGTGTAGCCGTGAAAACTAGGTCACAGTTTTTTGCGATTAGAGACAAATCCAAGGGAACAAACTTTAGTTGGGTTATTCCTCTGAGGTTAGGGTGAACCATGAAAATGAATTCACCGGCGTCTTTTCTTGAAGTAACCGTTGTAACTTCTACTTTTGGATGCAACAGCAGAAGACGCAGAAGCTCTCCGCCAACGTAGCCTGACCCCCCGATAATTCCTACTCTCATTTTTTCACATTCAATTTCTTATAAATCTATAATGCTTTGGGCGCAGTTTAGCAGGTATTCAGCCAAGTTGTTTCCTGTAATCAGTCTTGTCTGTTCCCAAAATTCAGGACAGGAATTAGCCTCATGAAACAGCACGTTATGTTTGTTTCGTTCTACGCTTTGTTGAATTACTCCGCTGATGTTCTCGTAGGGTTTCGAGTTCTTGTAGTTTTGAAAAGCGTGTTCCACTTTGGTGTTCCAGTTTTTGAAGTTGGTTTTTTTTGTTTCGTCGTTCTTAACTTTCTTTATGGCATTAAAGAATTGTTCAATTTTCTCAAGTTCAGACTTCAAGTATTCATCATCGACTATTTTGTCTTCGCCGACATTAATCATGGCATCCAAAGCAATAACCCATGCTTTACTGTTTGCGCCAATGGTTTCACCGCATTTAGTAGCCGTTTCTCTGATGTAAGATGGCAATTTCACATCAAAAACCATGTTGCCCAACGCGGCGTTTGTTCTAAACTCTTTGAATCCTGTTCTAGCCATTGCTGTTGGATGACAGTAGGGCGATTTTCCGTTTTCTTTGGTGACTATGATTCTCAAGTCGTAGAACCATTTTTGAACCAGTTCTTGAGAGAGGACGCCTACGGGATTTATTATTGAAGGTTTGACTTCATCGATAATAATTATGAGATCATCTTTTCCTTTGGCGAGTTTAACGCCAGTTCCGTGAGTGCCCGCGTCAGGTTTGACCACGACATCTCCGTTGCCGAGTTCTTGTTGTATCAAGTCAGCGATTTCTTTCTCGTTGTGAATTTCAGTCCCGCCCTTCGTAGGTTCATGAGGGTCACATGGAACGTAAACTGTCACTGGAGTTTTGATTCCTGCTTTCCAAAAACGAAGCAGCGTTCTCAATTTACTGTAGCAAAGAAACTCAATGTGCGAAGTGTTGATAACATATTTACCGAACGCTTCAAAGATGTTTGCAGCGAAGAGTCTGCGATTTTTGCTTTGTGTTCTGTTTAGTATTACACTTACGTTTTCAATGGTTTTGGAATAATTTTTTCCTATGCTTTTAACGCTGTAACCGTTTTCGTTTAATTTAACTGAAACTTTTCGGAAGGGGATGTAAACTAGGGTTATTCCTAATTTCTCCGCGGTTAGTTTTATCCCCAGTTCATCGGTTTCAGAGCGTTCATATACTATCGCTATACTCATGTCTTTGTTTACATTCCTGTCCTTGATGTTATTTATTCGCCCCAGTCTTCGCCTTCAATTACTAGTTCTTTAAGTTCTAATTTATCGCCGTTGATCTGTTTTATTTCAAGTTCAAGTCCGCATTCTGGACAACTCACGATCTCGCCTTTTTTTGTGTCTTCAGAAACTTTAAGATCAGCGTCACAGTCTGGACATTTAGCAGCCTTCATTTATTCACCACCTGCTCACGTTCAACGAATAATTCATGGTTTTAGCCGTGTTAATTTTAAGCAAAACTTATATACTTTTTGGTCATCATTATCCATAATTGGTTAAGAGTGACCAGAAATGGTCAATTCTATATCGAAAACCGTTCAGACTCTAATTGACAATGACATATCTTTGCAGGACGCTTTACAGAAAGATTATGGCAACTACAGCGCAATAGCCAGATTGTTGCTGCCGAGGGTAAAAGAGCTTTTAGGACATGACGTCAAGCTTGAAAGCATAATAACTGCGGTTAAACGCACTAAAGTAGACTACAAACTGCTACGGGGAAACATTACAAAAGTCATTGCAAAGAGTGTTATAAACATTAGAACCGATGTGGCGAAGATCTCTGTTGAAAAAACGAAGAGAAACTTAGAGACCATAAGGAAAACATTAGCTAATTTTACAGAAGAATTTTTTCACGTCATCGAAGGTATATCCGCAATCACATTGGTGTTCGATCAAGAATTGTTCAACAAAATTGTCTCCATGTTTCGGGAAAAAGAAGTTTTGGATAAAACAGAAAATCTAGCCGCCATTATTATTTGCAGTCCTATCGAAATGGTAAGCACACCTGAATGCATGTTGAGTTTTTACAATGCGGTTTCAAGGAGACACATAAACATAGAAGAAACCATGAGTTGCTTCACAGACACGATTATAGTCTTAAGCATGGAAGACGTGAGCAAAGCCTTAGCAGCCCTGACCGATTTAATCGCTGAAGCTAGAAAGCAGTTAACAGCACCAAAAACAACGATGAAACAAAGCTAACTTGGAGCTATTAAAAGACCTACCCTCTGGGTTTTTTCTTCTTTCTCTTTCAGCATTGAAAAAAGGCAAGGCTACGATACTCGTGGGCAACTTTAATACGACGTAATACAAAGATTCTTATAGGTAGGTTCCGGTGCCGAAGGACAGAAAGAAACTAGTGTTCTACGTTGACACCGAATGCTTCTTCTCCAACAAAAACATGTGCTCATACTATTCCGAAAAGCGAATTCAAAAACTAGTTGGAAAAGATGCCAAGCAAGTGTGGGGACGCAATTGCTGCCCAATAGTTTATGTTAAGAAAGGACGAAAGTTTACGGCTTTTTGTCCCACACGAGGTGGCGCATGGGGAGAACAACTACCTGCAATGAGCGGCCCAAAAGACAACGCAGTGAGAGTTGAGTTACAGCCTCAAAGCGACGAATCATGGGCTGAAATTATTGAAAAAGTCGCCAAAACTGCGTGTGAGACTAATAGTTAGATTTACAAAACGTTAAAATACTTTGACGCATTTTTACTGTGGGCTTTAGGTGGTTGTTACCTTGAAGCAAGTAGCGCGCGCCTTTATCATTCAGACTTATAATGTGGAGAGGTATTAAAATGGCGAATATATCTAAAAGAACAGATGAATTAGGCACTGAAAATGCTTTTACAGTTCTAGCTGAAGTTAAAAAAAGATTACGAGAAGGAGCAGATGTAAAGAATTTCTGTATAGGTCAACCAGACTTTGACACACCAGAAAACATAAAGCAAGCGGCAATTAAAGCAATAAAAGAAGGTAAAACCGGCTATACACCTTCTGCAGGCATTCTTGAATTGCAGGAGGCTGTAGCAGCTATGTTCAATAGAACAAGAGGAGTTGAAGTCAAGCCCGAGCACGTTGCGGTTGCTTGCGGTGGAAAACCCTTCATCTATTGGAGTATCCTATGCACAACCGACTATGGTACAGGTGATGAAATCATCTATCCAAATCCTGGCTTTCCAATTTATCAAAGCCAAATTGTTTGTCATGGCGCTAAACCAGTTCCACTTCCATTAGTTGAAGAAAAGGAATTTGCATTTGATATAGAAGACCTTAAAAGAAGGATAACCAAAAAAACAAAGATGTTGATTATCAACTCTCCACAAAACCCAACTGGTGGAGTTCTAAAAAAGGAAGAATTAAAGGCAATAGCAGATCTTGCAATTGACCATGATTTCTGGGTTTACTCTGATGAAGTATATTCGACACTAGCTTATGATGCACCCTTCCAATCAATAGCTTCAATAGATGGCATGCTTGACCGAACAATTATGGTTGACTGCGCTTCAAAAGCATATGCAATGACTGGTTGGCGTTTAGGCTATGCTGCAAACAAGACATTAGCTCCACATTTCGCAAAATGGATGACGAATACAGATAGCTGCGCTAACCAACCAACTCAGTGGGCTGTTGTAGAAGCATTGAATGGCCCACAAGATGAAACAGAAAAAATGGCAACGAGCTTCAAAGAAAGAAGAGATCTAATTGTTAAATTACTAAATAATGTTGAAGGAATCAAGTGCTTAAGTCCTGGCGGGGCATTCTATGTCTGGCCGAATGTAACACAAGCTTGTAAGAAAGTCGGAGCAAAGTCAGCAGAAGAATTCAGAAAAATGTTGTTAGATAAAGGAGTTGCCTGTTTGGCCGACATCCATTTCGGAGGAAAAAATCCAGGTCAAACTGAGGAATACATAAGATTTAGTTATGCTACAGCAAGAGATGAAATCATCGAAGGAATGAAAAGAGTCAAAGAATTTGTCGAAGGGTGAAAAATTACAAGTTATTGATTCCAAAACAGGAAAAGTAGTTAAGCTGTCACATTCAACCTAGAACTCGTTTGATATTTATGGTGAAGGTTACCTGCGACTTTCGTTCGCCAACTCTGTAGAAAACACAGAGAAAGGACTGAAAAGAATCTCTGAGGCAATAAACGAACTCTTACTATTTTTTAATTATTAAAGAAGAAAAAGCAAAGCGCTCAAAATAATACCTGCAAGTGGAAATATTGAAACAGCTGATCGCTTAGCCGTTTGAATGGCTCTTTCAACAAGCGTGCACATGGCTTCAATCTGTTTTTCGCCGATAACCTTCACTTTTGTAACTGTGTCCATGCGCCATGCGACTTCGGCAGGCTCCAGATTTGCAAGTGCCTGAGTAGCCGCTTGTTTTATGTGTTTAATGAGCGTCTCTTGATCCATGGCTTCGCCGACTGGGTGATAGCCCCGCGCGGCTAAGACAACCGCATTAACCGCATGCGTATCTGTTGTGAAGATTTCCCCATCGTCGATGCCTATTTCAGAAAGCGCCGATAGAATTTTCTCTCTTAACCCAGAGACCATGTTATTGCCGTCGATGGTAACGTAGGCCGTGTGTTGGCCAGCTACCTTTATTATAGTGACTATTATTCCTCCAGGTCCCATTCCTTCCTCCAAGCTAAACTCTGTTGGCGTTACTTTTGCCACACCAACCTCAAGATTTGCGAGTTTTTGTTGAGAGGCTTTTTCCAAGCAAGCTACGGCGGCTTCTCTGAGCGGATTTATTGCTTCATTGATGTTGAAGGATCCTTGAATGCTGTTGTGAGCGTCTACAGAAATGGCGGCTGCCAACTTAAGCCTCTGAGCCGTGGCCACAATGAGAGACTCAAGGTCTGGAGGCAGATCTTCCATTGTTTCAGGTGCCAAAGTTAATGCTACGAAGACGCAGTTGTTGAATATTTGACAGCCAACACTTGCGCCGTTTCTCTTAACTCGCACAAATGGTGTGGCAACCGCTTCATAATCAGAAAATTCGGTTAGTTTTTGAACTGTATCTAACACAATTTGATTTTGATTTTGGGAGGCGAGGTCAAGATCGTGTCCAGACAGCCCATGAGGAACAGCAATAACACACTTCGGTAGCTTATTTTCAAGCGTGGTTTGAATGGCGTATGGAAGATTGCTGCTACCCACGTTTTTGAAGGGCCCTGGATGAAACGCTGGAATAACCATTATAGATTTGATTCGTTCATTGGTTTTGAAAGCTAAAGTAGAAACATTTATGTCGTGCTCTAAGCCGAAACGTTCAAAAAACTGTTCAAATGGTTCAGTCAGGTCTTCTGCCCAGTTGGCTAAGAAAGCCTTCAAAACCGAGAAGGATCCTACACCCAGAATTGCCACTCCAACGCGGTTTATAGCATACATGAAAAGAAGAGTAGCGCCCACTATGATAATCAACGACGAAGAAAAGAATAACGCAGTTGAAACATCAAAAAAGTTGCTTCCAAGTGCATACGCTTTGTAAACAACAACAGGAATAAAATACAATATTGGCAGCAAGACTGAATAGAAGAAAACTTTGCCACCCCCAGCAAACGATACAGCTGAAAGCACTAGTAAACGTAAAGCCAAGACCACACAAAAACCCACAAGGAAGAGTTTAAACCAGTACCCCCTGAGGAAAACGTTGGTTAAAACGCCTAAAACATTGAAGCATAACCAAAGCATTACAGAATACATTGAGAGCGCCGAACAACGTCTTAGATTGAAGATAAGATCGTGTCTAAAGCTGAATGAATGAACCGTGAAATCGGCGACCAACGTGAGAACAAAAAGGATTACCCCAAGCATCAAGCCGAGAGCCAAAATATAGCTGAAAGGCAAAGACGGCTGTAGGACAGGCGTTGCCAGAATTCCATTTAGCAACGAAAATACAAAGAGCAACGCAAGTATTTTTCCATGAGACGGCAACGTGAATAAGTAAGTGTAACGCTTCACTGCCCTATCGATATAGTGATTCATGGAATCGTTGGTTTTCAACGTGCCAACTCCAGTTTAGGCTCTAAGTCATAGCATTAATAAGCTCAAAAAGGTTGCTGGAATTCCGCCTACCACTAAGAAAGCCCCATGGACACTCGTTTACTCTTAGCCATCCTTAACAAGAGAAAAACAACTAGAACTCCAGCAAAAACACATGACAACGAAAGAAGTATCAAAATAGACAATCCAAGCGTTACTTTCACTTCTACAGGCATCAAGGCAGCCGTGGCTACATTACCAGAAATCTTAGCAGTTTCTGTAAGATAAAATACAAAAACTTTGAAATCACCTCTAGGCGCCATATGGATTATTGCAACGCCGTCTGGTCCAGTTTGTGTGTTCACGGTTCTCCCGTTTGAAAGTTTGGCTGATACGTAGGCACCAGGTACAGGGAATCCTAACAGGTCTGAGACCTTGATCGCAAAATCGTATATGAGGCAGTTTACTGTAGGGTCGCCGTTGGTTGCATCGAAATAAGCTTCTGATGGAATGACGTTAACACCTTGCCATATTATTGACGCCCATTGTATTGTGCCGTTTTGAATATAGTACAAATCAGATGGATTCAGTTGAGCAGATTCTGTGCCATTGGGAAACTGCAACGCAAAAGAGGATGGATTGTTGTTCAGGGCTAACCCTTTGAAATTCTTGAACGCCGTGTCAAATGAGATTGGATAAACCCGGCAGGTTGTTGTCCACGTGTATTTGGGAGCCAAATTCACTGATGGACTATCTAAAGCAATTACGTTGTTGCCTTGCCACAATACTTGTTTCAGCGTCCAAGTCACGTCATCTAGCCAAAGGTCGGAGTAAGTTTTAAGCGTTAAAAGAGTGTTGGTGGGCGAACTTCCAAGAACCTGAACTTGAGTTGGCTTGAGAGCCACTGCCTGATCATAGGTTTTGAATATCATTGCAACTTGATACTGTAAAATATAGTTGACGGCAGCGGTCAGCGCTTCGTTGACCGTCCAAGATGTTATATTGCGTGTTATCCATCTTTGTCCTTCTTCGCCCTTTACGTATGAGTTGATGGTTAAAGTTGACCCTGAATCGCACCAATCGCTCCAAGAATCATATGTAGAAAATGTTTTGGAAGCACCCAACTGAGTGAAATAGACTGTGACTGGATAAGCTGATCTCAAATCTTGGGTTTCTATAGTGGCAAAATACTGCAATGTGTAAAACGCGGTTATTGTGACGTTTGATGTTTCAACGGTTATCTGGTGTTGTTGGGTGCCGCCGTCGCTCCAGCTAATGAAAGCATAGCGTGTGCCGAGGCTTCTGTTCGGGATTGATGGAACAAAAAGCGTGTGAGTGGAGTTTGGAGCCCATTCGAAAGACTGAGGGGTTGTGTAAACTGTTCCGTCCACTTCTATCTGAAGCCCAGAATAACTCGTAGTTATTGTGTACATGAGTTTTGGCGGTTGGGGAATCGGGTAAATGTATCTGATACCTGCCATGTCACCTGTTTCGAGTGTTCTTTTTCTGGTTTCGCCAATTGAACAGTAACCGTACATTGTTTGTTCGCTGTCTGCCGGATCATATAGGTCTTCCAGAACCAAAGTGTGCCCAACTTCGTGTGTACCCACGTTCTGTATGTCAAATTTACCCGGTTCCCCGGTGGCTGACCATGTTTCGTCTTTGTCGAAAACTATGTCGAACTCTGTCATCAGGTTGGTAGAACGATTGTACCAATAAGTTGTCCGAGCTAGTGTTCCACTTGAGCCGTCAATTGGCTGCCAAGAGACTACGTTGTAATTGTCTAAGGATGCATTGCTCAGTGTTGTGGTTCCCATGTAAGTGTAATTCATATACGATTCAGGGTCGTCTTCCCATGTTTGAAAACTGGCTTGCACTGCCTGAAACTCGTCGGTGCCAGACACGTCTAGGGTGCCGTTTTCGTTGATGTAATATGGCACGGGTAAATCGTTTTTAGCCCAATGGATCCCTGAATAGCTGAATCCAGATGAGGCAGGTGAAACCAATGATGTTTTTCCTTTCTTTCCATCTAGAACACTGAATTCACCGGTTTCTTCAAGTTTAAGAAAAACCGTGACTTTCTCATTCAACAAAAAACAGGGTTGATCTGAAACCCACAAGCCTAGGTCTCCGATTTCGCCGCCTTCGTATTTTATTACAATGTAATCATCGTTTATTGTTCCTTTGAGGCATTCTTCAACGTAGACTTCGACACAAGTATATATCGTGTTTTTTTCTTTATCCCATTGTGATTCTATGTTCTCGACTTTTCCAACCAATATATGGCTGGCTTTATCGGCTAAGTTCATTGACTCCAGTGCCACGTTTGAGGCTGCCACGCTGCTTGAAGGAACCTCAGTTGCGACGACGGTGACATTTGACGGAACAAGAAATGCGTTAGAAAAAAAGCAGATGACGATGAAAAACGTTGTGGAAACATAGTTTCCGATTCTTGTGGGCATTAACTTTCGCCGTAGAATTGACTTGTTTATGTTTACTTAGGGTTTCTGAATTTACAATATTAATTTGCTCAAAGTTTCAGCGATGCTCCTATGTTGTTTTTTGTGTAGGTTGACTTGCCACAAGGCATGTCCAATAGAGAACCATTAAGGTTTTATCCTTGAAAGCCCTTTTATGACATTCTGCTGATGCCTATGTCTGAGAGCGGCGGTCTTCCCACGACCGTGTTTCACATGCTCGAAAAGAATGTGGGACGCAAAGTCTTAGCCATTTTAGATCCTTCCTATGGTTTTGAAGGAACACTGATAGCTGTGACACATGACCCGCCAGGAATTTGGCTTTCAAACACTGACGCGGTTATCATGCGAGCAACCATAGCGCAGCCTATACCACAGGTGGTTGCCAAAGAAGACCGAAGCGAGATATTTCTCAACTTAAAGAATGTTCAACGAATCGAAGTCTTACACAAGAAATAGCCTATTTCAACCCAGAAAGACTCGTGCTAAGAGAGCCGCCAACGTCAATGCCACCGCAAGACCCACAACTAATTCTGGCCGTATCTTTATGCCTTGGGTTTCCTCTTCAAAAAAGCGAAGCAACCCAGCGCTTGCCGCAGGCATAGGAGCACTCTTATCCCGTTTTTTGCGAACTTTGCTCATTTTCAGCAACCTTGTAAGTTATACTGGAATAGTTTTTGTTTTCGTTAATTAATGTTGCGTTGTTTTCCAAAGTTTTATTTCAAGTTCAGAGACATTATTGACTTTTTGAGGTGTTTTCTCTTGAGTTTGACTCGTGAAGCCTACAGCAAAGCGTTTATGGAAGAAAACATCAAATGAGCAACATCTCTGTGTGGACTATAGGTCACAGCAACAGGTCAAAAGAAACATTTTTGGAATTATTCAAAGAACACAATATTGAAGTTCTCGTTAATGTGCGCAGTTTTCCAACGTCTAAGATTGAACATTTTAAAAACGAAGAAATAGAGCGCTGGCTACCAGAAAACGGAATCGAATATATCTGGTTAGGCAAGGAGTTAGGCGGCTACCGACAAGGCGGCTACAGAGCACACATGAGAACCAAACTTTTCAAAGAAGGAATCCAGAAACTCCTTGAAATAGCCGCAGAGAAAAGAACATGCATCATGTGCATGGAGCCCAATCCAAAATACTGCCACCGACGCTTCATATCGGCGCATTTAGAAAGAAAGGGAGTCAAAGTCATACACATAATAACGAAGGGACAGACGAATCTGCTTACATTCTAAGCATTCTTTTTCTCTATCGCATAAGGCTGACAAAAAATAAAGCATACAAGAAACAACATGATTATGTTGGATGTTGCAAGAGGTTTGAAAAGTTGCATGTTCTTGAGTTTCAGGAAATGATGAGGCGAATTTACTTTCACCGTGACTCAGAGCGAGGAACAACGGGCACGTATAATTGGCTCGTGGAAGAAGTTGAAGAATTAGGCGCTGCTTTAAAAGAACAAGACCAGAATGCAGTGATGAACGAGTTCGCAGATGTTCTCGCTTGGTTAGCTTCTCTTGCAAACGTAGTTGGAATAGATCTTGAGAGCGCTACAATATCAAAATACAATTACACGTGCCCAAAATGCTCTAAATCACCATGTGGATGCCCTTTTTCAAAAACTCATTAATCTCAGTTAGGCACGTTTAGTTGTTAATTTTAGGTTAAGTGTGGCTGAAAGCAATATCAATCCAGCGCCAGCATACTGAAGTAAGGACACGTACTGATGAAACAATAATATCGCCCAAAGCGTATACAATAAAGGATCCCCCAACAAAAGAAGACCCTCGCTGGCCGGCGAAATTTCCTCTGTCTTAACGTAGTTCAACAAGCCATATGGAAGAACAGTGCTAAACGTAGCGAAGAGAAGCAGCAACCACAACTGCAACGTGTCTGACACTGAAAATCCTACAATCGCTGGGTCCAAGTTAACATTGTGAAATATAATCTAAACAACCACCATGGACGGAAGAGCGAACAAAAAAGTGTAGAACAAAATTTGATAAGGATTGTACTCGGTTTTGCTTGTGGCTTGACGCTTTAACCACAGATACAAAGCGTAACAAAAGCCTCCAAAAATAGGAAAAATTATTCCAAGACCAACCTGAAGATTCATTATCTGTAAGCCAGAAACCAAAAATGCCCCCAAAACACCA
>Ga0315288_10008993_pt1 | contig 12594 bp, 10 predicted proteins | sample YL17G11_20_MG_FD_203454 | JGI IMG/M metagenome (GOLD analysis project Ga0315288, IMG submission 203454) | Sediment microbial communities from Yellowstone Lake, YNP, Wyoming, USA - YL17G11_20 | ecosystem: Environmental > Aquatic > Freshwater > Lake > Sediment | place: USA: Wyoming | collected...
GAAAGTTATGTCAGCAGTGATCCTGTCCTTGCGGGGAGAAATCTTTGGACCCATTCCAAAGACATTTGTCTCATGACCATCGCGAATATCAATCTCTTTAACGAGATAAAAGAAAGAGATGATAATCTCTTGTCAAGAAAGATCAAAGACGCACAGATGATAGAGATGGGCGGATGCAGGGCGCGCGTTGACGCGGGGCGGTTCTGTGAAAGAGTGGTGGATAAGGGGATTCTCTTTGTGGGAGATGCCTCCGGGTGCCACGGGATCATCCATGGAATGATCAGTGCCTACTACGGTGCTATGGCAGCAGTGAAAGCCATTCAGAAAAGGGATCTCGATTTGATTAAGGACTACGATCGAACTCTAAAGGCCTCGGACATCTACAAACACCCCTATCTCTGGCCCACAATGAAAGAGAATTATCAAACCTTTGCAGAAACAATGGAGGGATTCAAAAGCATTAGGATATGATCGATTGTGTTTTTTCTTGCAGACCTGTTTTTGAGGCAAGGTGGGCGGTTGAGAATGACTGAAAAACTTCGAGAGGAGAGGATGAAGAATGCAAAAACCTTCACGAGAACCGACCTACAAGAGGTTTGTCACTGGCCAGATTCAGCGTTTCAACGAACGCCATACCGCCTATTCAAGAGCGGATCGCGGTGAAATTCGGAGCCTGAAAGAAGCTCTGGCACGGGGTTTGGAAACCAAGGCGATGAAAGATCTTCCCGGTTTCACCCGTGAAGATTTTGCCCTCAATCTGGCAGGCCGGGCTATCGATACCCTGGTTCGGAAAACAGCATACAGTAGAGATCGCTTGCCTCGACGCTGGTCGATCCCTTGGGACAAAACGGTTGTGGCTGACCGCACAAAAATGTCGAACAAGGTGAAAAGGGTGGCCAGATGGTTCGGAGCGGATTTAGTGGGCATCTGTCAGCTGAACCCTCTTTGGGTTTACTCACACTGGGGTGATCACAATGCGAAGCTTTCCGAAATGGCCAATCCCGGTGATCCGATAGAGATCCCTGAAGAATACCGATATGCCATCGTCATGGGAATTGGAATGGACTATGAAGATATCCAGCGGTCGCCCGCAGTGATACCGAGCACGGACTTGGGATATTCGCAGATGGCTTTTGCGGCCACTTCCCTGGCCGAGTTCATTCGTCTTCTTGGCTACGATGCCATTCCCTCAGGAAATGATATGGCCTTAAGCATTCCTCTCGCTGTTGACGCCGGGCTCGGTGAACTCGGTCGAAATGGCCTGCTGATTACGAAGGACTATGGGCCGCGACTCCGACTCTGCAAGGTCTTCACTACCCTGCCCCTGGAGCCTGATGAACCGGTAAACATTAGGGTTCAGGATTACTGCGAGAAATGCAACAAATGTGCAGTCCACTGCCCGGGTCAGGCCATCTTGAAGGAAGAACGGACAGACCAGCCACGAAGCATCTGCAATAACTCAGGCGTACTGAAATGGCCCATCGATGCGGAGAAATGCCTTGACTGGTGGTACCGAAATGGAAGTACAGGTTGTGCCAACTGCATCAGGGTTTGTCCATGGAATAAACCTAAAGGATTGATGCACGCATTTGTCCGGACCGCAGTGACACGGGTACCCTTCTTTGACTCCCTTTTCATAAGAGCTGATGATCTGATGGGATACGGGAAGCAGGTTCTCAGGGATACACCCACTAACCTGTAGGAGACGAAAAGGATGTGCAGGGCCCATTGCAGGTATGCCTGATCCACACTCCCTGCGTCCTTAAGCGTTCGCCCGACAAGTCATTTTGGCAAGGGACTCCACGGGATTGGAACTGACTCAAGATGCTTGTTCGATGCCTCCTGTTGCTTGTGATTCATCTTTCCAGAAGGGTTTCTTTTTCTCCAAAAACAAGTTCAAAACTTCACTCTTATGATGGGAACTTCATCGGTTTTCTAAACGTCATGCTTTCATCCCCTCCAACAATGTTTTCAGTTCATGAAAACTGGAGACTCTATAATCCGATTCGGAGGGTCCATGATCACTGTACCCTATGTACTGCGCCGTCTTAATGCCCAAACGGCGTGGGGGATTGATGTCCGTTTCAATCTTGTCTCCCACCATCAGGATTTCCTCCGGCGTGATTCCCCTCGGCTTAAGTTCCTCCAAGAGCCTCTCGTACAACTGCCCACTTTGTTTGGTTTTGCCCCTGTAACCCTCGTCGATGGCGCCGCTCTTCAAATCGATTTTGCCTTGGGGCGTATACATGCATTCGAAATAGTGTGTGAGTTTTTTCCCGGTCAGAAATCGACTGACCGCATCCTTTCCCACAGCCCCCAGTGTCTTCTTCAACTCGGCCACCACATTGACGCTCAGCCCCTGGTCGTTCATGTATTGCAGAGCCTCCTCGGCCCCTTCGCCGACATTCAGATAATCCCTTTCCAAGGAGTTGAACAACTCCATCGCCTCATCGTCCCCATCGAAGACATAGGAATGGATCTTGTCCCGGTGGGATTCCTTCATAGGACTGTGTCCCCCACAGACCTCTACCAAAACGCGGAACTTCTTCTGTGTTTCTCGAATTATGTCAGGTTTGCCGTGCGCCTTCAGGACGTCACCTAGAAGCAAGTAACTTCTTAATCCTGTCGGCTCCATCAAGCATTGGCCAAAGTCAATTCCAACCCATTTGACCACCATACTCTGCCAACCTCCCTGAATCATTCACAAATAGTCCGTTTCCTTCAGGCCTTCCCTATCCGTGAAGAGTCCTGGATCCTAAGAAGGCTTCTTCCATCACGTTGGCGGCACATCAGTGCCTATTATAGTTTTTCGCTCTTCCTATCCTTTCACAGGTATGCGCCCTTTGTCAAACACCTCCCATTTCTTCTGCTGACACAAAATAATTGAAATTACCGGTGACCCATTTGACTAAAGATAAAATTCCTGCTCGCTTTCGACAACTTACGCTTCGAAACTCAAAACTCCTTTGGAACATTCTGGTCACTGATTGGTAACATGCTTGTGATATGTGAACAACGTTAAATCGAGTTGTGCCGAGAAGAAGGTTTTATATAACTGTTGACAGGATAGATAAAAGCATGATCCAATATGGAGGCGGTCAGGGAGCTCAGCAGGGCAAATGAGCTGGCATTCAAAGATCCGATGAGCCTAGTTTCCAGCGGAAGGTTTTTGTTCAACTCATTAAACTGGAAATGAGAGCAAGAACGTGGGAGAGAAAGAAGGGAGGTGAAGAGGCGCGTCTTTTCGGCGAGTGGGATTTGGATTTAGTGGGTTGGACTCACCAAACATTAACATCCTTAGAAGGGAGGACTCAAAGATGGATCGAGCATGGACACAAATTGAATTGAATGAACCCTTTGATCTGTACAAAATAAAGGCATGGTTTATGGATGGGGTACATACGATTCCTCGTTGGCCCGCATTGCCTCTGGATCATATCTGGCCTATGGCTGAGAGAGGGCTGTGCTGGGGATGCCAGACGATTTCTCACCCACAATGTAAAGGCTGGATGTGGCGCACGAGAGAGGCATCAGCCTTCCTGTCCCCAATCGAAGTTAAGGATCCAGAAGAACGTAAGCGACGTGAAGGTCCCTTCAGGCAGAATCTCAAGCCCTTTATCGAAGATTTCAACGGAGTGTGGGACAGATCCAAGAAGAAATGGGATGACATTTGGAAGAAAATGTATGCGGTTAATTTGGAAAAGGCCTCGGATATCCAACTTGAGGATTTCTACCGGGAATTGGTTGTCTATGAATTGGACGTTTGGAAGGACCATTTCTTTCTCATGGAAGGACTCGCCAGCTTGACTCTTCTCTTCGAAGACCTCGCCAAAGAGCTTTGTGGGATTAATTCGAGCATGCCTATCTGGGCGAAACTGATCTCCGGGTTCAGAAGCAAGGCCTTTGAAAGCGATCACAAAATGTTTGAGCTGGCCGAGAAGGCTGCCAAGCTAGGGCTGAGAGATATTTTCGACAAATATGACGGTCTGCAATTGTTGGAAAAGGTCAAGGCGGCCCCTAAAGGTCCAGAATTTCTTAAAGAGGTGAATGCTTTTTTGAGCACGGAGTATGGCTTGCGCCTGGTACAATTATTAAATTATGCCACACCGACCTGGCAGGAGCGCCCGGATGTTGTCCTAGATCGAATAAAGATGTTTTTCGGTGGAGGCAAAGAGTTTCGCCACGAAGAGGTGATGGGCAAGGCGGTCAAAGAACGTGAAGTTGCCGAAAAAGAACTATTGTCGAAGGTTCCGGCAGACCAACGGCAATGGTTCACCACTTTAATGAGATGTGCTCAAAATTGGGATTGGTGGAGCGAGGAACATGAATTCTATCTGAATGAGCCCTGCTATTGCCTCATGCGTCGTGTGATGCTGGAGTTTGGTAAGCGCTGGGTGAAGGTGGGTCTATTTGATCAAGTGGATGATATTTTCCATATCCGCGAGAGAGATTTTGAACGGGTCATCCACGCCCCTGAACTCTATGACCTGAGGCTGGAAGTGGCGAAGCATCGTGCTGAACTTGAAGGATTTAAGGTGAAGCAAAGCCAACCGGTTGTCACGTATGAAGGAATTCCGGCGGCCGTGGGTTCGATTGCAGGGATTAGAGAGGTTCACGTCGCCCTCTCTATGGGCTATATGCCAGAGCCGGTGGCTGGAGTTAATGCTAATCTCTGGGGTACCTGTGGATCGCCCGGCACGGTTGAGGGGATTGCCAGGGTCATTGTTCGCGAGGATCAGCTCAACGAAATCCAAAAGGGCGATATCGTCGTCTGTCCGACCACGTATGTCACGTGGACCCCGATCTTCTCCAAGATCAGCGGTGTCGTGGCAGATCGAGGAGGTACGCTTTCCCATGCGGCGGTGTGTGCCCGAGAGTACGGCATCCCTTGTGTTCTGAACACCTTTACGGGTACGCAGACGATCAAATCCGGCCAAAGAATAAAGGTCCAGGCCGATATCGGGGCAGTCTTTGTCTTGGGTTGATCGCTTAGCGGGAACAGGGTTGAGCCCGCGATTTCGCTGGCTCAACCCTCCTGTATCCCGGCTCCCCGGCATACAGGCAACGCGCTGACGTCAAGGTTTTTAGATCGGAAGCAAACCGTATACTGTGTAACCTAAAACAGCGAGAAAAGGGATTCCTTTTCTCGCTGTTTTATTAATGGACCGGTTTTCTCAGCCAACAGGCCTATCCATGTTCAAGATCCAAGGGAGAACCTCCTTGAATTTCAAACAGAGACAAGCCGGCCAAGAAAGACGAAAGGAATTAAGAGTGAAGCTCCTCGCCCATCCCGTTAAGACGGGAAAGGCACGGCTGGGGCTTCCGGGAAATGTAGATATGATTACAGGGTCGGCTTTGACTCCACTGCGGGAGTCCGTTACCGCCCTGCCCGCCTCCCGTTAAGACGGGAAAGGCGGGGCATCCAGCCGACTTGCCCGTGGAATACTCTTGTGGAAATGCTGGCCGGGTTCTTCCTCTGGCGTGTTGCAATACTGAGAGAGCTTCACCACAAGAACACAGCCCAAACTCAGCCTTTTACAAGGCCCTTGATTACAAAAACAACTATTCCAAAAAACACCTTAGGTTTTAATACTAATTTGCACATCCCTCTGATATCTGAACTTTCAAGAAATACCCTGATCGTCCAAATCACGGGCTGTATCGTTTTGACCTGGAAGAGCAGTCTAACCGGCTGTACCGTCCCCTCCTCAAGCGTTTCAGGATTGATGGTGGTAGGAATAAGTTGCTCTGGTGCAGCAACCATCATTGTTTTCCCTAAACCTGTTGATCTTACCTTCATCTCTCAAAGACCTCCTCATCTGTAATATTTTTCAACCAGTCGTCCAGCATAACGGGTCAAGCCTTCACTCCCCGAGTTTGAATCCATGGCCGTTCATTTGCAAAGCTGATTCCCCGTTTTATGCCTGAACCCCCTGCCACAAAAGACGTTAAGGTTTACGGCGCTCCCAACGATCGGGCTAACCCATTGAAAGCGGCTCCAGAAAGTCCACGGTATCCCCTTCCTTCACCTTTGTTTCCAAGCCCTCTGAATGAGGGATCTGTTGACCGTTAACAAATACGATGAGATATTTCATATACTCTTGCTCTCTCGCGGTCCACAGATAGTTCTGTTCAAAACTGCCCTTATGGTCATCTACCACCTTGTCGAGAACGTCTTTCACCGAACTGTTTTCGGGGACATCCACGACCAGCGTGGGCTTCCCGATGATCTGTCTCAGAATCGAATACACCTTGGCAGTCACCTGAATCATCTCTATTCTTTCACTGTCCCCTTCAAACGGTTCTGGATCTCTTCTTCCCTTAAATCCTTGATGACGGTTCGGACCCTCGTTACTTGTAAATGCTTTCGATGACTTCCTCCAGCCCCAGATCCTTAAGCTTTTCAAGAGAGGGGATGCCTTTTGGGGTATAGCCCATCAGCCTGTAGTATTCGTCGATGAGCCCATCGAGATTTCGGACCGTCTGCCCTGTATAGGGGCCAGAGTTTGGCATTGGCTCATCGGTGAACCGCGATGGAAGTGAATCGTCTTTACGGCCGAAACCTTCCCGAATGTTGAACGCCCGCTCCAGGGTGATGACCCTCTCCATCGTCTTCGCAATGTGGGCATAGTCGGCTAACTCCTCAAAACCTGTCGCTGCCGCCAGGAGTTGAAAATGCAACTCTTCCGGCTCGTGGCCTAAAGGATGGATCCCTGTTTGTCCAAAACAGCATAGCGTGGCGCAATCCCATACCGCTATTCTTATCTGCTCCTCGACAATCTCCTGGGACTTCCATAAGTCTTCACTGGCAGGATCTTTCTCTATATTGACCTCCGCAAAGGGACGGGCGTACATGTGGCTGCCCCCGATATTGGACACAGCGTAACTGAGCGCATACCCCTTAATGGCACGTGGTTCGTAGGCAGCGAGTTCAAGACCCTTTGTCTGCATGGCATATTTTTCAGCTCCCTTCCCAATCTTCTCTGCAGCCCGCTTCGTCCCCTCTCCAAGAAGCTTCCCAAACCCTTCTCGTTTTCCTATCTTCTCGATCAGGGTGTAAAAAGCAGCGTGATTACCCCAAGTCAGGTCAAGACCCTCGGTGTCCTTCGTCGTAATGATCCCCTTCTCAAACAACTCACAGGCAAAGGCAATACTGCTGCAGGTGCTGATCACATCCAGTCCCAGGAGGTCGCAAAGCGCGTCCCCTGCGATCACAAAACCAATATCGCTGTTGCCGATCAAAGGGCCCAGTACGGCGCTGCCCTCATACTCCGGACCCTCTGTGTGAGCCCCGGCATAGGGGCCCTCCTTCATCTGACGCTGCTGACCACACCTCGTGATGCAGCCTGCGCAGCCATAATTATCCACCTTCAGCTTGTCAAATTCCTCGGGAAACAGCTTCTCAATGCCTTCGAAAATAGTTTCCCGGAAATTTCGCACCGGACTCTGGTTTCTGACATGGTAATGTTTCTTCATGCCGGCGACAATGCCGTGGTCGAACAAACCCTGCCGGTGCGGGTTGACCTTCACGATGTCAAATTGCTTCCGCGCTAATTCTTTAAACTTCTCCGGGTCATGTGGCACAACCCGCCCTATCCCATTGACGGCTACGGCCTTTAGATTCTTAGACCCCATCACGGCGCCGACCCCGCCACGAGAAGCGGTGCGCCTGTCACAGACAATGGCAGCATACCTGACAAGCCTCTCACCTCCGGGGCCGATACAGGCAATCTCCGTCTTTGCCCCGTGTTTTTGTTTCAGCCCCTCCTGGGTCTTTTCTGTGTCCAGCCCCCAAAGAAAGGCAGCGTCGAGAATCTCAACCTCATCGTTGTGAATATTAATATAGACAGGCTTCGCTGCCCTACCCTCACAGATGATGAAGTCGTATCCGGCGGATTTAAGCTTAGGACCGAAACCTCCTCCTCCGACGGCGCGGAAAATGGTCCCCGTCGCAGGACTCTTGGTTACAGCCAGCCACTTCGAACATGCATTGGCTCCAGCGCCGCAGAGAGGCCCGGTGAGCAAGAGCAGCTTGTTCTCCGGGGACAAAGGGTCTATTCCGGGAAGCAACTCATCATACAGATACTTGATACCGAACCCCCGTCCGCCGATATAATCTCTCTTAATCGACTCTGGTATCTTCTCCGCCTTGGCTGTACCGTTGGTCAAATTGACCCGCAAGAACTTACCTGCGTAACCCATCTCATCCTCCTTCGGTGCTGGAAGTTAACAAAACTTCCAACGGGCATGTCCTGTTTCTCTACATCAACACATTGTTCATGGATCGTGGTTCTAGTGCAATACCATTCCACCATCAATGAGGATCGTCTGCCCTGTCAGCATCGAGCTCTCATCAGAAACCAAGTACACCACCATTCCCGTGATATCCTCTGGCAGCGGCGGGCGCTTGATCAACTGCATTTTGTCAGCCACTTCCTGCGCCCGTTCTTCACTGGTATAAATACGCCTCGCTTCCGTCATGATCGTCCCCGGGCCAAGATTGTTAACGGTGATGCCCAGGGGGCCCAGTTCACCGGCTAAAGCTCTCGTTAGCCCTATGATGGCTGCCTTGGACGTGAGATAATGGGGAAAACCAAAATGAGACATAAAGGCTACGTTAGAGCCTATATTGATGATTCTCCCCTTACCCTGTTTCTTCATTTGAGGAACCACGGCTCTTGTGCATAACCATGGGCCTTTCACATTGACCGCCATCAGCCTGTCCCATTCTTCCACGGGGACATCCATAAAGGACTGCCGCTTCAAACCAGCGAACATGGCTGCATTGTTGATCAGCGCATCAATCGCGCCGTATTTTGAGATCGTCTCTTCAGCCATTCGCTTGGTATCTTCTTCTTTGGAGACGTCCACTTTGAGAGTCGTAACCATTCCACCCTCTTTTTCAATGATCCGCTTCGTCTCGGCGAGCCCCTCGACATTCCTATCGGTCACCGCTGTGACCTTCGCTCCCTCGCGAGCCAACCTCACAGCGATCACTCTCCCCAAGCCGAGCCCTGCGCCGGTCACAATGGCGACTTTCCCTTCAATCATGCCCATATCCTTTTCCTCCTTTTCAATTAGTAGCGACGCCCTTTCTCTTCCCAGATCTTTCTAAGACCGAAGTCTTCGACCAGAATCTTGTAGCAGCAGTATCCAGCCCAGCCTACCATGGCACCCATGGGATGGGCGCTTGCTGAAGCCAAGTAGAGATCCTTTACGGGCATTCTGTTGCGAGACAGTCCTTGAAGGGGCCTGAAGATGCCACCTTGAGAAGCACACTGACTGATTTGAAACTGCTGCCCTTCCCTCATGGCTCTGTTTCTCATGGCGAGCTCAATCGGGGTATTAATGTGCACCGCGATGATGTTGTCCCTGGTCATATTGGGGGCGAAGAATTGCCAACGTTTCAGCATCGATTCGAGGAATTCTTCCTTCTTATTGAGCCATTCCCGCAGCGTGAACCTCCATGCGGGAGGGGCATATTCCTCAAACGAGAGCTCATATTCACCGGCAGGACAACGGCTTTTATCATAGTGGGAGTTATGGTAAGGATGAATCGCCTTATCACAAAAGCCGCGGGTAAAAATCTGAGGCCCATACATATATCTCATATACCGGGCATCCGGCGGGAGAAGGTAGTTTCGAAAACAGGCCGCATCTGGCTCCGTGGCTTCCACCCTGTATTTGGGTGGCTCATGAATGGCCATACTTCCCCACCACAAGGGGCCCAGTGCCACGTCCAGATTCTTCACCTTCCGTTTAATGTCCTCGCTGACATAATCACCCATCATCTCGACGGTCTGGAAAACATCGAGATTGCTGATCACCATCTTTTTCGCCTCGATCTCCGTACCATCCCTTAACTTGATGCCCTTTGCCTTGCCATTCTCGATGAGCAGCTTCTCAACAGGTGAGAGCACCCAAAACTGACTCCCGTGCGTGCTCAGGAACCTCTGCATGGCGTGGGCGATCTGGTGGGTGCCACCGACAGTAATGCCAGCAGGACTCCCCCCGATGAGTTGCCCGAGAGCAAAGCCAAATGCTCCAAGACTCGGGACGGCGCTCGGGAGACAGCCGGTCGAGCTTGCCGTTGACCTCATCCAATAGCTTCTCATGTGCTCACTGTCATAGAGTTCATAAGCGATCTCCCCCGCGCTCATGTACCGTAATCTCGGATCCAGACCCACGGCAGGGTCCTCCAGTATCTTCGTGAAAGCATCCTTCTCGCCAGGGAGCGGGGGCGGGTTGAGAACATAGCTATTGATCGCGTCTTTCAAGAACTTGTCGAACATGTCACGCAGTTTCTCATTGGTGTCCGCATCCCGCTGGGAAATCTTGCTGATCGCCTTATAATTCGCTTCCGCTGCCCCGGGGATTTCCTTCGGTTCATCCGTTACCGGGTCCAACGCGTAGCAGGGACGCGTGATGATGCAGGTATCGTCGTCAAAAATGGCACTCCCGTTCTGCTTCGGATAGATGAACTTGAGTCCGTACTCCTTCAGGTTGAAATCTCTGTAAGGCGGGAAATAGGGGAAGCGCATACTGTTCGCACAAGGGTTGGAGATGAATGCGGGAGCGGTGTACTCCTCAGAACATGCCCCCCCGCCTAATTCCCACTTCTCCTCAAAGACGCCGACCTTCATCCCATTCATCGCCAGATAACACGCCACCACCAGTCCGTTATGGCCTCCACCCATCACTACTACATCGTAACTTTTATCGCTCATTTTGCACCTCTCTTTCGCAAATGGTTTTAGAATGTCATATCATCCGCCACTGCTGGCACTTTCCACCACTTCTTGATTCCCAGGTCTTCAGCGATGGCATTTGCTGCCAAGTACCCAGGACCAAAGATCACTGTACCCCCAGAGTAACAACAAGATCCATTGACATAAAACTTCTTGATAGGAGTCCTATGGTGGGAGCAATATTCATTGGGTCTGAAAGGTCCCATCTGGAGAGTCAAGTAAGCCCCTTGCTTGATACCTCCTTTTTTCATGTCCCAGAGCTTGTTTTCATGGTCTAACGGCGTCGCAATATAGGTTGCCAGCACATTTTCGTCCGTGATATTGGGAGCGTAACGGCGTAAGGTCTCCATCAGCTGTCTCGCATGTTCCTCCCTGAACTTGTAATCATGCCACTTCTTGACCCCTCCATTCTTGAGATCATAGGGCGCGAGTTCGGAGATGAGCCCAGTGGTAAACCCCGGAGGGGCTTCTATCGGATCAAGCACGCTGGGGAAAGAGCAGTTAAATCCCGATTGGGCCGGCACTTCCCCTTTCTTCACTGCCTCCCAGTGGTTCATAAAATCCTTTTCAGTCTCATAGCCTATGACATAGATAAAGGCTTGATTCATCATGGGGTCAGAGGATGCTGCTGTAAATTGCGGAGCAGCCTCGAGAGCCATATGGAGCACATAGAGGCTCTCCTGTTCCCATTGCCACCCTTCAACGCACCGAGCAAGGTCAGCATCCAGGTTTTCCTTGCCAATGAGTTTAAAGAAGGTCTGTTCAGGATCAAGGCTGCTGACGATGAACTTATCAGCGGTGATGACTGTCCCGTCCGCCATCTCTACCCCTGTCGCTGTCCCATTCTGCACGACGACTCTTTTGATATCCTGCGCTGCCAGAACCAAACCCCCGTTCTCATAGATCACTTTGCTGATAGCACTTGCCAGATAATGTGAGCCTCCAACACAGAGTCTATAATTTGCAGCTCTATTGATGTAGAGGGGGATGAGAAAGCCAAGGCCTGTTTGATCGTATTCCAACCCCCAGATACAGGTGGCGTACAACATTAATGCTTTCACATGGTCATTTTCGAAGAGCTCATCAACCACTTCCTTGGGTGATTTCTCTGTGATTTCATTGACGAACCTTCCGATCTCGCTCTGCTGCAATTGTACTATCGTCTCCAACGGTTCCTTGACCGGAAGGTAGGTGCTGGGACCTATGAATTTCCGCATGATGGCATCATATCGGTGAGAGACTTCTCGATACGTGTCCGCATCCTTCTTGGAGAATTTCGCTATGGATTCACAGGTCTTATTCACATCCGAATAGATGCCCAAGCTCCTCCCGTCAGACAATGGCATCGCCATCACCAGAGGAGGATGGATAAACTTCACCCTGAATCGTTTCTCAAGTTCAAGGTCCTCAAAGATGGGGGCGCAATCCACCATGGAATGGTAGACCGCATGGGTATTGTGAAGAAAACCTGGAAGCGTCACTTGCTCGGTCGCGAGGCCCCCGCCGAGCTCAAACCGCTTTTCCAACAAAAGAACTTTAAGTCCAGCTTTCGCCAAATAGGCTGCCGTGACTAACCCGTTTGGCCCGGTTCCGATAATGATGCCATCGTATTTTTCCATTTTCTCCCCCTTTTCTGTTCAATTTGCATACCTCCACTGCACTGCCACCTGATCCCCGGCAGTGCTTAAGTACATATACAGCCGATGTCCTAATGGAGCAAACCCCCTTTCCAGTTAATGAGTTAAACAATAACCTTCCGCGACCTTCCGCTGAAAATTGGGCTCATCGGATCTTTGAATGCCAGCTCATTCGCCCGGATGAGCCCCCCCGACATCCCCCTCTTATC
>Ga0315288_10008994_pt1 | contig 12589 bp, 10 predicted proteins | sample YL17G11_20_MG_FD_203454 | JGI IMG/M metagenome (GOLD analysis project Ga0315288, IMG submission 203454) | Sediment microbial communities from Yellowstone Lake, YNP, Wyoming, USA - YL17G11_20 | ecosystem: Environmental > Aquatic > Freshwater > Lake > Sediment | place: USA: Wyoming | collected...
GGAGACGTCCACGCCCGACCTGGAGGAGGCGCGCCAGTTTGCGGCGGCCATTCGGGCGCAGTTCCCCGGCAAGGTGAGGCGAGGGCGAGAGAAACACGAGGGCCGGAAAACCCGCACCCCAACCCTCGCCCTTGAAATCGCCAACCCCCACCCCCACCCCCCAGCTCCTGGCCTACAACTGCTCCCCGTCGTTCAACTGGCGCCGCCGCCTGGATGAGGCCACCATCGCCAACTTCCAAAAGGAGCTGGGGGCCATGGGGTACGCGTTCCAGGTGGGGGGGTGGCGGTCGAGGGGGTGGGGCAGGGGGCGGGGCCGAAAAAAAAACTTTAAAAAGACTGGGGTGCCGCGCGCCGCGCGCTCACCCACCGCCCCCAACCTCCCCCTCGCCCCAGTTTGTCACGCTGGCCGGCTTCCACTCGCTCAACCACTCGATGTTTGAGCTCGCCGCCGGCTACGCCAAGCGCGGCATGTCGGCCTACTCGGAGCTGCAGACGGCGGAGTTCGCGTCCGAGGGCGCGGGCTACACCGCGACCAAGCACCAGCGCGAGGTGAGAGGGAGGAGAGGGGAGGAGGGTCAGTTTTTTGTGTTTTTTTTTTTTCTCTCTCCGACCCCATCCCCCTCTTTCCCCCCTCCCCCCCTCCCCTCTCCAGGTCGGCACCGGCTACTTTGACGCCGTCTCCACCGTGTGCTCCCAGGGCGCGTCGTCCACCCTGGCGCTCAAGGGGTCGACCGAGGCGTCGCAGTTCGACTGACGTGGGGCGCCGCCCCTTGCCCCCGCCCCCTTCCCCCGCAATTGACCCTCTCGGCTCCCCTTGAACCGAGTGCAGGCTGACGCCGGGACGCCGGTCCCCTCCACCCGATCCCCTCCCCCTCTTGCCGCGCCCTTGCGCGCGCGCGCGCGTCTTTTTTGTGGGGTGCGCCGCGGCCCGGGGCCGCCCGCCCCGGCCCGGCCACCCCTCGCGCGCCCCGCCCCGCCCCCACCCGCGCCCACCGCGTCGGCGCGCTCCTTCGCGCCGGCGCGGCGCGCGCGCGCGCCGCGGCCGGCCCCTCCCGCAGCGCGACGCTCTAGGCACAGCCGCTGCAACAAAAGAGAAGCGAGAGGCACTCGGCCCCTCACACGAAACAGAGAGAGAGGGGAGAGGGGGCGGGGGCGGCGTCTCTTCTCTCGCGCGGCGGCGGCCTGGCCACTCCCCGCACGCAGGCGGCCGCGCCTCCACCGTCCCCGCCCCCGCCCCCGCCCTCCCGCATGTCCCGCCGCGAGTGGGTCACGCCGGAAGGCCTGCGCGGCGACGGCCGCCGCGCGCGGGAGTTGCGTCGCGTGCGCGTGGCGCTCGGCGTCCTCCCCCACGCCGACGGGTCGGCATGTGTCGAGATGGGCAACACAAAGGTAGATGTGAGAGGGGTGGGAGGGGGATCGGGGGTCGAGCGCGGGCCGATGCGCCCGCCGACGCCCGCGCCGCCGCCGACCCCCCCCCCGTCCTCTCTCACCCCCCTCGCAGGTCGTCGCCGCCGTCTTCGGCCCCCGCGTCCCCGCGTCCCGGTCCGGCGGCGCGTCCACGACGGAATGCGACGTGCGGTGCGAGTACGCGACGGCGGCTTTCGCGGCCGGCGGCGAGCGCCGCCGCCGCGCGCGCCGCGACCGCCGCGCGGCCGAGGCCGCGGCCACCGTCCGCGACGCAGTCGCCGCCGTCGTCCTCACCGCGCTCCACCCGCGCGCCAGGCTGGATGTGCAGGTGCAGGTGCTGGCGGCCGACGGCGGGGCGCTGGCCGCGGCGCTGACCGCCGCCGCCGCCGCGCTCGGCGACGCAGGGGTGCCCGCTGCCGACGCCATGGCCGCCTGCAGCGCGACCCTGTTGGACGACACCGCGTTACTCGACCCTTCGCACGCCGAGGAGCGGGGCGACGGGCCGGCGCTGACCGTGGCGGTCGCGTCGCGGTCCGGCGGCGTCGTCGCGCTCTCGGCCGAGCGCCGCGCGCCGCCCGCCGCGCTCGAGTCCCTGCTCGCCGCCGCCCAGGACGGCGCGGCCGCCGTGGCGGCCGCGGTGCGGGCCGCGCTGCTGGCCAAGGCGGGGGCGGCGGCGGCCGCGCTCGGCGAGGCGGCGGGCGTGCGGTGAGGCGAGGGAGGAGAGTTTTTTCTTCTTCTTTGTTTCCTCTCCCGCCATTGCAACTGCACACTGCACACACGCGCACGTCACTCGCTCTCCTCCGTCATCTCCAGCACGACGTCGGCCAGCGTCGGGAACCGGTCGCGCACCGCGGCGACGACGCCCGCGGAGATCGGCGCCGGCCCCGCCCACGCGAGCGTGCACACGCCGCCCGCGTCGACGGACGCCACGGTGACCGACCCGCCATACGCTGCGATGGCGGGGCGCAAGGAGTCGAGCATCGAGTCGATCGAGGCGGCGTCGGGGGGGGCGGCGGGGTCGGCCGCGCCCGCCGCCCCCTCCTCCACCCGCTCCACCGCGACGACCTGCGCCCCAAACCGCCCCCGCATCGCGCGCTCAATGCCGAGCGCCATGGTTGCCCCGGCGGAGGCGCACGTGCCGCACGCGCCTTGGAGGCGGACGCGGACGACGCCGCCGTCGACGCTCTCGATGCGCGCGTCGCCGCCGTCGGAGATCAGGTAGTGCCGCACCTCGTCCAGGGCGGCTTCAGCAGCTTCCACGGTGAGCAGGGGCTGGTCGCCCGAGGGATGGGAGGCGGCGGACGGCGCCGCGCCCGCAAACGGCGTCGCCGGCGCGCCCACTCCCGCCGTCGTCGCCGCTGTCTGGGCGTCGATGACGGCCGACCAGTCGCCGCCTTCCACCGCGGCCCGCATGGCGGCGGAGCGCAGGGCGGGGTCGGTCGGGGAGGCAGCATCGTTCTCCTCCTGCCTCGCGTCGGCCATCGCGGCTTGCATCTTGGCCGTACGCGCCCCGTGCGCCGCTTCCTGCGCCGCCGTGCGCCCCGTCCGGTCCACGCCGGCAAACAGGGCGGCGTCGGAGCCGTTGCCGGGGGGGGGGGAGGGCGCGGCGGCGAGCCACGCGGCTGCCGTCGCCTCGAGCGCGGCGCGCGAGACGAGCGCGCGCGACACCAGGGCCGCCCGCACGCCCGCCGCGCGGGTGGGGCCCGCCCGGTCCCGCGCGCCGCGCACGGCGGAGACGGCGTCGCGCGCGAAGGAAATGAACTGCGGGCGGCCGGCCGCGTCCGACACTTCAAACGCGCCGGCGACTGTCGCCCCGGCCCGGGCGGCGAGCCAGGCGTCGACCGGGGTGATCGCCGAGCCGTCGTCCTCCTGGGAGATAGGGGAGGAAAGGTGTCGGGAGGATTTTCGCGGCCGCCGCCCGACCGCCGCCCCGCCGCCATCCCCTCCTCCCCGCACCGGGCGCAGCCGGTACTCCCCCACCGCCACCTCGGCGTCGTGAACGTCCGCCCCGCGATCGCCGTACAGGGTGGCGTGCAGCCCTTTGTGGGCTTCGGGCACGGCGTCGTCGCTCGCGGGCACCGGCCCCTGCGGCACGGGCGCCGCGGGGCGCGCGGTCGCGGCCAGGGTCCAGCCGCGGCGCGGCCGGGCCGGCGCGAGGGGCGGCGGGCGGGAGGAGAGGGCACGCATGCCGGGCGTGGTTGTGCGCCGCCATTCGCACCCCACTCCCGGCCCCCTCCCGCCCCCCCGCGCCCCCACCTTCCGCCATGGCTTTCTCCACCGCGCGTGCTCCCCTGAGGGCGCGCGCCGCCGCGCCCGCGCGCCGGTGCGGCGGCGGCCGGGGGGGGGAGCGACCTCAAAGGGCGGCGGTTGGGGGGCCTGGCGCGTCCCGGCGCCGCGCCAGGGGCGGCGCAAGGCCACATCGCGCCGCGTGCGGGGGCTAGTGTGGCGCGCAGCCTCCCGGGGCGGCATGGCGCGCCGCCGACGCGCCGCGCGCCCCCCTCTTTCCCAGCTCCCTCGCCGCCCGCGCCGAGTCGGCCACGACGGCGGATCCCAAGGTGCGTGCGCGGGCGCCAATGCATGGGGCGTGGCCTGGAGGCGGGGCGGGCCAGGGGAAAGGGGCAGCCGCCGGCCGCGCCCGACCCGACCCGCTCGCGTGCGCGCGCTGGCCGCCGCGACGCCGCCCTCCCCGCAAGCCAGCACCTCACACACACACACACTCACCCCTCACTTTAGCGCAAGCCGTCCCCCCTGGAGCGCGGCGGCACGCTGGCCGGCACCGCGGCCGCCGGCAAGGACGCGGGCACCGCCGCCAAGGCCGCCACCTCCGGCACGACCGCGGCGCGCATGCAGGTGACGGCCGAGGGCCGCTTCGTGGACGGCCGGTGGGCCAAGGGCACGTGGATCCTGTCGTCCTTCCCCGGCGCAGGCGGCGGCACGGACTGGGACGCGGTCATCGACGCCGAAATGGCGCGCCGCAAACTCCTGGAAGACTCCCCGCTCCCCTCGCTCGCCGACGACCCGGTCAACTTCGACACGGGCGACATCCCGTGGTGGGCGTGGGTGCGCCGCTTCCACCTGCCGGAAGCGGAGAAGCTCAACGGGCGCGCCGCCATGCTGGGCTACGTGCTGGCGTACGCCGTGGACGCGGCGACCGGCGCGGGCATCCAGTCGCAGCAAGACTCGTTCCTCGGCAAGCTCGCGCTCCACGTGTGCGTCTTTGCGGTCCTCCTCTTCCGCTCCTCCTCCGGCGTCGACACCTACAAAGGCCTGCTCGACGAAGCCACCTTTTACGACAAGCAGTGGGCCGACGGGCGCAAGTGGGAGGGCGGCGACCGCCCGGCCGAGACCGAGCGTTGAGAGGGGAGGAGAGGGGGGTGGGGCGCGGCGGGCGTGCCCGCCCCTGGCGTGGGGTTCTCTCGCTTTTGGGGGGGTGGTGGGTGTGTGTCACAGTGCGTCACCGCGGGTGGTGGAGGCGTGGGGCGGCGCCACCACGGCCGCGACCGCCGCCGCCGCGCGCGCCACGTCCAGCTCGGCCCGCGCGCGCGCCACCCCCGCGTGCGCCGCCACCGCGCTCTCCACCACGTCCGCCGCGTCCGCGCGCGCGGGGCGGGGGCGGGCGCGCAGGCGGGCCGACGCGGCGCTCGCGGCGGCGCGGAACGAGGGGTCGCCCGCGACGCGCCGCACCGCGGCCGCGAGGCCGGGGCCGCCGTCGCGCAAGCCGGCGTGCCCCAGGGTCACCCCAAAGCCGCGGTGGGCGGCTTTGGCGAGGTTGTCGCCGCCGTCGCCGAAGAGCGGGACGCCGACGAGCGGCACCCCGTGGAACGCGGCCTCGTACACGCCGTTGACGCCGCCGTGGGCCACAAACACGGCCACGCCCCCTGTCTGCAGGAGCGCGTTTTGGGGGAGCCAGGGGCGGGGCGTGATGTGGGGGCCGAGGCGCAGGGAGGACAGAGGGGTCGACGGCGCCAGGTCGGCGTCGCTCACCTTCCACAGGACGGGCGTGGGGGCGAGGGCGTTGAGGGCGGCGGCCATGGCGGTGGCGTGGGCGGGGGCTGGGGAGGGCGGGGTGGAGGGTGTGGGGCCGCGCGCGGGGCGTCCGCCATCCCTCTCCCCTTCTCCCTCAGCCCTCTCACCCAGCCGCACGGTGGTGCCCATGGACACCACGACCAGGCGGCCGTGGGCTGCGTCGACCAGGGCCTGAGGAGAGGGAGGAGGGGGGCGCGGTCGGCGGTGGCGCGCGCGCGCGGCGCCGCCACGCCCTCTCCCTCCCGCCCACACCTGCAGCTCGGTGTCCAGCGCCTGGCTTGTGTTGCCCGCCAGGATGGACCCCACCAAACGCACGTGCGGCGGCAGCGGGCGCGGCCTGGAGGAGGGTGAAGGGTGGGGTGTGGGGTCGGGTCGCCGCAGCGCAGAACCCCTGCATACCTCTTTCCCCACCCTCTCTCTGCACCCACCATTCAATGGCCCAGTCCGCGTTGAACATGTGCACCAGCTCGCGCGGCGCAGACTCGGGCGAGCCGAGGCGGGGCGCGCCGACGAAAGCGTCGACCGGCTTCCAGTGCCGCTCGTACACGCGCGCGATGGCCCGCCCGGCAACAAACTTAACCAGGCGGTTGTAGAGGCGTTGAAAAAAGGTCTGAGACGAGAAGAAAGGGGATCGGGGGTAGAGGCGGCACGCACGCCGCGCGCCACCCCCCTCGCGCCTCCCCTCCCTCCCCCTCACCATCTCCAGCCCCAGCCCCGTGCCGAACTGGGGCAGCACCCCCGCATCGTTGCTGAACCCGAGCACGGCCGAGTGCAGGGGGTCGAGGGGCGGGAGGCAGGTGAGGGTGGCGAGCGGCGTCGAGAGCGCCGCGGCGATCGCGGGGCCCGCCACGAACGCCGTGTCCGCCAGCACCACGTCCGGCCCCCACGCACGCAGCCCATCAATCAACGCCGTGTCATGCAGCAGGGCCAGGGCGGCCGCGGCGTGGGCGGCAGCGAGCGCCGCGTCGGCGGCGGGCGCCGCGCGCGCAGACGCCGCCGCCGCTTGGTAGTGCCCCCGCGCCGCCTCGAACCCCGCCGCCGCCGGCGCGTCGTACGTGACCACGGTGGGCGGGGCGCCGCCGGGGGGGGGCGGGGGGACGGAGGCGGCGTCGGGCGCCGAAACGAGGAGCTGCGAGGACGGGGAGTGGCCGCTCGCGCCGCGCGCGGGCACAGCGCGCCTCCACCCGCCCCCCCACCTCGCCCCACCCCCTCCGCTCCTTGACCTGCACGTCGTGCCCCCGCCCCGCGAGCTCGGCCGCGACGGCGCCCAGGATGGCGACGTGGGAGCGCCCGCCGACCAGGGGGACGGCCAACACTCGCAGCCGGGGGCTCCCGGGCTGCCCGGCGCTGCTCGCGGGCGGCACGGTGGCCGCGGCCGCGGCCATGAGGGCGGCGAGGAGGAGGAGGGGCGGGCGGGGCATGGTGGAGGGGTGTGGGCGCGCTCTCTCGCGCGCGCGAGAGAGAGAGAGAGACCGACCCGCGGCCGGCTTCTCTGGCCCACCTCGCGCCCATCATCATTGCACGGCGGCGCCCTCTTCAAGCCCCTCCCCGTCACCCGCCGCCGCCGCCGCCCGCGGGCAGCGCCCCCGCGCCGCGCGCCGCGCTCGCACCGCCGCGATCTCCGCCTCCACCCCGCGCCCCTCCCACCACGCCCGCGCCGCCCCTTCCACCAGGGACGCCGCCACCACGCGTGCGGGGCGACGGCGGGACCGCAGGCGGGTCGAGAGCGCGCGGGCGGCCGACCGCAGCGCCGGGTCGGACGCCGCGCGCCGGATCGCGGCCTCCAGCCTCCCTCCCCCGCGCTGCAGCCCGTTGACGCCAATTGTCACCCCAAATCCTTTGGCAGCCGCCTTGGCCGCGCTGTCGCCGCCGTCGCCGAAGAGCGGAACGCCGACGAGCGGCACCCCGTGGAACGCGGCCTCGTGCACGCCGTTGACGCCGCCGTGCGCCACAAATACGGCCACCCCGCCCGACTGCAGCAACGCGTTTTGGGGGAGCCAGGGGCGGGGCGTGATGTGGGGGCCGAGATTGAGCGACGCGAGGGGCGTCGCGGCGGTGAGGTCGGCGTCGCTCACCTTCCACAGGATGGGGATTGGGGCGAGGGCGTTGAGGGCGGCGGCCATGGCGGTGGCGTGGGCGGGGGCTGGGGAGGAGGGAGGAGGGTCGGCGCGCCCGGGTTCTTTTTTTTCGTCACCCTTCCTCCTCCTCCCCGCCCCCTCCCCACCGAGGCGCGCGGTCGTGCCCATGGACACCAGGATCAAACGCCCGCCCGCGTCGTCCACCAGTGCCTGAAGGTGGGAGGGGTGTGGGGTGTGGGCGGGCCGCGCGCGCGCGCGCGAAACCCCCTCTCGCCCTCTCCCGCACCTGCAAATCGGCGGGAAGCGCCGCGCTCGTTTTGCCCGCTAGCATGGCGCCCACCAGGTGCACGTTGGAGGGCAGCGGGCGCGGCCTGCAGGGTGAGAGGAGGGAGGCGGTCGGCGGTCGGCGCGGAAGCGCGAGAGTGCCCCGCCCACCGCCCCACCCCCCCACACACGCACCACTCGAGCGCCCAGTCGGCATTGAACATGTGCACCAGCTCGCGCGGCGCGGACGCGGGCGAGCCGACGCGCGGCGCGCCGACGAAAGCGTCGACCGGCTTCCAGTGCGCCTCGTACACGCGCCGGATGAGGGCGCGGGCGACGTGCTTGTGCAGCCGGTTGAAGAGGCGTTGCGGGAAGGTCTGGCGGTGCGGGGGGAAGGCGGCGGCGGTGGACGTGCGCGCGCGCCCCCCCCAAAAAACAGCCCCCCCCCCCCCCTCGCCCCACCATCGGCGCGCCCAGCCCGGTCCCGAACTGGGGCAGCGCCCCCGCATCGTTGGGAAACCCAAACGCGTCCGAGTGCAGGGGGTCGTTGGGCGGCCCGTTGTTCAGCGTCGCGAGTGGCGCGCCGAGGCGCGCCGCGAGAGCGCCGCCCGCCGCGAAGCAGGTGTCGGCCACCACGGCGTGCGGCGCCCAGAGTTTTAGCCGGTGCATCAACACTGTGTCGTTGAGGAGGGCGAGGGAGGCGGCGGCAAAGGCAGCGGGCAGCGCGCCCGCGCGGGCGAGCGGCCGCGCGGCGGCCGCGCCCGCGCCCGCATACTCTCCCCGCGCCGCTTCAAACCCCGCCGCGGCCGGCGGGTCGTACTGAATGAGCCCAAACGGGGCGCCGCCGGGGAGGGGCGGGGGGACGGAGGGCGCCTCGGGCGCGGGGAGGAGCATCTGCGGGGGAGGGGAGAGGGGCTGGCCGCGCGCGCCGCGCGCGGGCGCGCCGCTCGCGCGCAAGAAACGCCCCCCCCTCCCCACCTGCACATCGTGCCCCCGCCCCGCCAGCTCGCCCGCGAGCGCGGCCATCATGAACGTGTGGGACCGGCCGGCGACGAGGGGGAGGGCCAGAATGCGGAGGGGGCCGCGCGCGGGCGGTGGCGGGCGGCGCGGGGGGAGCGGGCGGGCGGCTGGGGGCGGGGTCGCGCCCGCGAGCGCGCCCGCGAGCACGAGCGCGAACGCGAGGTAGAGGCGGGGGCGGGCCATGACGTGAGCGTGTGCGGGCCCGCCGCCGTCGCCGCGCTCGCAACCCCCTCGCCCTCGTCACCCCCACCCCCCTCAAAGCATCTGGCTCGCCACCAGCGCCGCGTAATGCCCTTTGGCCTCCACCAGCTCCCAGTGCGTCCCCTGCTCCACGACGCGCCCGCCCGCGACGACGGCGACCGCGTCGGCGCCGCGCACGGTCGCGAGGCGGTGCGCCACCACCACCGTGGTCCGCCCGCGGGCTAGGGTGGCCAGGGCGGCCGTGATCTTGGCCTCGGACCCGGCGTCCAGGGCAGAGGTGGCCTAGAGTGGAGAAGGGAGGGGTCGGCGGCCGCGCGCGAGCGCGCGTGCGCACCCTTCCTCCCGCCCTCCCCGCCCTCCCCTCCTACCTCGTCCAGCAGCAGGATCTTGGGCGCGCGCAGGAACGCGCGCGCGATGACCAGCCGCTGGCGCTGCCCGCCGGACAGGGTGCGCGCGCCGGCGGGCCCCGCGCCGCCGCTGCCGCCGACGACGGTTTCGTACCCTCTCTCAAACTCCGAGATGAACCCCGCGGCGTTCGCCGCCAGGGCGGCGCCCTGGACGGCGGCCAGGGTCGCGCCGGGGGTGCCGTACGCGATCTGGAGAGAAGGAAAAAGGTGGTTTGGGGGGTTGTTTTTTTTCTCGTACAATGTCCTCTTTTTTTCAAAGTTTTGTTTTCCTTTCCCCCCTCCCGCACGTTGTCAAACACGGTCCCCGTGAACAGCACCGGCTCCTGGGACACTATCGCCATCTGAGACCGGTACCAGGCGAGGTCGAGGGTGGACACGTCGACGCCGTCGAGCGCGACGCGCCCGCGGCGCGGCGCGTAGGCGCGCGAGATGAGGGACAAGACTGTGCTCTTCCCGCACCCCGACGCGCCGGTCACCGCCAGGGCCGTGCCCGCGGGCACGGTGAGCGTCATGCACGTGAAGACGGGGGCGCGCGGGTGGGTGGGGTAGGCAAACGCGACGCGGTCGAGCGAGATCTCCCCCGCCAACGCCTCGAGCCTCGCCCCTTTCCCGCGCCCGCTCTCGATCGTCGTCACCGCGTCCGCCGGCCCCAGCAGCCGATCCGCGGCGGCGATGAGGCGGGCGAGGGCGGGGAGGGAGGCTTGCGCGTCGGCGAGCGACTGCGCGGCGAGCACGAGCGCAAAAAAGACGCGCAGCATGGCCGTCCCCTCCATCGCGCCCTCGGCCACCAGCCGGCCGCCGTACCAAAAGGCCAGGGAGAACATGGCAAACAGGGCGACCTGGGCCGCGCCCGCGGCGGCCGCGGCGGCCGCCGCGCCGAGCGCGGCGGCGCGAGCGGGCGCGGCGAGGCAGAGGGTGTAGGCGGCGGCCGCGTCGGATTCGAGACCATAAGCCACCACCGTTTTGAGGCCAGCGAGCGACTGGGCGGCGACGGACGCGGGCAGCGCGCCCGCCGCCGCGACGGCCGACGCGCCGCGCGCCGACGCCGCGGTCTGCGCCGCGAGCGCGGCCGCCAGCACGGGCACCGCCGCGGTGACGACCAGGGTCATGCGCCACCCGGACGCGAGGGCGAGGGCGGCGGAGATCGTCAGCGAGACGGCGGCTTGGGGGAGCGCGGGCAGGACGTCGGTCACCGCGTCGCGCGCCACGCCCGCGTCGCGCCCCAGCACGGCCCCCAGGGCGGCAGGCGTGTGGCCGGGCGCGTCGTGCCAGGCGACGTCCTGCTGGAGGTAGCGGCCGAAGAGCGCGGCCGCCGCGCGCGCCGCGACGCCCGCGCCGACGCGCGCCGCGCCCGCGCCGCGCGCGGCATGGGACAGGGCCGCGTTGACCGCCAGCCCGCCAAAGACGGCGCACCAGGTGGCGAGGGGGGCGGGCGAGGGGGAGGCGAGGGCGCCGACCGCGGACGATATGCACACCGCAAACGCGGGGTTTTGGGCGCCCGCCGCCGCGGCGGCGGCCAGGGCGGCCGCGGCGGCGGGCGCGTTGGGGCGGGCCAGGGCGGCCAGGGTGCGCAGGGTGCGTGTCTGGAGGGGAGAGGGGGCGGAGAGGGGGTGGGCGCCGGCGTGCGCGGGGTGGGGCCGCCGCCCCGCCCCCCGCCTCCTCCCTGCCTCGCCTTGCGCGCCGCCGCCCGTTTGGCGGCCCCCATGCGGTCCATCATGGAGGCGCGGGTGGGGGCCAGCTTGCCGGGGCGCGGGGCGGGGGCGGGCGCGGCGTCGGGCTGCGGGGGGGAGGGAGGTGTCGGCCGCGCGCGCGCCCTCCCCGTCCACACACACACACACACACCCCTCCCCCCCCACCTCGGCCACATCCTCGCGCACGACGTCCGCGCCCTCCCCGCGCGTCGCCTGCAGCGCCGCGAGGCGCGCGTACGCCCCCCCCGCCGCGACCAACTCCCCGTGCGTCCCCTGCTCCACGACCCGCCCCGCGTCCAGCACGGCGATGATATCCGCGTTGACGACGGCGGCCAGGCGGTGGGCGACGGTCACGGTGGTGCGGCCGGCGGCGGCCGCGTCGAGCGACGCTTGCACGACCGCTTCCGACTCGTTGTCCAGCGCGGACGTCGCTTCGTCCAGGAGGAGCAGCTTGGCGTCCCGGATGAGGGCGCGCGCGACGGCCAGGCGCTGACGGGGGGAGGGGGGGGGGGGGGGGGGGGGGGGGGAGCCGCGAGCGCGCAGCGCGCGCGGCGCGCCCTCCCCTCGCCCCCTGGCTCTTGCCTGGCGTTGGCCGCCCGACAGGTTGGCGCCGCGCTCGGCCAGCACGGTGTCGTAGCTGGGGGGAGAGAGGACGGGGAGAGGGTGGGTGCGAGCGAGCGGCGGCGTGCGGCGACCGCGCCCGCGCGCGCCCTCTTCGCTCTCCACGCCCTCCCCCCTCCGCACCCGTTGGGCAGCCGCTCGATGAACTCGGCCGCCCCCGCCGCCACCGATGCCTTCCGCACCGCGGCGTCGGACGCGTCGGGGCGGCCGATGCGGATGTTGGCGGCGACGGTCGCCGCGAAAATGACCTGTAGGGTGAGGGGTGGGGGTGGGGGTGGGGGTTTCCAGGGTTGAGTTTTTTTTTTCTCCCCCTTCTCTCACCGCGTCCTGCGACACGACCGCCGTGCGCGCGCGGTACCAGTCGACGTCCAGCAGCCGCACGTCCACCCCGTCGAACAGGACGCGGCCCGCGGTGGGCGTGGCCAGGCGCTGCAGGAGGGCGAGGGCGGTCGACTTGCCGCAGCCGGACGCGCCGACGAGCGCGAGCGACCACCCGGCGGGGCACTCGAGCGTCAGGCCCGCCAGCACGGGGCGTTCCGGGTGGGTGGGGTATGCGAACGTGACGGCGTCAAACGCGATGGCGCCCTTGGGGGCGGCGAGGAAGGCGCCGGTGCGCGGTGCAGGCGGGGCGCTGGGGCGGGGAGGGGAGGGCGTCGCCGCGCGGCCCGCCACCGCTCGCTCACGCCGCCTCCCCCTCCGCTCTCCCGCACCCGTCGATGACGGCGAACAGGCGGCCGCCGGCGGCGACGGCGACGGCCCACGCCTGGGCGGCTGGGGCGGCGAGGGCGAGCGCGAAGCCGGCGTTCATGGCGGCGAACAGCGCCCCGATGACCTCCCCCGGCGCCCTTGTCCCCGCCCGCACGCTCACGCCGCC
>Ga0315288_10008999_pt1 | contig 12589 bp, 13 predicted proteins | sample YL17G11_20_MG_FD_203454 | JGI IMG/M metagenome (GOLD analysis project Ga0315288, IMG submission 203454) | Sediment microbial communities from Yellowstone Lake, YNP, Wyoming, USA - YL17G11_20 | ecosystem: Environmental > Aquatic > Freshwater > Lake > Sediment | place: USA: Wyoming | collected...
GGGGCGGCGCCGCGATGGCGTCCAGCATGCCCGCGCCAGTCCGGAACACCCAGAGCGTGGCTGCGAAGGCCACGATGCCGCGAATCACGCAGAACAGGTTCTCAACCCCGGCGCGCACCGACAAGACCACCGCCAGCAGCATCGCCAGCAGCGCCAGCCTGGGGCCGATGGGCGTCAGCGCCTGCGAGGGCTTCATGCCGGTTCACCCTCACCCCGCGCGACCGCTCGGGACGACCTCTCCCGCCCCGGCAGCGGCGACCCTGAGCAGAGCGAAGCGCCTTGCAGCAAGAGGCGCTCGAGGGCCTCGTCATCGGCGGGGCGGAGATCGCCGGGGATGGCCTGGCCGTTGGCGAGATAGGAGATCGGGCGCTGGGTGGCCCCGCCGAAAGCGGGCAGCACCTCGGCCAGGTCCGGCGCCTCGTCGCACTTGGTCAGGATCAGGTGGTCCGCCGCCAGGGCGGCGAACTGCTCGATCGCATCTCGCAGCGCCGAGGTGCTCGCCGAAGCCGCCAGCACCAGGTGCACCTCGTGGGGGCAGGCCGCCTGGAGCAGCCCCTGGATCTGGCGCAGTTGCACCTCGTTGCGTTGGCCGGTGCCCGGCGTGTCTATCAGGATCAGGTCTTTGTCGCGCGCGCGATGGATCGCTTCGGCCATCTCGGTCGCCGCGCTCACCGTCTCCAGCGGCACGGCGAGTAGCCGGCAGTAGGCGCGCAGCGATTCGGCCGCGCCCAGGCGAAGCGTATCGGTGGTGATCACGGCCACGCTTTTCGCCTGGCCGTGGGCGAACTCGGCAGCCAACTTCACCAGCGTGGTGGTCTTGCCCGATCCCGTGGGTCCGACCAGGGCGACGATCAGCGGCGCCTCGCCGAGGCGGAGGCCGCCGCAGGTGGCCGTGCGCCGCGCGAGGTCGCGGATCTGGTCGGCGCCGCGCTTGGTCTCCGCCACGCAGGGCGTCGTCTTGCCGCCCACCAGCAGCGCGATCTGCTGGCGCAGGCCGCGGAGTTCGTCGCGCAACTCGTTCAACTCGCCCGAGCTACTGTGGGGAGGCTCGGCCGCGTCCTGCTGCAGCGCGGCCCACACCTGCACCCGCTCCTTGGGCGATAGGCCCAGCAGGCCGGGCCGGGTGGTCTGCTTGGTCTGCAAGATCACCGCCTCGTCGCCCAGGTCGGCCTTCACCTTCTCCAGGGCCTCGCGCATGGTATCAGCCTCGAATCGCAGCATTCTCATCGCTAGTCACCATCCCTGAGGATTCAACCTCGACGCCGGGCGCGATCTCCGCGTGGGAGAGCACGACCAGCGACGGAATCACACGCTCAATCAGCCGCCGGAAGAGCAGGCGGCAGTTCGGCGAGCAGAGCGCGATCGGCTCGTGCCCCATTCCGGCCGCGCGCTCGACCTGCGCCCGCACGCTCTCGACCAGCCGCTGCGCCATCTCCGGCGACACCACCAACTGGCTCCCCGAGGGCGTGGCCTGCACCGCGCCGCAGAGGATCTCCTCCACGCGCGGGTCGAGCGTGAAGACGTGCACGCGGCCGTCGGCGCCGCGGTGCTGGCGCGTGATCTGGCGCGCCAGCGCCTGGCGCACGTGCTCGCTCAGCAGATCCAGGTCCTTGACCGTGCCCGCGTAGTCGGCCAGGGTCTCGAAGATGGTCGTCAGGTCGCGGATGGAGACCCGCTCGCGGAGCAGGTTCTGCAAGACCTTCTGCACTTCACCCAGGCTGATCGCTTTGGGCGCGAGGTCTTCGATGAGCGCCGGCGCAGAGGCCTTGACGTTGTCAAGGAGCGCCTGCACGTCCTGGCGGCTGAGGATCTCGTAGGCGTGGCCGCGGATGGTCTCGCTGAGGTGGGTGATCACCACGGTCGCCGCATCCACCACGGTGTAGCCGGCCATCTCGGCCTCGACCTTCTGGTTCTCCGGGATCCACACGGCGGGCAGGCCAAACGCGGGCTCGCGCGTCTCGATGCCCTTCAGCGGTTGGGTCACCGAGCCCGGGTTCATGGCGAGGGCCTGGCGCGGATAGACTTCACCCGAGGCGATCTCGGTGCCGCGCAACTTGATGCCGTAGGCGTTCGGGCGCAACTGAATGTTGTCGCGCACGCGCAGGGCCGGCACCACCATGCCCAGGTCCACGGCGACGTGCTTGCGGATGGTGGTGATGCGCTCCAGGAGGTCGCCGCCCTGCTTGGAGTCGGCCAGCGGGATCAGGCCGTAGCCGATCTCGAGTTCGATGGGGTCGAGTTCGAGCAGCCGGAGCATGTCCTGCGGCTCGGGCGCGGTGGGTTTGGCCGCCGCAACAGGAGCAGGCGCCCGAGCGGCGCGCCACAGGCTGTAGGCGGTGCCCAGCGCCAGCGCGCCGGCCGCAAGGAACGGCAGCCGCGGCAGCCCGGGGATGAGCGCCATCGCCAGCAGCATCGCGCCCACGATCGCCACCGGCCTGGGCTGCGAGAAGATCTGGCGCGTGAGGTCGGTGCCCAGGTGCGACTCGGAGGCCGCGCGGGTCACGATCAGGCCGGTGGCGGTGGACATGAGCAGCGCGGGGATCTGCGTGACCAGGCCCTCGCCCACGGTGAGCAGCGTGTAGGTCTGGAGCGCCTGGATCAGCTCCATGTGACGCTGCACGGCGCCGATGATGAACCCGCCGATGATGTTGACGATGATGATCACGATGGCCGCGATGGCATCGCCGCGCACGAACTTGCTGGCGCCGTCCATGGCGCCGTAGAAGTCGGCCTCGCGCGCGATCTCCTGGCGGCGGGCGCGCGCCTCGGCCTCGTCAACCAGCCCGGCGTTCAGGTCGGCGTCAATCGCCATCTGCTTGCCGGGCATGGCGTCCAGAGTAAAGCGGGCGGCCACCTCCGCGATGCGCCCCGCGCCGCTGGTGATCACCACGAACTGGATCACCACCAGGATCAGGAACACCACCATGCCCACCACGTAGTTGCCGCCCACCACGAACATCCCGAACGAATGGATCACCACCCCCGCGTCGGCGTGGAGCAGCACCAGGCGCGTGGCCGAGATGTTGAGCGCCAGGCGGAAAAGGGTGGCTACCAGCAGCAGCGAGGGGAAGGCCGCGAACTCCAGGGCATCCTTGGTGTACATGGTGACCAGGAGCACGGTCAAGGTGAGACTGATGTTCAGGGCGAGCAGCATGTCCAGCATCCACGACGGCATCGGGATGACCATCATGGCGACGACGAGCACTGCGGCGACGGAGACGAAGATGTCGCTGTACTCGCTCAAGCGCCCGAACGGCGCGGGCTTGATCTGTGCGGCGGCTGTGGCCATGCCCTGGTCTCACCTCCCTTCGCCGCGGCGCCTAGCCGCGTTGATCGCGCGGGCATCTCGTCCCCCGCAGCCCCGGCAAGTCGGGGCGAAGCCCTCGGCTGCGGCGGATGGGCCCCTGCCCCGCGCTACTGGACCACTCCCTCGGCTGCGCTCGGGACATGCTTTCCCGACAGGCGATACACGAAGGCGATGATCTCCGCCACCGCCTGGTAGAGGTCACCGGGGATCGCCTGCCCGATCTCGACCTGCTTGAAGAGCGCCCAGGCGAGGACCCGGTTCTCGACGATGGGCACGTCGTGCTCCTTCGCCGCCTCGCGGATGCGCTCGGCCATCTTGCGCCGGCCCTTGGCGACGAGCACGGGCGCCGGCATCTCGCGCGGCTCGTAGCGGAGCGCGATGGCCAACTCGGTGGGGTTGGTCACCACCACCGTCGCCTTCGCCACGGCCTGCATCATCCGCACCCGGGCCACCGCGCGCTGGCGCTGGCGGATGCGCGACTTGATCACCGGGTCGCCCTCGGTGCGCTTGTACTCCTCCTTGACCTCCTGGCGGGTCATCCGGATGCCCTTCTCAAACTGCAGGCGCTGGAACATGTAGTCCAGCACCGCGATCACCAGCAGCACCAGGGCGGCGCGCATCAGCAGTTGCCAGGTGAGGGCGGCCACGGTCTGGCCCATCTGGCCGCGGCTCATCGCCGTCATCCCCAGCACCAGCGGGTAGTTGGCCCGCAGGAACGAGTACGCGGCATAGCCGACGACGATCACCTTCAGCAGCGCCTTGCCCAGTTCCGCGGCCGCGCGCACCGAGAAAATGCGCGCCAAGCCCTGGATCGGGTTGAGCCGCGTGAAGTCGGGCACGATCGGCTGCGTGGCGAAGAGAAAGCCCACCTGCGCGAAGTTCCCCGCCAGCCCCGCCACCATCGTCGCCAGCAGCACCGGGCCCACGATTCGCGCGGTGACGGCCAGCATCTTCATGCCGCCTGAGATCACGGTCTCGGGCCCGAGCTCGGCGTGCGGCAGACCGGTGAACGCCGAGACCATGAACTGTTCGATGGTCCGCAGCATGGAGGGCCCGAAGAAGCGGATCGTGGCCAGCCCGGCAATCAGCCCGACGGCCGCCGTGATCTCCCCGCTGCGGGCCACCTGGCCTTTCTTGCGCACCTCCTCGCGTTTGCGAGGGGTTGCGAGTTCGGTTTTCTCATCGGCGGGCATGGTCTCTCTCAGGCCGGGCCTAGCGCGCCGCGGCCAACACTCCCGAGATCGCCTGGCGCATGGTCGTGGTGCACAGGCTGGAGGTCGCCGCGTAGAAGAGCGGCAGCCCCAGGAACACCGTGATCAGCGCCAGCGAGATCTTCACCGGAAAGCCCAGCACCAGGATGTTCATCTGGGGCACCGTGCGCGCCACCATCCCCATGGCGATGTCGGCCAGCAGCACCGAGAACACCACGGGCGCGCTGATCTTGATCACCATCACCAGCATCTTGGACGCCAGCCCCAGCAGCCCGTTGGCGACCCCGGGCGCGATGGCGACCGCCCCCAGCGGCAGCGCGTTGAACGAGTCCACGACGCCCGAGAGCAGCAAGTGGTGGCCGTTGACGCCGACGAAGATGAGCAGGGCCACCAGGTTCTGGAACTGGCCGATCACCGTGGCCCGCCCCTGGTAGGTCGGATCGAGCATCCCCGCGAAGCCGAAGCCGGCCTGCAGGTCGCCGAACTCGCCCGCCATCTGGATCGCCAGGAACACCAGGTTGCTCACGAAGCCGATGAGCATCCCCACCGCGGTTTCCTTCGCCGCCACCGCCGCGAACGCCAGGACCCCCGCGGGGACGGCGCCGCTCGCCACCGGCGTCACCGGCGCAAGCACGACGGCGACGAGAAACGCCAGCCCCACCCGGATCGGGATGGGCACCCGCTCGCTCCCCAGCACCGGGGCCGCCGTCACGATGCCGGCGACTCGCGCGAAGACGAGCAGCAGGGCCTGGATCTGGATCGTGGGCAGGGCGGGAAAGACCATCTAAGGCGCCACGCTTCCCAGGCCGGCGAGGATGTGCGCCGCATACTGGACCATCACGCGCAGCATCCACGGCCCGAACACCATCGCCGCCACCGCCACCGCCACGATCTTGGGCACGAAGGTGAGCGTGAACTCCTGCACCTGCGTCGCCGCGAGCAGAACGCTCACGATCACCCCCGACACCAGGCTGGCGATGATGAGCGGGGCCGACAGTTGCAGGCCGATCATCAGCGCGTGCCGTCCGATCTCGAGGGCTGCGATCTCCGTCATAACTTCGCTCCGTCCGCCGCGGTCGCAATCCGCGGGCGAGGTCAGTGGAAACTGGTGACCAGCGCCTGGGCGACCAGATGCCAGCCGTTCACCATCACGAAGAGCAGGATCTTGAACGGCAGCGAGATGAGCACAGGCGGCACCATCATCATCCCCATGGACATCAGCGTCACCGCCACCACCATGTCAATGATCAGGAACGGGATGAAGACGATGAACCCCATGGTGAACGCGGTCTTCAGTTCGCCGATGATGAAGGCGGGGATGAGGACGTAGGTGGGCACATCGGCCTCGGTGTGCGGCCGCGGCAGGTGCGACAGGCTCACGAAGAGCGAGAGATCGGCCTCCCGCGTCTGTCGCAGCATGAAGCCGCGCACCGGTTTGACCGCGCGTTCGGCGGCGACCTGGTAGTTGAGTTGATGACTCAGGTAGGGCTGCAGCGCCTGGGTGTTCACGTCCTTCCACACCGGCGCCATGGTGAAGAAGGTGAGGAAGAGCGCCAGCCCCACCAGCACGCTGTTGGGTGGGATCTGCTGGGCGCCGATGGCGCTGCGGGTGAAGGAGAGCACGATCACGATCCGCGCAAACGAGGTGAGCATGGTCACGATCGCCGGCGCCAGCGAGAGCACGGTCAGGATGAGCAGGATCTGAAGGCTGAGCGAGACGTCCTGCGGGCCCTTCGCCGTGTCGAGCCCCACCGTGAACTTGGGCAGCGGCATGGCCGGCGCCGCCCGCGCCGCCCCGCCCATCGCCAGCAGCATCAGCGCCCCGATCAGGATCGGGGCGCGAAACGCCTTAGCCACGCGCGTCCACCCCCGGCTGGCCGCTCATGGCCCGCGCGCGCTCGGCCGCGCGCTTCACGAAGAAGGTTCCATCGCGCAGGCTGGCGATCACGCCGCCGATCCCCGCGTTCGGCTGGCTGCGCTTGAACAGGGCCTGCAACTGCGCCGCGAAGGCCGGCTTCTCGGCCTTGGCCTCGAGCCGCTGGCTCAACTCCGCCACATCCGACACCTCCCCCAGCACGCTGATGTTCTCCGGCGTCGAGCCGATCATGAACACCCGCTGCCCCACCGCCACCAGGTGCAGGCCGCGGTTCGGCGCCAGGCTGGTGGTCTCGACGATGCGCATTGAGCCCCGGCCCGGCAGCAGCCGGCCGCGCCGCTGGCTCACCCTCTTGAGCGCCCACACCGAGAGGTAGGCGAAGACCAGCACCAGGACCAGTTTCAGGGTCAGGTCGGCGACCGTCGCCGCGCTCACGGTCTTGCGCCGCGGCGGGTCCAACTGCAGCGGCTTCCGCGATTCCCGCGCGGAATCGAAAGAGAGCGGCAGGAGCGGCTTCGAGTCGGGGGCGGTGGCCGCCGGGCCCTCCTGCGATGCCATCGGCCCCGCTTCATCGGGGCGAGGGGCAGGGGCCGGCGCCGGCTGGGTCGAGGCTGCAATGGGCGCCGGCTCGGGCCGGGCTGGCTCGGGCTGGAGTAGGTGCTTCGACTGGGCTGCGGGCTTGTGCTGCGATCTGGCGACGTGCCTGGGCTCGACGCTCGGCCTGGGCCGCGACGTGACTGCGACGGTCTTCTGCGGTTGCGGCGAAGCCGGCTCGACCCGGGCCTCGGCGGCCACCGGGACTTGGTTCTGGGAGGCGGCGGATGCGGGCGCCGGGATTTCGAGCGTCATCCCCGGCCGGATCAGCCGCTGGTCGGTAATCCGGTTGCAGCGCACCAGGTCATTCACGGAGACGCCGCGCTGCTTGGCGATCACGTAGAGGTTCTCGCCGGGCTGCACGGTATAGGACTCGGCTCGGGCGAGCCCCCAGCCCCAGAGCAGGAGCCCGGCCGCCAGGCTTGCCTTGAGCGCAGCGAACAGGACCGCGCGGCGGATCATCGCTTCATCTCCTGGCCGGGGATGGACTGCGCCCGCTCCATGGGGGTCACGATCTCGGTGATGCGCACCCCGAAGGACTCGTCAATCACCACCACCTCGCCGCGCGCGATGAGGCGGTTGTTGACCAGGATGTCCACCGGCTCGCCCACGGTCTTGTCCAGTTCGATGATCGAGCCAGGGCCCAACTGGAGCACATCGCGGATCATGAGTTCCGCCCGGCCCAACTCGGCGGTGAGCCGAAGTTCCAGGTCCATGATCAGGTCCAGCGACGCCTGGCCCTCGGCATGGGCGGGCGCGTCGAGGCGCGCGAACTCGGCGCCATGGGCTTCGGGCATCTCGAGCGGCGTCTCGGCGGCCTCGGCCACTGGCTCTTGCGGCTCGGCCTCGGCGACCTGCTCGGTCTCGGACGTCTTGGTCTTGGCCATCATGCTTCCTCCCCGGGCTGCGCCTCGCGGCGAATCTGGATCCCCATGTGCCCGTCCACCATGCCGGGCTTGCACATGAACTTGAGCCGATCGGCCACGAGCACGGGCAGTTCGCTCGTGGCGCGCGTGTCCAGGCAGACGATATCTCCGGCTTCCAGGCCCAGCAGGTCTTTCACCGAGAGCGCCGCCCCGCCCAGGGGCACGCGCACTTGCACCCGCACCTGCCCCAGTTGCTCCCGGATCTGCGCCGGCTGGTCCGACACCGCGTGGCCCGATGACAGCCACGCCTGCAAGTCCAGCCGCACGAACACCGACTCCATCGCCTGCGCCGGCAGGCACACGGTGAACTGCTCGTGCGCCCCGCCCATTCCGATCTCGAACCGCCCCAGGCAGACCACGTCGGAGGGCAGCGCGACGTGGGCGAAGATGTTGTTGCAGACGATGGCCTCCAGGTTGGGCGTGAAGCGGACCAGCGGCCGCCAGGTGCCGGCGTAATCATCGAGCACCCGCCCAACCAGGCGGCGCAGCAGCATCTGCTCGATCTCGGTCAAAGCCCGTGGGGTTTCCGGCGCCTCGCCGCTGCCGCCCAGCAGGCGGTCCACCATGGCCAGGGCCAGCCCGATGTTCATCTGGAGCAGGGCGCGGATGGAATGCGGCGGGATCTCGAAGACCACCACCAGGGTGGGGTCGGCCAGGTTCTGCACGAAGTCGCCGTAGGAGACCTCCTCGATCCCGGCCGCGTTCACCGTCGCCGACGACCGGAGCAGCGCCGAGAGCGTGCTTCCCAGGCGGTGGGCGAACGATTCGTGGATCAACTGCAAGGTGCGGTGCTCATCGCGCGAGAGGCGAGCCGGCCGCGTGAAGTCATAGCTGCGCACGTCGTGGACCGGCCCGCGGCGGCGGCGCGAGATCACCCGCTCGGGCGCCGCCGGCGGCGTGACCAGCGCGCCCAGTTCCTCCTGCGTCAGATGACGCGGCATGCGATCCCCCAGCCTGCAGGCGACCGCTCGAGGCGAATCGCGCTGCGTTTCGCAACTTCCGAACCTGCATGAACGTGGTTCCATTATTCGGAAGAGATTTGAGATGGCTTGAGCGCTTTTTCGCTCGCCCGCCGGTCCGACCGGCCGTTGGTGGTGTCCTAGATGGAGGATCGCTCGCCCGGTGGGCTTGCTACAAACCGACTCGGCCAGGCGCCTCCGGAGACAGGACTTGGGGCTCCGTGGGGGGAACAGAGGCCCTGCGCGTCGAAATCTCAGATCCGGGATTGGAGATCCGAAGCCAGCCCGGGGGGGCCCAGATGGGCTGCGTGCGGGCGCTCGCCTTCGCCAAGATCAACCTCTTCCTGGCCGTGGGGCCCAGGCGGCCGGACGGCTATCACGAGGTGGACACGGTGCTCCAGGCCGTCGAACTGGCCGATCTCATCGAAGTCGCCGAGCGCCCCGACGGCCAGGTCGCCCTGGAAGCGCTGGGCGACTTCCCGGTGCCTGCAGGCCAGGAAAACCTCTGCTGGCGCGCCGCCCAGGCGGCCCGCGACGCCTGGGCGCCGGGCCGCGGCCTCCAGATGACTCTGACGAAGAACGTGCCCGTCGGTGCCGGCCTGGGAGGCGGCTCCAGCGACGCTGCCGCGGTCCTGCTGGCCGCGGAGGCGCTCTGGCAGGCCCAGCCGACCGGCGAGGAACGCCTCGCCCTGGCGGCGAGCCTGGGCTCCGATGTGCCATTTTTCGTGGTTGGCGGAACGGCGGCCGCCTCGGGCCGCGGCGAACGAATCCACCCGCTGCCGCCTGCGCCGCCGATGTGGCTGGTGGTGGGGAAGCCCGCCGAATCCGTCTCGACCGCCGTGGCCTATGGGCGCTTCGACCGCATCGGGCGGCTGGAACGCGCCACCTCGGAGCAGATGCGGGCCGCCCTGGCCAGCGGCGACCGTGCCGCCATCGCCGCCTTGCTGTATAATGATCTGGAACCGGCGGTGTTGCCCGTCGCGCGCGGGACGGCTCGCCTGAAGGCCGACCTGCTGAGCGCCGGCTGCCTGGGCGCGCTGATGGCCGGCAGCGGCTCTGCCGCCTTCGGCATCGCCGCCGATGAAGCCCAGGCGCGCCAGATCGCGCGCGACCTGGCGGAACGTTATCCGTGGGTGCGCGCCGTTCGCACCGTCTCGCAGGGGTGCGGGATCACGGCGTGTCCCCAGGAGGCCGATCACGCCGATGCCTGATGCCGTGGTGCTGGCCGGCGGCCAGGAGAAGGGGCCGCTGAGGGAGATCACGGGGCTGGCCTATCGCCCCCTGATCGAGGTCGGCGGCCGGCTCCTGGTGAACCGCACGCTCGCGGCCCTGCGCGCCGCCCGCCAGATTGGGCGGATCGCGCTGGTGGGGCCGGAAGCCGTGACGCAGGCCGCCGATCCTGCGCTCTTCGACGCGGCAGCGCCTGCCGGCGATGAGTTCGCCGACAATATCCTGCGCGGCGTCGAAGCGCTTCACGCCGGGGGCGGCGTCCTGGTGGGCACGGCCGACCTGCCGTTCTTGACACCCGAAGCCGTGGATGATTTCGTGGCGCGGGCGCTGGCGGCAGGCGCTGCCTTCGTGTATCCCATCGTTCGCCGAGAGGTGTGCGAGGCGAAGTTCCCGGGGACCCGGCGCACCTATGTGCGGCTGCGCGGCGGCACCTTCACCGGCGGCAACGTGGTCCTCGCCGACGTGGACGTGCTCCGCGGGCGCCGCGACCTCATCGTTCATCTCTTCGGCTATCGCAAGAAGCCGGTTCGCCTGGCACAGGTGTTAGGCCTCGGCTTCGTTTTGGGGCTGGCCCTCGGCCGACTGGACGTGGAGCAGATCGAGCGGCGCGGCGCCCAGATCCTGGGCGCCCGGGTGGCCGCGGTGGTGACCGATTACCCCGAGATCGGGTTCGATGTGGATAAGCCGGTGGACCTGGAGCAGGCGCGCCGCTTGGCAGCCAAGCTGTAGGGGCCCAATCTTATTGGGCCCGCGGCGCGCCGGGCCGATTAAGAATCGGCCCCTACCTACCGGCCCGGGGGGCTGAAGCAGATGGCGGCCGTGCGCTGCCCCAAGTGCGGGACGATCAACTACCAGGGGATAGGCCCCTCCCCCCGCTGTCGGCACTGCCACGAGCATCTGCTCAAATGCCGCTACTGTTCCCACTTCGACCGCCGGCTCCTCGACTGCGGCCATCCGCTCTTGCGCGAGGGCAGCCACGTCAGCGACCCCGATCTCTACGCCGGCTGCCGCCAGCACGCCACGACTTTGCGGGTGGGCTCCGGCGGCAGGGCCCTCGCCCTCATCGCCAAACCTCCCGTGTTGACCGCCCTGGTGCTGGCTGTGGCCATCGCCGCGGGCGGCTACGCCTTCGCCCATTACTACCAGCGGTCAAACGAGGTCGCCGCCCCGCGGCTTTCCATGACCGCCTCCCTCCATCCCACCCGGGCCGGCGTGGGCCAGGTGGTCTGGATCAAGGTGGATATCGCGAACCACGGTCGCGTGCCTGCCGAGCACGTGACCCTCTACGTCAGCCGATCCTTCCTCGCCAACTGCGAGCCCATGGAACTTTCGCCTCCGCCGCAGGGCACCGCCTCCGATGCGAACTGGGAGCGCCTGGATTTCGGCACCCTCGGCCCCGGAGCGGGGCTCACCGTGCGCTACACCTTTGAGACCAAGCAGTCGGGCACCGCGCCCCTGCACTTGCAGTTGCGGTCGGCGCGCGGCATGTCGCACGGCGCCGCGCGCTTCGATCTGCCCGTTCAGGACCCCGAGAAGAGGGCTCCTTCAGGGTCCCCCTTCGAGGGGCCGGTGGCCGAGTAGGGTGCCCATGGGCCCGCCGGCCAGCCCCATTGACCTGCACCTCCACAGCAGCGCCTCCGATGGGACCCTCTCGCCTCAGCAGACCGTCGTCGCCGCGCTCGCCCTGGGCATGCAGGTCATCGCCCTCGCGGACCACGACACCGTGCAGGGGGTTGGCCCCGCACTCGAAGCGGCCCGCGGCGCTCTTCTGGTGGTGGTGCCCGCGGTCGAGATCAACACCGATTACGAGGGCCGCGAGGTGCACCTCCTGGGCTATTTCATCGAGCCCACCAGCGAGGATCTCGCCCGGTCGCTGCGGGCGCTGCGCGAGGCTCGGCGCGAGCGCAACCGCGCCATCCTGCAGCGGCTGGCCCAGTTGGGGAGGCCGGTTGAGGAAAGCCGCGTCGAGGAGATCGCCCGCGGCGAATCCGTGGGCCGGCCCCACATCGCCGCCGCCCTGGTGCAGGCCGGCTACGCGGCTTCGGGTCAGCAGGCTTTCGACCGTTGGCTGGGCCGCGGCAAGCCGGCCTTCGTGCCGCGCCCGTCGTTCACGCCACAGCAGGCGATCGCCGTCATCCAGGGCGCGGGCGGCATCGCCGTCCTGGCGCACCCGGCCAAGGGCGGCGCCGAGGGATTGCTCCCCCGCCTGGCCGGGGCTGGGCTGCAAGGGCTGGAGGCCTTTCACACCGACCATAGCCCCCGCGCCGTCGCCCGCTACCTGGCGCTGGCTCGCCAGTTGGGACTGCTGATCACCGGCGGCAGCGATTCCCACGGGCCGGGCGCCGACCGGCCCGTCGGGATCGGCAGCGTGGCGGTACCCATTTGGGTCTGGGAGGAGATGTCGCGCGTCCGAGGGCGTAGGACGATGCCGTAGAGGCGAAGCCCACCTCTCCCTCTGAGGGAGCCGGCGTAGGGGCCCAATCTCA
>Ga0315288_10009001_pt1 | contig 12588 bp, 15 predicted proteins | sample YL17G11_20_MG_FD_203454 | JGI IMG/M metagenome (GOLD analysis project Ga0315288, IMG submission 203454) | Sediment microbial communities from Yellowstone Lake, YNP, Wyoming, USA - YL17G11_20 | ecosystem: Environmental > Aquatic > Freshwater > Lake > Sediment | place: USA: Wyoming | collected...
GGTTGGTGACAAAGTGGGAGGCTGAAAAGAAAACCACAGTCAGAGCCTCTGATGTCCAGCATGCTCTAAACTGTACGCTTGACTACGCCTACTTCTTACTTCACAAGCTGGAGCGGAAGCAATGGCTCGAAAGGATACGTACCGGGCTCTACCAGTTCATACCGGCGCGTTACGGCTACACGGAAAGGATTCCTCCTGTTAACGCCTTCATTATCGGCTCGGCTTTTGTGAAACCGTATTATTTCAGCTATTATACATCAAACAGCCACTACGGCTTCACCACGCAGATGCCATTCACGCTGTTCATCGCAACCACCAAGAAAAAGCCAGATGTCGAATGGGTAGGTACCAGTTTCAAATTTGTAACGCTCTCGAAATGGAAGTTCTTCGGATATAGGCGAGAGAAGGTGTTTGACGCCGAAGTGAACGTGGCCGATCCGGAAAAATCGCTGATAGACTCGTTCGACAAGCCGCGTTACGCCGGGGGGATGGAGCAGCTCGTGCGAATAGTCTGGCGTGGGCTTCCGAAGATTGATGAAAACAGGTTGGTAGATTACGCTCTGAGGATGAAGTCTAATGCACTCGTCCAAAGGCTCGGGTTTGTCATTGATTTTCTCGTGAAGGAAAAGCTGGTGAACCCTGTCTCTGAGGAATCAAGGAACTTGTTACTGAGGCACGTCGGGAAAACAGCGATTTACCTAGATCCGCACAGGCCGAAGACAGGCAGGTTTTCGAAAGAGTGGAGAATTGTCAACAATGTGCCGAGGGAACAGTTGTTGAGTGAGGTTGAAGTGAGGTGAAATTCGATGTTGGACAAAAAGTATGTGACTTTCTATGCCCGGTCCAGCAAAGTAAGACTGGATGTGGGGGAACGAGATGTGGTTCTCACTTACGTTTTGAAGACCTTATCAGAAAATGTCACGCCAGCACTGGCGTTCAAGGGTGGCACCTGCCTGAAGAAGGTTCACTTTGGGAATACTGGAAGGTTCTCGATGGACCTTGACTTTACGAGTTGCGGCATGAAGGTTGAAGAGCTCAAAAGCAGACTCAGGCAGTTGCTGGACAACAAGACGGCATATGGCATAGATTTCAACATTCTTGAGGACCATGTAAGTATGGCCCCTGTCACGGGCGGCAAATCCTACATAGCTGTTGTCAAATATGCGCACAGTTGGAATGCTGGCTCAGAGTTTGAGCTGGAAGTCAGTTATCGCGAGGAGCCAGTCTTACCCCTCCAAGAGCCGCTTCTTTTTGACGAGATGTATTTCAAGTTCTGCGAGTTTCCCAGCTTTCGCGTAAAGTGCTTGCAGAAGGAGGAGCTGCTGGCTGAGAAGCTAAGGGCTGCACTCCAGCGGATTCGTGGCCGAGATTTGTACGACCTCTACCTGTTCTCAAACAGGCCGTTCGACAAGGACCTGGTAAAGAAGCTCGTCGTGGTGAAATGCTGGAATGCCAGAGAGCCTTTCAATCCAGAAGAACTTCTTGGCAAGATAGCGAATGCCGACTACAATTGGGACGATCTTCAGCAGCTGGTGAGAAGAGGAGATCTGCCTTCTCAGAACGCCGTTACCAAGACAGTAATCAAAGAATACGCGTTTCTGAAGAATCTGGACAATCAGCTTCTCAAAATTGTCAAAGATTCCAAAGCCCACAGAGAAAGACAGCTTGTGGCAAAACTCATATCATAACTTCATTTTGATTGGGTAGTTATGGACGTACGGTCGATTCCCGGCGACTTATTTCCTTGAATCTTCAGCAGCGCGCGCTAGCACAAAAGGCGTAAAGGAAGAAGAAGTTCTAGACCTTGCCTCCTCCATTACCGAGTGCAGCTCTAGATCTTGTTGCAATAATCCTCCAATCCCTGAGTTCTCGATGTTTCTTACGCCAGCGATGTTTGTGGTCGTAGTTACTGCTCTGGTCGTGATGAAACGCAAGTTCCTCCTAGAGATGAAGTCGTAGAGGTCTAAGTGCCCTTCAGAAACTCCTCAAGCGCGCGAATTGACTGCAAAATATCTCGAAAGATGATTGATGTTGCAAGATCTCCTGTATTGGCTTCACTATTCATTTTTCGTTTCTAGAACAAAAATAGTTGATTCCTTAGAATTCCCAGCCCCGCTTACTCACATGTTCTTCCAGGAGTGTTCTGCAGAGGTCTGCTTCTCCGTCCCAGCGGTCGATTTGTTCCTCAGACACCGATTTGATTTTCACTTGACCAAGTACGGTTCCGCATTTTTCACATACAACCTCTCCATCGGCGGCAATAATTATCTTGCGTTGGTCCTCATTTCCGCACTCGCATTTCCAAGTCTTGAGAGTCTTCAACGCTTATCACAGATACTGAAACGATTTCACCATGTATAAACCTCATACATCAGTGAAAGTGTTGAGCTATACAGCGCGCGCTATCTAGAGACTAAGGTGAGAAGCTCAAGCCAGCGCACGCTAAACTAATCGCTAATTACCGCTAACATTGATCAAACAAAGCAGTTACACGCTCAGCCAGTGACGCAGAACACAACCTACTAATGTCCAGGCTAGTCTTTTCTTCTCTTGACAACTACAACTGCTGATACTGCTAGTAGTCCTGCTAGTGCCAGATATGGAGTTAGTACCTCAAGTTTGTCCGTCGGCATGACGATCCCGCCCACCGGAGCCCCAAATGAGAAAATGAAGGTTGGTAGACAGATAACTAAGGTTCCTTCGTCAAAGATGATGTCACCGGACGCTGGTTCAAGTTTGACAAGAAGAAGGTTGACACGCACGCCGTTACTTTCAAAATACGCGTATCCCAATTTCACATTCTTCAAATAGAACTGCGGTCCTCCCAGAAGATCTCCTGTGAACTTCGATTCTGAGTGTAAAGTCCCGGTAGGTGTACCGGTCACAGTGAAGTTGATTTCAACAGTGAATTCATCTGATGAGCTTCCCTCCTCAAAGGTAAGCGTACCTGTGAGATGGCCAAACAGGCTACCAGGATCATCACATGCTCCTTTGTACACATCACCGATCAGCGGCATCGTCATCGGGTTCCCAGCTGATGGGAGCGCTTTACCTGTGACACGTGCTCGTGCGGTGGTAAGCGACTCCTCAGAGAGATGGATGCAGTAAGGTACATCATTGACTAACACCTGAAGACTACCGCCTTCCAAGTCCATGCAGACAGCGACCGACAGGGTCAATTGACCGATGATCTGCGTTATTGCGCCACTTGCCAGCACTAGCAGAAGGCATGCTGAGACTAGCGCCCGCTTGTGTATTCTGATCATGTTGGCCAACAATCTAAGCATCATGCATTTCTTTATAAAAGAATATTCTGTGAAAGAAGGAGGGTTGAGAAGTTCTAGTCTCTTCTTTTCTTAACCACTACAGCTGTGGATACTGCTACGATTAGTCCTGCTAGGGCTGCGAAGGGCGCCACAATCTCAAGCTTGCTTGTTGGTAGGACGACGCCGCCGACGGGTCCAGGTGTGGATCCTTCAGTCTGGGAAATTTTGGCATTCAAAACTGAGTTAAAACTTCCAGTATTTCCACTTTCTGAGCCCAGATAAGATGAATCTGAAATCTTAATCGTGCCCACTCCACTCTTGAGACAACGAAAATACACCGATAGCCACATGTGATCATCTCCATATGGATTTCCGTTCTGTAACATGCTTCCTCCAATACCTAGGGCGCCTAATGGTGCGTTTGCATTGTCAACGTTCACTTTCCAACCGTTAGGCGGATTTTCTTGACTATGATCATACTGCATCAAAGCGGGATCCCAACCCAAATCAAAGGCGAAATTTGCTATTGGATCACCCGACGGAATATTACGTATCCAGATATCCACGCTGAAGCTGCTACCTACCTTGACATCCAAGGTATTCAGATGTGTTATCGGATCTTCAGCACTCAGGGTTGACGGCGGATTCAGGGCTATGCCAACCTCAACCCAATCTAGGGTGTCACCCTGTTTTGAGAGGGTTGCAGGAAAGTTTGTGGGGGAAGACACTCCAGAAGTCGAATACATACCTCTTGAAAGGCGAATGAATTGATCACCGTTTGGGGTTGGGGAGAACTGAAAACTGCTTCCAGCCACCCAGTCAGAAGACAGGATATTGCTTGCCATGATTGCCACAAGAAAGGCTCCGCTTTCGAAATTAGTGGATGATGTGGCGACTGAGCCGCTAGAGGAGATTATGCCAGAACCTGTAGCGGTCGAGCCGCCCGTCGTCACGCCTGAAACCTCGTAGATGAAAAGATACGCATATCCATTTTCGTCACTTAGATCCGAGCTGAAAGTCACTGTGACCGTGTCTGGCCCACTCGAGCTGAGCATGGCATAGTAAATGTACGCGTACTTGTCACCATGCGACGCGTATACAGCTTGAGTGAATGACGAACCCCTAGAGTCACCTACGGAGGCAACGGTAGCTGGCGGATTCCATGATGCATCCGCACTTGCTACGGCTACCACTATCACATTTCCACTCACACCATTGCTTGAGAAAGAAGCTGAGATCGTGAGACCGGGGAATGGATTTCCTCCCACAGCAATACACAAAGTCGAGTTCTGCTGGACAAGGGACGACGCGGCGTGGACGGGTAATGGTTCCACGACGAGTACAGCCGCGAACATAACTAGCAGAAATGCGGCCGTCAGCTTTTTGATGCGCATCAGCCCAAATCTTGTTTCGACGTATTCGTATGATCAGGTAGATATGACTTTTGTCTGTGGGGAATGCATTTCTACCGACACCAAAATGGAACTGCTTGTGGGTTGTTTGGCTTAGTGTTATGAGTTTCGATGTGCCGGGGCTTGTGCTTCCACTCATCTCTCTTTTTTGATATGTAACTCATGGCATGTATGCGATGGGGTGTGTGTATTAGCTGGTGAGCGCGCGCGAGTAGTATCCATAGTAACTGAAGGGCTGTTTTCTAACGCATTTAGTGATGCGCGCGCGAATTTTACTATTTCATCTAACATTCGCATTATAATCAGGGATCAGAAGAAGATAATCAAAAAGGGGGATAGGTTAGATAGGGTCGCATGCTCTTCTTGTTGCTTGAAATTCAGTTCCCCATTTAATCAGTTTGCTCATGTGATTTGTGTTGAATCTGTAGGCTTGAGCATTCCCTAACTGTCGTGTTGGTATAATCCAATCCATCTTCTGTAATCGTCCCAAGCAGGATGCAGCAGTTTTGTATGTCAAACCTGTTGTTTCAGCTAAGATTGATATTGTGAACTCCATATTTCCGAGAAGCAGAGTCTGATCTAATATTCGCCCCATTGAACCGTTAAAGATTGATGAGAATGGCCCTTCTTCGTAGGGACTCTTCGACTTTCTCTCTCTTTTTACCATCTTCATCACTTCAACCTGCCCTACAGACATACAATTGTAAGCGCGCGCTATGTACTAGGTACAATACTATGGATACGGTATACCGGATACAGTGTATAAGGCAACTTAATAAATATTTCCAATGACATTGGAACTGATTCCAATGCGTGAGAATCTCACACTGGCAAAAGGATTCATAATGCACAAGATGTATCATCACGGTTACGTATATGCGAGAAAACCCAAACACACACCCATCGAGAATCTACAAAAGGGGTCTCCACTTGATGTTAGGTCTCAGATATCAGATGCAATCAGCGAGCTAATGAAGGATGGGTTACTCCGCCCCAAGTCAACCTCTCATGGGCAGGATCTCTACGCTATCGAATCTGAAAATGGGTATGGATATGCTAATCCATATGAAAGGAAGGCAGATCTGCCCTTATCAAAATATGGAGAGTCTGTGAAACCTTCTTTCAAAATACCTCCACTTACAGATGAACAATTAAGAAAGCTGAAACTCAAGAAAAAGTAATCTATGAAGTCTAGAATATTCACGCGCCAATACTATTGTAGCATAGACGACTAAAACTGGGACTCTCTCAATAGTAGGCGCGCGCTTGGGAATTCTTCTCCCAACATGAGAGGGAGGAATAAGCTTTGGTGGTGGTGCCATAGATGATGAGCACACACAGCTATGAGCCCAATGACCGCCAGCCACTGCTCAACGATTGAGAGCATAGTTCATTAGTGATAATCCTCCAAAAAAGAGGAAAATGAAGGTAAAGCGCGCGCGCTATCTGACATGGAGGAAGACGAAGGAATCCTATCGGGAATACATCGAGAGAGTCAGATTGAACCCTCTTGCTGTAGCGGTCAAGATCGCAGACCTCCAAGACCATCTCGCTCCAAGCATAGATGGCGGTCCAACCTTCCTCCAGAAGAACCATCCTGACCTCTACAACCGCTACCGAGAAGCACTCTCAAGGCTGGGCAAGTGGAAACTGCTCGGACGTGATGGGTCCGACCATGATGCCGGAATGTACCTGATGGCTGAATATGACACTGAAACGGAAGCCCTCGAAGCCGCATACAAGAGACTCGAGGAACTAGAGCAAATACAACCGACTTCTCAATCAGGCGATCAGGCGCCCGACGGAATACAGGACCGAGTCTTCATCAAAAGCCCCGACGGAAACCTGAAAAGAATCCTGCCTCCAACCAAGTACTCAGGCTACGTAGCGTGACTAATTGATTATTGTCCGAAAAAGCGGACGTACGTCCGGAAAAGCGAACAAATTTAAGCTTAAGAAAACAATAGCGCGCGCTCAGCGCGGAGAACTTCGAGGAACTGAAGAAGTCTTGGGGCAGATTTTTCATGGGCAAGCGTGAGATCCACCTCGAACCCTTACGGTAACTTGGCGCGCGCTATGGTAAGTTTCAAATCACTCATGTGATTATTCTTATGCTGGGCGTCAGGTAATGCGCCGACTTTTCCGAAGAGCTAGACCTAGAAGAGCACGTTACCAGCGACCTTTCCAATACTCTCAACCACAACGATCCTGCCTTCTAGGTCCCGAGTATCCCCCCAACTGGGACGAATGGTCACAATGGGCAAAAAAACGCGCAGGCAACCGTTGCCAATTGTGCGGAACCCCCAAGATGCCCGGAGTAACCCTTGTAACCCATCACCGTTATCCCGCAAGCAAAGGCGGACCCACCACACCAGAAAACCTCATAGTCCTCTGCGAACGATGCCACGCAAGTCAGCATAAACACCTCTACACAAGATACGTCAACAAATACTATCGTCAACACTATCAACAAACCTACCCCACACCCCAACAATACTATCAAAGACCCCCATACTAACATGGGCGCGCCAGTAACCAAGCTGGGGTTGTGATCGAAAATTTTCGGCCCGACGGATTTCGAAGCTTTTCTGGTGCCGGTTTTGGATTCAGAATTGTTGATGGTTTGCACGCGCCTAGCTTAGGAAAAGGTAAGGGAGGGGTTGTGATGGTAATGGTGTTGTGCCTTCTCTCTTCGCGTGGTGCACCTTCTCTTTGATCTTGACGATTCTGATGCGGTGACGATCGGTCAGAACTCTGTAGTCGTCTGACAGGTTAGCGCGCGCTAAACCTAAGAACCATGAAGAGATAAGATGGATTCAACTAACTGATTCAGAAAAATACGAATTTCTAGACGCGGATAGACCTATCATCAAGAAACTTCTAATGAAATCGCTCAATTGCCTCTTCCCATCGCAACCTATTTCACCTCGTAGAAGGATACCGATGCTCCAAGAGTCACGAAGTGGAAGATGATCTCAATGGTCCAGCTCTACCTCGACATTGAAACATTCTCGGAGGGCGAATTCAGAGTCCGCAATACAAAGGTAATATCAATCCAGTACAAAGACAGCGATGGCAACATAACAGTCCTCAAAGAGTGGGAATCCGATGAGAAAACCATACTCAAGTGCTTCCACGATCATCTTCTCAAACTCAAGAATACTGGGTTCATAGTCGTAATCGGCCATAATCTGCTCAGGTTCGACATTCCGATCCTAATCCATAGAATGGCAGTCCACAACATAGATACGTATGAGAATCTACTCGACCTCCATCATTCCCATATTATTGCTATGGACTCCCTTCAATGTCTGCTTCCATTTAACGACTTTCGAGTCAAGGGACTCAATGCCGTTGAGTTGTCGAGGCGTTTGAAGATAAGAGCGCCCAAGCATAAGAGCACGGAAATCGCCCAATTCTACAGAAACGGCCAATACGACAAGATCGAGGAACACATACTCGCCGACTTGGACTTCATGGAAGACTTGTGGCGCAAGCTAAGAGAAAATGGACCTGAGCTACAGCGCGCGCTAGGCTAGGGGACATTCGACTGCCGCGGCCCCCGCTGGCCCGGAAGGAGATAGAAAATCGCGTCGGGTTGTTCCCATTATGAGGGCAGAGGGATTTCCCGAACTCTACGTACTCTGCCAGCGGTGAGCGCGCTTGGACATACCATGCGATAATTGGCTATGCCATCAGGATCTTTTCAACTTCACCTAAAGGAACTGAAAGCTCAATGATCTTCTCTGCTTCTTTGATAGTGATCGAGAGCGATTTCTCTAACCGTCTTGCAAAGAAGTAACAGTAGGGCTTGTCTTTCGTGAAGGAGATTGAGTCAACTGTTCTTTCGAGTAAGTCTCGTAAGTATCTGTTGATGGGGATATTCCAGACAACACTCATGGCCTTAAGGGACTCTGTTAAAGCATCGTTGCTAGCATAGTCAGTATTTCCTATGACTCTGTAGACGGAATACTTTGATAGGTTAAGGGCCTTAGGCATGTTGAGTCACCTGTTCTCTCAAGGCTTTTACAGCTTGTTCGACTTCCTTGAGTTGTTCACTTACTTGTGTCACACGTCTACTGATGTCCGTGAGTTGTTGCTCCAGTCCAGTTTCCTTGCTCTTAAGCTCTTCAAATTGGGCATCCATCTGCTTTATGACTCTGGTAGCAGCCACTTGTGCCGCTCTATAGCTCAAGCTGAATCACAAGGTTCTTCGCATATGCGTACTTAATGTTTTATGCTTATAACTAAATTAATTCTAGGCTCGGGGGAGCGGATCTTGACATTTTCCAGTCCCTTCCATAGTGACAAGAGCTTAGGGAAAAAGAGAAGCTTGGTTCTACCTGAGTCCTCAGAGTCGTTCATTGTGAGAACCTTAGATTATCTAGAGTGGGTCAACCAGTGACAAAGATCACTTTTCTCGGAGGCATCAATGAGATCGGCGGGAATTGCTTCTTAGTTGAAGACAAAGACACGCGACTACTTCTTGACTTTGGGCTGAGATATTCGCTCAGGCAGAAGTACTTTGAAGAGTATCTGAAGCCACGAACCGCTTGCGGCATCGCTGACGTATTGGCTATGGGGCTGATCCCCAACTTGCCGGAGTTCTATCGAAGGGATCTCTTAGAAATGATCGGTTGCGAATGTTCATCTGAACCCTGTCTTGATGGGCTTCTCCTCTCACACATACACTATGATCATTCCGCCAACATATCCTACTTGGACGAGAGAGTACCCATATACTCTAGCGAAATCACAAGACTCTACGCCAAAGTCCTAATGGAATCAGGCAAAAGAAGTATTGAAACTGAGGTCTACAACTTCAAGCCTCGTCCTGTTCTGAATCTTAGAACCCCTCCCATTTTCAGAGAATTCAAGACATTTACGCCCGGACATGAATTCGAAGTGGGATCAATAAAAGTCCGTTCCTTTCCCGTGGACCACTCAGTAGCAGGAGCAACCGCCTATCTGCTCGAGTGTTCCGACACTTCTTTAGCATATACGGGAGATCTTAGACTACATGGGCCATTCGGTGCTGACACTCAACAATCCATAGACAGTATTGCGAATTATGAGCCCGACTTGCTTCTGTGTGAAGGCACTCGCATAGAATACAAAAAATCCGATTCGGAAGAAGATGTTAAGAAGAGATCACTTAGTGTCGCAAAGAAATGTAAACAGCTGATTGTAGCTGACTTCGCTCCTCGAGACATTTTCCGTTTTGCCACGTTCCTCCAGATCGCAGAGCAACTTGAGAGACAATTATTGGTTACCAAACAAGATGCGTATCTGATTAGAGAACTTGGTAAGGTTCAGTCACTTCGAAACATTTTGCCTTCACTCAACGATGAATCAATATTGATCTACGTGGACAGGAAAGACAGTGGAACATACAACGATACCGACTACGATAGGTGGGAAAGGGAATTTCTTTCATTACCAAATGCTGTCAGATCCGACTATGTTAGGGAACACCAAGACAAAGTGATAGCCTGCATGAGCTTCTTTGACATCAACGAACTGATAGACATGCGACCTAGAAACGGAAGCATCTACATTGAATCCACATCTGAACCACACAATGAAGAACAACTGATTGATGTTGGAAGACTCAATAATTGGCTTGACTTCTTCAAGTTTAAGAAGTATCATTTTCATGCTTCTGGACATGCAGGCGCTTCCGACCTCAAATCCATAAGCCAGACAGTTAACTCTAAGACGCTGATCCCAATACACACAGAGAAACCAGGACTCTTCAATGCGATACATGAAAATGTGACCATTGTTCGACAAGGACAGACTTATGATGCTTCAAACCATCAACTTACCTAGAATGCACTGAGCCCACGCTTCACCATAGAACTTGCGGTTGACCAGTAACTATCACCTTAGATGCTTGGCCACAGTACGCACTGCCAGCATACTCGCGTAAGAAGCCTATTCTAATTCGACTTTACCATCGCGCGCGCTTGAATTAGCACATCAGGGGAGATCTAATCGTGATATCTGCAATATTCTCGATCAGAAATATGAGAGGTATCGACCCTTTGTTTCCAGAACTATCAATGAGTCCAAGAGAAAAGGCGTACTCCCTTCGGATTCATGTGTCTAGTAGCGCGCGCTACATATGCGTGTTGAGGCGTATCGAATGATTGTCTTACTTGGTGCAGGCACGTCAAAACCCTTTGGAGTTCTCACTATGCAGGAGATGACTGAGTGCGCGCCATATCAAAACTTGATGAACCAAAATCCGGAATCTAGAATGAAACAAGAAGGCGGGCTTGAAGCAGACGATCAGTCTAGATGATTTCATAACAAAGGTTCAGACGTATCAGAAATCCGATTACGCACTTAACCCCCAGTATGAGGAAGCGGTGAAACGGCGAGACATCTGGGAGCGACTAGCAGAAATTCAAGATTTGGAAACCAAAGAGGTAGTACTGAAATTCCTGAACCAATGGAAGTGTCGCATAAGTTCTCTCTGTGTACCGGACCTTACCAAGGCACTTAGAGAATCTGCAGAATCGCTTCATCAATTCGATAAGTGTCGTCTTGAAGAAACTGTTTTGGATTCTTCCAATGCTGAGGTTATGGAGAGAGTTTTCAGAACCATTACATCGGTTAAAGCTGGAAGAAGGACAGTGGGTGCCACAGCAACCTCCAAGATACTACATCTAGTTAATCCAAACTTTTTCGTGATGTATGACGTAAAAATCAGATGTGGATACGGTTGTTCCGGAAACGAGCTTGGCTACACCAACTTCATGAAACAAATGAGACAGCTTGCAAATGATGTCTTACACGAATATTCAATCAAACGAAACATACCTATGAACAGCACTTTTCAATCCCTAGCACAGGAATGTAGAAGCTATTCAAGAACAATATCAAAACTACTTGATGAATACAACTGGATCAAGTTCAACCAGCCATAATGAATCTAAACAGGATGTCGTCTAGCGCGCGTTGTGACTCAGCCCGCGCTGCACAAGGGATAAATGATTGCGGGAACCTTTAGGATTTGACTAGAGAGATGGTAGAGACCGTGACTTCGCTAATAGGAGGTTTGTGATGGAAGTTTTTAAGGCAATTCAAACCAGAAGAACAATACGAGCGTTCACGAAAAGAGCTACCGAAGAGCAAGTGCGAAGATTGCTACTTGCTGGTGTACAAGCACCCTCCGGTTCGAATGTTCAGCCCTGGGAATTCATAATCATTGATGATCCCAGGACTATTGAACAAATCGCGGAGCATAAATATCAACAGACTCTAAAAATGGATATTGACGATGCGGTACTCAAAAACCCGGCTGCCATTGAACAGATTCATCAGCAGTCTCTTAAGACTCCTTTTTCGCTAGATAGAGCAACAAAACAGAAGAACGCTTATCAAAATTGTGCAGTGATCGCGGTCTGCAATAAAAAGGGGCACGGTATCGGACGAAAACCCTGGATGAATGTTGAAAATATAGCCAGTACGTGGATGTGCATCCAGAATATCGCTTTGGCAGCAACCGCTGATGGATTAGGTGTTCAGATTTCCATTCTTCGTGAGGAACACAAGATAGCCGTGGAGAAGCTCCTGGGCATCCCCGATGACCATGAACTGGCCACCACGATATTGATAGGCGTGCCGGTAAAAATTCCCAACAAAAGAGAATTTGGAGCGGATCGGCCGGAGTTTAGCTGGCTTCACCGGAATCGCTTCAGCACAGATTAAAGTTTATCTACTGTCAATGGTTTAGGTGAAAATCTGATGGCATGCTTGACACAGTATTTCTTAAGCGCGCGCTAAAAAGCTCTGGCGCCGCCACGGGTTCATTTCGCCAGTGACGTCTTCTCACCCGAAGAACTTTGTCATAGTCAAAGCCTTATCTACAATTTGGGATAGTATGTGGCGAGGTGAAATCT
>Ga0315288_10009002_pt1 | contig 12588 bp, 15 predicted proteins | sample YL17G11_20_MG_FD_203454 | JGI IMG/M metagenome (GOLD analysis project Ga0315288, IMG submission 203454) | Sediment microbial communities from Yellowstone Lake, YNP, Wyoming, USA - YL17G11_20 | ecosystem: Environmental > Aquatic > Freshwater > Lake > Sediment | place: USA: Wyoming | collected...
TTTGATCTGGCCAGAGGGAGCCGGCGCAAGAAACTGTGCTGCCTTCACTCGCAATCGCTTGAGTGACAGCAATGGAACAAGCCGAGCTGCCACGTTGTTCGGAATGCTTCCCAGAGGCTCTCCTTCTTTGGAATCAGAGACCAGCAAAAGGCCGAGCTGATCATCCAGCTTCCGAACCGAGGCCACGATTTTCGTGCCTTCTGGCGGACTCGGACGGGCCGTTGCGCCCGCAATGGGTATCAGGGAGAATGCAAACGAGTGCATGTGATACTGTGAGCTTAGAACATGAAACTGAACTACCTCATCAGCTTCTTTATTGCCCATTCGCACTTTGTTTGTTTTGATAGATATTGCACTGTGCAAAAATGTTTTAATTCTCCTCTATTGTCGGCGGTTTGAAAATAGGCTTGCTCTGGGAAACTGGAGCAGAGGGAGGTGGTGGAGCAGCAGAAGCGCGCATGGCCTTGTCGAGAATGGGCCGGCAGATGCTTTCGAGTTGCTTCTGTTGGGCTTGAAACTCACTGGTGGCAGCGCTGAGATTCGAGTCGAGCCAGGCCACTGCTTCATTGGTGGCGCGCGTAAGCTGAGTGAGCTCCTCGCTACTGAGCCGCTGCTGCAAGGCCTGCTCTCCGAGGCTCGAGCGCACGCCCCATGCATAGTTCTCAAGCTGAGAGCGCGCTTGTATGCGCTCAAGCTCTGCGCGGTCCTGCTCTGCATAGCGCTCGGCGTCGCCAATCATCCGCTTCACCTCGACATCGCTCAGCGAGCCCCGCTGGTTGGTGATGACAACTTGGTTCCGCCGACCCGTTGATTTCTCCACTGCGCTCACATTTAGAATCCCGTTGGCATCAATCTCAAACTTGACCTCGATCTGCGCAGTGCCCTTGGGCGCTGGAGGAATACCTTCCAGCTGGAACTTGCCAAGCAGGCGGCAGTCGCGCGTAAACTGGCGCTCGCCCTCGTAGACCTGCACCATCACCGAGGTCTGGTTGTCGGCAAAGGTGGTGAAGAGCTGCTGCTTCTCAGTGGGAATCGTTGTGTTACGCGGCACGAGCACAGCCATGCGTTCGCCAGCGACCTCAACGCCAATCGAGAGCGGACACACATCGAGCAGCACCATCGACTCGATGCGAGAGTCGCGTTGCGACGCATTCTCCGTCAGCAGCGCTGCCTGCACAGCGGCGCCATACGCAATCGACTCGTCCGCGTTAATGCTCGTGCACAGTGCCTTGCCTCCGAAAAACTCACGCACCAGTGCTTGAACTTTCGGAATACGCGTGCTACCTCCGACAAGAATCACCTCGTCAATGTCTTGCTTGGCCTTGCCGCCGTCGCGCAGCACATTCTCGATCGGGACTAGTATCGACTTGAAGAGATCAGCACAGAGCTCCTCAAAGCGAGCGCGGCTGAGCAGCGTCGAGTAGTCGATGCCCTCGGCCAGCGCATCAATCTCAATGTTGGCCTGTGCTGCAGAGCTCAATACGCGCTTTGCCTTTTCGCAAGCATTCCGCAGACGCCGTAAAGCTCTGTGATTTCCTTTCAAATCAATACCGTGACGCCGCTTAAACTCTTGAGACAAAAAGTCAACAAGACGCCCGTCGAAATCTTCGCCACCCAAGTGCAAATCGCCCGAGGTGGCTAGCACCTCAAAGACGCCCTCCTCGACGCAGAGCAGCGTGCAGTCAAATGTGCCGCCGCCAAGATCAACAACGACCAAGTGCTGCTGTGCCTCGTACTTGTCGACGCGCTTCAAGTCTCCCCAGCGCTCGAGCCCATAGGCCAGCGCGGCGCTGGTCGGCTCGTTGATGATGCGCAGCACATCCAGGCCCGCAATTCTCCCCGCGGTCTTGGTGGCCTGGCGCTGCGCATCGTTGAAATACGCAGGCACTGTGATTACAGCTGAGGTCACCGGGGAGCCGAGGTACTTCTCCGCAGCCTCCTTGAGGCTGGCCAGCACCATTGCGCTGATCTCCTCTGGGCTAAACACCCGGTCGCCAGACACTCGGATGCGCGGTTGGCCCTCGGGTCCCGCTTCGACCGTGTAGCTCAAGTGTTGCATTTCCATCTGCACAGCAGGCTCTGAAAAGGCCTGGCCAATGATGCGCTTCACATCGTACACTGTGTTCTTGGGATTCATGGCAGCCTGGTTCTTGGCCGGCTCGCCTACAAGGCGCGCTGTTTCTGTGAACGCAACGACCGAGGGCGTCGTTCGACTGCCATCAAGGTTCGGTATGATTTCGACGCGACCGTGTCGATAGACGCCGATACATGAGTAGGTCGTGCCCAGATCGATGCCAACGCTCAGCGAGCCCGTGGATGTCATGTGTTCAGCACTGCTTCAACTATCTTGCAGGTAAATCATCATTTACAAAGTTAAATCATCCAGTAGTTTATTTGTCAACAATGAGCGCAAAGCATCCAGTGGTGCTTCCCAACCCCGAAGAGCTGCGGAAGGCCATTGGGAGCTATCTGCAGACGGCTGATCATTTCAAGCCGGAGCACGCGGAGCTTGACACGGCTACGCTGCTGCAGCGCTTTAACCCCGTGGTGCCGGTGCTTCTGTTGGCGTCCCGGCCCTTTTCCAATCTCAACCACCTCTTTGCTGCGCGTGAGGAAACCAAGTCGATTGTGGTGGAAGTGAGCGAGCTCGAGTTTTGCTCCTGCGGGAATCCCGAGGGTTGTTGGTGGAATGTGACCAGCAAAGTGGTGTACGACAGCCTGAAGCTGGCCGACGTCAAGAAGACCTACAATGGGCCGGCGCTACTCCCGCATCTCCTGCCGCCTGTTAGCCACCTGCTCGGAAAGCTGGGCCACCCCGCGCTGCACTCGGGCAAGATCGAGGCCTGGAAACAAGTGGCCGGAAAGTTCGAAGCGATCAGCGAGCCGCTGCCAGCCTGGTTCTTCCCCGAACCGAATCCAAAGGCGAACCTCAGTCGGAAAGAGCAGCGGCTGGCTGACGAGCAGGCGGCCACGAACCAAGCGCTGATTGATCGCTTTGTGCAGAACACGCTTGACGGACTCACAGCGACCAAAGCTTACCCAGGAGGCCTGGCAGCGCTGAACGAGCGCTGCTTCTCGCTCTACGTCTACCAGCCGCGCGGCAACCACAGCCAGCGCGTGCAGTGGCTCGCCGACTACACGCACAAGGCCAAGGGCTGGGGCAAGAAAAAGGTCAGCGTCACTGTGCCGCTGCCCGCCTATGTCATTCAAGGCGAGGTTGCACACTGGGAATAAAATTAAAATTTTAAAACCTCTTGAAGTCGATAAACAGACAAGCTTTTTTATTCATCAACTGAAGGAATGATTGAGAATCGATAACCAACAGTGGGAATGGATTCAATTCTCCTGGCATCATCATAATAATTGGAGCAGAGCTTGTATCCAACATCATCAAAAGTTTCTCCATCGTGCAGAGTGAAAACTTTTTCCTCAAGAACAGGCTTTTTTCCTTTGGAACAAGCAATCGCGGATCCCAAAGTCCAAGTTGATAAGCCACCCATATCGTAAAAGCTAGTGAAAATAGTAAATCTCACGCAACTCATGAAGTTTGGAATTAAAACAAAAATAAATTCTAAATTTTTGCCAGACAACCAAACCACAAATTATTATTTTTCCTTTGAAATTTCACTGAAATTTCAATTAAACAAACTAGGGTCACGTTAAATGGTTTTCTTTTGAAATTTCAATGAAATATTTCTTTAAATAATTAGACCTTGAATCCAAAAACTGCATTTAAAAATTTTTTGACCGGCCAAAAAATTTTAAGGCCCAACTTTTTAAAATGCATATTTTTGGATTCAAGGCTAATTATTTAGTGAAATATTTCATTGAAATTTCATAAAGAAAACAATTTAACGTGACCCTAGTTTTATTTCATGAAAATTTCACTGAAATTTCAGAGGAAAACTATTTATGCTGACCCTAGTTAAAAAGTAGATATTTATTTCATGAAATAATTATTTATTTCATCTGGCTTTTAACTTTTGCTCTGCTGTGTAGAACAGCCTGGAGATCCAGGTATCCATTTCTTCAGCGTCGTCATAGGCAATCATGGCTTCCGTAAACTGCATCCTGTCAAAGTGCTGGATCTGCGCAGCGAGAGTATTCAGCAGTGCAGCCTTTGCTGGCGTTAAGCCAGCAAGCGTTTCCGGGATCAGATGCTGCGCTGACTCATAGTCGCCGTTTGCCAGATGGCAGAGCACTGCGTGAAAACGAGAAATCGATGCATTTGCCCCTTCTTGATGCGAGGCAAGTCGCTCAAAGAGGAGGGCTGCCACGCCAAACTCCTCTGCGGCAGCCATGTGATATGCCGCTCTCTTCCAGCAGTGCAGCGAGGCCGCTTCGCAGGCAGCGGATTTGTAGAGCACGGCTGCCGACTTGTGCAGATTCGCTGCAGCTGTAAATTCCTCCGCAGCCTGCTCCGAGCGCTCCTCCTTCTCGTAGAGCTCGGCGATGCGCTGCTGCTCCACAGCAGCCTCTAGCGGATCCAGCTGCGCCGCAATCGCTGCGCGCTTTTCTGCCAGCACCAGCGGCGTTATCTTGGGCGCCTTTTGTTCTCTGCACCTCTGCGCTGCATTGCTGAGCAGAAATGCATCCGGACTACTGCTGCAGCGCAGCGCGTGCTCGTACGCCTCTGCGGCGTTGGTGTAATCCTCATCTGCTGCCAGCTTAATCGCTGCGCGCTCATAGGCAGTGGCCGCCTCTCTGAGCTGTTGTCGCGCTGCCATCTCTTGCCCCTGAGCCTGTCTCAAAACGTCCATGGTTGCTCTTTGTTAGAAACAATTAAAGAATTGAACATGGAGTTTTAATTATTGAACACTCCAGTTCATTAAAAATTAACAAGAAGTAACAATCGCAAATGTCAAGGATCGGTGCAGACCATGGCACTTACTGTGTCTTTTGCAATGAGTTTTTCCATGATGAGATAGACGACCGAATGTCTGGCGAACGTTTCAAAGGAAAGAACATCTGCACTACGTGTGTTGAAAAGCAGCGCATCAAACACGGCCTTTCCATTCCCAAGGGTGCAGACGGCAGATGCGAGGATCCCCGTCACCGTTGCCCTGGACCCTGTGGTCGTTGGTATTGCAAAACGCACGAAGCAGACAGAACTTACATTCCACCAGATGAAGTTCAAGAACGCGGTTTGCGAGAGGGAAGGCCCCCGGAATACCAAAATTATTGCATCCCCTGCTATTACAGCGTACGTCCACAGTAAAATTTCAGGAGAAACGCATCAAAGGGATATCGGACATTTATTAAACAAGAAATTTGAAGTGATAAGACGATCCGCGGCCTGCCCAAGAAGGATAACGCGTCAGGATGACGCCATCTTGTTTCAGCAAATTTAGTGCAGCATCAGGAATGTCGCTCTTCTCGACTTGGATGACGGTCTCACCTCTCTCGACAGCAGCCTCGATTTTCATCTTGATTCTGGCCACGTCTTGCTCGACATCCGTTTTCTGCGCTGCAGCTTCCGCATCTTTCAGCCTCCTCTGCTTGGCAGCCAGCGTTTTTGCCCACGCCTTTTGGTCGTCTGACATTCAAGAGCAAAAATTGCAAAACATTGAAGCTTACACAGAAGATGCAAGGGCTTGATCCCAGCATCAAAGCTATTATTGTCGGCCAACTGGCGCTGGCAGACATGGCCCGACTATCGATGACGTGTCGCGAGTGGCATCTGTATTTCCTGGGTTATGGGCGCTTTCGAGAGCGAGTTTGCTACAACCAGCTGATGTGTCGCATTCAGCAGACTGAACGCTGCTACAAGTACAGGTTCATGGGAAAGTTGATATTGGTCAATCTTGTGCAGCACTGCCTTGGCATTCTGCTCAGCTCGACCGCTGCGCAGACGGGCGCCAACCTCGAGCGCCTAATCTCAATTTTCGATGTTATCCTTGAGAAGGTCACAACAGCTTGGGAGGTCACAACAGCTTGGGACAAACCAGATGCAATCATTCTTACTTATGATCCATCCGTGAGATCTCGTGACTATGTCATGGATGAGCTAGATGTATTGGTAAATCAGCGCGCAAAACACTTGATCTTTTTTCATGGAGCCAATGTGTTTGTGAATCCTTGGCGTTGTTCCATAACAAGTTTGCTAAATGACAATGATGCTTATGAGCGTTTCCTAAAACATTGGACTGGCAAGCAGTAAATATGGCTCCCGTCTACGGAGCTGCCAATGTTTTTAATGAACAAGAAATTTAAATGACCATATTGATCCTGTACGAGTTTTTTGCAACATTGACAGCTGGACACCGTCAACAAACAGCAGATCCAAAATCTCTTTGCAGATGTGAGGGCTGTTCACTGAGATTTGTGAGGAGCCAGCGCTAACGGCCGATTCAATTTTCGCCTTGATGCTTGCGACATCTTCGTGAAGTATTTCTTTCTGAAATGCAGCTTGCTCTTCAGAGATTTTTCTTTGCTTGTCTGCCTGCTCTCGAGCCCAGCTGTCTGACATTGTGTGGCTTGCGTTGTCTACAGGATTAAAAATATTTATCCCTGTAAGAGATTTATTCGATAAGAAAAGAAAACTTGTAGGCGTTAAAGACATTCGTAGGTGTTACCCTGATGAAATCTGCTTCAAGCAGCTTGTAAACGTCTGAGCCGATTCCAGCGGAATATTCAAAGACCTCTCGGCCTTCTTCGACTGCCAACTCAATTAATTTCTTAACGGCCTCGACTCGCCTTGCATTCTCTGCTTGTACTCGGGCAGCCTGCTTCATTTTCGTCGCGTCGAGTCTAGCCTGCTGCTGCTTGGCCCAAGCCAACGCTGCGTCTGACATGTTTTTGCGATTGTTTGGCTGCTGTCTGACATTGGGTGTCAATGCTGACTAACAACATTATTTATTCAACCAGAAAGGAAAACTTGTAGACATTGGGACAATCCGTTCCTGTCACTCTGATAAAATCTTTTGCAAGCAACTGGCGAAGTTCCGGCTCGATTCCAGCGGGGAACTCAAATTTCTCTTTACCTTTTTCGACTGCCAACTCGATTATCTTCTTGACAGCCTCGACGCGTCTTGCCTTCTCTGTTTTCACTCGGGCAGCCCGCTCTATTTTCGTCACGTTGAGTCTGGCATTTTGCTTCGTGGCCCAAGTCCATGCGTCTGACGTCTTTTTTGGCATTGTTTTGTTATATCAACTGAGAGAAGGTAAAAATTTAACATCCAACAAAAGAAGTCGCATGGAACCAGAGAAACAAGAGGACGCTAGAAACGTGGTGGATTTTAAATCAGATGAAATTCTTATTTAATTGAGAAAGCAAAAGAATACAAGCTCGATGAAGAAATTTCGCGGTTAAAAATAAATGTTGAATTTTTCAAATGTTATTCATTTTACTGGCGCATGCGCCAAAAGTGAATCATAATTGCTGCAGCAAAAAAGCATCAACATGGAGGCTGAGAATATGCCTTGGCTCGAGGCTGGCATTGCTGTGTTGGAGCGCGAGGGTGTGCTGCTGGATGAGCGGACGATTGTGCGAAAGTGCAAAGAATACAAGCTGCGCCCAATCACTGGGGAGACGCCACACGGGACGCTGCATGCAACGTTTCTCCGCTACCTGGAGCGAGAGAAGCACCCACTCATCCGGCGCATGTCGGCGTCCTGCTGGATCCACGTGAAGCCGCTCGCGGCCAACGCGCAGGCGGTGCGGCTCCACTTTGAGGAGCTGAACCGGGAGGGCAACAGCAACGATCTGCGGCGCTGCCTTGTCGACCTGCTGAACCTGGGCCTCCGCTATCAGGCCATCCATACGGACGACAAGCATGTCAAGAGCTTTGTCGACTTGATGCTGCACGCGGTGCAGGTGACTGTGCCGGGCCAGAACACGCAGACTCTGCGCCGACCCGACCAGGTTCAGTCTCAGCAGAGCAGCCACGTGCGCAGCTCTGCGGTGATCGTGGGCCACACCGGCATTGGCAAGTCGTTCATGATCAATTGCATGGCCTATCTGCAGTCTCCCCGGGTTCTCGACACGGATCCATCTCGTGGTTACGCGTGGAACGACGCCAAGTGCTCGGATGACGAGCGCAAGCGCATGCTTGGCCTAGCGCGGGAGAAAGTGCTCGCTGAGCTCTATGAGCTCGGTGCAACCGTGCCCGAGCAGCTAAAACTGCTAGATGAAGCCTGCCAGGGCTTGGCGTTTGACTCGCCGCAGCGCCGGCTGGCTGTCAGCCCGGCTGTAGCGCTTGAGCAGAACCGTCGCCTTGATGAGTTGTTTCGCGCGCGTATGGACCACGCGTGGAGCATGGACGAGGCCGACGAGATTGATGCGCACCCGTGGCTGCTGCCGAGCAGCACCAATCAGTCAATGTCAACCACGACCTTTGCTCACCACATCTGCTTTGGCGCGCTGCCCGCTGCCATCACCGTGTTCAAGGCGCCCGAGGCTCTGCGCGCCGATCAAGAGCTGCGTCAGCGCTATTCGGACCAAAGCTATCCGGGAGCGTTTGAGCGCGCTATTGCGCTGTGCGAGCGCCAGCGCTTCCAGCTGGTGATCGGACAGGGCGCCGATCTGCGCGTGGACCGCGTGCACGTGGCCGAGAGCTTGATGTCGCAGCAGCGCGATCTCGTCTACTCGCTGGCCACCGAGCGCAAGTTGGTCTTCTATCCGATTGCCGGGCTGCGCCAGGGCGCCAGCTGGATTGACAGTCCGGGCTCGCTCGACACTGAGCCGCTGTGCAAGGCCAATCTGGAGAAGGAGCTCCGCGGTGCGCACCAGATTATCGGCCTGCTCTACAAGGGCCTCGAACACGATGACCCGATGAAGCGCCTGCTGCTCAGCTCTGGCATCAATGAGCGCATCCTTACCGATCCTCTAAATCACGGAATTCAGCTGATTGAAATCCACGAGCAAAAGAAGCAACCCCGCACACTCGAGGAGCTGCAGCGTTACAACGCGCGCAACAACAACACAGAGACCCAGCGCCAGGCTGAGCGCTACATTGCCAAGTGCTTGGACGAGACAGCCGAGGATCTCCGCTCGCGTGGCTTGGACATCTACGAGGGTTACAGCCACATTCACCAGCAGCGCCTCTTCCCCGCGCTATTCGTCGCCCAGTGCCTACGCTATCGCGAGCTGGAGGGCCGCAAGGCCGAACAGCACTCGATGCTCGAGGCAATGCGCGCCTCGGGCGGGCTGCAGTTTATCGGCGCTATGCACAAGCTGTTCTATGGCTACGAGCAGCGGACGGTGGCCTTTGTGCTCAAGCAGATTGACGAGCTGCGCTCGCAGTTGCCGCCAGGCCTGAAGAAGCAGTGCGCGCCGCAGCTGGCCAAACTGCACACTGTGCACTCGGCGCTGTGCCAGCTGACGCTGGAGGGCCGCGCCAGCGAGGAGATTGGGCGCACGCTGATGCAGGCCACGCAGGGCGCCATCTTTCCTGTCACTTTGCAGCCCAATGACTATGACTGCACCCTAGAGTGCTCGCTCACTCGAAGCTATGATCCCTCTGGCGTGCCCATGATCGCCTGCGACCACTGCCAGCACTGGTACCACGCGCCCTGCCTTGGTCTGTCCAAGCGCGACTGGACTGCTTACGCAGACCCAGTAGAGAATAGAAAGTTCTTTTGTTCCAAGCTCGAGTGCCAGGAGCTTGCACTAGTGCTTAAGCAGAATGAACGCGCGCAGCTCAAGCGTACCCAGATTGACTCTAGGCAAAGCAGCAAGCGCCGAAAGTAGTAAACCTTTTTGCATGTCAATTTCTTTATTATCCGCGGTAAACTTGGGAAAAATAATGATGTTGCTTTTTTGAGTTGAAACAACATCTCTAGAAAGACAGAAACTTGATGAAAATTACATGTTGGATAATTTATTTTTCAAATGGTCATCATTTAAAAGGGTTGGATGCGATTCCTAAGTCAAAACTTCTCGGACAAACATGGCAAACGTCTTGGACAGGCTAGTCGGGCCCGTGGACACGCTTTTGAATATGTACACTGAGACGGAGCTGGATCGGATGAATGATGTGCTGCTGACGCAGGACGCCGAGGCTCTAAAACTGCGCAAGGAGCTTCACGACAAACTTGTCCTGGGCCGAGCCTTTGCCATTCTTGGCAAAAAGGAGAAGCGTGACATTGGGGCGGGTTTTATTGCCAAGTTTGGATCGCAGAAAATTAAGACTGCCCGCCAAGCTGCGCGCATTGTTACCTTTCTCAGCCAATGGAACGATGAGCTGGCCCAATGCATCCTGTCGATGGATACAATCAACACGATGTACGGAATAATAAGAGCACTGGATCCAGAGGAGCCTGACGCAAAAGCCGCTGCCATTGCAGAGCTCGAGGCAAATGGATATCACCGCCTCGACAGAGAAGTTGTGTCCAACGACGTTATCTATGCTTGGATGATGAAAAGCCTGCTTATCACCGTCTGAGTTTTTGTTGGCCCATAAAGAGCGCGCAACCATCACAAATAGTACACTCATTTTACTCTGGTGGTAGCAAGTGTTGAATCTTGTCCGCCCAGCAGTCGTTGAATGCAATTAGCATCTTTTGTCGCTTGCGCCAGCGCTGGAATGCAGCCATGCTGGGGAAGACCTTGACGCAGCGCATAGGCTCTAGGCGTTCGTTCCAGCCGGCCGTGTAGCCACGCGGAAGGCGACTCGGATGGATGATTTTCCGTATCTTTTTAAACTCGCACAGCGCCACGGGGATCCGGCCGCCAACCTTGGGCAGGACGCAGCCAATCGGGATCAGGCTCTCGCTCAGCAGGGCTCGCATCTCCTCTATCTAATAGGCCTAAAATATTGTCTTGGTATCCGGACAGTGTCTCACAAGAAGATGAACGATTTCAACGCTGTTATCAACCAGCTGCCCTATGTGGGCAAGACCTCGGCCGCACTACAGCCGATGGCGGGACCCGGCTCCCCCGTGCTCGCGCTGATCCTGCTCGTGCTCTGGATCATCCTCGTCGCCTGGGTGGCCAAGTGGCTCTGGAACAAAAGCCTCGTGCCCGCTGTCAGCGTCGTACGACCGATCAGCAGTGTCTGGACAATGCTGGGCATCATCGTGCTCGTCATGTTGCTCTTTCCAAGACAATAAACAACTGGGTCTAATTAATTTTCCTTTATAAGGGATCGACGAGAACTGGATACGTTTGCCAAATCCAACGGGAGATATCTGCAGACAGCTGTCTAGCTTTGGCCTCGACTTGGCTTTGTATTTTCTCAACCAGCATTGTCAGCTCGGACGCCAATCGATCTTTCTTTCCATTGGACAGCAGGCCGTTTGGATCGTGGGCATTGAGAATACTCTCTGCCAGCTGTGGCACAGACATAATCTCGCAAAAGTTGTGCTTTATTCAGAGCGCATCAGTAAAGCGATCCCAGAGGCCCCAGAGGCCGGCGCGAGCAAAGCGCAAGCTGTAGGGAGGCGGATAGTCTTCATCGAACCAACTATTCTCGTAAGCAGGAGGCCTGGGATTTCTCTGGTACATGACGCGCTGATTAGGCGTCGACAGGGCATCAAGCACCTGGCGACTTGGTGCATCCATCACTGGGCAAACCACCTTTTCGGGTGTTACGCCCCCGGCTGCCGCCTTCTCAATGCACGCTTTCCAGGCGGAGATCAATTCTTTGTCCGTCTGTTCCATTCTCTGCAGGTGCTTGCGTTCGGCAATGCGACGCTGTGCCGCGTAAAAGCTGGACCAGTCGGCTTGCATGCGTCACTATTTTTGTGACTGACTATCCATGTGTTTTGAAAATTCCTTGCCTGCTACAAATATTCCTTTGAAATTTCAATGAAATTTTCCTGAAATAAATCTAGGGTCACGTTAAATGGTTTTCTTTATTAAATTTCGCTGAAATATTTCATTGTCAATCTATCTAATTTAAACAAAACTGCATTTAAAAATTTTTGGTCGGCCAAAAATTTTTGAGGCCAAACTTTTTAAAATACACATTTTTAAATCAAGCTCATTTTTAAATGAACATTTAATGAAATTTCATAAAGAAAATCATTTAACGTGACCCTAGTTTTATTTCATGAAAATTTCATTGAAATTTCAAAAGAAAAACTATTTACACTGACCCTAGTTTAAAAATAAACATTTATTTCATGAAATTTCCATTGAATGTAAAATTCAATCCGATATAATTTCGTAGTAGTAGAGATACAGATGAGTAAGCGACAGCCGGGATTGGCTACAGAGCCGCTGGCCAAGAGGAGAGAGGTCGAGCCCTTCGACCCGAGCAGCGTGCCGGCGCAGGTGTGGCTCGATGAGATTCTGCCGCGGATTGACAGCCGAGCTCTGCCGCTGATCCCCCAGCTATGCACATATTTCCGAGATTTGCTGCAAAGCGACAGCGCAACTGGGCTGTGGCGCAGCCACTGGCGGCGCTGGTCTACAATTGAATTGAATCCCGCGTTTGAGCCCATGCGCATGAAAGCGCTCTACTCGCTGATGCTTGGCCGGTGCCTGCTCTGCGGCACCGCAGCGCGCAACCTTCACGTTGGCATACCGGCCAACACGTGCTGGCCATGCCGGCAGCAACGGCCAGCAATCCAGCATATCAGCCGCACGCAGGTGCAGCGGCAGTTCCACCTCACCAAGGAGCAGTGCGCCGCTGTGCTGGAGCA
>Ga0315288_10009004_pt1 | contig 12588 bp, 13 predicted proteins | sample YL17G11_20_MG_FD_203454 | JGI IMG/M metagenome (GOLD analysis project Ga0315288, IMG submission 203454) | Sediment microbial communities from Yellowstone Lake, YNP, Wyoming, USA - YL17G11_20 | ecosystem: Environmental > Aquatic > Freshwater > Lake > Sediment | place: USA: Wyoming | collected...
CGAGTCCACGACGCAACTCTGATCGACGAAGCGACAAAAGAGTTCCTGACCAACAATACCCGAGCAGGTAAGACAAACGAACGCTTTCGGAGAGTCCATAACCTCTATGGTCATGGCATGGAAAACCGTGGAGGAAACCTGGAAGATCAAGCCAGACTTCTGGCAGCTCTCCGGGCTCACATAGTTAGTAAGAAGCTCGGGATCAACGGATACAACATGCGAGGTGATCGACCCCTGCTGGACTCGATCCATCGTGTTGCCCAAGCCGAGGAAAATATCCACAATAACCCAAGCAAAACGGGTGGAGATATACGAGAAGGCAGGGCAGTAGATGTAGGGCATAAACAAGCCTGGAAGGAACGGAAAGACAAACCCGGAGAGTATACGAATCGAGATCCTCGAACCAATCGCGCAGGACAGTACCAACGTCTTAACTCATTCAAGTTCAGGTACGCTGCCGAGGAAAAGGTTAAGAGCGACGAAGAGGAGAGGGACGAAGACGGATACAAGGATCTGATGTGCCATATGGGTAAGGACAAGTGCTGTGAATTCAATGTCTCTGACGAGGGAGGCTACAATGAACAGTGAGAAAACCTTCGACGATCTTCGTATCCCTCGAACGTACTCGGTAGATACCTGGGACCACAGCGGACCATCACGCCCTGCTCCCAAGCTACGACCTATTCGTTACGGGAAGCCTGGACGTATCGGTGGCTATATTCACCTGGAGATCAAAGGACAGCCCTACGTTGCTCACAGGATCGAGGGAGGGTACGCTGTCACAGCTACTGACCAGAATACCTCGAGACTCTATAGGAACTACACTGTCTCCTGTGATGCCAGTGGTAATCCTCAAAGCTGCACTTGTCCTGACCACTTCTATCGAGGTGGTATCTGTAAGCACATGAAGGCTATCGCGGAGATCTCAGGAGGAGAGACAGGTGGTGGTTACGTCGGAGAAGAAGAGGCAGGAGAACGGGGAGGACCAGAGGCACCTGAAAGGAAAACCCCACCACCAACCCAGCTCTCTCGTGCACGACGAGCAGTCCGCAGGTATGCCGAGTACGAGAGACCTCAAGTAGTTCCTGGTCAAAGCTCAGGGGATTACAATGACCGTCATTTTCATCAGACTATGGAGAATGATCCGAACGAGCAAACACATCGTCTCATCTATGCTGACTGGCTAGATGAGCAGGATAGGCCAGGACAGGCAAACATGGAGCGAACTAATGGGAAAACGGACGGAGCAACGATAATGAGAAAGTGGATCCCTGAACGTAATATAAAATCAGTAAGAATATCCTATCGCTCTTCCTACAACGGTCCAAGTGCTAAGGATGGAATCGTAGTATCATACCCATCTCTCAATAATCCAGAAGTATTTCATCACATTTATAAGTGGATACATCCTTTTGAAACCTCAGAGGTACTCCAGAATTTGCGTAAGGAAGGATTCCATGCAACAGGAAGTGCAACAGAACTTAAGGATCATGAGCAAATGGAGAACCTAGAAACACGATTCGGAACCAAACCAGAGAGTCCCAGCCGCAACCGGCGTATGAAGAGGGCGACCTATGCAGTTACTAGGTTACCGATCAAGTACGAGGCCTTCTCTTCTCCCAAAGGAGCAATGGTAATAGGCTACAACGGATACAAGGGAGGTCAGCGGATACCTAGTAAGAATGGTGGAGAGTTCATCAAGGCTTCTATGAGCCCTCCCAAGTTTAATCCAGTCCGTATGGCGGCAGCTCGTAAGAAGCTCCGTGGTAAATTCCCACAAGCTATAGTTGTTCGTCATGTACCAGACGCCAGTGCACAGAATAATTGAAATCTGTAGAAGCACCTTGACAGTACATGACCTACATCTGACTATATAACTAACAAGAGCGACGGAGTAACGAGGTGGAGTAATTACCCTCCTCGATTCCAGCGGATACAGACCGAGACTGGTAGTGGACCTCGGCCACTACCACCTCGGTCTTTTTTCGTTTACTCCGTTGCCTTCATACACCTAGTAACTACCTGATGCCGCTCCAGTTCACTGATCCTGTAGCCGAACAGCCTAACTCCAGATGGGGTGCCGCTGCTCGGTTCGATTTTGATAACCCTTCCAAGTGGGTTACAGAGGAGTCAGTGCCGCTACTGGACGAGCATCAGATGACCAACGACAGCGGCGAGGTAATCGCCGACGTCGACAGGTTAGCCCTCGAAGAGATAGCCAGGAACAACAACAAACGAGTCCTCGAGACAGGTGATCCGGCTACACTCATTCTCGGTCACACATCGGACAATCCAAACGCTCCAGAAAAGCCCATCAAGGGATTCGTCGTCAACTACAAAGTGAAACCGTATCGACGAGACGAATTCGGTCGGATCATTTACGCGGTGCATGGTGATTACAAAGTTCGCCCCAGGCACGCCAATGTCCTCGAGGACTTCCCTCGTCGATCTGTCGAGCTGTGGTGGAACAAGAAGGAACTAGACCCTATCGCACTCCTCGGAGGAACAACTCCCGAGAGAGACCTCGGTGTAGTGATCCGTCACGCTAGGTTCAAACATATCGGTTTACTAGGTGGAACAACTCCTGATCGTGATCTCGGACACACAGTCAGATTCTCTCGTCGCGGTTCTTCCGTGATCGAGAGATACGACATGAACGATGTGAAAAAGTACAAGGCTGAACACTCCAAGAAGTGGGTAAGTGAGGAGATCAGTCACCTAGTAAAAGACAAGGGTTACCCGCAAAAACGAGCCATCGCTGCTGCCCTCAATCAGGCAGAGATGAGTGATAAGACCAAGAAACACAAATACGCCGAGGAGGAATCCGAGATGCCCGCTATCCCGTCCCGCTACGCGATGGATGAGCCAGACCCGACCGACATCAATCTCGACGATAGCAGCATGGACGATACCGATACCGAATCTGGTATGGGATCTGACAGTGACGACTTCGGTGGTGGAGGTAACGACATCGGAGACGATCAGACAGACGCAGATCCGATGGTGCAAAAGGTTTTCCAGTCTCGTCAATGGAAGGAACTGTCTTCAAAGCTGGACATGATCCTTCAGGCTCTCCAGGGTGGCGAAGAGGGTGGTCCTGGTGGTCCTCCTCCAGGTGGTGGTGATGACAGTCTGATGGGACCAGAAGGCCCAGGAGCTGGTCCGGGCGGTCCTCCTCCTGGTCCTGGTGGTCCTCCTCCTGGTCCTGGTGGTCCTCCTCCTGGTCCGGGCGGTCCTCCTCCTGGTGAAGAAGATGATGGGATGCAGGGAATGTATCCCGAGGAAGAAGAACGTCGCCAACATGGCGATACACCCGTGCAATTCTCTGGCACTGGATTCCCTGGTCCTGGTTCAACCTCAATCCCCTCTTTTGGGGGAAAGCGCCCTATGCCTGCTACGACTGGCAAGCGTTACCAACGTCCGGGGTCGAAAGCCCCACAGAACGGGAGTGCATCCGTGAACAACAACGAAATGATTCGGATGCAGAAGCATCTGAAGGAGCTGACACTGAAGCTCGCTCGGGCTGATGCCGAGAAGCAGATCAGTGCCCTGGAAAGTGAAGGTGTGATCTTCGGGGACACCCCTGACGAGAACGCCCGAGGACGAGCTGAAGAGACTGAGTTTCTGGCTCTCCTCGAAGACGCTGACCGGGAACAACAGGTTGGTGTGATCCGCTCCAGGTACAAGCGGAAGAAGGCTGATCCCGCGAACCCAGCCTACCCTGGCGTAGCTCGCTATGCGCGAACTGACTCCGGTTCGACCAACGCTGCTGACGAGTACGATCCGGAGACTCCGGAACAAGCAAACGAATTTGCCAACCTCCTGAGCATCAAGAAGATGTCTCGGGCCGAAGCGGTCAAGTTCATGCGATCCAAGCGGTGATTCAGTTCACCTAGTTACTAAGTGTCACAACCTACCCGGCGATAACATCCCGGAACTCATGAGAGGTGTCTTCGATGGGACAGAACAGCAAAAGTCGTATCGCTGGGGGGACGATCAACCCATTCGTGTTCGTCATCGGCAATCCCGGTGTCGAACTCGGTGCCCTTCAGTGTGCCGGTTCCGGTGAGATCATCGGTATCGGTGCTGAATTCACAAACGCGATGATGGGCCAAGCCCTGGCTCCCGCCCAAGGTTTCCCTGCGGCAGTAGCAGGACAAGGGATCAAGGTCTACGAGGATGGTGAGGACACGATCATCATGGTCGGGTCTGGTCAGGTTGTGCAACCAGATAACCTTCTCGTCTCTGACGCCTCGGGCAATGCCAAACCAATCGCATTGGCTACCGTTGGTCTCCAGTGGATCGGTGCTCGTGCTATTGAGGGTGGTGTCGCAGGTGACCCTATCCGTGTGAGCGTATACACTCGGCCGTTTAACTCGGCTGTGAGCTAACCCGTAATCAACCGCCGAGCTATCGGCATCAACCTAAAACCCTTCTCGGAGTGACCGATGGCTTTGCCGTTCACGACTGGCTTCCCTGGGCCGAACAGTGTTTACATTCCTGCTTTTCAGGGAAAGCAGACCGTCAATCTCATCACGAGCTATGCCCGTGATCCGAAAAAGTTCGCGGTGAATAAACTCACTCAGCGAACACCAACCGAGTTACTAAGTGGTAACTGGTTGCAGCTCCGACCAGAAGCACTGGCCCGAGTATTCCTTGATCCAAACTCGGTTATCTGGGTTGACGGTCAACCGATGCCCGGTGGGACACACAACGCTCAGGACTACCGAGCCGTACCGTACTCCTGCGTTCGCCGTGCTCTCCCTGACTATGTTGGCTGGCAGACCAAGGACCAAGCGGTGTGGCCAATCATGGACACCAAGCTCGGTGCCCTGGCTCACCTGATGATGACGCAGCGTTCGCTCGTCTTCTACAACCTGACGCTGAACCCGGCGAACCATCTGGCCTCGCATGTCAAGACCGCTACCCAGTGGTCGAGCATCGGAGGCGTGGGTGGTTTCTGGTCAGCGGGGACTCCACAGAACCCGATCATCAAACGATCCCTCGCTAACATCGGCAATCAGGTCCGTCTCGATACGATGGCGACTGTCGGGTACAAGGAACTGACCCTCGTCATCAGCCCGCCATCAGCAATCGCAATGGCGAACTCGGAAGAGATCCACTACTACCTCGCCCGATCTCCCTTCGCCTTGAGCCAGATCCGGGGCGACAAGGAAATGCAGAACGGTGAGTGGGGTCTCCCCGACAAGCTGTACGACATGGATCTGACCATCGACCCAACGCTTCGCACCACGAGTCCTCGGCTCACCGTGCCAGGCACTACGGTTGACATGATGGACGATAACACTGCTCTTGTCATGGCGACCCCTGGGGCACTCCCCGAAAACATCGGGCAAGTGAACTCGGCCTTCTCCTCGGTGCATATGTTCGTCTACCGAGGCGAAGAGATGGTCGTCAAAACACAGGACTTTCCGTGGGATCAACTCACGAAGATGGCTGTGTACGAGACCTACGGAATGTCCATCGTGGCACCAGAGACCTGTGCCCTGGCTACCAACCTGTTCTCCTGATCCTGGAGTTAACCCATGACGCCCTTCATCACGAATTCTCAATTCCTGGTTCGTTATGACGGGCGATGGGTCGGCAAAAACGTCCTGGACGACGGGACAGCAGCATCAGTAGCTTCCCTCGCCAGCCCCCTGACTCCAGGGGGTATGGTTTTGGAGCAGTTCATCGAAGAAGCCTCTGAAGATGTGATGGCAGCAGCAGCAGTAGGAGCCCGATACTCAACGTCCGACCTAGTAACTTATGGTGGGCAACTCCTCGTCCGTATCGTGTCTGACTTGACGATGGGAAAGATTCTCAAACGTCGAGCACGAGCTTTGACAGACGAGAAGATGCTCAGCGGACCATACGACGAGGCTCTCCAATACCTCGAGCAACTACGACGCGGTGAGCGGATATTCTTCGCTGTTCCCGATGTCCCCGAGGCAGGTCTACCAGACACAGCACCGATGAACCCCATGACGGCAAACAACGGTATAAATCCGGCATGTGACTGGGTTGTCGGTGCCTCTCGATATTTCGGATCATGCGGTTGTAACCGTGGAACTACCTGGGGGACGTAAGTCATGGGAACAGTAGGTCAATTCACACCTGGACCGATTCACTTATTCGCTACATATCGTGGTAATCCCGATCATGATTACCTAGGTACTTGTGTAGCTGCCCCTGAGTCAGAAAGTGAAAAGTTCAAGATCCCTGTCATGAACGATCTCGGTGGTCGATCAGTACCGTTTCAACTCGTTCAGGACGGTGAGACATGGATGGTGATGGCGACGATGAATCGATTCAGTTTACCTAGTATTCAAAACATCCTGGCCAGGGAAAGTGCATACGGTGGTGGTCTTAACGGAGACGAAGGTAGTGAAACAGGTTTCGCACGAGGTACACTCTACATAGGTGTGAGTGACTGGTCTCTGACTCTCATCAATGGATACACAGGGACACCGTCAGCAGGAACACTACCGGCAGTACTACCTGGAGGTCGAACTTTTTACTCGGCTAACGTCCGGAAGTACAAAGAAAGCACAGTAGGTACTCGAGTTCTTGAAGTCGCAATGGCGATAGAACTTCAAAACGTTTTTGACCCTCAAACGTTTGGATTTAACCTGTACACAGACCTGACTCCAGCACAAGCTCAAGAGTTCCTTGTCCTTCTAAACTAATGATCTATCAAGAACACGAAAAAACGATCTACACCCCACCAGGATCATCCACAGCGTATGATCCTCTGGCGATAGATCGCGCACTCACCATCAAGTCGTCGGGAACAATCAACTCGCTCCTCTCTGACTGGTGTGCAGGATCTGATGGCAAGGGAGATGTGTCTTCAGGATCTGTCGAAGCTAACTCTCTCAGAGTTGCCCAGGCCGAGGAAGTCCTGGTCCAGATCTCCAGGGCAGTATTCAACCTCCCACCATTCCCCGAGTGTCTTGATGCCACAGCACTGGAATACTTAAGGCACTACCTGTGGTGGATGGAGGGAAAAGGGCAAGCGGACGGGAAGCCGCAATAACCGCTTACTACTTCCCAGGGTCAGTGATCCCCAAGAGCTACGAGGAGTGGCTCATGTTGTATCTGAACACCCCGTGGGCTCAGGTGACTGAAGTGCTAAATATCTCGGAAGGAGTCAAGATCGGAGAGGACAAGGGCATCGTACCAAACGACTGGATTGACCTGATTGAATCTGATCCGGTGGAGCGAGCAAAATGGCGTCTGAGAGAGTTCCGAAAACTGTAAAGAAAACACCTCCACCATCGTCTCTTCCGGTGCAGAGTCGAGGACTTTCTCGACCTAGTAATATCTCCCGCACCAAACAGCAAGCAACACAGTCACCTAGTAACTTGGTGCAGAGAGCCTCTGTGACCTCCAGGCAGGTCATTCCTCACTCCCAAACTCCCCCGGTGAGCGGCAGAACAGTAGCAGAACACACCAGGACAGTCCCGGAGAGGGGCAGGAACGTCTCCAGACCCTCAGAGACCTCAGCATATAGTAAGAGGCTCACGAAGGACACAGCGAGCACGGAAGCGTCTCTTCGTTCGTCCCAAATTCCCCTGAGAATAGGTGACGTGAATCGCAGGACGGCTCCCCCCGTGTCTGTAACCCGAGAGGCCAAGGACCGGGGGTTGAGCCCTCCTGCGAGGACCGAAGTATCTGGTCGATCTGTTTCTTCTCCAACCTCGACAGGGAATTTGGGAGAGAGAAGTGCGGTTCCTCCACTCCAGACTATTCAGGTAGGGTCGAGGACTCTTATTCAACCGGCAAATAGTAGTCAGGTATCTAGTAGAAGTGCGAGTGATCCTTCACAAACTTCTGGTCTTACCGAGAGATGGAAAAATCGACCTCCCGTAATGGTTGGAGTTACTACTATCTCTCATCTGGACTGAGACTGTTATGGCTAAGGTAGATATAGGAGACACTGGTTATCACTTCGATACCGATGTCTTCATTGATTTGGCCGGAGACAGTGTAGGTAATGTCCTCATAGTCACTGGTATCGGAGGTCTCGCCAAGGGAGCACTGGCACTAGGTAGGAGAATGGTTGCCAAAAGAGCAGCAACAACAGGAGCTGGTGGGGTAGTAAAAGCAGGTGCTGGTGACGTAGTAAAAGCAGGTGGAGGTGGAGCAGTAAAGGCAGGTGCTGGTGCGACTGCTAAAGAAATTGCGGGATTCTGGAATCGAGCTATTACTTCATGGCGACTTTTCGCTGGTATTCATACTCTAACGAGTACAATTATGTCGATGTTCCCGAGACTCGACGACGAGATAGTCGTTGAGGTGCATGGGAAGCCTGGAGCTAGTAAGAGGGATCTGTATTTCCTCGCCGTTGCTGCTGCCAGTGGTATGACCAGAAGGTGGGCAAGTCTGGCCGGTTACGTTGGTCCGGTCTCCGGGGCACTGATAATCGAGTACGATCAGGCAGAGCAGTGGGTTCGATGCACCATGAGGTACTCAGTAGGTTCGTTTGCTGCTTCTGCCAACAATAGTAGCGAACAAGCAGGGTTCTATGCTGATGTGGCTGTGTACAACGGTCCAAAGTGCTCTTTGGTTGGTAAGCCTCTCACATTTATCGGTCCCAGTGCGTTACCAGGATTTCCACAAGCAGGTATAAACGATAGTATCATCAATCCTCTATTCAGAGAGAAGGTGATTCTAACGACATGCCCGAAAACCACAGATCCCGATCCGACTAAAAACCCTGGTGGTCCTGGTGTAGAAGTGATTGACAGCCCAAACCCTACTCCTCCAGGTGACCATAGAAGTCGAGGTGTGTTCTTGACTGCCAGAGAGAATCCAACTGTTGATGGATGCTGTACCACTACCAACGAGTTTGTGAATATGATATTCGCAACTTTATCGAATCCTGGTTCCTACGGATTCAGTATATTCCAGCCTCCAAACATCACAGCGACTCTTTCGAGGTAGTTATGGGGTCTCCACTAGAAGATCGTCAGGTAAATTTCTATGAGGATGCTGATATCCTGAACGTATACACGTTCATGCAGGGTATCTGTGTACTCCCTATCGCTGAACAACCCCCAACAGATCTGACGGCTCTGGCGGCATGGTCTCCTGTAGTGACTCTTCAACTTCATGCTCCATACAGGATCAGAAAGTACTCCAGCGGAACAAAGAAGCAGAACAATCCTCCGGTGGTCGCGGCTCCAGACAACTCTGGTGCGTTCGTGTTCGTAGGAGGCTCGATAGGGTTCTCGTGCGGATTCAATCAGACGATGTACAACTCCGATTGGAACGTGGATACGGAGTACGTCTTCATTGAGAATTGTGTGAGCCGACCTCAAGATGGGTTTATTCTTGGCAAACTTCCTGCCTCGATAACCGTGGACACAGACAACCTAGTAACAGTCACTCCTGGGAGCCCTACTATCGGAGCTGTGGCTCAAGCGAGCCAAGTGGCCAAGGTTGGATGGCAACAGGGTATTAGCATCCTTGTCACCCCATCTCAAAATCCTCTTCCTAATGATCCTGGGCTTCTGAAAGATGGGTGGACCTATAATACTCAAGCGTTCTTCCCAGGTCAGTTACTGAACGGCACGATGGTAAACGGGGGGACTGCATGAGACTCATCTATAACGGAATAGATCTTAGTGTGATAGAGACTTATGCATTTGACGCTGAGTCTGTCTACGATGACACACAAACGGATTACCTTTTTACAAAGATCTCTCTAGTTGTCAGGGCACTAATCAATGGGCAAGCCGAGGTAGTAAATGGGTCAGCGAACGGTCCTCCCATCTCCTACACCTGGGATAAGGCTACTCCTAGTAACCCTACAGTCGTTGCTTATCGAGCAGCAATGCCATCTACTCCTCCATTTGGCAGTACCACTAATCCTCAATCTGGCATTGCTTATGCATCTGCTTCCACTCCATTACGAAAGGTCTTCAGAACTCCTAACCAACCTGCGTTAACTCATCAGGTAATTCGCCACAGGTTAGGGACTCCGAGAGGCAAGTTTTATCTCTTCTCTGGTCCAGGTAGTGAACTCGGTACCTCAGATAAACCAGCTACTCCTGGTGCCAGTGCCATCCCGGTGAATATCGCTGGATCAAGAGATGATCTCACATCTGTTAACATCTCCGAAGGAGGAGGTCAAGTAAGGACGACTGGAGTAGGAAAAACAGGACCAGCGGCAGCTACTGATCCGGTGATGATAGTCGAGAGCCCGATGAACGCGACAGTCTGTGACTGTAAAAATGGTCCAATACCTAAAGTGCTTGGGATGACTTCAGCTCTCGGAGATGCAACGACCTTGATGGTGGACTTCCAGATCGAGACCTACATCAATGAGGGACCGATCAACACAGTGAACCCGAGCGGAGCACTACTTTCACATAGGTTTTCTCAGACACACCATGTAGACGAGCATGGATTCACAGGAATAGCTACCGAGGGAACTGCTATCTATCGAACAGACTTGGTATACGGGTCAGCAGGAGCTGATCCTCCTGGTGGGGGTATACTCACCAGGAGTCCTGACACAGACAGACCATTTCTGTTTATGCCTATCCCTCTGGGATTTGTGCGAAGTAACATCGAAGTTTCAGGTAGAAAAGATGTGACTGGTATCGACTACTCGTATCTAGATATCCAGGTTCCTGTAAATTTTGTCGCTGGTCCCTACGCGAAGGCATCAATTATCTCTGCAATTCACAGGCAGTCTATCAGCAGTAGCTCTGATATATTTGGTGGAGCTTTTGGTATGGTAGAACGAGCTGTGAGTTTCAAGAGCAGTATGAACTTTGCTACCAGAGAAACGGCAATAGAGAAAGCAAGAGCTACGGAAGCCTCAAAAGAAGCAAGACGTATGCGTAAAGTCATGACCAAGATTCTGAAGAAAATCTAACCAGGAGATATCCATGACCGTCCCACTGACAGGCGTAGCTGGCTACTTCACTCGTGAAGGTGCCATCGTCGGAGAGTACAACCGAGTCGGAGCCCTCTACGGATCAGCACTGGATGAGGGTTTCCAGTCGATCTGGGTACAGTACGCCAGCTCTGACCAGACCGCAGTCCAGGCTCTCCCGGCAGCAGTTACTACTTACCGAAACACGGGGCAGACCTATCAGGCTACCCTGGTCACTGCTGGTACTCAGTCCTCGATCCTTCAGGTTAGCGACGACACCACCGTTGTTCCAGCGACCATGCAGCAATCGATTCGAGTGCTCGTGGCTCAAATGATTGACAGCGTAGACACGATCAACCGACCAGTGCTCACGCAGACAATCACACCGTGGGTGAACAACTACTCCGATGCTAAACTGCTCCTGGGGTTCACCAACAACCTCGGGGATCAGCTCGACATGGTATTCGCGGAGACGGATAACATCATCTGCACAGCAGCATCCACAGCCTTTCAGGAAACTCTCCAGATTACTGGACCTCCCACCGTACCTAGTAACAACCCATACTGGCCAGGGGGATCGGGTACTTCAACGACGGTGAATATCACCGATCCGGCACAGTCAGGAATCCTGACTGATGGGGGTTTTGAAAACTGGACAGGGACAGGCAACAACACGCCAGTGAACTGGACCATCGCCAACGGAGCGGCCGGTGTGACAGTCTTTCGAGGTACGGGTGGAGTTCGGGGAACCTATTTCGCCCAGCTCACATCGGATGGCTCACAGGCGACACAACTGTTTCAGATTCTGAATCTTCAGATCAACACTGTGTACGCTTTCGCTATCCAGGTGAAGATCAATACCCTGGATGCGACAGGATCTTTCAGGTTAGCTTTAACCGATGGGTCTGCGGTAGTAATCAACAACAACGCTGGTGCTCCTCTAAGCCTCATTAAAGGGCTTAACGGGGGTTCAGGTCTCACCACAAGTTACCAGAACTTCATGGTGTACTTCTCCACACCGCGTATTCTCCCGCTCACCACTCAATTGATGGTTGGGTATTCGGCAGCTCCGACCTCTGGCCGGTTCATCTCTATGGACCTCGCCGGAGCTGTGGCACCATCGCAGCTCTATACAGGTGGTCCCTATCTCGCAGCGTTCTCTGGTGCCAACCGAACGGCTGTAGGAGACAACTGGACCGCAGCGATTACCAACTCCCTCGGTAGCCAATCTTTCGCCCGAGGTATGGATCGACTCTTCGGTATGCGAGCAATGGGAGTTTACTTCCCATCCTCGGTGACTCCGACTATTCTTGACAGTCTTGTGACTCACTAATGGCACTCCCCTCTCTGGCTCCTGCTTCCACTCCCTTCGCCCAATTACTAAGTGTAATTGTTGCGAAGGTGTGGTCGTCTCTAGGTCTGGAACCTTGCTTCAATCACGTCGTCGCCAACGATGAGTACAAGGTCACGGAAACCGAAAACCTATTCATTTACATTCGTCCCTATGGACCTACTCCTGTGGACGGATCGGGTAGACCATTCGGTGACTACGGAGCGGGTCGTCTATCTCGACTCATAGCAAGACGGATACGCTTCTACATCTACACACGATCTGGAGTCGATAGTTATGGAGACGATACGATAGCTCTCCAGGGTAACGATCCTCTCCAGACAGTGATTACTCCTCCGGTGTTGCC
>Ga0315288_10009007_pt1 | contig 12586 bp, 8 predicted proteins | sample YL17G11_20_MG_FD_203454 | JGI IMG/M metagenome (GOLD analysis project Ga0315288, IMG submission 203454) | Sediment microbial communities from Yellowstone Lake, YNP, Wyoming, USA - YL17G11_20 | ecosystem: Environmental > Aquatic > Freshwater > Lake > Sediment | place: USA: Wyoming | collected...
ACCTGAATACACCGACGGGCAAGCGCTGGTTCAGGTCGTTTCTCCAGCCGGTCAAGGACGTGGGGGGGCGGTACTTCGGTGTACAGATCGTGTCGCACGATGTCACGGAGCTGATGCGGGCCGAGCGGGCCCTTCGCGAAAGCGACGCCCGGCTTCGGCTGATGGTTTCACAGCTACCTGCCGTTTTGTGGACGGTTGACAGCGATCTCCGCTACACGTCGAGCGCGGGAGCGGGGCTGGCGACGTTGAAGATCGCCCCCAGCCAGGTGGTCGGAATGACTCTGTATGAGTTTTTCAACACGAACGACCCGGAGTTTCTTCCCATCGCCAAGCACCGCAGGTCTCTCGAAGGGGAGGCTGCGAACTACGAGATGAACTGGGAAAACCGCATCTGGGAAACGCACACCGAACCTCTTCGCGACCAGGAGGAGAAGATCGTCGGGTGTCTCGGTATTGCGCTGGATGTGACGGAGCGCAAGCTGGCCGAGGAAGAGGTGCGCCAGTCCCGGGAGCAGCTCCGCTCCCTGACAGAGAGGCTTCATGCGGTCCGCGAGGAGGAAGGTGCGAGTATCGCGCGTGAAGTCCACGACGAACTGGGGCAGGCCCTGACGGGGTTGAAGTTCGATCTCGATTTTATCAGACGGAGGCTTGGACGGTGCGAAGAGCTGGAGGAGAGGGCAAAACTCGACGAGAAGATCAAGGAGATGTGCGAGACGATCGACACGGAGATCTCCGTGGTGCGCAAGATATCGACCCGCCTTCGGACGAAAGCTCTCGATGACCTCGGTCTCATCGGTGCCATCGAGATGTATACCCAGGAGTTCCGTCGGCGAACGGGGATGCCCTGCGACGTCAATCAGTACGGCGCGGAGGGCATGGAATCAGACATGGATTCGCAACGAAAGACGGCGATATTCCGTATTCTTCAGGAGATCCTGACCAACGTCCGCCGGCACGCCGAGGCGACGCGTGTGTGGGTCGATTTGCGGGTTGAAGGCGAGTCATTTATATTGGAAGTGCGCGACAACGGCAAGGGTATCCCGCCGGACAGGCTGAAGCACCTCGATGGTCTGGGGGTGTTGGGAATGCGTGAACGGGCTCACGTGTTCGGCGGACACGTGGAGATCGACAGCGAATCCGGAAAGGGAACATCCGTCAGTGTGACGATTCCCGTCGGCAAATCTTCATAGCGAAAAGGGAGGTTGTGACGTGGCGTTGCGGTTCGGGGGATCTCGATCATGAGAGTGTTGATTGTGGATGACCATGCGGTGGTCCGGCGGGGACTCGAGCAGATCCTGGTCGATTCCCTCAAGGAGATCGTTGTCGGCGAAGCGTCGAACGCGGAGGATGCCATCAGACTGGTCGACCGGCAGGAGTGGGACGTCGTCGTCCTCGACATCTCCATGCCGGGCCGGAGCGGGCTCGATGCGCTCAAGGAAATAAAAAAGATAAGACCGAACCTCCCCGTTCTCATCCTCAGCATCCATCCGGAGGACGAGTTCGCCACCCGGGTGTTGAGAGCGGGCGCGTCGGGCTACATGACAAAAGAAACGGCGCCGGACGAGCTCGTCAACGCGATCAACAAGGTCGTCGCCGGCGGGAAGTATGTCAGCGCCGCCCTCGCGGAGAAACTCGCCTCCGATCTGGAGAAGGACCTGGGCGGTGCTCCGCCGCACAAGCGCCTCTCCGACCGGGAGTACGAGGTGCTGCTTCTGATTGCGTCGGGTCACACGATCTCCGAAATCGCGGAGGATCTGTCGTTGAGCGTCAAGACAATAAGCACCTACCGGGCCAGGATCCTCGAGAAAACAGATCTCAAGGGCAACGCCGACCTGGTCCGATACGCGATCACCCACGGGCTCGTCGATTGACTCTTCCTACAGAAGGCCTTTTGTAAAGTGACGAGTTAACTTGGCGTACAAACGGGCAGTTTCGCAACTTGTTTTTTTAGAACACCTTTCCTGAGCCAACCGAGCGAAACGCATGGCTTGTAGGACTATTCCTACGCGGCAGTTCTTTAACACCTACCCAAGAATCAGTGTTGACACCGATTGTAGAACGCCCCGGCATCAGCTATTATATGTATGTAATCGTTGATAAACGGGGCCGTTGGTAAGAGGCGGGAGGCTTCTGATTCCACACATATCAACCCCCCAACGCTGCACCAGCATTCCGCCTCTTATTTACGGTTCCAAGCAACGACGAGTGTTGCGGCGCGACTGATGCACCACCTGCGAAATTCACAGTTGAAAGCAGTCGCGCCGCTCTCTTTTTGACGCCACTTTGCCCCGTCGTCAATCTTCCTCGCCTCCCAATCTCGGAATCCGATTGAAGTTGCCCCCTCACGCAAGTATGTACACCGGCTTCGAAAAAGGATATAATCGCGAATCTGCGTCTGCAGCGGAGCAGCTTGCGAACGATGAACCCGTCTTGTAATTAGAGGTGCGCAGCGTGCGCCTGTCCTGTCGATCCAACAATATGACCGGTCGTTTGCGCCGTCAAAGGAGGAACCGATGGAAAGAGTCGGTCGCGTGTCCGTTTTTCTTCTGTGCGTCGCTCTTACGCTTTTCATTTTCTCGTTTTGTGTGACTTCCGTGAACGCAGGAACGACAACCGATAGACCCCAATGGATGGACTCGTCCATCGCCAAGCTCAAGGGCGAGCTCGTGTCCAAGTCCGGTGAAGCGCAGCGCGAGCGCGTGGCGCGCGGTCTCGACCAGGTCGCCCAATTCTGGCGGAGCGAGGACGGCAGAGCGGAAGAATTCGAAACGTTCGTTCGCGGCAACTTTGCGGGAGACCAGGCGACGCTCGACGCGATGTTCGATCGCTTCGAAGCGCTCCTCGAACAGATCGACGGGCATATGCTCGAGGTCTCGCTCGCGTGCCGGCGCCAGTCGGATCTCGACCTCGGTCCGATCATGCCGTTCGATGAGGTCTTTGCCGGCTGGGATCCGTCGGCCCATGTTCTCGATGACTTCTTCCAGAACAAACTCGCCTTCATTGCGTTGCTCAATTTTCCGCTCACCACGCTCGAACAGCGGTTGAACGAAGGGGACAAGTGGACACGGCGGCAGTGGGCTGAGGTGAGGCTCGCGCAGCGCTTCTCGAAGCGAATCCCCGCCGAAGTCAACCAGGCGATCGCGCAGGCGGGCGCCGTATCGGATCAGTACATCTCCGAGTACAACGTCTGGATGCACCACCTGTTGAACGACAAAGGGGAGAGGCTTTTTCCGGCGAAGCTCCGTCTCCTCTCCCACTGGAACCTCCGCGACGAACTCAAGGCGCAGTACGCCAACGCGGAGGGCGGGCTCGAGCGGCAGAAGATGATCCAGCTCGTTATGGAACGGATCGTTGATCAGACGATACCCGATGTCGTCATCGACAACCCGCACGTGGACTGGAACCCGTTTACAAACGAAGTCTCCCGCGCCGCGGTCGAGGATTCGGACGAACTGGCGCCGCCGGACATGAAGATCTCGAACGCCCGCGAACCGGACACGCGCTATCGGATTCTTCTCGAAAACTTCCTCGCCGTCAAGAAGGTCGACCCGTATTCGCCGACCGCTCCGACTCACATCGCCAGGCGTTTCGATGAGGACAGGGAGATCCCCGAGGAGCGGGTGAGGGAGATGTTCGAGCAGATCCTCACATCGCCGCTCGTCCCGAAGATCGCCGCGCTCATCGGAGAGCGTCTCGGCCGTCCACTGGAGCCGTTCGACATCTGGTACAACGGCTTCCGTCCGCAGAGCAAGCAGACGGGGGCCGAGCTCGACCAGATCGTAAGAAAGAGATATCCCACGGCCGATGCGTACGACAAGGACATGCCCAACCTCCTCACGGCGCTGGGATTCAGCAAGGATCGCGCCCTCTACCTCGCCGACAACATCATCGTGGAGCCGGCGCGCGGATCCGGTCATGCGTGGGGAGCGGGGATGCGTGAGGCGCGTTCACGGCTTCGGACACGCGTCGGCAAGGACGGGATGGATTACAAAGGGTTCAACATCGCCGTTCACGAGATGGGCCACAACGTCGAACAGACGATCTCGCTGAACAACGTCGACCACACCCTCCTCCAGGGGGTGCCCAACACGGCTTTTACCGAGGCCATCGCGTTTCTCTTCCAGGCGAACGATCTCAAGCTTCTCGGTCTCCAGTCTGCGGATCCGAAGAGCGAGGCGATGAAGGTGCTCAACGATTTCTGGGGCACTTACGAGATCTCGGGAGTGGCGCTCATCGATATGGCTCTCTGGCACTGGATGTACGATCATCCGAACGCCAAACCCGCCGAGCTCAAAGAAGCCACGATCCAGATTTCGAAAGACATCTGGAACAAGTACTACGCGACCGTCTTCAACAAGAAAGACGTCGCGCTTCTCGGCGTCTACTCTCACATCATCCATTCGTTCCTCTACCTTCCCGACTACCCGCTGGGGCATCTGATCGCTCTCCAGATCGAGGAGCAGGTAAAGAAGGGGGGGACGGTGGGGTCGGAAGTGGAGCGGATGACGGTACTGGGCAACGTGACGCCCGATGTCTGGATGAAAAACGCAACGGGCCGGCCGGTAGGCGCGGAAGCGATGCTCGCGGCCACCGAACGGTCGCTCGAGGAGCTCGCAAAGGCCAAGAAGTAGCGGCCGCGGAAGGTCGAATGCAATGCCCGGCCGGAAAACGGGACGTCTCGGCGCGATTCGGATGACGCTCGAGGAACTCGCCGACTCTCGGAGAGCCGCGGTGGCGCGGAGTTTTTTCAAGACCGGTCCCGGCGAGTACGGCGAGGGCGACGTCTTCCTGGGAATCCGCGTCCCGGATCTGCGCAAGCTCGCCGCGGCGCATCGCGATATCACGTTCGGTGACATCCAAGATCTTCTCAAATCCCCGGTCCACGAGGAGCGCCTTCTGGCGCTTCTCGTGCTCGTGGGGAGGTACTCGCGCGCGAACGAGGCGGAGAAGAAACGGATATTCGATTTCTATCTCCGGCACACAAAGCACGTGAACAACTGGGACCTCGTTGACCTCTCCGCACCGCACATCGTCGGTGATTTTCTCGCCGAGCGCGACCGCACGCTCCTCTACAATCTTGCGAAGTCGAAAAGCCTCTGGGAAAGGCGGATCGCCGTCCTCGCGACCTTCCACTTCATACGGCGGGGCGATTTTTCGCATACGCTCGAAATCTCGAGGATGCTGGTTTCGGACAAGGAAGAGCTCATCCATAAAGCGGTGGGGTGGATGCTTCGCGAGGTGGGAAAGAAAAATCCGCGCGCCGAAGAAACGTTCCTTCGAAAACACTACCGCGTCATGCCGCGGACGATGCTCAGATACGCGATCGAGAGGTTTCCGGAGGCCAAGAGACAGCGCTACCTTCGGGGCACCGTGTGATTGAGGAGGAGCAATGACCCGGACACATGAAGAGAAGACAAGCTATCACATGACACCCGCTGAATTCCGCCGGCACGGCAAGGCCGTCGTCGACTGGATCGCGGACTACTACGAAAAGGTGGAGAGTCTTCCCGTCGTGTCGAAAGTCTCCCCGGGGGAGATCCGTGCGGCCCTCCCCGAACACCCGCCCGAACAGGGGGAGCGTTTCGAAAAGATCCTCGAGGACGTCGGGAATCTGATACTCCCCGGCATCACGCATTGGCAGTCTCCGAACTTCTTCGCGTTCTTTCCCGCCAACGCGTCGGGTCCTGCGATTCTCGGTGACTTGATGTCCTCGGGGCTTGGTGTCCAGGGGATGCTGTGGATGACGAGTCCCGCGTGCACCGAGCTGGAGACCCACGTGCTCGATTGGCTCGTCGAGATGCTGGGGCTCCCGGAGAAGTTTCGATCGACCGGCGAAGGCGGAGGGGCGATCCAGGACACTGCGTCGAGCGCGTCTCTTTGCGCGCTCCTTGCTGCGCGCGAGCGGGCAACGCGCTTCGCTTCGAACGAAAGGGGATGCGACGGGAGGCTAGTTGCCTACGCGTCCTCACAGGCGCACTCGTCGATCGAAAAAGGGGTGAAGATCGCGGGGCTCGGCAAACGAAACCTCCGCTCTATCGGCGTCGACCACAGCTTCGCCTTGCGTCCCGGCGATCTTGCCGGTTCGATCGAGAAAGACCGCCGGGAGGGACTCGTCCCATGTTTCGTCTGCGCGACGGTGGGGACAACGTCGTCGAATGCGATGGATCCGCTTCGGGAGATCGGTCAAATCTGCCGGGAGAACGGGCTCTGGCTCCACGTCGACGCGGCGATGTCGGGTACGGCGGCGGTGTGCCCCGAATTCCGCCACATGCACGACGGCCTGGAGCTCGCCGACAGCTACTGCTTCAATCCTCACAAGTGGATGTTCACGAACTTCGACTGCGACTGCTTCTACGTGGCGGACCGAAATGCATTGATCAGGACGTTGAGCATACTCCCCGAGTATCTTTTGAACGAGGCGACGAAGTCCGGCGCCGTGATCGACTATCGAGACTGGCACATCCCGCTCGGCCGCCGCTTTCGTTCGCTCAAGCTGTGGTTCGTGATCCGCCACTACGGGGTGGAGGGCCTGCGTTATCACGTCCGGCGCCACGTTGCTCTGGCTCAGGAATTCGCCTCGTGGATTTCCCAGGACGATCGATTCGAGCTCGCAGCGCCGGCGCCCCTCAATCTCGTATGCTTCCGCCATAGGGGCGGGGACGCGCGAAATCAGGAGCTGATGGACCGGCTGAACAAAAGCGGGGATCTCTATCTCACGCACACGAGATTGGAAGACCGCCTCACGCTTCGCTTCTGTGTGGCGCAGACAACGACGGAAGAAAGACACGTGAGACGCGCGTGGAAACGAATACAGGAAGAAACGGGAAAGCTGGGGGGCGAGTGCAGGTCCGAATCGTGACGCAGACTCATCGCATGTCCGCGTTCAAGAAACGCACCATCCAGGTCGCCGGGATCATCGACGAAGACGAGGCGCGGTTGCTCGTCGAATGCGGGGTCGATTTTCTCGGTTTCCCGTTAGAGCCCGTCCACGGCAAAGAAGAGATTGCAGAGGAAACCGCGGGCCAAATCATACGCGCGCTTCGCCCTCCGGCACACGGCGTCCTCGTCACGTACCTTTCCCTCGCCGGCGCGATCTGGTCACGGTGCCGGAACCTCGGCGTCTCCATCGTCCAGCTCCACGGCGACGTGGCCCTCGAAGAACTCGAGCGTCTCAGACGGGCTGCGCCCGACCTGCTCATTGTAAAAACGCTCGTCGTGCGCGACGACAACCTCTCCCAGCTCGTCGACGAAATGGATCGCGTGGGAGCGCACGTCGACGCTTTCCTCACGGATACTTTCGATGCCGATACGGGGAGATGGGGGGCCACGGGGAAAACCCACGACTGGTCGATCAGCCGGCGTCTCGTCGAGCACTCCGCCCGGCCGGTGGTCCTGGCGGGCGGGCTCACCCCGGAGAACGTCCAGCGGGCCATTCTCGATGTCAGGCCCGCGGGTGTGGACGTCCACACCGGTGTTGAGGATGGGGAAGGGCGGAAGGACCGGTGTCTCGTCGAGAAGTTCGTCGAGCAGTCGCATAAGGGTTTTGAATCGATTTGAATGCCCACCCCGCTAAAACGTCGGGAACGGCGTCGCCGCGCGTTCGTGGACCGTTTGACACTGTGCACAGAACCGCGTAAGCTGTTGACTCATGTGATGGACATGGGTAGGCCGGTCCCTGCGGCAGAAGCGGCGGGGCAGTAGGCTGTCGTAAATGAGGGAAGGAGAACCGATGCGCGAGGCGGTGAAAAAACTCTGGCCCGAGCTCGAGTGGATCGAGAATCCGCAGCTCCGCGAAAGCGTGACAAAGACGTGGGTGATGGCGTTGGAGATGAGCCCGCTCGAACCGGGTGATCTCGAGAGGATCCCCTTTACGCTTCTCGTCCCCAACTGCCCCTCGACGTTCATGGAACACAAGCGGTGCGTCGTGCACATCGCCCGCAGGTCCGCCGAGGCGATGCGGGAGTTCCTCGGGAAGGCGCTCAAGATCGATATGGACACCGTCGTTGCGGGCGCGATTCTCGCGGATGTGGGGAAACTCCTCGAGTACGAAAAAGAGGGCGGCAAAACCTCGCAGAGCGCGCGAGGGAGGTACCTCAGGCATCCCTTTACGGGTGTGGCGTTGGCGATGGCGTGCGGTGTGCCGGACGAGGTGTGCCACATCATCGCCGCGCATGCGGATGAGGGCAGCCTCGTCAAAAGAACTACCGAAGCGATCATCATCCATCACGCGGATTTTATGAGTTATCTTCCGTTCAAGAATCTCTGAGCAAAACGCGGCCGGTTTCCCCGGCCGAACGAACAGCGGAGGTGGTATCCGGATGTCGGAGACAATTACGGCCAAAATGGCCCAGTGGGCCGCCGGAGTGACGTTCGATGACCTGGGAGACCGGGCGATACACGAGGCGCGCCGTTTCTTGCTGGATTCTCTCGGGTGCGCATTCGGCGGTCTCCGTCAGGAGGACGCGGAGATCGCGCTCGAGGTGCTGGATGACATCGGGGGGAAAGGGTCTTCGACGGTCATCGGAACCGGAAAGAAGACGGATCCGGTGACGGCGTCTCTCGCGAACGCTCTCATGATCCGTATCATGGATTACAACGACATCTACTGGCAGCAGGACCCCTCGCACCCGTCGGATATCATCCCTGCCGCGATGGCCTGCGGTGAAAGGGCGCGGAGGAACGGGAAAGATCTCGTCCTCGGAATCATTCTGGGGTACGAATTCGAGTGCCGTTTTTGCGAGGCGGCGTTCCCCGGGATACGCGAGCGCGGGTGGCATCACGCGACGCTCACCGCGTTCGTCTCACCGATCGTGGCGGGCCGGATGCTCGGTCTATCATGGGAGAAGATCCAGCACGCCATCGGTATCTCCGCCTCCCGTCACGCCACCTACGGTGCCGTCACTGCGGGAAAACTCACCATGATGAAAAACACCGTGGACCCGATGGCCACGCAGAGCGGGGTCATGGCGGCGCTCCTTGCGGAGAAAGGGTACACGGGACCCGAACACGTGGTCGACGGCAAGGAAGGGATCGTGCGCTGTCTCGGGCCTGAATGGAAGCTCGAGGTTCTCGTCGACGGTCTCGGGGAATCGTGGAGGATCGAGCGCTGCGGGATGAAGGCGTTTCCCACCGAGGCGCTCACACACGCGCCGATCTCGGCGGTGCTCGATATCGTGATCGGAAACGATCTCAAACCGGAACAGATCGCGAAGGTGCACATCCGATCGCTCGCCCGCGCGGCGGACATCCTCGCGGATCCCACGAAGTACGATCCACGAACGAAGGAGACCGCGGACCACAGCCTTCCGTACGTGATCGCCGCGGCGATCACCGACCGGCAGGTCACACCGGCTCAATTCGAGCCGGAGAAGATCATGGATCCGAGGATCCGCGAACAGCTGCGCAAAGTGGAAGTCGTCGCCGATCCGGAGATCGAAAAAGTCTTTCCGAAGCTCCAGAGGGTGATCGTCACGGTCAAGACGACGGATGGCCGCGAACTGACGAAGCAGCTCGACTATCCAAAGGGTGATCCGCGCAATCCGCTGACCGACCGGGAGATCGAAGAGAAATTCGACGCGCTCGTCGCGCCGGTTCTCTCCGACGACCGGCGCCGGCGCGTGAAGGACGCGGTGTGGAAAATCGACACGCTTTCGTCGATCACCGAGCTCATGGACCTCTGCAAGGCGGACAAGATGTAATTGTCTCGTCGAAGAGCGGAGCTGGAGACGCGCACGAGTCACACCGGAAGGAATCATGATGGGACAGACAATCGTTGAAAAACTCGCACAGGCGCACATGACGGAAGGCCCGAACCGTCCCCTCCAGACCGGGGATATGCTCTCGCTTCGACCGAGTCACGTGATGACGCACGACAACACCTCCGCCGTCATGAAGAAATTCAAGTCGATCGGGGCGACAAAAATATTCGATCCGCGCCGGCCCGTCTTCGCGCTCGATCACGAGATCCAGAACACGACGGAGGAGAACCTCAAGAAATACCAGTCGATCGAGAAATTCGCCCGCGATCACGCCATCGATTTCTACCCCGCGGGCACCGGGATCGGGCATCAGCTGATGATCTCGGAGGGTTACGTCGTCCCCGGTTCGCTCGTCGTCGCATCCGATTCGCATTCCAATATGTACGGCGCCCTCGGAGCCTTGGGAACTCCCGTCGTTCGGACGGACGCCGCGGCGATCTGGGCGACGGGGGACTTCTGGTGGCAGATTCCGCGATCGATCCAGGTGGTTCTCAAGGGCAAGCTCAGGGCGGGCGCCACGGGCAAGGACCTCATCATTACGCTTTGCGGTCTCTACAACCAGGGCGAGGTGTTGAACGCCGCCGTCGAGTTTGCCGGTCCCGGTGTGGCCGGTTTGAGCATGGACGCCCGTCTGGCGATCGCCAACATGACCACCGAATGGGGCTCGCTCACCGGGTGGTTCCCCGTCGATGCGGTGACGATCCGGTATCTGCGGGAACGCATGGTCGTTCTGAAGAAGAAGGGGGCCACGCGATTTACGGAGGACGATCTGAGAAAATGGGAGACTCACCCGCCGGTTCCGGACCCCGATGCGGTGTACGCCGCGCGGATCGAAGTCAATCTCGATGACATCAGCCCCCACGTCTCGGGACCCGATACGGTTCAGGTGATGAAATCGCTGGCGGACATCGAGAAAGAAAAAGTCGCCATACACAAGGCCTATCTTCTTTCGTGCGTCAACAGCCGGCTGGAAGACCTCGAGGCGGCGGCGCGTGTGATCAAAGGGAAGAAGGTGGCGAAGGGGGTCCAGCTCTACGTCTCGGCGGCGAGTAAGGAAGTGCAGCAGACCGCTGAAGCAAGCGGGGCGTGGCAGGCCCTCGTGGAGGCCGGCGCGCGCACACTCCCCGCGGGGTGCGGGCCGTGCATCGGTCTGGGGACGGGGCTTCTCGAACCGGGAGAAGTGGGGATCTCCGCGACAAACCGGAATTTCAAGGGGAGGATGGGATCGCGCGATGCAAAGGCGTACCTCGCGAGCCCGGAAGTCGTCGCCACCTCGGCGGTGGCGGGTTACATCACCGGCCCGTCGCCCTCCGATGGCCGCCGTCCGACGCGGAGTTTCGAAGAGATCAAAACCGGCGTCGCCGCCGCCGACGAAGTGGTGAAAATCATTAAAGGCTTCCCTGAGAAAATAGAGGGGCGTCTCGTTTTCGTCCCGCAGGACAACCTCAACACGGACGGGATCTACGGCAAGGACTACACCTACCGCGAAGGGATGACGCGCGAAGAGATGGCGCGTGTGGTGATGGAAAACTACGATCCCGAGTTTTCCGCGAGGGCGAAAGCGGGTGATGTTCTCGTCGGGGGATGGAATTTCGGCACGGGGTCCAGCCGTGAACAGGCGGTGACGGCGCTCCAGGCGAAGGGAATCGCGATCGTGATCGCGGGGACTTTCTCGCAGACGTATCTCCGGAACGCGTACAACAACGGGTTTGCGTGCGTGGAATGTCCAGAGCTCATCGCACGGGTACGCGATCATTTGAAGATGGAGATCGCGGGCGGCGGACGGACATTCATCCCCGGAGATTTCCTGAAAATCGATTTCGTGAGGAGCGCGGCCACGTATCGCGGCGAGACGTTCCGGTTCCCGCCGCTCGGGTCGGTACCTCAGTCCCTTGTCGTCGCCGGCGGGGTCGAGAACCTCGTCCGCGAACGGCTCGGTCTTGGATAACAGCGAACGATCGTCGGTGCGCGCGGGGATCCAGCGCGCAGGGATCATCTGTCAATTCGGAGGGAGGAAGATTTGAACATGAAGCGTCTCACAATCGTATCCATGCCGGGCGACGGCATCGGCAAAGTGGTTCTTCCGGAAGCGATCCGTGTGCTCGAAGCGGCGGGGTTCCACGCGGACTATGTCCACGCCGACATTGGCTGGGATTTCTGGATGACCGAAGGGAATCCGCTCCCCGACAGGACGATCGAGCTTCTCAAAAAACACAAGCTCGGTCTCTTTGGCGCGATCACGTCGAAGCCAAAGAAGAAGGCCGACACGGAGCTTCGTCCGGAGCTCCGCGGCAAAGGGTACCAGTACTTCAGCCCCATCGTGAGCATGAGACAGCTTTTCAACCTCGACATCTGCTTGAGGCCCTGCCGGTCTTTCCCCGGAAATCCTCTCAATTTCATCCGGCGCAAGGCCGATGGAGGTTTCGAAGAGCCTGTCGTCGATGCGGCGATTTTCCGCCAGAATACCGAGTGCCTCTACTGCGGGATCGAGTGGACGAACCCCCCCCATCAGGTCCGGGACGCATTCGCCCTTCACCCCAAGTACAAGCCGTTCGCGGGTGTTCCCGGCGAGGATCTGGCCGTTTCCGTGCGGCTCATCACGCGGAAGGCGTCGCGGCGGATCTCCGAGGCGGCGTTTGCTTACGCGAAAAAATACGGATACAAGTCGGTGACGCTGTGCGAAAAGCCCAACGTGCTCCGCGAGACCTCCGGGATGATGGAAGACGAAGCGCGCCGCGTCCACGAGGACTATCCGGGCATCGAACTCTGGTCCACGAATATTGACGCACAAATGATGTGGCTCACAAAGAACCCCGAGGACTACGGCG
>Ga0315288_10009009_pt1 | contig 12584 bp, 10 predicted proteins | sample YL17G11_20_MG_FD_203454 | JGI IMG/M metagenome (GOLD analysis project Ga0315288, IMG submission 203454) | Sediment microbial communities from Yellowstone Lake, YNP, Wyoming, USA - YL17G11_20 | ecosystem: Environmental > Aquatic > Freshwater > Lake > Sediment | place: USA: Wyoming | collected...
CGGCGCCCGTCCCGCCGGGCCGTACCGCCTCGGCAGGCCGAGTCGGTCGGCCTGAACGAGGGCGAACGGCCCCGTTCGGGCCGGCGCCCGTCCCGCCGGGCCGTACCGCCTCGGCAGGCCGAGTCGGTCGGCCTGAACGAGGGCGAACGGCCTAATGCAGACCCATGGCGCGGCGCAGACGGGTCACCAGGGTCTGGCGTTCCTCAAAAATGGGCATAAAGGGCACTTCCTCGCCCGTCAGCCGGCGGGCGATGTTGTGAAAGGCGCGACCGGCCTGTCCGTTGGGCTGGTAGGCCAGCGGTACACCCTGGTTGGCGGCTACAATCACGGCCTCATCGTCTGGCACGACCCCCAGCAGCTCGATCGCCAGCGACTCGATCACGTCGAACGTGTCCAGCATGTCGCCGCGCTTGACCATGGCCGGCTTGATGCGATTGATCACCAGCCGCCCCGGCCCCTTGCCCATGGCCTCTATCAGCCCGATGATCCTGTCCGCCGAGCGCACCGCCGAGACTTCGGGAGTGGTGACGATGACCACCTCGTCTGCGCCAGCGATGGCGTTCTGAAAGCCGCCCTCGATGCCAGCGGGCGAGTCGACGAGGACATAGTCGTTATCGGCCTTGAGCTCGGCGCAGATCGCAGCGACCTCTTCTGGCGCGACAGCCGTCTTGTCGCGCGTCTGGGAGGCGGGCAGCAGGTACAGATCCGACAGGCGTTTGTCGCGGATCAGTGCCTGCAGCAGGTGGCAGCGCCCCTCGACCACATCCACCAAGTCATAAATGATGCGGCTTTCCATGCCCATCACCATGTCCAGGTTGCGCAGCCCGATGTCGGTATCGATGGCCGTCACCCGTCGCCCCAACAGCGCCAGTGCAACGGCCAAGTTGGCGGTGATGGTGGTCTTGCCCACGCCGCCTTTGCCCGAGGTGATCGTGACCACTCTTCCTGGCATCGTCGACTCATTCCTTTCTGTCAACACCTGCTCTGGGATAACCTCGCCAAAAGGTCCCTTCGTCTCTTCGTCTTCGCGACCGTTCGCTTCGCGAAGACGAAGAGCGAACGGCCCAGCAAATGGCAACAGATATTGCGGTGCCACCTTTTGGGCAGGTTCTTCAACAGCCACGGCCCACGCTATTTGCCGCTCCAAGGCTCGACCACGATTTGACCGTCGACTACGGATGCCACTTCTGGCTGTGGCTTTTTCCTCTTTTTCTCTTCGGGGGCCGAGGCGATGTGGCCTCCGATGCGCAGTTGCGTGGGGCTCAGTTCCAGGGCGCACACCAGGGCGTCATCCGCGCCCATGGCGCCCGCGTGCACCAGTCCGCGCACCTTGCCCCATACCACTACGTCGCCGCCCGCGATGACCTCCGCCCCCGGGTTCACGTCTCCGATGACCACCACATGTCCCGGGTAGCGCAACGACTGCCCCGAGCGCAGCGTGCGGTGCAGCAAGACGCCCTCGCTGACTTCTGGCTCCGCGTGCCCGTGCGCGCTCAGGGTGGGGCTTACGTCGGGCAAAGCGAGGCGCACCTCGTGGGCCTGCGCCGCCTCAGCCGTGGCCCGCGAGGCCGTCTGCAGCGAGACCAGTTCGATGGTGTGGTTTTGCAGCATGCCGACCAGCTCCTGCAACTGCTGGGGCGAGATGTCGCGCTTGCCCGTGTGCAGGTTGACGCGACTGCCCCGAAAAAAGGCGTCCGCCTGCGTCAGGCGGCTGTCCAGTTCACGCAGGAGCTCTGGCCACTCGCCAGATCCCAGCGTGACGGACAGCCCTTTGCGCGTGCCCTTGATGATGACGTTCTCTTCCGATGCCTGTGCCATAGGACTAGTCTCCAGGGGCCGGCGCCACGATGTCTTCGCCCGCCGGCTGCGGCAGGCCAAAGTAGGCGCGCAGAAGCTGAGCGGCGATGGGCACAGCAATTTTGGCGCCTTCGTGCCCGCCGGACACGAATACCATCACGGCGATCTCGGGATTCTCGTAAGGAGCAAAGGCAATGAACCAGGCATGCGTGGGCAGGATCCCATTGGCATCGCGCGGCCCCGGGTATTCGGCCGTGCCGGTCTTGCCCGCCACGGCAACCTCCGCCAGGTTTACGCGGTGCGCCGTGCCCACCGTAACGGCTGCGCGCATGCCCTCCCGCACAAGGGCGAGGTTCTCCGACGACACGGGAACGTGGCGGATAACCTCGGGCGTACAATCTCTGACTACCTTGCCTTGCGTGTCAACGATCTGCTCGACGAGCTGTGGACGGTAGAGCGTGCCGCCGTTGGCCACCGCGGCCGTGGCGTTGAGCAACTGCAGCGGCGTGACGAGGACGTAGCCCTGGCCGATGGTGGCGTTGTAGGTGTCTCCGGTAACCCAGGGCTCGCCGTAGGTGATGCGCTTCCACTTGTCGTCCGGCACGAGCCCGGCGCTCTCGCCAAGTAGAGCAATGCCTGTAGGCTGCGCAAAGCCAAAGGCGCGTGCATACTCGCCCAGCCTGTCCATGCCCAGGCCCGCAAAACTATCCAACCCACCGCCGACCTGGTAGAAGTAGATGTCGCACGAATCGGCCAGCGCGCTGATGACGTTCTCCGCGCCGTGCCCCCAGGGGTTCCAGCAGCGGAACACCTGGGCCTTGGTGGGATCGTCGGGAAAGTACTTGTTGGGCAGCAGAAACTGGCCCTTGCACACCAGGCGCGTCGTACTTGTGATGACCTTTTCCTGCAGGCCCGCCGCCGCGGGAATGATCTTGAATGTCGATCCCGGCGGGTACTGTCCGCTCACGGCATGGTTAACCAAAGGGCGCTCCGGGTCCAGGCTGAATTGCTCATAGTCCTGGGTTGAGATGCCGCGTGAAAACAGGTTGTTGTCATAACTGGGCAGCGAGACCAGGGTCAAAATCTGGCCGTTCTGCGGGTTCATGGCAATCACCACGCCGGCGGTCGACTTGACCCGGCGCATGCCTTCACGCAACGCGTTCTCGGCCGCCTGCTGCAGATCCAGGTCCAGCGTCAAGACCAGGTTGTGGCCAGGCTGAGGAGGATCGACCGCCAGCACGTTCACCTCGCGCTCAAAGGCGTCCACCTCGACGTGCTTGAGTCCTTTGGTCCCGCGTAGCTCCTTCTCAAACGTAGCTTCGACACCCATCTGCCCCACGAGATCATTGATGGTATAGTCCTCGTCCTTTTGACCGAGGTAGTCCTGGACGGACTCGGGGGGAATTGGCCCGAGGTAGCCGACCACCTGCGACGTGAGCGTGCCGCTCGAGTACTCGCGGCGGGGGCTGGTCTCCACGACGACCCCAGGAAGGGAGCGGTGTTCCTCCTCAATCACAAAGGCCAACTGCTTGTCCACGTCCTTCTGGATGGGAACGGGCGCATAGGGCGTCGTGGTGCCTTGTTCGAGAAGCTCCTCGATGCCCGGTTGGCTTGCGGCGGTGCCGGAAAAAGCCGTCGTGCTGCTCACCGGCAGGCCGAGCAGTTGGCCCAGGCGGGAGAGCACGGCCTGCCGCTGGTTGTCGTCATCGGGCAGCACGGCTGGCACCACGGAAATCGTGTAGCTGGGAATGTTGCGCACCAACAAACGCCCGTAGCGGTCGTAGATAACGCCCCGCGGCGCGCCGACCGAAACCAGGCGGAAGCGGTTCGAGTCGGCCTGTACCTGATAGTCCTGCGCCCGCAGAATCTGCAGACGCCACAACTGGCCTGCCAGCACAGTGAAGGCCACGAGCACGGCAAGCTGAAACAGGGCAATCCTCAGTTGGGAGCGCCGGTCTTCCATACTACCACTCGATCTTCTCAATCCCCACGCGCCGGTTCAGCCAGCGCAAGGTCCAATAGGTGGGGTAGGTCGCCAACCCGTTGAGCGCCATGGAGGGCACGATCACCCGGGCCAGGCCGAGCCCCCACAGCACCGGGCGCCCTGCGAGCTGCAGCACGAGCATGTAGGTCAGGTCATAGAGCGCCGTCGCCATGAGGCTGGCGGCCACGGGCAGCCAAGCCGTGCCACGTGAGACGGTGACCTCACCCAGGCTTGCCACCACGCTCGACAGGGCGAGCGAAAGCGTTGCCGCCCCAAAAGGGCCACCCGAGAGCAGGTCAAGCAGCAGGCCGCCTCCCAGAGCCCACTGCAGGCCCTCCTTGGTCCCGCGCAGCAGACTCCAGGACACGACGACCAGCAGCATCAAGTCGGGCCTTACGCCCCACAGGGCAAAGCGCGGCATGACCGTCGTCTGCAGGATGGCAGCGCTGAACAGCACCGCGAACGCAAGATACGGACTGATGAGACTCCTTCCTGACGCCCACCTCGTCTCTTCGTCTCCGCGAGGCGAGTGGCAAGGGGCCAAGCTACGGTTCTGCCACCAGACTGAACTGCACCCGCGTCCAGGCCAGTGGGCAGGCTAGGGAGCGTATTCGATCTGTTGGAAGTTCTGGATCACGAGCACTGTCTCCAGACGGTCAAAAGCCACCGCCGACTGGACCTGGATCTCTTGGAACAAGTCCACGTCATTGCGCTTGACTAGCGTCACCTGGCCAATCACCAGACGCTTGGGAAAGTTGCCGCCCAGCCCCGACGTGAGAACGATGTCCCCCGTCTTGACCTCCTCGCCCTGCTCGACGTAGCGCATGGTGAGGCTCCCGCGTCCTTGGCCCTGCACGATGCCCGTCGCGCGCGAGCTCTGGATCAGCGCATTGACCGAGCTGGACGGGTCCGTGAGCAGCATGACGCGTGCCGAGTGCGGGTATACCGCCGTGATGCTGCCCACCAACCCGCGCGCGGTGACGACCGGCATGCCGATCGCCACTCCATCTTGCGTCCCTCGGTCGATGAGCAGATAGTGCAGCAGGTTGCTGGGATCGTAGCCGATCACCTCAGCAGCCAGCATTTCGTAGGTCGGGTTGGACTGCTGAAAGTGCAGTTGCTCGCGCAGATTCGTGCGCTCAAGATCGGCTTCGTGCAGGCGCACGTTTTCGATCATGAGCTGGTCCACCGTGGCCTGCAGTTCGCGCACGCGCGCCTCCAACGAACCCAGATCGCGGATCGTCTGTAGGCGGCTGGCGATCTGGGAGCTGGTCCAGTGGAAGCTGTACTGCAGCGGCGTCAGCAAGGTGAACACAACGTTCTCGACGGGCTGGAGATAGCCAGTCGGACGCAACAGCGCGCCGGCCAGCAGCGCCACCAGCAGCAGCAAGGCCACCACTACTGAACGATTGCGCAACACACCCATAGTCGCTATCCTCTATAGCCCGGAGTGCCGATGGCCACCGCCCTGCAACAGGCTGCGCCGTTCGGGAGGATGAGTACATCTGTCGCGCCCCTGCCCGTCGATCGGGCGTAGCGCAAGGCGGACGCGAACAGGCGGGTGTTGGAGAGCAACCTCCCAGATGGACACGCAACGCAACGATGGGCTGGCCAGTTCCGGCGTCTGGCCACGCACTAGCGCGCAATGCCGCGCAGACGCTGGGTTGTGACCAGCACCTTGTGCAGGGAATCGAGGTGCTCAAGGACCTGACCGGCTCCGCGTACCACACAGGTGACCGGGTCGTCAGCCACGTACACGCGCATCTTGGTCTCTTGGGTCAGACGCTCCGCCATACCCTGCAGTTGCGAAGTCCCTCCAGCCAGGGCAATGCCCTGCTCTATGAGGTCAGCCACCAGCTCGGGTGGCGTGGCATCGATGCACTCTTTGATCGTGGCTACAATCGTGCCGATCGAACCTGACAGTGCCTCGCGAATCTCAACGCTGCTCACTTCGATCGCCTGGGGCAGGCCTGTGATCAGGTTGCGCCCGTAGATGGTCATGGTCTTCTCTTCGGGAAGGGGGCAGGCCGAGCCGATGGCGATTTTGACGCGCTCCGCCATGCGCTCGCCGATCAGCAAGTTGTACTTTTGCCGCGCGTACTGGACGATCTCTTCGTCCATCTCATCGCCGGCGATACGAATGGAGCGGATCACGACGATCCCGCCGAGCGAGATCACGGCCACTTCCGTTGTGCCGCCGCCGATGTCGACGATCATGCTGCCGATGGCCTCGGTGATGGGCAGGGCCGCTCCGATGGCGGCCGCCATGGGCTCCTCGATCAGGTAGGCCTCACGCGCGCCGGCGCTCAGGGCCGCGTCGTGCACGGCCCGCCTTTCCACTTCGGTGACGCCGCTGGGGATGCCCACTACCACGCGTGGGCGTGGTAGTGGCATCCGGGAGCGCTCATGCGCTTTGTTGATAAAGTAGTGGAGCATTTTCTCCGTGACGTCAAAGTCCGAGATCACTCCGTCACGGAGTGGTCGCACGGCTACGATGTTCGCCGGGGTGCGGCCAATCATGTCCTTGGCTTCGGAGCCAATGGCGAGCACTCGCTTGCTTCTCTTTTCGATCGCCACGACCGAGGGCTCGTTGATCACGATGCCCTGGCCGCGCACGAGAACCAGGATGCTGGACGTGCCCAGGTCAATGCTCATGTCGCGGGAGAAAAGCCCCAGTACGGCGTTCAATGGGCTGAACACGAAATCTCTCCTCTGCCTGTTGGTTTGTTGTTGCGACCAGGAGTCAGGGCTATTTCTCCGCCTTGGCTTCCTCAGCGGCTTCCGCTTCGCCTTCAGGCTTCTTCTTGCCCACCACCTCGACCTCGGGCGTCACAGCAGCGACAGGCGCCGGCGCCTCAACCTCTTCCTTGGCCAGCGGGATGACCTTGGCCACAAACTCCTCAGGATCGGTGAGGATCTTGATGGCCTCGCCCACCTGCAGATCGCGCACCAGGATGGACTGATCGAGCGCGGTGAGCACGGACAGGTTCACCTCGATGTGCGGCGGCAGGTCGCCCGGCAAGCACTCGATCTCGACCGTGTCCAGACCCTGCAGCAGGAGGCCCTCGCCCTTCTTGACCGGCAGCGACTCGCCGATCAGGACCACGGGCAGTTCGGTGTGGATCTTCTCGGTCATCACCACTTCGTAAAAGTCGACGTGCAGCATGGCGTGGTTCAGCGCATCGCGCTGGACTTCACGGGCCAGGACGTGTTTGGCCTCGTCCGCGCCTCCGACGGTGAGTGTGATCAGGCGGTTGCTGCCTGCCTCGCGCATCGCCTGGCGCAGCGCGCGCTCGTTGACCTGCACGCTGATGGGCGTGGTGCGGTGTCCATAGACCACGGCGGGCACGTTCCCTGCGCGCCGCAGGTTCTTGACGCTCTTGCCTGTGACCACACGTGGTTCAGCATTCAGAACAATCTCTTCCATGAAACCTTGTCTCGCTTTCTTCTATATGTTAACATGACGGCAGCGCAGTCCCGCGCATTGGTCGGCCCATGTCCGTGTAATGATACACTAGAGCTTGGACAATGTCAAACAACGCAGGTGGATGCCCTCCCATTTGGCATGGGATTCAAGCTGTGGTAGGATAGGTCAGCGAGCAGAACTTGATGTTGGGGTTGTCATGAGCGTGAAGCGAGCTGACAAGGGCCGAGGTGGTCGCGGCTTGGCCCCGGCAATCGTCGTAGTGCTGTGCGCGGCCGTTGTGCTGGGCTGTCTCCTGCTGGGCTACCGCATGATCCGCCAGGAAGAATACGCGCACCGTGGCATCCTGCTGGGAGAATTCCCCGGCCCGCCCCCGGCCGAGGCGGGCTTTGGCGTGAACGTCTCCCTGGAGCAATACCTTCCCGAAGACCTGCCGCGCGTGCTGGGACTCGTGCAGGGCACCGGGTTTACCTGGGTGCGCCAGCGCTTCCCCTGGGCCGAGCTTGAGCCGCAATCCGGCCAGTACGACTGGGCGCGCTGGGATGCCATCGTGCAGGCAGTCCGCCAGCACGGCTTGCAGATCATTGCCGTGGTGGACACCTCACCCGCGTGGGCGCGCCGGCCGGCCGACCGCGACAACTGCCTGGCCCCGCCCCAGTATGTCACCCCCTACGGCTTGTTTGTGCGCGCCCTGGCGCAGCGCTATGCCGGGCAAATCGCCGCCTACCAGGTGTGGGACCAGCCCAACATCGCGCCCTGCTGGGGTGCGGGCAACGTTGACCCAGCGGCTTACACGCGCATGCTCAAGTTGGCCTCGGCCGAGATCCGGCGCGCCGATCCGAGCGCTCTGGTGCTCTGCGCCGCGCTGGCCCCCAACACAGAGCCCGGCGGGCGCAACTTGAGCGAGGTGCTCTTCTTGCGCGCCATGTACGCCGCGGGCGCCAGGGGCTCGTTCGATGTGCTCCCGTCAAAGGCCTACGGCTTCTGGACGGGGCCTGAGGACCGCCGCGTCGACCCCCAGGTGCTCAACCTCTCGCGTCTGATTCTGCTGCCCGAGGAGCTAGCTCGTCAAAAGGACTGGAGCGTGCCCATCTGGGCGGTCGAGTCTGGCTGGAACGCGCTGCCGGCTGACTGGAAGGGGCAGCCCTCGCCCTGGGGCACGGACGACGCGGCCAAGCAGGCGAACCGCACTCTGCGCGCCGTGCAGCGCGTGCGCTCCGAGTGGGCCTGGCTGGGGCTGGTGTGCGCGCCCAACCTGCAACCCGCTGTGCCCGCCGACGACCCGCAGTGGGGCTTTTCCTTGCTTGGCCCGAACTCGATGCCCACCGCGTTCTACCGCACCTGGCAGGATGCCGTCGCCCTGCGCGTGCAGCCAGCCGTGGTGAACCTGACGGGGCACTATGCCGCGCTGGCAGTTCTGGTCGTGATAGCCCTGGCTGCCCTGGGCCTGCTTGTGTTCCTGTGGCCACGCTCGGCCTGGGTGGGTTGGCTGCGACAGGCCGCGTCGCTCTACCTGGCGGCTCCGGAGGCACTGCAGTGGCTGCTGGTGGGCTTGCTGCTGGCCGCTTACTACTGGGCGCCGCGCATCTGGCTGGCGCTTCCCGCGCTGGGCGTGGCGGCCTGTTTGATCTCCTTGCGCCTGGACATCGGCCTGGCCTACCTGGTATTCAACATCCCGTTCTTTCTCTACCCGCGCGTGATTCTGGGCAAGGCCTTCTCCATGGTCGAGACGCTCACCGTGATCTGCGTGGCCGACTGGTGCCTGCTGCAATGGGGCCGCGCGCGCACCGCTTCTGCGTCCAGTCCATCCACAGATTACGCAGATTTCGCAGATGGTTCCAGCTCTCCCCACAAGCAGATCCGTCTGCGTAATCCCCGTAACGGATTGGGGACGGACGGTCTGAGAAATCTGTGGATCGTTTTTCCCTTCCTACGAGTGGGAAGACAGTGGGTGGAGGAGTGGATTCGCTCGCTCACAGGCCTGGACAAGGCGACAATGGCGTTTGTGCTGCTGGGAGAGCTGTCGCTGTTCGTCTCGGCCAACCGCGGAGTCAGCATCCGTGAGTTCCGCGTGATCGTGGTGGAACCGGCCCTGCTCTATTTCCTGCTGCGCCAGTTGCGGCTCGACCGCAAGCAACTCCTGCGCCTGGTCGATGCCCTGGTGCTGGGGGGCGTGGCCGTGTCACTGATCGGCCTCTGGCAGTACCTGGGCCACGGCGACGTGATCGTGACCGAAGGCGTGCGGCGCATGCGGGCTGTGTACGCCTCGCCCAACAACCTGAGCCTGCTGCTGGACCGCATCATCCCGCTGGCCATCGCCATCTGCGTGGTGGGCGGCACCCTGCGTCGCCGCGCCTACGCGCTGGCCCTGTTGCCACTGCTGGCCGGCCTGTTCCTCACGTATTCGCGCGGCGGCTGGGTGCTCGGCCTGCCCGCGGCGCTGCTGACCATCGGCCTCGTGCGCGGGCGGCGCGCCACGCTGGTCGCCGCAAGCATCGTGGTGGGGTGCGTGCTGCTGCTCCTGCCGCTGGCCGGGACGCAGCGCATCACCTCGCTGTTCGACACCGAGCAGGGCACCACCTTCCGCCGCATCAAGCTCTGGCAGGCGGCTGTGGCTATGATCCAGGACCACCCGCTGACGGGGATAGGACTGGACAACTTCTTGTACGAGTATCCGAACTACATGCTTTCCGAGGCCTGGGAAGAGCCATTCCTCTCGCACCCGCACAACATCGTGCTGGACTACTGGACGCGCCTGGGCATGGGGGGCGTGGCCGTGCTGGTCTGGCTGGTGGTGGCCTTTTTCGCCGCGGCGCGCCGTCAGTACCATTGTTTGCCAGACGGGGATGAGCGTGCTATCATCCTGGGCTGGATGGCCTGCCTGGCTGCCATTCTGGCGCATGGGTTGATTGACAACTCGTACTTCCTGGTGGACCTGGCCTTCATCTTCTTCCTGGGCCTGGGCTGGGTCCGCGCGGTGCAGACAACCGAGCTGCCTGCTTGAGAGAACACGCAACACGCGGACTCAAAGACACCAAAACCTATTTGAATCTGTGGCTTGGTGGCTTCGTGCCTGCTCTGAAAATGCCGTAGCTTAACCCCTTGCCGTTCGCCTCGCTTGACGAGGCGGGCGTTGCGACTCTCGTGGAGACCACGGCCACAAGGGCCTATGTTACACGGCCGTGTTTTCATCCGCTGTGGCGAGCCGCATGGCTCATGAGTAACTTTGTGTTGAACTCACCTGCATGAGCCAGACAACGACAGGGGGATAGAGGATCACGATGAACAAACGAGTGCGGGTGGACGTGGTGATTCCCGTTTACAACGAGGAAAAGGACCTGGAGAAGAGCGTGCTCAACTTGCGCCAGTTCCTGCTGGACAACGTCGACTATGACTGGCGCATCGTGGTGGCCGACAACGCCTCCAAGGACCACACGCTCGACATCGCCAAGGGCCTGGCGGAGCGCTTCCCGGGGCAGGTGGGCTACGTGCACCTGGACCAGAAGGGCCGCGGCCGCGCCCTGCGCAAGGCCTGGACCGAGAGCGACGCCGACGTGGTCAGCTACATGGACGTGGACCTCTCTACCGGCCTGAGTGCCTTCCGCCCGCTGATCGACTCCCTGCTGACCGGCGAGTATGACGTGGCCATCGGCTCGCGCCTGGCCCGTGGCGCCCAGGTCACGCGCGGCCTCAAGCGCGAGTTCATCTCGCGCACCTACAACCTGATGATCAAGCTCATGTTCTGGCACCACTTTTCCGATGCGCAGTGCGGCTTCAAGGCCGTCACGCGTCGCGCCGTGCGCGACATCGTGCCGCTCATCAAAGACCAGGCCTGGTTCTTTGACAGCGAGCTGCTCTTGCTGGCCGAGCGCATGGGCTACAGGGTCTTTGAGGTGCCGGTGCAGTGGGCCGACGACCCCGATAGCCGCGTCAAGATCGCCGGCACTGCCTGGGAGGACGTCAAGGGCCTGTTCCGCGTGCGGTTTAGCAGTGTGGGCAAGGGGCGGGGATGAGAGCGGTTTTCAGTTGCCAGTTTCCGGTGTCCAGTCTCCAGAATCCAGTTGCCAGCAGTCAATGACAACTGCCGTCCGAGAACTGGTAGCTGGAAACTGGTAACCGGTAACTGGTAACCGTTGACTGGAGGAAACAATGCGCGTTCTCATCACCGGTGGCGCCGGGTTCCTGGGCTCGCACCTGTGCGACCGCTTCCTAAGCGAAGGCCACCAGGTGATCGCCATGGACAACCTGGTGACGGGCTGCACGCGTAACATCGCGCACCTGGCCGGCCACGAGCGCTTTCGCTTCATCAAGCAGGACGTGACCGAATACCTCTACCTGGAGGGGCCGGTCGATGCCGTGCTGCATTTCGCCTCGCCCGCCAGCCCGATTGACTACCTGCAACTGCCCATCCAGACGCTCAAGGTGGGCGCCCTGGGCACGCACAAGGCGCTGGGCCTGGCGCGCGCCAAGGGCGCGCGCTTCCTGCTCGCCTCCACCTCAGAGGTGTACGGCGATCCCATGGTCCATCCGCAGCCCGAGGACTACTGGGGGCACGTCAACCCGATCGGCCCGCGCGGCGTCTACGACGAGGCCAAGCGCTTTGCCGAGGCGTTGACCATGGCCTACCACCGTTACCACGGCCTGCAGACGCGCATCGTGCGCATCTTTAACACCTATGGCCCGCGCATGAGGCTGGACGACGGGCGCGTGGTGCCCAACTTTATTGGGCAGGCCCTGCGCGGCGAGTCGCTCACGGTCTACGGCAACGGCTCCCAGACGCGCAGCTTTTGCTACTATTCCGACCTGATCGAGGGCATCTATCGCCTGTTGCACACGGACGATTCCGATCCGGTCAACATCGGCAACCCCAACGAAGTCAGCATCCTCGAGTTTGCGCAGCACATCAACCGGCTGGTGGGCAACGCGGCGGGCATCGAGTTCAAGCCGCTGCCGGTCGACGACCCGCGCGTGCGCAAGCCCGACATCGCCCGCGCGCGCCAGCTCCTGGGCTGGGAGCCGCAGGTGGGGCTGGAAGAGGGGCTTCAGAAAACGGTGGAGTGGTTTCGGCAGACGCTGGGGGCTAGCCAGCCCTAGCGAGAGAGGCCGTCATGGCTTGTGCTGCTTGCTCGGGCCGACACATAGGCACGAAATGGTCTGCCCCTTCGATCTCCACGAACGTGCCGTGTGGCAGCAGCCAGCGCATCAGGCGCATGGTGCCTCGCGTAAAGGTGGTGGAGTGCTCTCCGCGCAGCACCAGCAAGGGCATGTGGCGCAGGCGCGGCATGGCCAGCCACGAATCGGGCGGGGCGGTCTCGAAGATGCGCGCCTCCCACTCGCGTGGGTAGCGCAGGCGCACGCCCCCGCCCGGCACGTCCTCCG
>Ga0315288_10009011_pt1 | contig 12582 bp, 11 predicted proteins | sample YL17G11_20_MG_FD_203454 | JGI IMG/M metagenome (GOLD analysis project Ga0315288, IMG submission 203454) | Sediment microbial communities from Yellowstone Lake, YNP, Wyoming, USA - YL17G11_20 | ecosystem: Environmental > Aquatic > Freshwater > Lake > Sediment | place: USA: Wyoming | collected...
CGCAGATTTTGAGACCATGAACCCCCACTTGACAAAGTGCGAAAAGGCATAGGAGACCCCAATGCCCAATACGATCCCGATGAAACCTCCGACCAGACAGAGGGTCACCGATTCTATGATGAACTGGCCCTGGATATCGCTTCTCTGCGCACCCAGGGCTCTCCGCATACCGATCTCCTTACGGCGTTCTGAGACAGAGATGAGCATGACGTTCATGACGCCTATCCCGCCCACGATCAGCGCGATGCTCCCGATCGCACCGAGTAGCAATGTGAAGAGCCGCATCTGTTTTTGCATCTGCTCGATCAATTCCTCAGCCGTACGGACCCTCACCCGGAGCCCCTTTGCCTTCTTGCTGAAATAGCTCTGTATCTCAGATTTTATTTCGGCAGTGTTTTGGACACCGACCCTTGCCATGAATGAATTAATTTCTCCTCTTTCAAATGCCCTTGAAGCAGTCGTAATGTGAGTAATGACGGACATGTTGATATTTCCTGGCCTCATTCCTCCACCCTCGGAGATCTGTTTCAGCACTCCCACCACGGTGTAAATGCGTTCACCAAAAGTAAATGACTTACCTATCGGGTTCTCGAAACCGAGCTTTATAAAGAATTTCGCAATCTCTGCGCCGATCACACAGAAAAACCTCTGCTCGTCAAGATCGGATATGAAACGACCTTCCTGGATGCTCAGTTTATTTAAATCAAAAAAAGCTGCGGTCACCCCCATCATCTCGATGTAGGTCTCCTTGCCGGCATAGGAAAATGGAGCGCCTGAGGTCATATAGGGAGCAACTTCCAAAACGGTACGGCTTTGGCCCTTAAGGTCAAGAATGAGGGGAAGGCTAAACGTTCCCGCCGTCCCTTTGCTGTCATAATCCTTCATGACGGTGATGATGTCGATACCCATGTCTCTGAACTGTTTAAGCGCCTCCATCTGCACAATGGAGCCGATGGACACCATCCCGATGACAGACCCAATGCCTATAATAATACCGATCAGGGCCAGAATGGTGCGCTGCTTGGCAGTTAATAAACTCCTGAGGGCCTCTTTTATATTCGCTTTAAAGATCATGGCAATACCACCCTAAGTTAGAAAATCGCAAAGCGCATGGAGCATAGCACAAAGGAATGACAGCAAGATGTCCTCGTTACTAATCAGTCCATAATACCCCATGCCCAGAAGGCACCCTCGAACCATGAAAATTGTTTCCCCCTCTCCCTTGATGGGAGAGGGTGGGGGTGAGGGTGAGTCAAAGCCTTTGCCCCCTCACCTCAATCCTCTCCCCCAGAGGGGAGAGGAGGTATATTAGGTGCTATTTTCAAGCTAATTGTATGAACACCAAAAACTTAGAAGAAATATTTCAAATTTCCCCTATAATCCCCTCCCCCTTCGATGCCTGCCTGCGCGAAGCCGCTTCGGCGAAGGCAGGGGGGAGGGTACGGGTGGGGGAGGACAAAAGCGATTTGGTCCATAATTAGTCCCCCCTCCCCTTCACCCTGTTAGATAATGTTCTTTATCCATAATGCTGTTGGACAATATTTTTTATCTAACAGGGTGAATCCCCTCCCACAGAGGGGAGGGAGATTTTTGGAAAAACATGTCTAATCAATTATGGACTCCTTAGTAATTTGTCATTTTAGTCGATAATCATCCCGTCCTTTAATTCAACTTTCCGTTTGCACTGCAAGGCAATCTTCGGGTCGTGAGTGATCACAATAATCGTGATGTCTTCTTCCTCATTCAATTTTTTAAAAAGATTCATAATATCCTGCCCGGTTCGGCTGTCGAGGGCACCTGTAGGTTCATCAGCCAGGAGAATAGATGGACGGCCGACCAAGGCACGCGCGATCGCCACCCTCTGCTGCTGGCCTCCCGATAGCTCCGTTGGCTTGTGATGAGCCCGATCCTCCATTTCAACCTTTCTTAAATACTCCAATGCCTTCGCTTTGATCTCTTTATCCCCCGTACCCCGATAGATGAGGGGGATCCCGACATTCTCCCTGGCGGTTAGCCGTGGGAGAAGATGATACGATTGGAAGACAAAACCTATCTTTCTGTTCCTGATACTCGAAAGCTCTCTGTCATTATCGTATGTGATCTTTGCCTCATCGATAAAATAAGAGCCGGAGGTCGGCTGCTCTAAAAGCCCCATCATATTCATCAGAGTGGACTTCCCGCTTCCAGAAGCTCCGATAATGGCAAGGAGTTCCCCCTTCTCTACGGTCATGGAGATCCCCTTCAAAACCTTCACCTCTATGGGCCCAACCTTATAGGTCTTATGAATATCGATGATTTTTAGCACGGGTGTTCCTTAAAGGGCGATCTCATCCCCATTTTGAAGGCCTTTTATAATCTCCACTGAATCCAGAGTCGTCAGGCCTGTCTCCACCTTTACCTTCTTCAACTCTTTTGTACCCTTATCCCTCACGGTCACGTAACGGTCTTTCCCTTCGATCTTCACCGCAGAAATCGGAACGAGAAGTGCTTCGGGTTTATTAAAGATCGATATCTCCATGTCTGCAGACATTCCCAGCCGGACCTTCTCCCGTTCCTCCAGCGATAGCTTTTCTATGTTGATCGTCAACTCAAAGGATGGAGTTTTCTTCCCTCCCTCGGCCTTTCCCGCCTGTGACGAAATATGTGAAACCTTCCCTTTTAGAGACACACCGGGGAAAGCGTCTCCGGTAATCTTTACCTCCAGGCCTTTCTTAACTTTCATGACCTCCATTTCGTCCACTTCCGCTGTCACGGCCAATCCCTCGGTATCCCCGATGGATAGGAGGATCTCCCCTTGGGAAAAGGACGCCCCTTTTTCGACGACCTTCCCTTTCTTTTCCTTGTCGGCGATGGAGGAAAGAATGATCGTACCGGAAACCGGGGCATGGATATCTGACTGTCTGATTTGGGTTTCCAGCTCCAGTAATCTTTGTTTGGTATTCTCAAGCTCAAATTTGGCGACGTCAATATTCTCCTTTCCTCCTTTGGCCATAACACTCTTGAGCTCAAGCACTGCAGATTCATAATCCATCTTTGTACTGGTATACTGTTGCTTGGCATTCTCATACTCTGTGGCCGGGACAATCCCTTTTTTAAAGAGCGCCTCGGTCTCCTCAAGGTTCTTTTTCTGTTGGTCAAGGCTCATTTTCCCCTTGGTAATGGATCTTTTCGCCCTCGAAACTTCGTCGCTGTCCTCCCAGTTGATCAACTCCCTTAACTTCTCATCTGCCTTGATGTAAGCAATCTTCGCCTCTCTATGTTTCATCTCGATTTCAGACGTATCCATCCTTAGGAGGAAATCCCCCTTTTTCACCGTCTGTCCGTATTCGAAAAGCTTTTCCTTGACCGTTCCATTGAATGGACTGGTGAGATTGACCACCTTGATCGGTTTCAAGGTTCCCTTCAGGGAGATGCTCTCCGAAAGGGCTCTGGGTGCCACCGTAAAAGTCTTCATCATGGATGCCTCTTTTCCCCCGGCCGGTCTCCCTCTTGAAATCCATTGGGTGGGAGATGTTTTTCCCCACATGAAATACCCGATGGAGAGAAAGAGGAGGATGACGAAAACGGTGGCGAAGATACGGATCACCTGAACCTTCTTCAGAGCGGTTTGTAGATTTTTATTTGTATCTTCGAGTTGGAGGTAGGAATCCTGTAGCTCTTTGTGTTTCTTTTTCAGCTCCTCGGTGAGCTGTATCTCAGCGATTCGCAGCCGCTCCACTTCCGTGATGTCGTTGAACACGACAATGACGGCGACATTCTTTTTCTCAGCTTCCTCAAGAGACTGTAAAAAGGAGGTTGTGACCGCAAGGGTCAAAACCTTCTCCCCTGTGTTATAGGGAACGATATTGTTGTGGACTCTCTCTGATTCGTAGACAGCATTCAGGATCGTTTGGTTAAAGTCGTCGTTCCCTTCTCTTAACAAGAAGACCTCTCCGAAGGTTCGAGTCAGGACGTCCTCCCGTCTGAAGGCGAGAATCCTTTCTGCAGCACTGTTAAAGGTAAGGATTCGGCCATCCAACCCGATGGTCATGACCCCGTCACTCATGTTCTCAAGGATATTCCGATAAACGATATCTGTCTGTGCCATCTCTTCGTCCCTTATCGTGAAACTTTCTTGTCCGGACCCAGGAGTTTTATCTCATCATCCTCCTTCTTAACCTCGACCCCCCAAGTCCCCAGAGTGGTGCCGAGGGTCTGGTCAAGACTGGTCAGGCCATTTAGATAGTCGATCACCGCGCCAAGCTCACTGACCTGGGCATTCACCAGGTCATTCTGGAAGCTCAGCAGTTGGAAATTGGTCGTCCGACCCACCTTCAATTTTTCCTGTTCTATCTCCAATTTTTTCTTAATCAGGATGGTCGCCTGTTTGGCCATCTCCACTTGTCTAAATTTTATCCCCACATCCCTGATGCCATTCTGAACTTCTATCCCGAGATTGATCTCCATTTTCTTAAGACTCAAATTTGCTTTCTCCAGCCCGATTTTTGCACTGATGTACGATTGTTCAATCGTCAGGTCTCTGATGGGGATCGTGAGCATCGTCCCAATATTCCAGTTGGTTTTCCCAAGGTTGCCCACTGATCCAAGGGTGGAACCCACACCGGAATTGCTCACACCCCGCTCGATGCCTGCTTGGAGGGACCAATCCCAGAGGCGATTTCTCTTGGCAGCGATGAAATTCAATTTCACCGTTTCCACATTCCGCAAGGCCTGAATATAGTCGGGTCTGTTATTCAAAGCGATGGCCATGGCCTTATCAAACGGTGGAGGCTTGACCTGGACCTCCGTTTCCTCGACCGGCTCAAAGAGGGTATCCTTATCGATATTGAGGATCTGGATCAAGGCCAATCGAGTCGATTCAACACTGTTCTCAGCCTGAAGGATCCCCAATTCCCTGTTGGCAATATCTGCCTCGGTCTGGACGATTTCCACCTCTGCCATTCTCCCGGCTTCAATCAAGGCCTTGTTGACTTCAAAGAGCTGCTTGGTCGTCACCAGCGACCTTTTGCTTATTTCGAGCTGACGCTGGGCCTGCACATAGCTTCTGTAAGTCTGGATGGTTGAGTTGATAATACTGATGAGCGTGCTCTTTAAGAAAAGGACATTCTGCTCCTCGTTGATCCGAGCAATCTTTAAAGAAGCAGTGGCTACCTCCACCCCTTCTGCGTCGATCCCACCGCCTTTTAAGAGAGGCTGGGTAAAGCTCAGGTTCCACGACGAACTGTAAACAGCGTCTTGTGAAAATTCTGTTTTGTTTGCCCTATTGTCCCATGTAAAACCAAATCTACCTCCTGTAGGAATCAACAGCGAAGCCGCATACGTGGCACCCTGATTCCCACCGGTACTCCGCCCAGGATCGCTGTAAAGGGAATTAATTTGACCTGATAAAAACAGGGAAGACTGTGGTTGGAATCCGTATTCCGCGACTTTGAGGCTAACTCTCTGAACGATACGATCGAGGAAGGCACTTCTGACATCGAGATTATTCTTCAACGCCAGAACAACAGAATCGGCGAGGGTGATTTTCTTGATTTCCTTCTTTTGGTTCCGGTGGTTATCCTGACTGAAAGCGGGAGAAATAAATAGAAGAACTGTGAGAATAGCCGTTAACCCTCTGGGAAAACTCCGAAAATGCCACATGCCCTTCCTCCCCAAATTATTTACAAACACAGGCTGAAGATTTTTTTGACTACAAAGGCTTCAGAGCATCTACTCTCTTCCCTTACTCTTGTTGACGATAAGACTCAGTACATTCTTTGTTCCTTCATGTTGGTATTGCACATCATCCATTAATTTCCTAATAAGAAAAACTCCGAGCCCCCCAACCTTCCGTTCGGATATATCGGCAGTGGTGTCAGGCTCTCCAAGAGAGAGCATATCAAACGGAACACCAGAGTCTAAAATTTCGATGATCAATCTATCTTGAGGATCAAGTTTACAAATGACTTCAACATCCCCAATTTTATCCTTGTAAGCGTATTTAAAGATATTCACCAGCGCCTCCTCGGTAGCCAACTCAATCTCACTGATTCTTTCCGGGCTGAATCCCTGCTCTCTGGCACAGTGAGATACAGAACTCATGAGTTCTCGGAGATACTCAATTTTGGCTGGCAGCTTTATATTTGAGAGGAGTTGCATCGATTTAAATTTGATTCAGCGCAGCTTCTTCTGAATCAAATATCTTGAAAATAGAATGAAACCCAGAGATTTTAAAGACCTCCTCGACAGGGCCCCTCAATCCAGAAAAGATGACTTCCCCCTGCCCTGCCTTCGATTGTTTTGCGATGACCAGTATGCTTCGAAGGCCTGCACTGCTGATGTACTCGAGTCCGGCAAGATTAACGAGAAACTTCTTCTCTCCTTTTGACATTAACTCTGACAGGTTCTTTTCAAATTCAGGGGCTGTCACGGCATCCATCCTGCCCGTCACTGAAACAACAGAAATATTTTTTTCTTTCCTTACACTTATCTCCATATTCTGTCTCCTTCATGTTTTTGGGTAAAATATACACAATAAATCAAAAAAAAGCAAAATATTTAAACGGGGTATTGGGGGTATTGGGGTCACATCTTCATATGTCATTATTTTCTTGACAAGAATCCATCTAGGTGTATGATGCATTTATGGCCAGACCCCTTCGAATGGACTATCCTGACGCCTTTTACCACGTGCTGTCCCGTGGAAATGAAAGAAAGGAAATCTTCCGGGATGAAAAAGATCACCTCCGATTTCTTGACACGCTCGGTAAAATGGTCGAACGATTTAAATTGGAGGTTCATGCCTATGTACTAATGAAGAACCACTTTCATTTACTCGTCCACACGAAAGAGGCCAATCTCTCACGTGCCATCCAGTGGTTAGGCGTCAGTTATTCTGTTTGGTTCAACAGACGACATCAACGAAGCGGACACCTGTTTCAAGGGCGTTTTAAGAGCTTTCTCATAGAGAATGACCGTTACTTTACGGCGATGTGTCTTTATATTCATGGGAACCCGCTGAGGGCAGGTGTCGTCAAGAGATTATTGGACTATTGGTGGAGCAGTTATCATGCCTATGCTGGAAAGAAGCCTGAGGTCTCCTGGTTGACGACGGAGTTAATCTTGGGTACATACGGAGGGAGTCGCAAGAGATTCCTGAGGGCTCAGCAGGTGTTTTATGAAGAAAGGCCGAATCTTTTAGAGGATCTTAGGCATGGGGTGTACCTTGGGAGCGAAGAGTTTTCGGAGAAATGTATTGAGAGGCTTAAGGGGGAGGGCTATCATGAGAAGCCGCAGGCAAGATCCTTATTAAGGAGCAGGGACATTAGGACCCTTGCGATCAAGATACTGAAGGGATTGGGGGAGAAAGATCCTGAGTCCGTGTTGCAGGTTCGTAAGTATCGCTGCCAGAATCGGGATGTTGCCATGTATGTCTTATATCACCTTGGGGTATATTTGAACAAGGAGATTGGTAAGGTGTTTGGCGTTGGATACACAGCGGTTCCAGGGGCGGTAAAGCGGGGGCAGGAATATTTAGGGTCAGATGGACAGTTAGAGAGAGTGGTTAAAAAGATAATTGCTGACATATGAAGATGTGACCCCATATCTCCCCACCTAAGCGATGAAAGGTTTCCGCTCTAAAGCTTCTTCACCCGACCGCCTGTTCCGTGTTTCAACGGAAGTAGTTTCTCGTTCATTGTGACACAGTCTCTGATGGGGGAGGATTAAGGTGGGGGGGAGGATTAGATCATTTCCCCCTCACCCCTACCCTCTCCCCCCAGGGGAGAGGGTAGGCCATTCATCCCCCCAGCAGAGCTAGGGGGTATTCTGGCATATTTTGATAAAGCCAAGAACCTGGATTCCTGCCTGCGGTGGGCAGGTTTTCGCAAGGGATGACATGTTTACATCCCACCAACTGGGTAGATACCTGATGTGATTTGCAGGAGTTTCAGTTCAATGTTTTTCTTCATTTTGGTTAAAAGAATCGCTCAAATTAGGTAAAAGATAATGCTGGATGGCGTATGAAAGGCATCGATATGGAATGCATGAAGAGACAAGTTCGAATGCAAGTTTTTGCCGTGGGTATGGTGCTCTTCCTGGCCATCTCGCACATCGTCATTCTCCCGGGCAAGGCGGATCAACAGGGATCAAACGTGGGCAGCCGAGCCGAATGGCATGTCGCGAAACGGGTGCTCATGCACACGCCCGGCGACGAGCTGTTCATGGGGGTCATCCATCCTGCGGCGGCCCTGTTTGAGCGTCCATTCAGCATCAAAGGCGCGGAAGCAGAGCACCGGAACTACATTGAACGGCTTCAAGAACACGGCATAACGGTGCATCGTGTTGTGGAAACACTGCTTGCCGGGACCGTAGACAAACACGGAAATCCTACTGCGGGTCCCGAACTCGACGCGTTACGCACATTCGCAGAGCAGTTCCCGACTATCGACAGTTCCGCTCTTCCTGCGAATCAACGGAGGGAACAACAGACTTACAAAAAGGAAACGTTTGCCGCCCTGCACCCGTATGAACTTGTCAAAATCATCCTTCGGCAGCCCACGGTCCACTTACGAATCACCACAACAAACACCGGCCTGACCGCTACGTATGAAGAATCGCCCGTCATGAATCTGTACTTCCTGAGAGATCAGATGATCACCACATCGAAGGGGGTGGTGATCTCGAAGATGAACTCACCCCAGCGCGCTCCCGAGACAAAGGTCATCAAGTTTGTCTTGACTAAACTGGGCATCAAGCCGATCTATGAAGTCGTGGGCAAGGGCCGTCTCGAAGGTGGAGACTACTTCTCAGCAGGAGAGGCAGCACTGATCGGCCAAGGACTCCGCACGAATGCAGAGGGAATCCAACAGCTACTGGACAACAAGGTCTTTGGTGTCCCCCGCGTGCTGGTGGTGAAGGACCCGTGGAAAAACCAGGCCCAGATGCACCTGGATACCTACTTTAATATCATCAACCCGAAACTGGCCGTCATGGTGGCGGAGCGACTCAACAGCCCGAACAAGCCAGCTGTCGAGACGATGCGGTCCAGGGTGGATGTCTATGAACTTGAAGCGGGAACGTATGCGCTCAAAACCAGAGACGCTGATTTCCAGAATTACATGGAAAAGAAAATGGGATTCGGATTCATCCCGGTGTCTAACTTCGATCAGCTTCGATACGGGATTAACTTCCTGACAATTGCTCCCAACAAGATCCTTGCGATCGACGGAGTCAGTGCAGAGTATAAGCGCGCCTTGAAAGACGCCGAAGTGGATGCCACATGGATGGACTTCTACAACCTCACGGGTGGTTATGGCGCCGCACATTGCACCACACAGGTGCTGTTCCGTGAGCCCCACTGAAGCCGAAAGGAAAGACCCTATCGAAGAAACGATGCTGATAGTCCCGATGGTCCTGCTCGGGCATTTTTCTGAATTCATATTCCAAAACAGTGGTTGGGAAGATGTCAGGATTGCTTAAAATAATTGCATTGTTGGCGACGGAACTTGAAACCTTCTATCTGTCTGTCTCTCAGATACCTCCACAAATGTCCCTCTGTATCCGTAGAGTGTTCCCTGAGTCTTCTCGCTATGCCCGTCAAGTCTTTCACCCCCACCCTGTTCCCTCCCCCCTCCCCGCCATAATTCAGCGGGATCTTCGACAAGAGGGAGGGTTTTCATTGTCTTTCGGTATGTTACAGAGCGGTTTTTCATAGAACTTTTGACAATATCCAAATCTGGATAGCAATCGCCGTTTACGTACTGGTGGCCATTGTCAAAAAACAGCTACACTTGGATCTGAGCCTCTACACAATTTTACAGATTTTGAGTGTGACGCTTTTCGAAAAAACATCCATTTTAGAGGCTCTTTCAATCATTCAACCCCAAGAATTAGAGAGGGTACTTTGTAACCAATTGACTTTATTCGATTAACATTGGGACACTACTGAGAGAGAATCTAAGTAGGACAAAAATAAAGCCTGGCATCACCATTTTGGACACCAGGCTCTTTGGCTTCCTCTCCAGCTTTTCTCCTCCCACTCTTTTCCTCCAGAGAAGATGGCTAATTTTTACACCAATAGAGATCTAATCCCTAACCAAACATATTTGAAATTCCCCCTCACCCTTCCCCTCTCCCCAGCTGGGGAGAGGGGGGAGTGAGGGGGCAAAAATGTTAGAAGCAAATTCTCAGATTAAACGTGTAAGAAGAATTTAATGTACAGAATCGACACCCATGTCAACTATTTTTTCCCTGGAAAAATGTTCTTATTTAGGATAGGACAAGCGATTGTAAATGTTTGCTTCCTTCGGTTTTAGAGGGAATGAAAGTTGATGAAGTCGTAAAAACTCCCATATTTCTCTAATTTGTCATTCCTGCGAAAGTCCCGCGCCCCGCGGGATTATTTCAATGGGTTCTGGACTCCGGCTTTTGCCGGAGTGACGGATTTTTGACTTTTTACGAGACCATCAAAGTTGACTCAAAAATTAAGTCAGCTTCTACGGATTATGAATTGAAGCGGTGAAAGACGTCCCCCCCTGCAAGTACTGGTGGAACTACTTCCCCTATGGACAAGGTAACCAAGATGAAATTTGACAGACATAACATATCCACGATAGATTTTTAATAGGAGGTTGCGATGAAGACCTTTGTTTTGAAAGTAACCCTGGAGGAAGAGAAAGATGGGCGGTGGAGTGCTTCAATCCCTGTCCTTCCTGGCTGTTCCAGTTGGGGATATTCTCAACAGGAGGCTTTGGCAAATATTAAAGATGCTGCCGAGATCTATATCGAAGATATGATCGATGCGGGAGAAAATATTCCTTCTCCATCAGACCAAATAGAGATTTTTGACGAGCCTGCCATCGCAGTTTCCCTATGATCCAAAAGCTTAAAAATACTCCTGTCAGGGAACTTATCAGGGCGCTTGAACAAGATGGATTTAGCTACAAAAGACGTAAACCCCGCTAGAAAGTACCGGGCTCCGACCCTGCCCTCAATAAGGAGCTGATGGGATTTATTATATGATCCCCGTCATAAATGACGGGGCTTTCTTGCGGGGTAAAGGAAGCCAAAGAGTTTATCGTCATCCTGACGGTAGGCGCGTAGTAATTCATTATCATCACACTAAACCTTAACGTTGATAAACTTTTGACGATACGGACATGGGCAAGCCGTTCGGAAAGGCTTCGAGGCGAACCTTTGGCCGAATCGGCACTCTCGTCCCCTTCCCCTGCTGGAATTCACTTGGGGTGATGTCCTCCGATACCCTTAAATTCTCAAAACGACCGCCTTCCGAAGCCTTGAAGGGCGGTTTGCCCGTGTCCGTTTTGCAACTGTCAGGTAAAGACACCTTACCCCTCGGTACTCTCCAAAATTTTCTGAGCGGTACACGATGGAATGAAGACGATCTCAAGCGCCTTACATTAATCTTTTAAAACTCAATTGCCGTTAATCTCCGCTAATCTCCAACCCTTCTATCAACAGGCTTGGGGAGCCAACGCTTCCGAAAAATCTGAGGTCTTCCCCTACCCCCTTCACCTTCCCGAAGAGTTCGAAAAGGTTTCCTGCGATAGCGACGGATTTAAATGGATAAACCTTCTCACCTCTCTCAATCCAGTCTCCTGAACAGCCTAAAGAGAAGTCTCCTGAAATAGGGTCGACTGTATGAAGACCCATCACTTCCTCTATGACCACCCCCTGATGAAGGCCTCCCATGAGTGCCGAGAAGGTGAGTTCTCCTGGTTCAATGAAGAAGTTCGAAATCCCCACGCCAGGGGGAGATTTGATGCTTGAGCGTCGGCTGTTTCCAGTGGATTCCACTGGTAGGTTTAAGGATAAGAGCCTTTCCCGATTGGCCCAGTATCTGTCATATAAATAACCGGACACCTCTCCCTGATGGACCAGGATCGTTCGCTGACTCGGCATCCCCTCTCCATCGATGGGAGAGGTTGAAATCCCTTTCGGGAGAAGTCCATCATCCACAAAGGTAAGGAGGGGAGAAAAGAACCTTTCCCCCCTCTTCCCCTTCAGAGGAGATTTCCCTTTCTGGACCTGCTCGGATAAAAAGGAATGGGCCAGGAGAGACAAAAATTCTGAGGCCACATGATTGCGAAGGAGGACTGTATAGACTCCGGAAGGAATTCTCTTCCCGCCTAACCGCTCCAAGGCCTTTCTTCCAGCCGCCCTTCCGACCTTCTCCACATTGAGATCATCGAGAAAATGGCTGTAGTCGAAATCCCATCCCACTTCTGATTCTCCGGATTCTTCCGCTATTGCCGTCACGCTGACAGAGGCCAGGGTGGATGTAAATGAAAACTGGAGCCCATTGGAATTGATCAGTGTCGTTCGAGAAAGGACTTCCTGGTAAGAAGCCTTCCTCACTTTTTTAATTCTTCCAGGGTCAACAGATCGAGTCGACTCCTCTAACAATTTTGCTTTTTCAATCTTCGTCTTCTCTGAAATCCTTTCCAATGTTTCATCGAAAACGGGTGGATGGGAAGGAAGATCTTTGAGAGGGGAGGCGAAGTCAAAACAAGGATCTGAGGAAGTGGCCTCAGCACTGGTTACCGCATCTTCTACAATTCGTTCCAACCCGCTCGGAAAATC
>Ga0315288_10009012_pt1 | contig 12582 bp, 10 predicted proteins | sample YL17G11_20_MG_FD_203454 | JGI IMG/M metagenome (GOLD analysis project Ga0315288, IMG submission 203454) | Sediment microbial communities from Yellowstone Lake, YNP, Wyoming, USA - YL17G11_20 | ecosystem: Environmental > Aquatic > Freshwater > Lake > Sediment | place: USA: Wyoming | collected...
CCAGAGCTTCGGGGCGGACCCGCTCCGACCGCTCGTTCTCCCAGACCACGAGCGTGCGCTCCTCGAAGACTCCCCACACGATCGCGCCCTGATGGAGGACCACACGCGAGCCCGCCGCACGGAGCTCCTCCATGAGACGCTTCCCCCTGGACGACTCGGGCCCCGCCGCCGGCCCGTTCGCGCTCCGCATCGGCGCCAGCGGTTGCCGGTAGATCTGCCCTCCCGGGCTCGCATTCTCGTCGTACACGTGGACCGTGAGCCCTGCCCGGGCCGCCTCGATGGCCGCCGCCATGCCGCCCGGGCCGGCTCCGATGACCGCGATTTTGGGGGTGTTCACTGGCCCCACCTCTCCTGCACGAGGCGTCCCTGCGTATCGACACGCATCCCTGGGGCCACCGGCGTCTGGCAGGCGCGGACCCGTGGACGACCGTCGATTCCCACGAGACAGTCGAAGCACACTCCGATCCCGCAGTAGAGCCCGCGTGGCGCGCTCGCGCGGTCGGTCCGACGGAGAATCGGCCGGCCCGCGGCGATCAGTGCCGCAGCTACGGTCTCCCCGAGGAATGCCTCCACCCGCTCACCGTCAACCTCGATCTCGATGCGCTCTCCCCGCTGGATCCCCTGGGTCACTCGCTTGCCTTGGCTCATCTCGCTCCCCCAGATCGTGCCGCTTGAGACCAGGATACGGACATCAATCCCCTGCGATCCCCGGCCGGGCGTACGTAGCAACTTCCTTCTGGACTGCGGGGCCTCGGGAGCGCGGCTCGGAGCCGGGCCGGAGACAAGAGCGGGGACAGCATGGCGCAGCCGGGAGAGCGGTGTCAAGCCAAAACTGCCGTGGGGATAAGTCGTAAACAGACATGGGTGACGCTTTCGGAGTCCTGGGGTGGACAGGACTCGGCCCACACGAAAGAAGGCCACCCATGCCGACACTGTCTCTTACCCCGGAGGAGCGGATCCGTCAACGCTACGCCTCCAGGAGGCGGAGCGCCTGGCGAATGTCACCCTGGCGTGTCAGCGCCTCGGGATCTCGCGGAAGACGGTCTCCAAGTGGCGACGGCCGTTGGGGGCGGCTCAAGGGGATCGCACGCCACTCCAGGCGCTCCGAGCCTTCCCCGAGTATGCGCAGATCCTGTGTCTCGAGTGTTCCCCATCTTGAGTACTTGGACACATGCGAAAAAGGGTTGCCCTGCCGATCCAGCGGTGGCCTCGGCTGCTTGCGTGCCGGATTGCCCTGCGGGTCGACAAAGACCCACCTAACCGGCGACGAGGGCGGCGGGGGTGTCGCCATCGGCCAGACACGGCACGGTGGCGATAGGGGTGCGAGAGGCGGCGGGGAGGGCTGCAGCCAGAGGGAGAAGAAGGGTAGCCAGGAGGGCGACGAAGACCCGCGGGCTAACTTGAGCTGCATGAGGAGCGGCCAGCGAAATACCGACTCGCCTGACCTCCGCAATCACCCGTCAGCCCGACGATCAGACCGCTCCGCCCGGTCAGCAGAGAGGGGGGCACATGAAAGATTGCGCTGCATGACAGGTTTGCTCAGCCTCTAATCGCTTACACCTCCGAATCAATCGAGCCCTTTCTCCGCCGCCCGGCGGATCCCGTTGCGATCCTTTCCCTCGAGCCCCATCTTGGCTAGGGTACGCCCGGTCGTCCAGTGGTCCACGCCGTGGATACGCGATGCCAGCTCGATGAGGATGCGCATGAGAGGTGTCTTGACGCCAGCCGCCTCCCCCAGGGCGGCGATGGGAACCAGACCGGTCGGCACATCCTCGCTGAGATACCGGCTGCTCAGGCTGGCGGGCGCCTTCGAGGTTTTGTAGACGGTGGCGTTTAAGGTCTGGATCGTCTCGAATAGCGTTGGGCCCTCGACGTGATACGTCTCCTTGATCCACCCGCGAAGGGAGATGGCCTCCGCGCCCAACGCCTCCGAGACGGCCATGCGCTCCCTGTCCACCTCCTCCAAGATCCCCGTGACCGAGGGGCTGAGTCCGTCGCGGTAAAACTCGAAGTCGCCCTTCGTGGTCTCGACCCAGCCGGCGTTCATGACCATCCCCGCCACATGGAGCATGGCATTCATGTGGTTGAGGCTGGTTTGGAGGACGCTTTTCGCACCCACGAATTGGGGATAGTCGTCGCGCAGCGCCTCCACGACCCGCCCGGTGTCTCGCGTCGGCAGAGCCGCGAGACGGTCGTGCAGCTTGATCGTGCTGATCTGTGCTCGCGCCAGGCTGACCGTCTTGCTGCCGTACATGAAGCTTTCCACCTCGGCGATGATCGGGTGGCTCGCGACCCCGAGCCGCCGAAAGGTTGCCGCCACCTCCAGGGCCCCACCCGTTCCGCCCGGGTGGAGAAGGACGATCTGATCATCCGTTGTGTGAGAGGCAATGGCTTCGGCCACCCTCCCGTGGGCATTCGCCGGGACAACAACTATGATCACGTCCGTGCCCCGTACCGCATCAGCCACGCTGGTGGTGGCCAGAGCCACCTTTCCTTTCCCCTCGATCTTCCCGGTCACCTCGATCGCGCCCGCCTTGGCGATCGGTTCAATCACGGCCGGGTTCACGTCCATAACACGAACCTCATGGCCGCGGAACGCAAAGTACCCCGCGACGGCGAGCCCTCCGTTTCCCGCTCCGATTACGGCAACTCTTTTCATGGCGTCGTCTCCTAGGTTCCTCCGATCATGACAGTTTTTTTGGGGACCCCTTTGCCTCTGGGGCGTATTCGGTGCACGGGCGCCTGCCGCCTCCTGTCTCCCTGCGGGCGGGGCGGGAGCCCGCGCGAACCTGCTCCTCTCGTCTTTCCTTCTCCCTGCGGCAGGTGTCCAATTCTCTCAAGAGTTGCGCTTCAACTCCCCTCGACCGCTTTACCAATAAGCATATCAAAGCCTTGAAACGAGGCTCAAGGGAATTCCCGCAAGGATCTGGAGCATCGCCCGGTGCCTCCAGCCCCTTCGACCCAATCCCGCACGGCGAGATTCGGCCGGAGGCTGAGTGCCTCGATGGACTACTAAGCCTGTGGATACCATGGTACGGCTTTTCAGTCAATTATCCCCAATCCGAAAATAAAATTCGCTTTTCGACGTTGATAAGCTGGAATAAAAGGGCCTCCTGTGTAGATTGTATAGAGAGTGGCGCCAAGCAACTCTCTCACACAGGAGGCCCCTATCGTGCGCTTGAGAATAGCAAGTCTTCGTCGGGCGGTCAAAGGTGATTTGCAGATGGAGTTCGTGCGCCAGGACCTCACGTCGTACGGCGGGCTGGAACTGCTGCGGCGGTACTTCCGGCTCCTCGGCCTGCACCGCCGCATCCGCCAGGCCTTCCACGCCTACGGGCTCGGCGGCGATTACGGGGGTGGGCGCTTGGTGCTGCTGCTCATCGCGCTCTTCGTCGTCGGGGCCCGCCGGCTGGAGCACCTGCGCTACCTCGCGCACGATCCCCTCGTGGCGCGGCTCTGCGGGCTCGCTCGGATCCCCTCGGAGCGCACGGTGGTGAACTGGCTCAAGCAGTTCACGCAGGCTGCCTTGCAGGCGGTGATCAGGCTCAATAGCGACCTGCTCTACGAGCAGATCGAGCAGCTCGGGCTCCCCCGCCTCACGATCGATGTGGATGGGACCGTCATCCGCACCGGCGGCCAGGTGGCCTGGGCCTTCCGCGGCTTCAACCCCCACCACCGGAAGGATCCGAGCTACTACCCCTTGCTGGCGCACCTCGCCCAGACCGGGCAGATCCTCCGCCTCCGCAACCGGCCGGGCAATGTCCACGACAGCCGGGGAGCGGAGGCCTTCCTCCGCGACCTCCTCCGGGAACTGCGGGGGCGCTTCGGCCGGCGGCTCCCGGTAGTAGGGGACGTTGCAGTCTACGTCGCCTTCCCCGTCTCCCCGAGCAACCGCTCCCACTCCATGCGCGCCACGCGCCCCCGCAGGCCAGGGTGGGACATCGGCGGCTCGGGTCAAGCCGGCCAGGCGGGCCTGGCAGAGGGGATCGTTCTGTCCGTCGGAAAATGAACCTGGTGTCGTGGCGATTCAGCTCACCTGTGCGAGCTTAATACTCCAGCCACTCGCGAGCGGCCGTTCGAGCCCTACGAGCAGCTCACGACGGCCGGCAATGGCTCGGCCCGCCGGATCGCCCTCCACACCATCGGCGAGACCCGGAGCCTGCCGGGGTAGACCTTCGAGCGAGAACTCCGCCGACCATCGCCATGGTCCCCCATTTCTACGGCGGAGGAGGAGACACCCGTGAAGCCGGAGGGCGAGTGACCGCCTTCTTCGCCACCGCCTCCGCCGGGACCGAGGACCTGCTCGCCGACGAATTGCGGGCGCTCGGCCTGCGCGGTGTGCACACCGGGCCTGGCGGCGCGCGCTTCTCGGGCGGCACCGTGGACGCGATGCGCGCCTGCCTGTGGTCCCGCATCGCCATGCGGGTGCTGCTGCCGCTCGCCGAGTTCCCCGCCGCCGACGCCGAGGCGCTCTACGCCGGCGCCCGCGACGTCCGCTGGGAGGAGCACCTCGACCCGACGCGCACGTTCGCCGCCGAGGCCGTGGGACGCACCCAGGCCCTCGGACACACGCATTTCACCGCACTCAAGGTGAAGGACGCGGTGGCGGACGCCCTGCGCGAGCGCCGCGGCGCGCGCCCCGACGTGAACGCCGGCGATCCCGACGTGCGCATCGTGGCCCACCTCGCCAACGGGCGCGCGAGCCTGGCCCTCGACCTCGCCGGCGAGCCGCTGTTCAAGCGCGGCTGGCGCCTGGCGCAGACCGAGGCGACGCTCAAGGAGACACTGGCCGCGGCCATCCTGCGCGCCTGCGGCTACGACGGCACGCGGCCGCTGGTGGACCCGATGTGCGGGTCCGGCACGCTCGCCATCGAAGCCGCGCTGATCGCCCAGAACCACGCCCCCGGCGTGCATCGCAAGCTCGGCATCGAACGCTGGGCCTCCTTCGACGAGACCCTGCGCGCCGAGCTCCGCCGCATGCGCGACGAGGCCCGCCGGGGAGTGCGCCGCGCCGCTCCCCCGGTCATCGCCCGCGACCGCGACCCCGAGGCGATTCGGGCGGTGCAGGCCAACGTCAAGCGCGCGGGGCTGCCGGTCCAGGTGCAGCAGGCCGACGCACGCGAACTGGCGCCGCTCGACCCGCCGGGGTTCGTGGTCGTCAACCCGCCCTGGGGGAAGCGACTCGGCGGCGGGCGCCAGGGGCTCAAGACGTTCTTCTGGCAGCTCGGCCAGGCATGGCGTGGGCTGCACGGCCACCGCCTGGCGGTGCTCGCCGGAGGGCCCGAATTCGAGAGCGCCTTCGGCCTGCGCCCGACGTCGCGCCGCGCGCTCTGGAACGGCCCCGTGCGCTGCATGCTGCTCCAGTACGACCTCGACTGACGACCGGAGGTGACCCCGGTGTTTTCACGCCGCACCGCCTGGAGCGTCGCGCCCAACCGCATCGCCGCGGCGCTGGAGGACCGTCGGCGATCGGGACGACCGGTGCTCGATCTCACCGAGACCAACCCGACGCAGTTCGGCCTGCGGATGCCGGAGGCGGAGATCCGCGCGGCCCTCGCCGACGCGCGCGGCCTGGGCACGAGCGGACGCCCCTCGGACACGCCGCGGCGCGGGCAGCGGTGTCGGCGTACCACGGCGGCGCCGTCCCGCTGGAGCACGTTGTGCTCACGGCGAGCACCAGCGAGGCCTACGCCCTGCTGTAGTAGGGGACGTTGCAGTCTACGTCGCCTTCCCCGTCTCCCCGAGCAACCGCTCCCACTCCATGCGCGCCACGCGCCTCCGCGGGCCAGGGTGGGACATCGGCGGCTCGGGTCAAGCCGGCGAGGCGGGCCTGGGATACGAGGATCGTTCTGTCCGTCGGAAAATGAACCTGGCGCCGTGGCGATTCAGCGCTGGTGTGCGAGCTTAGTGCTCCACCCAGGTCCGGATGCCAGGGGTCAGGGTAGCATGGTCTTTCAACAGGGCTCTGATCATCCACTCCATCCCGCCCTTGCGGATGCCGATGATCGCCGGCGTGCCGGCTCCTCCAAGAGGTAGGCCCGGTACCCCGCTCCCAGAAGCGGCCCCTGGGATTCGCAAGTTGTTTTCAGAACCTACGTCCTCTATTTGCGCGTCAACGAAATCCAGCAATGAGCCTCCGAAAGGTGTCCGGTACCTTTTGGTTCTTTTCTCGGGGGCGCCCGGATGCTATGATCACGCCGGTGGCTTGATGCGCCGCGCACCGGCCGGGCCCGGGTAACTCGTCCCGGCCCGGAGGTCGCCCCCCGCTTGTTGCGGCGGTCCTACGCCGACGGGAGAGAGGCCATGGCAGGTATTCCAGGGAATCCGCTCGGCTACTGCCGCGATATCGCCGAGGGCAACGCCCCCTTGACGGTCCTTCAGCTCAAGAAGATGACGGCGGAGGAACTGAAGAAGATCTTCAGCAACCTTCACATCGTCCTCCGCGAGGTACGCACCACGGCCGTCGCCGAGCGTGATATCGATGGGATGCGCCGCCGGGCCCACAAGCTCCAGCGCCTCAATAACGCCGTCTTCCTCCTCGAGACCCACGCCAAGAGGCTGCGCATCCCGCTCTAATCGCTTGACGGCGCGATACGCGGCATTGACAGCAAACCAGATTGTGGGGATAATTCGTCACTCTAACTATTCGGACTACTGTGCTCCGACATAGGCATCCCTGATCCTGGATGTCGAAGAGCAAGGCGGGGGGTTCCGGTGACCAGAGCGAATCTCGCTGACCAGTGTGCTCAGGCGGTGATGGAGACCGTACCCCTGGTCATGCGCGCGATCCGCGAGGAGATGCGCCGGCGGGGGGCCCCACTCCTTTCCATTCCCCAACTCCGCACCCTCGCGTACCTTTATCGCTGCCCAGGGTCTTGCCTGTTTCAACTGGCGGAGCACCTTGGGGTGACCCGCCCCACAGCCTCAGTCGTCGTGGAACGGCTGGTGCGGCGGGGCATGGTGACTCGGGCCGCAAACCCTCAGGAGCGTCGGCGCGTGGTCCTCAAGCTCACGCCCCTGGGTACTCGGCATTTCCGGCGCGCGCGCCAATCCACCCAAACGTGGATGGCGACCGCGCTGTCCCGGCTGTCCCCGGCCAGGCTCCGACGAATCATGCAAGGTGTGACCTTGTTGGGAGAACCCTTCCAGAGCGTCTCGAGTGGAGATGGCCACCAAGGAAGGATGCCGCCTCCTGGACCAGTCCATAAGGCAACCCATCTGAACGCGCCACTGGCGGCAGGGCGAGGGGGACGGAGCCGGACTGTCAGGTCAATAGACAAGCGGGAGAATGCGAATGGACATTGAGGACCTCCGGAGTCTCGCCGATAGCGATGCCGGGGCATGCCGCCAGCCGGCTGCTCTCCGGAGGTGTCGCGCACTCTCTGGGGCAGCGTTGCTGCTGGCCGCCGCCCTCTTCGGGGCCTGTTCCAACGAGGCCTCCGAAAATGCCCAGGCCAAGACCCCTAAGGAGGCCGTGCCGGTGATCATAGACACCGCGGTCAGCAAGTCCGTCCCGGTCCAGATCCGCGCGGTCGGCACGGTACAGGCGTATGCTAGCGTGACGCTCAAGAGCCAGCTGGATGGAGAGGTCGCCCGCATCCACATCGTGGAGGGCCAGGAGGTCAAAAAGGGCGATCTGCTCTTCACGCTGGATCAGCGATCCTTCGAGGCGGCGCTGCGCCAAGCCGAGGCCAACCTGGGGCGCGATACGGCGCAACTCCAACAGGCCGAAGCCGCGGTGGCGCAGACCATGGCGGCGGAAAAGCAGGCAGAGGCAAACCTCGCGCGCGACACAGCGCAGCTCGAGAATGCCATGACGCAACTCCGCCGCTACCAGGGGCTGATTGACGACGGGGCCATCTCAAAGGAACTGTACGATCAGGTGCGCACCACCGCCGCCGCCCTGGAGGCGACGATCCAAGCGGACCAGGCCGCGGTGACGAGCGCCAGGGCCTCGATCCGGGCCGCGCAAGCCACGGTGGAGAACATCAAGGCGGTCATCAAGGCCGATCAGGCGGTGGTGGAGAACGCGCGGGTTCAGCTCGGGTACACGACCATTCGCGCCCCCATGGACGGACGCACGGGGAACCTGTTGGTACGCGTGGGCAGCGCCGTGAAGGCCCGAGACGATTCCGGCGCAACGGTGGTGATCAATCAGATCCACCCGATCTACGTGAGCTTCTCCATCCCCGAGCAATATCTGCCGGATGTCAAGAAGTACCTGGCGGCCGGCAGCGCGCGGGTCCAGGCGGTCCCGCGGGGCCAGGACGGCTCGCCGGCAACGGGAGCGCTCACGTTCGTGAACAACACGGTCGACCCCACGACGGGAACCATCCAGCTCAAGGCCACCTTCCCGAATCAGGAGGGTACCCTTTGGCCGGGGCAGTTCGTCACCGTGATACTGACGCTCACCGTCCAGCCTGACGCGGTGATAGTTCCGTCGCAGGCTATTCAAACCGGTCAGGAGGGCCAGTATGTGTACGTGATGCGACCCGACTCGACGGTGGAATCGCGGCCCGTCACGGCGGGGAGGACGCTCGGCGCTGAGACCGTGGTGGAGAAAGGGCTTACGCCTGGAGAGAAGGTGGTGACCGACGGACAGCTCCGGCTCGTCCCCGGCGCGCGGGTGGAGGCGAAGCCGGCGACCCCGGTTGCCGCCGATGCGAGGCAGGCGCAATGAACATCCCCGAGCTCTTCATCCGCCGGCCGGTCATGACGACCCTCGTCATGGCGGGCATCCTGATCTTTGGCTTCATGGGCTACCGCCATCTCCCCGTGAGCGACCTGCCGAACGTGGACTTCCCGACCATCCAGGTGTCCGCCAACCTCCCCGGGGCCAGCCCGGAGACCATGGCCTCTTCCGTGGCCACGCCCCTGGAGAAGGAGTTCTCCACCATCGCCGGCATCGACAACATGACCTCCAGCAGCGTGCAGGGGGCCATGCGGATCACACTCCAATTCGCCCTGGAACGGAATATCGACGCCGCGTCTCAGGACGTCCAGGCGGCCATCGCCGCGGCCCAGCGCCGATTGCCAGCGAACATGCCCAGCCCGCCCACCGTCCGCAAGGTCAACCCCGCCGATTCGCCCATCCTCTTCCTGGCCCTGAGCTCGCCCACCTTGCCGCTCTCCACCGTGGACGAGTATGCGGAGACCCTCATGGCCCAGCGCATCTCCATGGTGAGCGGCGTCTCGCAGGTGTTGGTCTTCGGAGCCCAGAAGTACGCCGTCCGGATCCAGGTCGATCCCACCGCCCTGGCCTCGCGTGGGATCGGGATCGACGAGGTCGAAAACGCCATCGCGCAGGGCAATGTCAATCTGCCCACGGGGAACCTGGACGGGCGCCATCAGACTTTTTCGATCGAGGCCAGCGGGCAGCTATTCGATGCCGCGGCCTACCGCCCGCTGATCGTCACCTACCGCAACGGCTCCCCCGTGCGCCTGGAGCAGCTCGGCCGGGTCATCGACAGCGTTGAGAACGACAAGGTCGCAGGCTGGCGCAACGACACCCGTGCCATCGTCCTGGCGATCCAGCGCCAGCCGGGCACGAATACCGTGGAGGTGGTGGACGCCATCCGGGCCCTCCTGCCCACGTTCCGTGCCCAACTGCCGGCGGCGGTCGCTCTGGACACGCTGTACGACCGGTCCCGGTCCATCCGCAATTCGGTCGCCGACGTGAAGTTGACCCTGCTGCTCACCATCGGCCTGGTGGTCATGGTGATTTTCCTCTTCCTGCGAAGCCTCTCCGCCACGGTGATCCCCAGCCTGGCCCTGCCCATGTCCATCGTGGGCACGTTCGCGGTCATGTACCTGCTGGGCTACAGCCTGGACAACCTCTCGCTCATGGCCCTCACGCTGTCCGTGGGCTTCGTGGTGGACGACGCCATCGTCATGCTGGAGAACATCGTGCGCCACATGGAGGAAGGGGAAGGCGCGTTCGAGGCCGCCCTCATCGGCTCGCGAGAAATCGGCTTCACCATTCTGTCCATGACCCTCTCCCTGGCCGCGGTGTTCATTCCCGTTCTCTTCATGGGCGGGATCGTCGGCCGGCTGTTCCATGAGTTTGCCGTGACCGTCACCTCGGCCATTCTGGTCTCCGGCTTCGTCTCGCTGACTCTGACCCCCATGCTCTGCTCCCGCTTCCTGCACCCGCCCCGCGAGGCGCATCACGGCCGCCTCTACGCCCTCAGCGATCGCTTCTTCCAGGGCATGCTGTCCACCTATCGCTGGACGCTGGAACGCTGCCTGGCGCACCGCCCCGCCGTCATGGTGGTCTCGGGCCTCCTCCTCGTTGCTACGGGCGCCCTCTTCGTGGTGGTGCCCAAAGGGTTCATCCCAAGCGAGGACATCGGGCAGATCGTCGGCTTCACTGAGGCCGCCCAGGACATCTCTTTTGAGAACATGGTGCGGCACCAACAGCAGGTGGCGGCCATTCTTCGCCAGGACCCGAACCTCGAGTCCTTCATGTCCAGCGTCGGCGCCGGAGGCGCCAGCGCCACGGGGAACACGGGGCGCCTGGGTCTCATGCTGAAGCCGCGGTCGCAGCGGAAACTCTCCGCCGACGAGATCATTCAGGAGTTGCGCCCGAAGCTGGCGAGCCTGCCCGGCATCCGCGTGTTCCTGCAAAACCCTCCCCTCATTCGGGTTGGGGGGCACATGACCAAGAGCCTCTATCAGTACACCCTGCAAGGGGCGGACACGCAGGAACTCTACCGGGTGGCGCGGGACCTGCAGGGGAAAATCGCGGCCCTCCCCGGCCTGCAGGACGTGACCAGCGACCTGCAGATCACGAGCCCGAAGGTGCATGTGGAGATCGACCGGGACAAGGCGTCCGCCCTCGGGATCAGCGCAAGCCAGGTCGAAAACGCCCTGTACGACGCCTATGGGAACCGGCAGGTCTCGACGATCTATACGCCTACGAACCAATACTGGGTCATCCTGGAGCTGGAGGAACAATACCAGCGGGACCCGAGCGCCCTCGCCATGCTCTACGTTCGGTCGGCCAAGGGCCAGCTCGTCCCCTTGAACGCCGTGGCCAGGTTGACCCCGGGAATCGGGCCGCTCACGGTGAATCACCTCGGCCAGCTCCCGTCGGTCACGATCTCCTTTGACCTGAAGCCCGGGGTCTCGCTGGGCGATGCCGTCGCTCAGATTGAGCGAATAGGGCGGGCTACCTTACCGGCCACGATGAGCGCCACCTTCCAGGGGAGCGCCCAAGCATTTCAGTCATCGGTGCGGGGACTGGGGCTCCTACTCTTCATGGCGGTCCTGGTCATCTACATCGTCTTGGGAATCCTGTATGAAAGCTTCGTCCATCCGTTGACCATCCTGTCGGGTCTTCCCTCGGCGGGCGTTGGCGCCTTGCTGACCTTGCTGCTCTTCCGCAGCGACCTGAACATCTACGCCTTCGTCGGGATCATCATGTTGGTGGGCATCGTGAAGAAGAATGCCATCATGATGATTGACTTCGCCCTGTACGCCCAGCGGCAGGGGAAGAGCGCGGCGGAAGCGATCTTCGGAGGCTGCCTCATCCGATTCCGCCCCATCATGATGACCACCATGGCGGCCCTGATGGCCAGCCTGCCCATCGCCTTTGGCACCGGCCAGGGGGCCGAATCGCGCCGCCCCTTGGGCCTCGCCGTGGTCGGAGGCCTTGTGGTCTCCCAGCTCCTCACGCTGTACATCACACCGGTTACCTACATCTACCTGGACTCCTTCGGGCACTGGCTGCGCACACGGGGCTGGCTGCCCTCCTCGGCCTCGAAGGGCCGTGCGTCGGCGCTGGACTCATCGCGTCCGTAGCATACGAATGCGCTCTGGACCTGCCGCATGGACGCTCCAACAATTCCGGGAAGTCCAGGCGGAGGAGCACGCATGCCGGTTTGTCATCCATGGCCGGGATACCATTTCTTCTCGGCAGCTGGACACCGCGCTGCGGGCGATGGGGGTGCGAGGGCTGAGGGCCCCGTTTCAAGGGCCGCAGGCGAATGCGGTCTGCGAGGGCCTCATCGAGACCATGCGGCGGGAGTATCTAGACTTCCTCATTCCTCTGGGCAGGGCCCACCTGAGACGGGTTCTGAAGGAGTGGGGGCGCCGCTCCAACCGGGGCCACCCGCATGCCCGCCTGGGGCCGGAGATCCCCGATCCGCCCGCCGGCCTGCTAGTGCCCCCGATCATCGATCATCGACTTCCGTCGCACTCCTGCGTCGTAGCGCGGCCGATTCTGGGTGGCTTGCATCACGAATACGGCCTGGAGAAGGTGGCGGCGTGAGGGCCGGGGTTTCTGCGGACCACAGGGGAAAGTCAGTGCCACCCCCGGACTCCGTGGGGCGATTCCAAGCCCGAGATCCTAGGCAAGACTCCCAGTGCAGTCGGCACAAGAAGAGCGGGCAAGTCACTTGGTCCGCCCAGCCTGGCGGCTCGCCCCGCGCACACGCTGGAGTTGGTGAGTGTTTTAAGCTAACATCCAAGGTGGACCGACGATAGGGGGCAGAGAGCCGGCTCCGGAAAAAAGGACAGGCGTTTAAGTGAAAACTCTGCTCTACTGGACGGGAGAATCCCCCGTCCCGCAAGGAGAGCAGA
>Ga0315288_10009013_pt1 | contig 12582 bp, 11 predicted proteins | sample YL17G11_20_MG_FD_203454 | JGI IMG/M metagenome (GOLD analysis project Ga0315288, IMG submission 203454) | Sediment microbial communities from Yellowstone Lake, YNP, Wyoming, USA - YL17G11_20 | ecosystem: Environmental > Aquatic > Freshwater > Lake > Sediment | place: USA: Wyoming | collected...
GCCTACTGGACCACTAGGAATTGGTGGGTCATCAGTAACACCTTCTTCAGTGCCTCATCCAGACAGCGCTCCTAGAATGATGACTCCAGACGAGATGATGTCTCTTGCAAACAAGATGGAGCAAGAATACGCGGACCGACTTAGGAATAGTGATGGTCCTTCTGCACGTAGACTCTCAGGACCGTCAGAATCAAACAGCAACAAAACTGAGCTTACATCAGGAGCGGAATCTGTATTCGGTCGTTCTGGGTATGATACAGGAGAGGCTGGAAGGGCCGCATTCGCGATGCACCAACCTGCTCCACAACAATACTCAAGCGGAGTACCTGACTGGCTGAATCAGTTCATGGACAAGCAACCGTCTGGTGGGACAATCACAGTTGACCCGCTTGGATACCAGAGGTACATTTCAGAGCGAGAGAAACTAAAGAATCTAAAGGCAAAAAGGCCAGGATTCTAGAACACGCCACGTCGGGTACTCCGTTTAGGAACCCAAAGTGGCACCAACATTCAATCATAGAATGCGACACCGAGACCAAAGAGCTGTGACATGGCCAGCTACAGGACGCAATCTATGCTTGGCTAGGTCTGTGGACGGTTGTTGAAACCGTAATACACGAGAATTCCGTGAACCTCCACAGTCAATTCCTCTATTGACGTAATTGGCAACCGTACTGGCTTTAGATGCCAGGTTTGTAGGTTCAAATCCTACATAGAGGACAGTGTCCCTGCCGGGGGTACACTAACTGAATACCGGCTACAACTATGAAGGTAATTCAATTCCACGACTTCTGTGAGAAGGTTCTAAAGATTAGCCTGACTCCAGGACAGCGTGTAATTGCAAAGGTGGCGTTCGGAGACTACCAGCCACAAGACCTTTCAGGAGAAGAACATGACCTTGCTACGGTTATGTTTGGTGGGGTTGAGACCGTCTCTGAAACCGCCAAGAGGTACGTCCTACTAAGACTTGGACGCGGTAGTGGGAAGACCACAATGTGCTCTGCGTTCTCTGTCTACAAGGCGGTTACGCATGACATCACCAAGGCCGGTCCAGGAGACGTACCGTGTGTAATTACGATTGCTCCTGACAAGGAAACTGCCAAACTGAGCATTCGTATGGCCAGGGAGATGATTAGGTCTAACCCATCTCTAGAACGACTTGTAACCAACGAGGACGCTGAGTGTATCCAACTTAGACGTCCAGACGGTAGGTTAGTACGTATTGAGTGCTTCGCTGCAACTAAGCGAGGCAGTTCAGTGCGAGGCAGAAGTATCATGTCGTTTTTGTTTGATGAGGCAGAATTCTTCACGAGCAATGCAGAAGGCTCAAAGGACTTTGCTGTGAACGACAAGGATATCTTCAGAGCGCTGAAGCCGAGGCTAATGCGCAACGGTAAGGGCCTTCTGATTTCAACCCCGTGGCCAGTTGACACTCTTATGGGAGAGATGTTTGAGGAAGAGTGGGGGAAGTGTCGCAAGGCCGTAGCCATCAAGGCACCTACATCTCTAGTAAGGGGTAATGACCCTGAAATCATGGAGATGATTGAGGAAGAGCTTACAAATGACCCAGAAAACGCACGTAGGGAGCTTTTTTGTGAACTAGAAGGGTTCACCGGAGGTGAGTTTTTTGACGCTAATGCGCTTAGTACGAGCATCAGCCCCAGCCATGGCTTCCCACTTGTTTGCAATCCAGATTGGCCAGTGGCAATAGGCTGTGACCTGGGATTCACAAGAGATTCCAGCGCAATCTGCGTTGTCCAGTTTGATGGCAAGAACTACATCCTGGTCTTTGCGGAGGAGATGCGACCCAAAGCGGGCAAACCCCTCCAGCCAAGCCATGTCATCCGGAAGTTCTCCGAAATAACGAAGCGTTATGGAGCCCAAGGAGTCATAGCGGATAGCTACTACCGTGAGGCCCTCAGGGAGCAGCTCACAGCCAGCGGCCTCACTGTTTTTGACGCCCCAGAGGGTACCAGGGGCAAGGCGGAAGTGTTTCAACGTACTAGAGGCGTTCTTCACGAGGGGAACTGTGTCCTTCCAGATGACCCTATTGTTCGTAGAATGGTTGCACAAGCCAAAATGGTGGTCAGTAAACCAGCACCAGGCGGTACTACCACTATAAGGGTCCCACGAAAGATTGGTATGGGTCATGGAGACATTGTGTCTGCATGGGTTTTGGCAGTACATAACCTTGCATACGAGCAGGTGCAGACAAAGATTCCAGTGTTCCAACCAGGGACAGATGAGTGGGCAAGAGAATCTCAGCGAAGAATGGCCGCATACCATGAAAAACTTGAACGTAACTATCTGAAACAGATTGAAAAAGAAACGAAAGTTGGTCTGAGTGAGCGTCAATACCGCAACGTCTTTCAAGGACGCTACTGAGGCACGACGTCAGATACGTATTCTGACAGACATGGCTCAGGTAAGTCTTATGAACGCTATCTCTTGCCTTGAGATTGGCGTTAATAGTGACAGATATGACTACTACATGGACCTGTGTTCAGAATATGAGCGTAACATCATGTCACTACTAAGAAGTTCTGCCAAGATAGCTGGACTTGTAGCAACTGCCGTGCCAGAATCAGTTCATGCAGGAAAACATGGACAAGATGATGAAGGAGATGCACGAAAAGTTCCCAGTCAAAAGCTCTCAGTGGTGGAAGGCTAAGGACCTAGGACGTGAGCCTCATGAAATCCTTGACCTTGTCGTAAAACAGATTGAAGACGACCAACAGGGAAGGTACGAAGCCTACAAAGAGTACGAGCGCCTGTTCGGGAACACTCAGTACGGTTATGGCGACGACATTTTGCGAGCAATAAGCTCAGACACGCTTAGCCAAAACGAACTGCAGAACACAATTGAAACTCTCTGGGCTCAAATCTTCAAGAACAGAGTGGTACCGGCTATTAGTGTCTCAGAGTCTGACTGGGACGAGTGGGACCGTGCTCGTAGTTACTCAAGATGGCTTGAAGGAGCTTTTGATGACACAGGAGTGTATGAGGAAGTATTCCCTCAGGCAGGAATCCACTTCCTACAGCATGGAACTGGAATCATCAGAGTAGGATGGAAAGAGGACTACTCAGGATGCGACACGGAAGACTCTGAGGAAGAGTCCGACGAACCATCAGAGCAGTCGTCAAAGCAGAAGCTAGCTAAGGTTTATTGTTGGGCAGTAAACCCTAAGTATGTACTTGTTGACCGTCTTGAGGCTAAGCACGGAAAGCCAAGGAGCATTTACTTCAAGGACCACGTTGACCGATGGGTGTTGTTTGACACCTACAAGGAAGAGCGTGAAGACTTCTATGGTACATGTGAGGAACGATGTACAGGGGTATACAAGTGCTCTGGTAATGACGACCTGGACCTAGGAGCGCAAAGCTCTAACAGATGCGACATGCTCACAGTCAGGGAGGCGTTTCATCTTCCGTCCACTCCAAAGAGCAAGGATGGAAGGCATGTCATCTGGGTCAAGGGCTGCACTCTAGTTGACGAGCAGTACGACTGGGACAGGTTTCCAGCTGTGTTCATGCGCTTTGGTCCTCGCACTGAAGGATTCTGGGGAGAGTCTGCAGTAAAGCGACTTGCTCCAACACAGAAGAATCTTGATAAGCTGAACAACAAGATTGACCAGGCCCAAGATGTAATGGGAGTACCTAGGATTCTTGTTGGAAACAACGGAAACGGTATCAAACTTGCGCATATTGATGACATTCCAGGCGGAATCATCCAATGCAACAACATCAACCAGGTTAGAGACTGGAACGCACAGTCGGCCTCTTCTGAGCTGTACCAAGACCGAGACGGCGCTGCGCGAAAGATGCGAGCACTTCTAGGAATCTCTGACTTTGAGGGAACACAGAACATCCCACAGGGTATGAGGGACGTCTCTGGAGCAATGCTTGAACGATGGGTTGACCAGGGAGCAGCTAGGCATGCAATGAGCCATGCTGAGTACGAGAATGCAGTTCAGGGTCTTGCGTATCTTTACATGCTTCAGGCAGAGGAGTGCCAGGAGATGGGTTATGACGTTGTTGCGGCTAGTCCTAGCGCCAGCAATGTGAAGTCTTCAATGGAGTCACTAAAGTTCTCAGAAGTCTGCGTAGACAGGCGTAGGCTCAAGCTGAAGGTGCAGAGTATGAGTCAGCTACCTACTACTTTTGCCGGCAAGGTTGAAGCAATTGAGAAGCTAAAGAACGCCGGCCAGCCACTAAACCCAAAGACAGCTCAGCGTATGTTGGAGATTCCAGACCCAACAGGAGCGTCTGATATGATGGCAGGTTCAGAAGAGATTATCTTCAAGAACCTATGCCATATGTGCAGAACTGGTGAATATCTAGCACCACTTCCGTTTGACGACCTTGATTTGATAGTCCGGATGACAACTGACTATATCAACTGGTATCGTGTCAGGAAAGATGCTGATTACGAGAAGATTGGACTTCTTTCTCAGTACATTGATGATGCTGTTGAACTGAAAAAGGGACTAGGAGGACCAGACCCAAATGTACCGCCTGACCTATCTGTTCCACCTGGTGCTCCTGGTGCTGATGCGCTTGGAATGGGTGCTCCTCAGATGGGCCCACCTGGCACTGGTGCTCCTCCTATGCAGGAACCACCGGGCGCTCCGATGGGTGGCCAGCCACCGGCTCCGCAGATTCCTGAAATGGGGCAAGGTCCGACGCAAGGAATGGGCCAAGGTCCTCCTGGTATGACTTCTGGGATGATGCCAGGTGGTATGTAGTGACTTGTAGTAACTTGTAGTAACCTGTAGTGAAGTGTGAAGTAAATAATCGGCACAGACATCGGCAAAAGGAACGCCGATTTGTGACTTATGTAAGCGAAAGGATTTAGCTTATGGCTGAAGGTTCTGAGGTAACGTTTGTTGGTGGTAAGGCTATTGAACAGAGTGAACCGCTTGAGAGCAATCTAGACAACGATTCTAGGGAGGCTGCAAAGTCTGCTGTCCGCGAGGCGATGCAGAAGGCCGGGAGGGATTCTGTTGAGGAGGCAAAGCGCTCTTCAGGAGACCCATTCAGCGTAAACCCTGAACGAAAGGCTCCAAAGGAGTCTGCTCCTACGAAAGAGGATGAGGCTCCGTCTGATGAGCCAATTGACTTTGATAAGGCTAGTGTAAAGCAGATTCTGAAGGCTCGCGAACGAGTGGCCTCAATGAAGCGCGACGCTACAGATGAGATTTCTCGCGCCCGTCAGGAATTTGACTCACAACGAGCACAGTTTCAGCAGGAGCAACAGCAGTACCAATACCAATTGCATCAGCTTCAGCGAGACCGAGAAGCTCTGCACGCCCTAAAGAATGACCCAGGAAGGGCCATGAGAGAGCTTGGTATGGACCCAGAGAAGTGGATTCTTGACCTTGCCAAGGAAGGGACTCCAGAAGGCCAGCAAGAGCGCCAGCGTAGGGAGCTTGAGTCTCGTCTGAATGAAATGACAAAGTGGCGAGCAGACCAAGAGAAGCTTGCTGAAGAGCAGAGGTACAACGCTCAGGTTCAGCATATCCAGCAGTACAGAGAAGCAGCAACTAAGGCGTTCACCACAATGGGAATGAACGAGGACAAATATCCTCACGTTTCAAACTTCTACAAGGGTAACGAACGCGGTCTTGTTGCTATCGGAGACCTAACAGCTGAAGAATACAGGAGTCTTTCTGGAGGAAAAGAGGGCTCTTTTGAAGATATTCTTGACTATCTTGAGGAGGACCTTGCGGACCGAGCTAAGTCCTGGTATTCAAAGAATAGTGGTGTGCAAAAGGTAAGCACTCCCAGCATCCAGGTAAAGCCTACCAAGGGTTCAAAAGGCAAGACTCTAAGTCCTGATGTTTCTGGCGAGCGAAGGACGCTGCAGCCAAAAGACCTAGCTGGACTATCCGATGCAGAGCGGCATGAAGCGGCGAAACAGGCAGTAGCCGTTGCACTTGCGGCCTCACGTGAATAAATCTTAGCATTTTGAATTACTTAGCTCTATAAGCTCTTAGCTTACTTACCTTAGCCCACTGGGCTCTACATAGGAGAAATACATGACTGCTACTCTTGCAGGGTCACAGGCGGCACTAAAGACGCTGTACCCGGACGGTGAAGTTCCAAAATCTATCAATGAGATGTACGTGCTGCACAAGCGGCTCAAGAAAGACACCGACTTCGTTGGCGAGCTTGCGTATGTCCCACTTCAGAATGCGAACCCTCAGGGTTCTTCTGCTGACCTTCCGACTGCTCAGACCAATATCTTCCAGGGCAACTACGTTCGTAGCTCCCTGACTCGCGTGTCCCACTATGGAGTGGCACGCATCACTGGAGAAGCGGCTGAGGCTGCTGTGAAGTCCGAAGGTGCAATGGTTGACCTTTGGGATAACGAGACCCGAGGTATTGCAACCACGGAAATGAGCGTTATTGCCACTTACCTTTATGGTTCTGGTGACGCAACGCTCGGCACCATGGGTGGGTCTGGTTCACCTACTGCTACGACCATCACTTTGGCCGCTGGCACGAACATGAACTACTTTGAGCTGAACATGACCGTCAAGGCCGTGTCTGCAGTTGGTCTCAACCCTACCATTAGGGCAGGAACCAACCGAATCACCGGTATTGACCGAAGGGCTCGTACGCTTACTTCGGCTGCCAACTGGGATACCGCTCTTACTTCGTTCGTCAACACGGACTATCTGGTTCGTGCTGGCGACCAGTCTGGTGTGTCTGCAAGCACGGTCATCACTGGGCTTGATGGGTACATTGTCGGTGGAGCAAGCCCGGGCACTCTCTTCGGGCTAAACCGAAACACTGACCCGGTTCGTTTCGCCGGGCAGAGCGTTGACTATCAGGGCTGGGCACCTGAAGACGCTGTTGTGGATGCGTCTTGTCAGGCAGGATTCCAGGGAATCGGTTACCCGAACGTCCTGGTCTGCAACAACATTGAAGCGGCAACTCTCAAGAAGTCTCTTTCCAACAAGATTGTCTTCAACCGACCTGGAGGTGAGTCTGCCAAGTACAGCTTCTCCGACGTGTCAATTGAGGGAGAGAATGGACCAATTGAGATTCTTGCAGACCCGTTCTGTCCTCGCAATAAGGCATGGCTCCTGAAGCTTGATGCGTTCAGCCTATTCAGTCTGAAAGCGGCTCCTCATCTTGCCAAGTACGACGGTATGGAGTTTATGCGCCGGCCTGACGCTGATGCATATGAGGTTCGCTTCGCCTTCTACGGTAACCTGAAGTGCAAGAACCCTGGTCCTCACGTTCGTCTTACGAACTTCTGCGTTGCGTAATAGGATATTCAGATGCCTATCGCTAACGAAGCAACAGAGACGGTCGCCATTGCGCTTCTGGCAGAGTGCCGGAGGTGCTTGTCGGTCGGTACAAGTCTTAGTGCAAAGTACATCAAGGACACAATTGCTCAGCTTGAGTCTGCTACGGTGAATAGCCTAGTAGCTCGTGCAGACGTTCTTGTGGACACTACCAACGACGGAAGGAGCACGGCAGAAGCAGCCGTGGCAGCATAATGAGCGGACAGAGCCCTATTCGTTGTGCAGATGAGATTATTGAATTCGTGTCTCTATGGGACATCGGAGCAACTGGAGCGCACACCAAGGCAGCAAACGTTCCAGGGTCTGGATTTGCCAGCATTGCTCGCACTGCTGCTGGTAAATACACAATCACCTTTGCCAGGGGGCTACCTATCGGTCCGTTCCTTCGTCTAGATGTTTGTCATCTTCCTGCAGTTGATACAGAGCAGCTTGACTCAGGAGCACGGAAAAGTGGGTTCATTGCAGAAACAGCAGCTGCTGCAGCTACTCTGAAATATGAGTCATGGGACAACGACACGGCTGCACAGACTGATTTCGTGTCTGGAGGTCAGGTATCTATTAGGGCCTCATTCTTGAAGACCCGATAAACACCAGTAGGACAATTTGTTTGCAGATTGTCTGAATTGAAGGGCTCAGGGTTTCGGCTCTGGGCCCGTTTTTATGGTAAGGTAGTGATATGGCAGCAAGAACCCAGACAATTGATTTCCTAATCTCAAGACTAGAGAAGCTCACTGACTCTGAAGTTGACGGGCACCTAAGCTCTGCAGAGAAGTTTGAAATCATGAATTCTGCAATGGCAGAAACATGGGACGTCATTTGCGACGCTGGTCTAGCTGAGAAGTTCGTAAAGAGCGCAACCGTATCAGCTGTTGCTGGCACCACTGAGTACCCAATCTTCACAAGCGCGTCAGACTTCTACAGGGTTCACCAACTTTATGTAGTGGAAGGTAACCAGAAGAGACTTCTGACACGTCTGAACCCGTCTGAGATTCAGGGCTACGAGTCACCTCCTGTAAACGCCACTCTGAAGCTTTACTACATCCCGTATAGTCCGATTCTCACAACCGGTCAGTCGTTTGACGGAATCAACGGTTGGGAAGAGCACTCTCTGATGGTTGCGTGCTGCGCCGTAAAGCTGAAGAAAGAAGATTCTTACAGTCAATACAACCAACGTAAACAGGAGCTGGAGGCAAGAATCAAGGTTCTTGGTAACGTTGACTTTGGAGAGCCTCCTAGAGTTTCGCGTAAACGCAGGAAGGACCCATGGTACGTATATCAGTCCGCTGTTGACGCATACGTTCTACGAGGAGATAAAATTGAGCTTTACTACAACGCAGGAGTCTATGTCTAATGTCAATTGACTTTATTGATTCTGCTGGCTCAAGGCCAAAGGCGCGCAGACAGATTAGCGGAGGAACAGTATTGCCACCAGGTGCTTCTGACGCTGAAGTAGCAAGGGCCATCTCAGACCTGACAAAGCGTGTGTCAGAGATGGAGGCTGCCAGAAATCCTGACGCAATTGAGTTTGAGGTAAACCTACCTGCCAGTGGGACTGTAGTTCTAGAACATGGGTTCAATGGACCAGTTAGATACTATGTCACGCACTGGAAAGAGACTTCACAGGGTACAGCACCAACGGCATAACAATGGCATTACCTACACTAGTAAAGACACAGCAGACTACGAGGAACAACACAGTCACTGCGCGCGGTGGAGCTGGTTACACCAAGCTCCAGACCATGCATCAAATCAAACTGATTCTGTGCGGAACAGCAGGAGCAGCAACCACTGGACTATGGACTGTTGTTAGTTCGTCAAATGCATATGTGCAGAACCCTGGGTCAATAAACCAAGGGACCGCGTCAACCGGAGACAACTGGGGAACCGGCGCCAACATCAATGGACCTGACGCAGTTGACGACACCTGGGGCGCACGTTTTCCGTGGATTGTTCTTCAACAGTCTGCTCTTGGAGGTGGGACTGCACAGATTTGCATTTCGCTTCCTTCAATGAACGATTCTACTGGTACACTAGTGTTTAGCCCTAGCGCTGGGTTTACAGGTGGTACAGTCTCCGCAAGGCCAACCGCTACTGACGAATTCATTGTTATCAACGCAACAGGAATTCATTCCGGAGTTGACGTTCAGCATCAGATTCATGCATGGCAGAGCAGTGATGGAGAATTCACACGTGTTGTGGTGTGGCGTGGCGGCACAAACATGTGTCTGTCATTTGGCGTTGAGAAGCCACAGGACGTTGTTACTGGGTGGACTAACCCATGCTTTGCTTGGGGTATCGGCGGGGGAGCTGGCATACCACTTACGTACGCAGTTATGAACACAAACGCGGGGTTTGCAAAGGGCAAAGGCTCTGCTCTGTTTCAAATCAATTTCACATGTGAAGCATTCGGTTCAACGATGTTCCCAAACCTTACGGACATTGGGACAGTAGTAAACTCGTTTGACTCTGCATGGCCATTCTTTGGTATTGGAATTGGTTCAACCACTCTGAACCATAAGGGACGGCATGGGTCATTGTTTGACCTTTGGTACAAGCCGGTCAGCGTAAACGATGCAGACACATTCCCTAACGACGCCAACGATAGGAAGTTCGTAGCTTTCGGACCACTAATCATGCCATGGCACCCAGGAGGAGCGACTGTACCGCTTCTTACATAATGGCCACACTGGTCGGGTCAGAAATTCTACTGCCGAGTATGAAAGTATTTGTTGGAGGAACAAAGGGAAGGTTTGTAGTATGGCCCGGCTCAATTGCATTCACTGGTCCAGGCGCTACCACACTGGAGGTTATCTTGGCATCACCTGAACACGAACCTCAACTCACAGTAAACGACGCTCTCACTACAGAGAACAAGCTTGTGCTGAACAGCTACAAGGCCGGCCGCGCTGTAATCAGGATTGAGCCAAGCCAGTTTACCCTGAAGAAGGGAGTGTCAACGTAATGGGCACGCACCCTAACCCAGCAGTACTTGAAAAGTCTCTTGTGGACATCTCTCTTGCCAAGGGCATGAACGAAGATGACAAAGAAGAGCTGGTTGACTGGACCAAGGGGCTCATCACTGTGGACAATCTTGTCTACCATGACAGCAAGGCGCTTACTCTTCGCCCAGGAATCAAGTCGTTCGGTGGTTCTCAGATTAGACGTTTGGCTAACCTTGACGACGGTATTGGGTACCTTGACCTCAACGGTTACTTTTTCCAAGCATCAGAGCAGGCCGCTAACGTTGTCAGCAAGGGTCTGTTCCCAGAATTCAGCGTGCAAAGCAAGGTTGCTGGAGTTGACCCCGGAGGAAGCACGGTCGCATCCACTGGTATTGTTGGTTGTGCGAACCTTACGAACTATACGTGCATTGCCTACTACATCTCTTCAGGGACGAGTGGTGCCCAGCTACAAATTGTTATCCAGGACCGGCTTAGCGGTAGCATTGTAAAGAGGTATACATACCCAGCAGGCAGCTACACTGCCCCAAAGTTTCTGATGGTGCCTGTTGATGATAGGTATCTTCACTTCTACTTTTCATCGTCAAACCTGAAACCACAATTCTTCAGTATTGACACCACAAGCCTGCCTGCGGGTCTGAATTCACCTTCCCTAACGGCCCTTACCGGAACAGCCAATGGTGACCGTCTTGCAGGAGCTGTGTCAATCACCGGGTCAAGCGTTGTGTGTGTTAGCGGTACAACGCTAAGACTAGAGAAGTTCTCTGCTGCCGGGTCTTCAACAGCTACTGGCTCAGATACAGGAGTTACAGCAGTAACTGGTATTGATACAGATGGAACTAACTTCTACGTAGTCGGGTATCTAACTGGAGCCCCAACAAGATACAAGCTCAAGAGAATCAATTCATCTCTTACGACCACAAGTACCGTTACTGACACAACTGCTGCAACTGCGTCTTCTGTATGTCTTCGTGTTTCAGTTAGCCCATCTGGTGACTGTGCAATTGTTGCATACGACTCAACAACTCTAAATTCTGTTGTGGTTCCAATTTGTACAATGTTCGTTTGTGCGGTCGGGGCAACAACGTTCTCTTTGCAAACCGTACAGTCAATGGTGTGTGAGGGCTCTCTACCTTTCTACAATGCAGAGAAGCAAAGACACTACGTACAACAGCACAACCTTACAACAAACACGTCAAACTCTCCTGACGTCGTGGCCAACTCATCTGTACTTGTGGAGTGCTCACAAATCGTAAGCGCAGTAGACTACCCTGTAGGTCAGGGTGGCTTTGCTGGTACCGACCAGATTAGACCAGTTGCAGTACTGGACAACTATTCCGCTCCACTGAAGGCTACACAAAACAGTAGGACACTGGGATATTTCCAAGACAATACCACTCCTCCATACAAGCCTCACACAGACTCTAACGGAAAGGTTTTGTGTGTGTGTGGGAATCTTCAGGCTGTATCCGAGTCAGCTCCAGTAACGTACAACGCTCTACAGCTTACCGTTCATGACCCTACAGTTTCCTTCGCTGGTAACTATGCGTCCGGTGGGTATGGAACGTCATATGACGGAACCAGGTGGACAGAGCAGGGCTTCCTTGCAGCTCCCAGCCTGTTCCTAGCAACTTCCGGGACTGGTCTGACTGGGGTTTACAACTACCTTGCAGTTTACAGCTGTACTGACTTCTACGGAAACACACACTATTCAAGGGTTAGCAAAATCAGCTCAATCACACTTGCTAACCAGGGTGTAAGCGCAATCGTTTCTGCTCCAGCGTTCACACAAAGAGACACGAACACTATCAATATCTCTCTTTACAGGACCTCAGCTGGCGGGACTCAATACTATCTAGTTGAACGAAGGCTTCTCTCTGGTTCTGGAGGCGCTCCGGTTGTTAGCACGTCATTCACTGTGGACAACGTTGCTGATGCGACTGTGATTGGTAATCCACTTCTTTTTAGGCAGCCGGGAACATCTGGTACTGCTCTTGATAGGTATCATTCAAACTCGTCAGAACATCTCTGTGCACACAAGGACAGAATGTTCTACTGCAGAGACAAGACGGTTTACTACAGTAGCTTCAAGGTTGACAATGAAGCCTTCTGGTATAACCCTGCCCTCTCATTCAATGTTCCTTCTGGCTCAGGCAGGCTTACTGGTCTGGCGAGCCAAGATGGCGTTCTCGTGGTCTTCAAGCGAGATGCTATCCATTTGGTTGAGGGAGACGGTCCTGCCGAAAATGGTGGGAACGGCTCTGACTATTCAACCCCGCGCAGAATCAATACAGAGTTTGGATGTA
>Ga0315288_10009014_pt1 | contig 12582 bp, 10 predicted proteins | sample YL17G11_20_MG_FD_203454 | JGI IMG/M metagenome (GOLD analysis project Ga0315288, IMG submission 203454) | Sediment microbial communities from Yellowstone Lake, YNP, Wyoming, USA - YL17G11_20 | ecosystem: Environmental > Aquatic > Freshwater > Lake > Sediment | place: USA: Wyoming | collected...
GTTCGTTCCCGAGGTCTACGTCTCGGGTGGCAACGGCGGCGACCAGGGGGCGATGAGCGCGTTCTTCGCCTCGCTGACGGGTCTCGCGCGCGCTGGGAAGCTCGGCGAAGTGCTGTCGGCCGCTGGGGCGAACGCCGCGCCGGGCGAGAAGAAGACGTAGCGGAACCAAGAAGTCCTGGGCTCCAGGCATGGAAAGAGGTCGAGGTCCTGCGGAAACGCAGGACCTCGTCTTGTGGCGACTACCTCGGCCCGTTTGCGGAATCCTCTGCACGGCGATGCCCAAGCCTGAAGCAGGAGGAGACAAAGAATACAAGCAGGGCGACAAGCCCGAGGAAGAACAAGCCAATGACGGTCCACTTCGTCCCTGGCGATATCTGCTCCGCGGGCAAGAGAGCCAAGGGAAGCATTACGCCGGTCGTGGACAGGTAGACGAGGATGACGACGGCGGGAACCAGTCCGGATGGGCGCCCAGTCTCTCGAAGCCGCGACCTCAGCGCCTGTCTCTCCTGGTCTAGCCTGCTCACGTCGCGTCCCGCGGCGCGCCACTGTTCCACCATGCTGACGTGCTGCATTGCGTCGAACTGCTGCTCTTGAATGCTTGGCATGATTCCAAGCAGAGGCAGCCTTGGCGTGTCCGGGAAGGGAACGCCAAAGACCGTCGGAACCGGCTTCTGGTCTTGGGCTTTGGTCCACAGCCTCCGGTAGACGGCTTCGAACGTGCTTCTCTCCTCCGCGCTGACAGGGATGCCGTTGGCCGCGAGGAACTCTCCGCATTCCTCGGGGTCGGACCACCGGACGGGGTGCTTCTGGAGCAATGCGTAGCCGTTGCGCACAGCTCGTGCGACGTCCGCAATGCATTCCTCTACCTCCGCCTCGGAGAGCGTGTATGGCTCGTATTCGGAGGTGTCGAGCTCTGTTGCCTCTCCGTGGCTATCGACAAGATCCTCGCGGCATTCGCTAGCCAGCAGAGCGGTCTCCCGCGAGACGACGGCTGCCCTCGCCAAGGCTTCTTGCCTGCGTGCCAACGCGAGCATAGTGTCTGTCCCTCGAATACGATCCTCGAGTCCGTTCCGCTCGGCTGATAGGGTGACGAGACGTGTCACGAGGAAGCCCCCGACGATCGCGACCAGCGCTCCGGCCGTCTGCGCGCATGCAGACATGAGCCAGTTCCCTTCAATCATGGTGAGGCAATCATACATAGCTGTTCACAAGAAGACGAGATGGGAGGGTGCTGCGTGGCTCGTCACAGAACGAAAGTCGTTGTCCATGAGGTACACGAGGCTGCGCGCCCAGTGCCCTGCAGCGCCCTGCGTCAGCCCTTGCCCGCGTCCCTACCACTCGATAGTCTCACTCCGCTTCGCGAAGGAGGGGCACCATGTCAGGTGAGGAAGCAAATAGGGACCACAAGACGATCGCCATCATCGGCGGCGGGGTGGCCGGGTTGTGCGCCGGCTGCTACGCGCAGATGAACGGGTACAAGGCCACGATCTACGAGATGCACAGCCTTCCCGGCGGCGTCTGCACCGCGTGGCAGCGAAACGGCTACACCGTCGACAGCTGCATCCACTGGCTCGTCGGCTCCGGTCCCGCGTCCGGGTTCCACAAGTTGTGGAAGGAAGTAGGGGCACTCAAAGGACTCAAGATTGTCGACCTTGACGAGTTCATGCGCGTCGAGTGTAAGGGAAGTCCCGCCCTCGTCTTCTATCGCGACGTCGATCGCCTCGAGCGGCACCTGCTCGAGCTTGGACCCGAGGACGCGAAGCCGATCCGAGAGCTGACGAACGCCATTCGCAAGTTCACGCGATTCGACATGCCCGTCGACAAGGCGCCCGAGCTGTACACGCTGTGGGACAGGCTCGTGATGGGCGCGCGCATGATGCCTCTCGGCCCGGCGTTCATGAAGTGGCGCAAGGTCACCATCGTCGACTTCGCGAAGCGCCTAAAGAGTCCCGTGCTCCGCGATGCGTTGGGCGCCATGGTTGGGGAGTCGGCCGACTTCCCGATGCTCGGCCTGATCATGATGCTCGCGTGGCAAGAGATGAAGACGGCCGGGTATCCCCTCGGCGGCTCGCTGCCGTTCGTTCGCAACATCGAGAAGCGGTTCCGCGATCTGGGTGGGCAGGTTCGCTACACGGCGCGCGTCGAGAAGATCCTTGTGGAGGCGCATCCTGACGGACGCGCCGCTCGCGCTGTCGGCGTGCACCTTGCCGACGGAACCGAACACCACGCCGACGTCGTCATCTCCGCCGCCGACGGACGCTCGACGATCTTCGACATGCTCGGCGGCCGCTACGCAGACGACGGCGTACGCAAGCCCTACGAAGGCGGCATGACGCCCTTCGCGCCGCTTCTCTATGTTGGCCTCGGTATCGCCGATCCTCTCGAAGGCATTCCGCAGGTCGGTTCCGGCATCAGCTTCCCGCTTGACCCTTCCGTGGAGATTGATGGGAAGGTTCGGGACCGACTGTCAATGATGGTCTACAACTTCGACCGCGCGCTCGCCCCAGCTGGGAAGACGATGGTCATCGTCTCGATCAGCGCCGACTACGACCGCTGGAAGACGTTGCGTGACGATCCCGTTCGCTATCGCGCCGAGAAGGAACTCGCGGCAGAGCGCGTCATCGACGCGCTTGAGCAACGACTCCCCGGGATTCGCGCCAAGGTCGAGATGCGCGACGTCGCGACTCCGGTCACGTGGGAGCGTTACACCGGCAACTGGCGCGGGAGCTACGAAGGCTGGCTGCCGACCGGGCAATCGCTCGGCAAAGGGATGTCGAAGACACTGCCCGGCCTAGACGGCTTCTACATGATCGGCCAGTGGGTCGCACCCGGCGGCGGACTGCCGCCCGCCGTGTCCACCGCTCGACACGTCGTCCAGATCCTGTGCAAGAAGGACGGCAGGCGATTCATCGCTACAGAGGAGTGATCGTAGGCCCCGGGCGCCCTGCTCCTCGACCTCGCGGGGTCTCGATGGCTGACGGCTACGGGACGTCGCGGTTTTCCAGGATGGCGAGAGCTCCCGTGCCTACATAGGTGGCATGAAGATCGGTGCACGCTACGCTCGCGATGGGGACGACATCGCCAGGCCGCACGGCCGCGAAGCCGGGCGAGATCCAGCAGGAGAGGATGTAGGCCCGCACGGGGTCTGCGTTGACCTCCATGATGCGGTCGACCAGGGCGAGGGCTTCCAGGACGCAGAGGGTCGAGAAAAGGTCGGGGGCAGTGCTTCCTGGATCCGCGCGGAAGCCCCCGCTCTCCGATACGAGAAAGATGGCTGCTTCCAAGATCTGATCAGAGGAGACCCCAGCGTCCACTCCCAGCAGGCGCTGCAGGCGTGCAAGCTCCAGCAACGCGGCAGCTGTGGGCTCTGCTGTGATGGCGGGAACGAGCACGTCAGCCCTTTTCTGCAGGGCGCTTCGGAGCCCTGCAGACGGAGAGAGCGAGGCCTCGTCGAGCAGGGGAGCGACGGCGTGCGCCGCGTCCCCCACAGCAGCGAAAGCCGCGTCGGCTCGCGCGCAGAGAAGGAGCCGATCGTCCTGTGTGAGCCCAGTGACGAGGTTGAGGATGCGGCAGGCGGCGATCGAGTCTTCGACAGCGGCTGATGGGTCGACGAGCACGCTTCGGGCAAACGCGGCGAACTTGTCGTAGACGAACGTGTTGAAGGAACCGCCGGCCGCCAAGGCCGTGCGAACTCCCCAGTACGTCGACTGGATGCTAGGAAGGGGATGGGGCGACGTTGCCCACTCGTCGGGTTCGTATCGTGGATCAAGGCTGCGGGCTGCACTGGCGACAGCGAGGGCGTGCGGCCACGAGATCCATGAGGAGAAAGCACCCCACACGCTGGCCGTCAGGTTCGGGACCATGAGGTCTGCATACGCGCCTAGCCAGCCAGGAATGCGGGTGGGGATGCGATCGTCGCCAGAACAGTCCATTGGACAGTCCGCGAACCCCGCATAGGTGCCCCACTCGACGTACGTCCTCGTCAGCCAGCGATTGAGCGCTTCGCAGTCGACCGGGCTCGTGTTGGACAGGAATGCGAACGTCGCTTTGCCGCCGCCGTCGCGAGTCTTGCCCCCACCGAAGACGATGAGCGCATTCCCCTTCTGTCCGTAGATGACCCGCACGTGCTCGTCCGCCTGCGCTGCCAACGAAAGCGCGAAGACGGCCATTGCGATGACGAACAGGAGTCTTGCTCTCATGGAGATCACCTCATGAAACGAGTATACAGGACAAGCGACGAGAGGACAAGACATAAACACATACAGCGAGTCCGGGCACTAGGGGACGCCAAGGACTGACCACGTGCAAGACGGGGCTCTACTGCGTCCACTCGGCGAAGAGGGCGCCGTTCGCCGGCTCGAGGTAGCGCACGGTCTCCGACTTCTGAGACCACTGGAAGTCGGCTCCGCTCGAGGTGACGGCTCCGGTGTCGAGGTCAGCGAGGAAGGTTCCGGGGATCACGAGGTGTTCGCTTGAGGCGCGAACCGAGGCGCCCGCGCCGTAGGTCACGAAGCGGATCACGAGGTCGTACGCGGACTCGAGGACCTCAAGCTTCCCGAGGTAGCGCGCGTTGGTAATGTAGAAGAGGACGGTTCCCGGCGTGAGATTGCCGCCATCGATCGCTGCGGGAGTGACTCTTCCATTGCGATCGAGGATGTCGGTGAAGCCAACGCTGTCGTACACCGACTCTCCATCGGCCGTTGCGACCAGGCGCGCGTCAAGCGCGCCGAGTCCCCGAGTCGAGAGCGCGAAAGGCTTCGCCGTTCCCTTGGCGAAGCCGCTATGGTAGGGCACTTCGCCCGTCGCCTGCGCGCGCCTCGCGAAGTAGCTGTAGAACGCCATCGCTTCGCGGGAGAGAAGGCCGTCCGGCGAGACGATGATCGTCGCGACCCGGAATGCATGGGGGCTGTGCGCTGCGTCCGGCACACGCGCCCCGACCTGCCGAACGATCCCCTGAATCGTCACCGTCTGGAGTGGCCCACGCCACGGTCCGCTCCCGCAGACGCTGAACAAGTCCGACGACTGCGTGCCACGCGGGAAGATGACATGAGGGCCGACCTGATCGGCCGGAAGGAATCCCATCAGGTAGAGGTCGAGGTCGGTGAAGACGGGGGCGTCGTAGCGCTGCTCGAGCGTCGCTCCTCCCGCTGCGGGAACCACGATGCAAGGGAACTGCAATCCCTGTCCACCCTGTGCCTCCGCGAACCCCATGATGCCACTTGCGAGGTCCGAGAGAGGCCAGTGCGGGATTGCGTAGTTGAGGGGCGCGAACGGCAGGAAGTTGATCCACTGGTGTCCGAGCTCGTGCTGGAACGCTGCCTCCGCCGGATCGAAGAGACTGCCGTTGGGGAACATCGTGATTCCGAGGAGCCGCCCAGCACTTCCGTAGGTCCGCGAGGTGTCAAACGGGGTGATGCCAATCCCGCGCACGTCGCTCTTCACTGCGAAGTGGTAGCGATTCCGAAAGTAACTAGGGACTGCGACGACGCTCACGAAGTCGAAGTCGTCGGGAAAGAGGTCGTAGAAGCGGCGCAGAACGGTCGCTATGTCGAACCCGTTCGTCAGGACGAAGTCGCGGTCGACGAGGTTCACGAGGTAGTCGGTGCGGTGGGCGTCGGCGGCGAGTGAGGTCACCGGGAGGAGAGGAATGTCGCTCGTTAGGATGTCGGCGAACACGTTGCCGCGTATTGCGAGCGTAGTGCCATCATAGATCTCGACGTAGCCGACCTCCGCGCGGAAGACGTCGTCCGATTTCAAGAGCGGCACGATGTCCGAGGCCGCGAGACTGAGCGTGTAGACACTGTCACCGCGGACGCGATCGCCGCCCGTTCCGTCGTCGCGCAGGCCCCGGTCGCTCGTCGAGCCGTCACGCACGTTGAGCACAAGCACAACTCGCGTCGGCGAGCCTGCGACCTTTGCCTCGAACAGGATCGGCCCCGCAGCGTCGGCCGGGATCACCGGCGGTACGAACGCCGAGTACACCAACTCCGGCGCCGCGACGACGAGTGCTCCTCCGGCGATGCTCGCGACAAGACCTACGATCAATCCCAACGCCGCGTTGCGTCTCATGCTCCCTCCCTCTTGCCGCCTCAGAGTAGTGGAGCACCCTCCTTTTTGGCAACGGGGCGTTCGGTTCGATCCACGGCCTGGAATGGTGTGCCCGACGGCGAGGTCAGCCTGTACAATGCCCGCAAACCCATCACCTGACATCCAAGGAGCGTGGACGCATGGCCGACGAAACGACGAAAGAGGACGCGAAGAAGGTCGACGAGGGCAAGGACAAGAAGCGAAAGCTTCTCGGCATCGAGCCGATCGAAACCCACCATGAGCTCGTTCGCGGCAAGCGCAGCCTGAAGTACGTCGCGCGAGCCGGCGTCATCCCGCTCAAGGACGAGTTCGGCGAGACCGAGGCCGAGATCTTCTTCACCGCCTACGAGCTCGAAGGAGTGAAGGATCGATCCTCTCGCCCCCTTACGTTCGCCTTCAATGGCGGGCCGGGCTCGTCGTCCATCTGGTTGCACATGGGTGCGCTCGGGCCGAAGCGCGTGCGGATGGAGAAGGAAGGCTGGATGCCGAAGCCGCCGTTCCGCTACGAGGACAACGCCGATACGTGGCTCGATCAGACCGACCTCGTGTTCATCGACCCCGTGGGCACGGGGTTCAGCCGTGCGGCGAAAGAGGAGCTCGACAAGAAGTACTGGGGCTTCAAGGGCGACATCGAGTCGGTGGGCGAGTTCATCCGCCTCTATCTGTCGCGCTACGAGCGCTGGACGTCGCCGCTCTTCCTTGCCGGCGAGAGCTACGGAACGACGCGCGCCGCGGGGTTGGCCGGATACCTCGTCGATCGTGGGATCACGTTCAACGGCATCATCCTCATCTCGACGGTGCTCGATCTGAGCGCCATCCGCTTCGTGCGAGCCAACGATCTTCCCTACCAGCTCTTCGTTCCGACCTACACTGCGACGGCCTGGTACCACAAGAAGCTCGTCGCTCCGCTTCAGAAGAAACGTCTCGCCGGCCTCATGGCGGAAGTCAAGGCCTGGTCCGAAGGTGAGCTGACGCTCGCGCTGATGAAGGGCGATCGTCTCAGCGAGGCCGAGCGTAAGGCGGTGGCCAAGAAGCTCGGCGACTACACCGGACTGGATCCAAACTACGTGCTCGGCACGAACCTGCGCGTCGAGATCTTCCGCTTCTGCAAGGAACTCCTGCGCGAGGAACGCCGCAGCGTCGGGCGGATCGACTCACGCTTCAAAGGCATCGAGGCGCTCGCCGTCACCGAGAACCCGGAGTTCGACCCCTCCATGCTCGCGATCATCCCGCCGTACACCGCGGCGCTCAATCAGTACGTCCGCGCCGAGCTCGGGATCAAGACCGACCTCGACTACGAGGCGATGAGCGGCAAGGTGAACGAGAAGTGGGAGTGGGGGAACGGCGCCCTGCCCGCCACCGGCGAGGAGCTGCGCGCGGCGATGGCCAAGAACCCGTATTTGAAGGTGCTTGTCGGGCAAGGGTACTACGACCTCGCGACGCCCTTGTTCGCGACCGAGTACATGATCAGCCACATGAACATCGACCCCGCCCTGCGCGCGAACGTCGAGATCGCGTACTACGAGGCCGGACACATGTTCTACCTCGATGTCGACTCTCTCGTTGCGTTCAAGGCGGACGTGGACCGGTTCATCAAGGCGTCGACCTAACGCAGATGAGCGGTCTGGAGCACCTCGTGGCTGGATAGAGCCGCAGAATCCGGCGGTGGCGCCATGCGCCGCCCGTCCTGCTGCCTCGCGTGGGTCCGACTGAGGAGGCTGTTCGCGCAGCGCTCCCATTGTGGCATCTTGCGACTGCCGAGGCATTCGGCGAACGTATCGCAGCTCAGCGCCGGCTCGCGAGCCTACGGAAAGAGAAGGAAGGGACATGTTCGCGATCATTGATCTCACTCGCCGCTTGACGTCCCGCAGCCTCTCCTACCCGGGAGACTGTCTCGGCGTCGAGATCCGGACGGTCGATGTGGGCGACCCCGACGTGCACGTGACACACCTCGTGCACCTCGATATGCACCTCGGGACTCACATGGACGCGCCGCTTCACTTCATTCCAGGCGCCTCCGACATCGCGGACCTCGGGATTCCCTTCTATCCGGCCATCGTCGTTCGAACCCGCGAACGCTCGATACCGGCCGACGCGCTTCCCGCAGCGTCGCTCGACGGGTGTGCGATCCTCTTCGACACCGGCTGGGCCGTAGACCCCGAGTCCCGCGCCTACTTCGAGGGGTACTCGGCCATCTCGCCCGGACTCGCGCGCGAGCTTGTTGCCCGTGGGGCAGCCCTCGTCGGCATCGACACGCCGAGCGCGGATCCGCTTGACCCTGCGTTGGGCTGCCCAAGTCACCGGACTCTGCTGGGTGCGGGAGTCCCGATTGTCGAGGGACTCTGCAATCTCGGTGCAGTGCCAAACACGCCGGGAGCTCTATGGTTCGGCTGCTTCCCGCTCAAGCTCGAAGGCGTCGACGGTTCGCCCGTCCGCGCCGTTGCGTTCGCCGGATCTCTCTAGTGGTCAGCCGGGAGAGCGCACGAGCTCAGGAGATCAACCCCACGGAAACGGCTCGGGCTTCCGCGCGGACTGCCGGCGAAGTGCGACAGATTGCAGCTGGGGCGGGGAAGAGAAGCCCTGGCGCGCAGGAGACAAGAGCGTGTCTCGCCCCTGCTGCTTGCGCATCCCGAGGGGGCCTGTATACTGCGCCCAGGTTGTCGCACCAGGACGGCGAGAAGGGCGGCTCTCGCACGGAAGGCTCTTTGCGCTTGGTCATACAGGAGACATCATGTCCGCCGTCGAGACGTTGCTTCAGAGAACCGAGGCTTTGGGGTGGCGGATGGCCGTTGTGCCGTACGCCCGCCGCGCCGAAGCCATCCAACAGATCGCTACTCGCTACGAGCGCGGCGAGTTCGACGAGGCCTTCTACCAGGAGTACCTCGTGCCACTGCTTAGCGAGCCTGCGCCGGAAGCTCCTACTCCTCGGTCCCTTATCCTGATCGCGGTTCCCGACCGGCCCGTGCGGATGCAGTTCACGCTCGACGGGACGCCCTTCACGGTCACCACGGCGCCCGGGTATCTGCGCGCGGTGCGGCCGCGGCCGTCGGAACTGATCTCGGAGATCCTCGGCCCGTTCGGATTCTCGGCTGTGCGCATCGATGGCCCGCTGAAGACGATGGGAACGATCTCCGGCTTCTCGCGTTACGGCCGCAACAACATCAGCTATGTCCCGGGCCTGGGGAGCTTCGCGGCTCTGACCGCGCTCGTCTCCGACCTCGAGTGCGAGGGTTCTTCGCCGCAAGCGCAGGAGACGCTGCCTCGTTGTGGGACTTGCCACGCTTGCCGCGACGCCTGTCCGACCGGCGCGATCGGCGAGGACCGGTTTCTTCTCCATGCCGAGCGGTGCATCACGTTCTGGAACGAGAAGTCGGGCGACATCCCATTCCCGGAGTGGATCGAACCGCAGTGGCACAACGCGCTCGTCGGCTGCCTCATCTGCCAGCGCGCCTGCCCGGAAAACCGGCCGTTCCTCGATTCCTACTTCGAGGGCCCGTCGTTCGACGAGGCGACAACGCGGCTCTTGCTCGCCGGGGCGAAGAAGGAGGAGCTTCCCGACGACGTGCGGCCGGCGCTTGAGGAGTGGAGGCTCGACGTTCTCGCCGAGATTCTTCCGCGGAACCTCGGTGCGCTCGCGAAGAGAGAAGAGCTGCGCAGGACAAGAGAGCGATGCGGAAGAGGAGAGAGGACATGACGACAAACGGAGTTCGAAGGACGCTCGCCTCGGCGACGAGGCTCGTTGTCCTGGGAATCAGCCTCGGGGTTTCCACCGCGCTTCGCTGGGTGCGCCTGTTCCCGAACAACGATCCGATCATGGCCGTGATGCTTCCCTGTGCGAAGCGGGGACGTGCCGCCGCCTTCGCGTTCCCCGTGGTGGCGATGGTCCTGTTCGACATCCTCTCGCGTAGAGTCGGAATCTGGACCGCCGTCACGGCCGGAACCTACGGGCTCCTCGGCCTCGGGTTCTCCTTCGCCTACTCGGCTCTGGCGAAGCGCGGGCGCCGCATTGGACCAGCTGCATACGTTGTGTCCGGCGTCGCCGGCGTCCTCGTCTTCGACTTCATCACCGGCCCGATCCTGTCGAGCGCCATGTTCCGCATGTCGTTCGCTCAGGCGTTCGTCGGGCAGATCCCGTTCACCCTCAAGCACCTTGCGAGCGTCTCCGCGTACACCATCGTCGTGAGTCCGGTGCTCGACTGGACCCTTCGGCAAGTCGAAAGAGGCGAGAAGGCGATCGAACGAAGGCTGGCCCCGGCGGCATCGCGCTGAGCGGGGAGCACCCGGGAGTCGCGCAACGCGAGGAGGGAAGATCCGCTACAGCTCGGAAACGAGCTGCTCCAAGAGCTCGGTCGCGAACCCGAGGAAGGTGAATCCTTCCCAGCCGTGCTCGGGAGTCCCCAGCACGTGGTGCGACAGGCCCCAGGCAACGACATGAAGCCGCACGACGAAGACCATGTCGCCAAGGCGCCGCCGGTGCTCCGGCGTTTCTGCGCCGAAGTACTCGTCGAGGATCACGTGCCGATGCTCGTCCGGAAGCGGAGCCGACTCGTCGGTGGCGACGACCAGGGTGGCGAGGTCGAAGAAGACGTCGCCCATCCCGGCGAACTCCCAATCGATCAAGCGAATCGGATCGGCGTCGAGGAGATTCCCGGCGAAGAGGTCGTTGTGGCAGAGAGCGAGGTACGGAGGTTCGAGCGGGCCGCGCGCGGCTTCGATCTCGTCGAGGCGTCGCAGGATGCGGTCGCTTCCCGCGGGAAGCTGGACGCTGCGGGTGGTGGCGCGCTCAAAGCTGGCGCGAATCCGTGCGAACGGGTCGAAGGTGTGGCCGATCGCCGGCAGCGCGTGAACTCGTCGCACGGTGCGGACGATGGATCGCAGAACGTCCGGTTCCCGATACCGCTCGGGCGTCTCGCTGAACGGCTCGGCCGGAATGCGCCTCGTGATGAGGTGACCTTCCGGCAGGACGTGACGGACGACCTCCGGTCCCAGGCCCGCGTCGCGTGCGAGGCGCAGGACGTCCGCCTCGACCTCGCGGTCGATGCCCAGTCGGTCGGCACGTGGGCTTGCTAGGCGAAAGACGTACTCCTCGCCACCCAAGATGACGAGCCAGACGCGGTTGGAGAGGCCACGCAGCGACTCGATGCGATCCGAGTGCTCGAAGCCCTCGATGTGCGACAAGACCTCCAGTGCGTGCTGCACGGAACCTCCTCCGGACCTGAGGGGCAGCCGGCGGCTGCCGCCTTCATCGTGCGCAGTACCCTGGCACCTCGCTGTGTGAGCTCGGGTTGCCTACTTGAGAGCCTTGCGGTAGGTCGTGTAGGTCTTGGTGGCCTTGTAGCCGAGGCTCTCGTACAGCTGAAGCGCGCCCGTCGCGTTCTGCGTATCGACCCCATGGGCCGCTTCGGTCATCCCCATGTCCTTCCACAGATGCAGGCTCCGCGTGATGAGGGCTCTGGCGAGGCCCCGCCCTCGCCACGGCCGACGCACGCAGATTGTCTCGGTGTAGCCGCGCCTTCGGCCGTACGCCTCGTTCTCGGCTTCGTCGAGTTGGTTCAGAACCATGCCCGCGACCTCGCCGCCGTCCCATGCGACCTGCCACAGGCGGGGCTGGAACGTTGGGGATTCACGCCATTCCGCAAGGTGCTCATCGCTCCACTCGCCGCGTCCCGCGTGGTCGCGAAACGCTTCCTCGGCCGCCCACCAAATGACGGGGATCTCGGGCTCGCGGACGGGGCGAACCTCCAGCCCATCTGGCAGGGGACACGCGGGGACGGGCTCGGCGAGCGGCCGAACCATGAGGCGCCCCCAGCGCACGGGGGTGTAGCCCTCCGCCTCGAGGATGCGCCGCCAGTCGACCTGGCCATCCTCGGTCTCAGACTGGAGGGTCTTCGTCCGGTTCGCCGGATGTCCGGCGGCCACGACACGCATCCTTGCCTCGATCCAGCAGAGCATCGCGCGGCCAATCCCCCGCCCGCGCCAGTCCGGGTGGAGATTCACAAAGTGGCCGTACCTCCGAGCTCCGCTCAACTCCTCATCCCACCAGCCGCGTCCGTACGCGACCAACGTGCCGGCGACCTCGGCGAGGATCATGTCGCGATCGGGATCGCAGTTCGTGAGGTGTCTGTACGCACGCTTCACGGAGTCGATGTCCTCCACTGTGTCCAGCTGGTCCTCCATGATGCATGCCTGGAGCAGCGCCACCATGGCCGGGTAGTCCGCGGGTCCGGCGAACCGCCGAAACGACAAGCCCGGGATCGCCGGGGTGTCAGGGACGCTGACTCGAGCATCTCTCGCCGGTGCGTTCGTCATGATTGACTCCTCAGGCAGAGGTTCGCGCTCAGCCAGATAGGTGTGAGATTCCGTGCAGATGTCGGCCCAACCTACGCGCGACCCGTCTCGCGCCCGTCTCGGCGCCGGATCCTACCCAGTCGACTCGTCTTCGTACGGCCGCGCGCGGAGCTTCGCGACGCCGCCGTTCTTCTTCGCCTCGCGCCG
>Ga0315288_10009017_pt1 | contig 12579 bp, 11 predicted proteins | sample YL17G11_20_MG_FD_203454 | JGI IMG/M metagenome (GOLD analysis project Ga0315288, IMG submission 203454) | Sediment microbial communities from Yellowstone Lake, YNP, Wyoming, USA - YL17G11_20 | ecosystem: Environmental > Aquatic > Freshwater > Lake > Sediment | place: USA: Wyoming | collected...
TTTCACCAAGCCTGGCCCAGCAATATGAGCATAGAGGCCCATCACCAGCAGAGGCAGAGATGTGAAGAGCATGGTGCCCCCTACCCAGCGCAGTAAAGCTCTCAGCTTGCCCCAGTTCAACAGGGCGATAAGCACCAGCAACACAGCCAGGGCTAAATAAGCCTTAATAAGTCCTATCTTATTGATAACCAAATCAATAATATCTCTGCCAGTACCAAAACGGTCTTCTAGAAATTCTGCTTTGGTCTTGCCCTTGCCTTCCCGGTTAACCTCCTCCTGGATCAAGTCAAGCTTGTCTGGAGCCTTGTCGATGTTGGCGTCCACATAAGGTGTCAGTAAGGCGACGGCCTGCTGCACTATCGCCTGGCGATCGGGACTTGCTGGCTTCCCGGGCAGATATGGAGGAAACTCTCCGCCGGCCACCTGTTCCAGATCTGGAAGAGGCCCTTCCGGCAAGTTGTCCAGCTTCTGACTGGCGAATTGGAGCACCGCTACGTGCGCCCTTTGCTTGGCCGGTCTCAGGTCTATTACCAAATTAAGCTCATCAGTATCAGAGCGAATCCAGGGTATGGCAGAATCCAGGGTTGGTTCAACCTGCTCTTGAAGCCACTGGGGAGGGATTATCTGTCGGATAAGCTGGTTCGCCTCCTGCTGGGTGATGCTTATGCCACCGTAGTAGTTGGGCAGGCCCTTGATTTCAGGCATGACGTCGTCGTACACTCTCTCGTAGAAATTGGCCTCCCGGAGCTGGTCCTTGTAGAAGTCAGCTTTCAACACCTTGCGGTCAAACACGCCGATGCTAAGAGTGCCGATCAGCACAAACAGGAAACTAACAGAGAGCAACACCAGCAACATCACCTTCAACACAGAGAAAACCATCCTCATCTCTGCCCTCCTTGAAAAGAACCCAGAAGCGTCATGCTCGAATCATAACACAGTAAGCGGCCTTTGGCTAGACCAGTTGGCACAAGACGACTTCCCTGAATACTTTTCGCTGCGCTGGACATCCAGCGTAGCTTGTGCCTACAATATAAACATAAGACCGTGCGAGGAGGAGTAAGATGCTGTTTGCGCTCCTGGGTAAATATGATCCAACTGCTATCCCTCTCAACTTCCAGCGAGAGAAAGAGGTTATGGAAGACCCTCCTCCCGGGGTGGAGGTCATCGCTCGCTACGCCCGGGTGGGCGGACGGGGTGGTTTCATTCACATTGTCGAAGCCAAGAGCGCCGAACAATTGGGAGCGCTGCTGCTCAAGTTTGTTGACCTCGTAGAATATGAGATAATCCCCATCATTGAACTCAGGGGTGCCATCGGCGAAGAGTTAGTGGAGGAGCACTTCATCGAGCACATACCTATGCATGGCTCTCTTAAGACCGACTCCAAATACCGCGAATAGCTCCTTATGAGAGTGTTTATTGTCATTGCGAGCGAAGCGAAGCAATCTCCTCTCCCTCTCTCTTCCAGATTGCTTCGGCACTTCGTGCCTCGCAATGACAGACGACAAGCTATGCTCCTCGCAATGACGAGCGGGTAGTTGATAAACGCTCTCCTTTGTTGCCAGATCAAGTGGGAGGTCAGTCATGGAAGTCTGTGAGTATACCTCAGAAACAATCGAAGCCGTGTCCCAGGAAGCTAACCTAAGGGACTATGAAGAAGCACACCGCAGCTTCAGATGGCAAGATGTGGAGAGAGAATTCACCTGGTATCAGACAGGTAAAGTAAATATGGCCTATGAAGCCCTTGACAGACATGCCGATAGCTGGCGCAAGAACAAAGTTGCCCTGCATTTCACCGAAGACAAATGGCAAGAAAAATACACCTTTCTGGAAATGAAGCTCCTGTCCAACAAGTTCGCCAACCTGCTCAGGTCGCTGGGCATAGGCAAGGGAGACCGCGTCTTCGTCTTTCTGCCGCGCTCACCTGAGCTTTATGTCTCCTTTATGGGCATCGCTAAGATCGGCGCTATAGTAGGCCCTTTGTTTGAAGCTTTCATGGAGGCAGCGGTCAAGGACAGACTCCAGGACAGCCAGGCGGTAGCTGTGGTGACCACGCCCGAGCTGGCACAAAGAATTCCAGCCAAGGAATTGCCCTCTCTGAAATACATCATCCTAGTGGGGGCCAGGCGCCGCCTCAATCAGGGAGAGATCAGCTATGAAGAGGAGATGGCCCGGGCCTCGGACAAACTGGACATTGCGTGGCTGGGCCGAGAAGACCCCTTAATACTGCATTATACCTCAGGCTCGACTGGCAAACCCAAAGGTATTCTCCACGTCCATAATGCCATGTTGGGCCACTACCAGACCGCCAAATGGGTGCTCGACCTGCGCGATGATGACATCTTCTGGTGTACAGCCGATCCCGGCTGGATAACTGGCACGGCCTATGGCATCTACGGCCCCTGGCTGCTGGGCGCTAGCAGTCTGATTCGCGGTGGCCGCTTCGACGCTGAGAAGTGGTACGCCACCATCGAAAAGCACAAGGTGACTGTATGGTATAGCGCCCCCACCGCTTTCCGCCTCCTGATGCGCTCCGAAGAGGTAATCAAAAAGTACGACTTGAGCAGCCTGCGCCTGATCTTCAGTGTGGGCGAACCCCTCAACCCGGAGGTGATCCGCTGGGGCAGAAAAGTTTTCGGCCTTACCATCCTGGACACCTGGTGGATGACCGAGACCGGAATGCAGTTGATCACCAATTTCCCCAGCATGCCGGTCAAGCCCGGCTCTATGGGCAAACCTGTCCCCGGAGTGGAGGCGACAATATTGGATGAGGCTGGCAATGATGTGCGCTGCAATCAACTGGGCAATCTGGCCATCAAAGCAGGCTGGCCCGCTATGATGCGAGCTGTCTGGGGAAACCCCACCAAGTATCAAGAGTATTTCAGATTCAAGCCCTGGTTCGTCACCGGAGACCTGGCCTGCTGTGATGCCGACGGCTATTTCTGGTTCCACGGCCGCGCCGATGATATCATCAAGACCTCCGGTGAAAGGGTAGGCCCTTTCGAGGTAGAGAGTAAGCTCATAGAGCATCCCGCAGTCGCCGAGGCTGGGGTGATCGGCAAGCCCGACCCCATAAGGGGCCAGATAATCAAGGCCTTCATCTCACTGCGCCCCGGCTATGAGCCTTCTGACAAACTGCAAGAGGACATCATCGAGTTTGTAAGGCGAGGTCTGGCCGCCCATGCCGCCCCCAGAGAGATAGAGTTTCTTGACCAACTTCCCAAGACCCGCAGTGGCAAGATAATGCGCCGCGTGCTCCGGGCCAGAGAGCTGGGCCTGCCTACAGGGGACCTATCCACTATGGACGCAGTGGAGAAATGACCGTATCCATGCAGTATCAAAACGGGGATTCCACAAGGGGCGAAGCCCCTTTGGCAGGGCTTGGGGGTGTCCCCCAGACCCCCGATTTTCCCCCAAGAGTGTGAGATACAGCGCGTTGAAAAGCTTGTTTTCGGGCAACGACAGGCCGGCAGATTAAGGTATAATAAGGCGTGCTGATTAGCCGGCAAGCTGAGCAATTCGTCATAGTGCGGTTCCACGAAATTGCCCTCAAGGGCAAGAACCGACCATTTTTTATACAGCAATTGGCCGACAACGTGGAACAGTCCCTCAGGGGCAGTGGGGTGGCTGGGGTGAGGCCAGTACATCTGATGGTTCTGGTACGGCTAGGCCAGGCCTCCTGGCCCGAAGTACGGCAGAAGCTGGCCCGGGTCTTGGGCATCAAAAGGCTGCTCCTGGCCTACAGAACAGCCGCTTCCCTGGAAGCAGTGGCAGAACTGCTGGCCCAAATACTGCCCCAGCGGCAGTTTAGCTCCTTCCGCATCACCGCCCATCGTGAGGACAAAGCTTTTCCCAAAACGAGTGTGGAAATTCAACGGGAACTGGGTTCCCTAGTGCAACAGCTCAACGGGGCAGCCGTCAATTTGACCGCCCCTGAGCTGAATATCAACGTGGATGTGGCCCCCAGACAAATCTATGTCTCCCTTGAGGAGGCGGCCGGACCGGGCGGGCTGCCCGTAGGAGTCAGCGGGAAGGTGGCCTGCCTTCTTTCCGGAGGCATTGATTCCCCTGTGGCCGCCTGGCTTATGATGAAGCGCGGCTGCCAGGCTGTGTTAGTCCACTTTCACAGCTTCCCCCTCACCAACCACAGTTCAATTGACAAAGCCCTGGAGCTGGCCGAGGTGCTCACCACCTATCAGTACCACACCCGCCTCTATCTGGTGCCCTTTGCCGAAGTTCAGAAGGACATAATTCTGTCCATACCGACCGCCTTCCGGGTCATACTTTACCGACGCTTCATGTCCCGTATCGCAGAGGCTCTGGCTCGCCAGGAAGGGGCCAAAGCCCTGATTACCGGAGAAAGCCTGGGGCAGGTCAGCTCTCAGACACTGGATAACCTGGCGACTATCGGCGCTGCCGTGCGTCTGCTCATACTACGCCCCCTTATTGGGACGGACAAAGAGGAGATTGTAAAGCTGGCCCGAAATTTGGGCACCTATGACATCTCTATAAGGCCCGACCAGGACTGCTGCCGCCTGTTTGTACCCCAGCACCCGGCTACTCATAGCCGTGCCGAGGAGATGGAAAGCCTGGAGGCCAAACTGGACAGAGACGGCCTGGTTCAGGCTGCTCTGGCACAGGCAGAGATGAAAGAGTTCCGCTATCCCAAAGAGGCCGCCAGATCATGAGCCAGCCCTGGCTGGCAAGCGCCTGCCTGCTGGGCAGGCGCTGCCGCTACGATGGCGGCCATAAACGCAACCAGGCTGTAATGGCACTGGCCAGGCGACAAAAGCTAATTCCAGTCTGCCCTGAGGAGTTGGGAGGGTTGTCTATCACCCGGCCACCATCAGAGATAACCGGCGGCGATGGAGCCGATGTGCTGGCGGGAAAAGCTAAAGTGGTCACCAAGCAAGGCGAAGATGTCACCCCCTATCTTCTCAAAGGGGCAGCCGAAGTCCTCAAAATAGCCCAGACCCATAATGCCCGCAAGGCCATACTTAAAGCCAGAAGCCCATCCTGCGGCTGCGGCGAGATATATGATGGCACTTTTTCAGGCCGCACCAGGCCGGGGGACGGGGTGACCACTGCATTGCTCAAGAAACACGGGATTGAGGTGGTGACGGAGAAAGACTTTTAGCCCTATCCCCACACCCCTATCACCACCACATCACCGGGGTTAGACGGGTCAAAGATGAGCAGGGCGCAACTGCGCCCCACCACCATCTCAGCAGCCGGGATGTTGCGGGCCACCGCCACACCATCCAGCCACCCCAGCAGGCTGCCGGCCACCTGCACCATGGCCTTATAGTCAGTCGCATTGAAGGCCTGAACTATCCCTCGTCTCAATTCTGCCACTTCAGTCTCCTATACCGCACCCAGGCGCAGGCTCTGCTCATACCGCCCCTGCGCTGAGGCATAGTGCCAGGCCAGACCCAGCACCCGGCGCTTGGCTTGATTCAGCCCAGCCCTGGCATCTGTTATGTCAACAACATCATATAGCTCCTGGCCACAGTTGAGCGGCACAGTTATTTCGCCGCCGGTGGCAGCTATCCTAGAAAGTCATCCGTACGGTGTTGTGCCAATGCCAATGACGTAGCACACCACTTGTCGATGTCTCAAATACGAAACCGCGCCTAGCTAATCTCAATGACCTGCTACAGCATCTCCCGATCTTACACATGACCGAGTGTTTGATGGTCATGATGGCTTCGATGCCATGAACTCTAGCTCAAAAAGTAGCATAATAACTCAGTGTGAGGCATAGAATGGGTGGAAGGATAAGATAAGATAAGTTATCTTGACAATAGCTGTGTATAACTGATATAATATGTGCGCTACAATTAACATAATTAGAGACCGTCGATGAACAGCTATCTGGACTTGGTCTGTTGGATCGGGGGGGGGCAAGATGAGGAGGCACACTAGTCTTAACCAGATGCAGTTGATAATCCTCCTTTGCGTAGATGGGACGCCCATGGGGTCAGCACAAAATAACACCGGAAATCACCTAACATTTTGGCGGCGATTTCGTTATATATAGTTATAGGTAGAAAACACGCAGGAGGTCGTTATGAGAAAACGGATTATCGGTATCTTACTTGCTATCGCTGTGCTTGCCAGCCTAATTGCCGTACTGCCTGTAAATGCCGAGACACCGGGCCCTTTGAAACAAGTGGTAATAACACCAAGCACTGTTACTCTGCCCGTGGGTGGTACTCAGCAATTCTCCGCACAGGGGCAGGCTGATAACCATGTACCCATCCCCAACCTGACCTACACCTGGGCTGTGGCGGCCGGCGGTGGGACTATCAGTATCACAGGGCTGTTCACGGCAGGCAACGTGCCTGGCAGCTTCCCGAACACTGTGCTGGTCGCCGCTAACCAGGGCAGCACCGTCAAAGTTGGCCTTGCCTCGGTTAGCATAACCCCCGTTCCCGGTCCCTTGAACAATGTAGCAATAACCCCGGGTCAGGCTACTCTAAAGGTGGGTGGTACCAAGCAGTTCTCCGCCCAGGGGTATGATGCCAGCAATGTACCCATCCCCAACCTGACTTACTCCTGGTCTGTGGTGGCCGGCGGTGGGACTATCAGTATCACGGGGCTGTTCACGGCAGGCAACGTGGGCGGCAGCTTCCCGAACACTGTGCAGGTGGCCACGACCCAGGATGCCATCACCTTCAAGATGGCTAACGCTTCGGTAACAGTAGAAACTCCTGGCCCTTTGAAACAAGTGATAATAACGCCAAGCACTGTTACTCTGCTCGCGGGTGGTACTCAGCAATTCTCCGCACAGGGGCAGGCTGATAACCATGTACCCATCCCCAACCTGACCTACACCTGGGCTGTGGTTGCCGGCGGTGGAACTATTAGCAGCACAGGGCTGTTCACTGCAGGCAACGTGCCTGGCAGCTTCCCGAACACTGTGCTGGTCGCCGTGAACCAGGGCAGCACCGTCAAAGTCGACTTTGCCTCGGTCAGCATCACCCCTGTTCCCGGTCCCTTGGACCATGTAGCAATAACCCCCGGTAGCGCTACTCTAAAGGTGAGTGGTACCAAGCAGTTCTCCGCCAAGGGGTATGATGTCAGCAATGTACCCATCCCCAACCTGACTTACTCCTGGTTTGTGGCCGGCGGTGGGGCTATCAGTATCACAGGGCTATTCACGGCAGGTAACGTGCCTGGCAGCTTCCTGAACACTGTGCAGGTGGCCACGACCCAGGGCACCATCACCAAGACGGCTACTGCTTCGGTAACAGTAGAACCTCTGCCAACGCCGACGCCTACTTCAGCCGTCGCCAAGGTAGAGGGTACTATCACCGGCGTGGACACTGTACTGAAGACAGTGACCATTGCCCCAAATAATGGCGGTGCGGCGGTTACCATACGGGTAACTAACAGCACAAAAATAGAAGTTTCTGGTAAAGAACATGCCACTTTGGCCGATCTGAAAGTGGGCCAGCGGGCTGAGGCCAAATATGAGGTCGTGCCCGCAACTGCCAGCGCACTTTCCTACAATAATGCGCTGAAAATAGAGGCAAAGTGGCTCAAACGGTGGAACATTGATGGTGAGATTACTCAGATTACGGGCTCTTTCCCCGCTAACTCAGCAGTTACCATAACCACCAATAAGGGAATTTCGGTAACGCTCATGGTCACCGCTGGTACAAAAATAGAAGTTTCGGGCATAGGACGTGCCACCTTTACCGATCTGAAAATGGGCCGGCGGGCAGTGGCCCAATATGAGGTCGTCCCCGTAACTGCCAGCGCACTTTCCTACAATAATGCGCTGAAAATAGAGGCAAAGAAGCTCAAACGGTGGAACATTGAGGGTGAGATTACTCAGATTACGGGCTCTTTCCCCGCTAACTCAGCAGTTACCATAACCCCCAAGAAGGGGAATCAGGTAACGCTCATTGTCACCGCTGATACAAAAATAGAAGTAGCGGGCAAAGACCATGCCACCTTTACCGATCTGAAAGTGGGCCAGCGGGCAGTGGCTCAATATGAGGTCGTGCCCGCAACTGCCAGCGCACCTTCCTACAATAATGCGCTGAAAATAGAGGCAAAGGGGCTCAAACAAAGGTGAAGGACGTCTACTCCTACAGCTACCCCGTAATAGGTAAGGTACAGAAAAGAGAAAAGGCTGGCTAAGTGCCAGCCTTTTCTCTTTTTTTCTGCACATGTCTCTATTTGGTTCAATATAGCTGCTGCTCATTTCTTGGTGAACTCGAATGCCAGCTGTTAAATCAGAGCTACAACAGTGCCCAGTTTTTAGCTTTTTACAGACTCAGGACAATTGTCTAATTTAAGCATCAATTAGGGGGAGCCAATCGGGTCGTTCCTAGGATGAGAAGTCCGGAGTATCACCCCTGACCAGCTCCTCAGGCACCTCCGGGGACTCGGCCAGCAGCCGGGCGCGGTATTTGCCTACAGCCTGAGCCAGGTTGCCCCTGAGAGCCACCACCTGGGCCTTATAGACCGCCCGCTGCGTCTCAAGCTGGGTTAGCTGCGCCTGTAATTGCTCCAGTTCAGCCGATGGCTCAGCTTGCGCCGCTACTCCCCCGCCCGGAAGCCGAGTTGAAAGAGCTCGCAGAGAAGATCAAACCCCGCCTTGATTATTAGAAGATAATTGTGTCTATCAACTCCCCGTTCGTCATTGTTATGAAAATAGCTCTTTCAACCCCCCTTATCCCCCATTCTTGGGGGAATTGAGAGGAGGATGGGGGACACCCCCAAACCCCCGGCAGGATGTTTCCTGCACCTCTTCTTTGGGTAATTGTAGGGGCGAGTGTCCCGCTCGCCCTGCGGGGACACCCCCATCCGCCTGCGGCGGACTGCCAAAGGGGCCAAGCCCCTTGTTGATTCCCCACTGCAAACAGCGGTGAACCCCCTCTCCTGTTTGCAGGAGAGGGTAGGGGTGAGGTTACAATATTTTCGTACTTCGTGGTGCTGGCGACAACACCAGCATGGCGGATTGCGAGCGGAGCGAAGCAATCTCATCCCCGTCTGGCCGCTGGAGCGAGCTACAAGACCTTGCCAGCCGTCTGCTCATCCTCCAACCCAAAGCTGCGCACAACTCTAACGAAGTGATATACCAGGCAACAATACTTTCTCATATAACTTGTAAAATGTGGAAGTCAATGCTATCATAAGACGTGCAGATAATGACAATGTGGAGAGGGGAGTCAGGTATTATGCGCTCAAAGACAAAAAAGGCCACCTTTAACCTGCACCCTGATGTCCTTGCTGCCTTGGATGAGGCTATGGCTCGGGGCGCAGCACCCAGCAAGAACGTCCTGGTTGAGCGGGCGCTGATGAAAGAGCTGAAAGAGTTGCGGAGACAGGCGCGACAAGCCCAGTGGCAAGAAGGGGCAAGGGATCCGTTGCTACTCAAAGATATAGGGGAGGTCGAGGCTACCTTCCAGCACGCTGATGCTGAAACTGCCCGGAGGATGGGCTGATGCCAGTCTTCCAGTGGGCGGTAATGGAGGCTAACCTCGACCCTGTGGCGGGGGCTGAGCAAAAGGGGACACGTCCGGTACTCATAGTGAGCAACGAAGAATTCAATCAAGCCATGCCCAATGTCACAGTGCTGCCCCTCACTTCAACCCAGCGCCGCTTGTATCCTTCTGAGGTTCTGCTGCCCCAAGGAAAGGCGGGCCAACCAATGGACTCGATCATTATGGCCCATCAGATAAGAACCATCTCCAAGCAGCGCCTGACAAGCCTGCTGGGTTACCTGGAAGACCATCAGCTTCGTGGTGAAGTGCTTGAAGCTATCAAGGAGCACCTGGACCTCGACCAGTGCTCAGTTGCATAAATTAGCGTAATGATGTTTGAGATCCACTGGAGATGAGATAGCGGCACAGGCTTTTGATGAAAACCTGAAGCTCATGACCCCAGATAGGGCGGAACTGGCATTTCCAGGGGTTGCAAAACTTAGTGCCGAGGGCGGGATTCGAACCCGCACGGGACAAATGTCCCAACGGATTTTAAGTGCTTTGGTAACCGTCCCGCAATGTGCCGATACGTTTGCGGGCGTCCACCGCCAGCGGGCTTTTCATATCTGATGGTGCTACCCCATGCCAGGCTGTGCCGCTCAGTCTATTAGCAAATTATTAGCAAAATCTCAGCTTCGGTTTGAATGTGAGCCGGTGACGGTAAAGGGAAGTTGACAGCGCCCGCTAGTTGGCTTATGGTATGCAAAAGAGGGAATAGATATGGGACTTTTTGATAAACTGAAAAAGGATAGACAACTTTCAACTATGAAATTTGATTGGCGGCAGTCAAAAGCCCATCTGCTATTGTTGAGCAAGTTCATTCATGCAAATCGCTTTGAGGATTTTGCAAAACATGACTATTGGAAGAACATGTGGAACAACGTACTTGGTGAACCATCCAAACAGGCAATAAAGCGGTTTGTTGACGAAGGCATGTTGATGACGACCACCGACTTGAATGACCTGCTCTCGTACAAATATAAAGTTACTGAGCTAAAAGACATGCTAAAACAAAGAAGTCTGCCCGTATCTGGACGCAAGGATGAATTGATACAACGCCTTGTGCAAGCCGACACGAACGGGATGAGAAAAGCTATTGCGGAATTGACGATACTCAAGTGTACTCAACGTGGGCATGAAATAGCAGAGCAGTATTTAGTAGCTGAGAAAGAGAAACGTGCTAAGGTCGAATGTCAGGTAATGGAATATCTCACAAAACGAAAGTTCAGGGAGGCAAGCCTGGCGGTTGCCGCTTACGAAACAGAACAAGTATTTCCTCTTGGACTTGCAACAGGAATAGATTTGAAGGAGAGCTGGAAGCATCATAATCCTAACCATGATATAGAAAAGCTGAACACTATTTTCGAGAGTAAGCCGCCGAGAATTATTGTCCGTTTAGGAAACGAAAAGCTAGAGGCTCTGAGGATAGCTGCGGCTATGATGGCATTGTGGGGCGAGAATAAGGCAAAGCAATGGCTACCACCTGATTTTGAGGCGGGTTTGCCTTTCGACAATGATACTGTCGTAAGAATGATAAATTTCCAAGCCGTGCATCGGGCAACTTTGGAGCGATACCGTAGCGAAGGACTAGAGTACGTAGAGGTATTTCCAGCTCCGGATTCGTGTGAAGCTTGTAGGAAACTGGCTGGTAGCTATAAACTTAACGATGCACCGGAACTGCCAAACGAGTATTGTACAGGTAAAATGGGCTGTAGATGCTGTTACTTGCCAGTTGTTTGACGACTAACAACCTAGACGCACCCTCACCCTGGTAGCTTCTCTCCGTTTTTCGTTATTTTTAGTTGCCATAAACCCCCTTAAAACCATCAAAAATCCCTCAAAACTTGAATTAAACTGTTAAAAACTACTCAATTTTAGCCCATTTTGAGGCACTTTTATTGAAGGAAAACGCTTTTTGTTTTTGTGTAGCGACATTGGTTGATACTGGTGGGCATTGAAGGGAAACTGCGCTATTTTAAAGCCCACTACCCCTAGTCATATAACTATTAAACCGCTGTTTTGCATCGTAATTTGTCCGCACCCCGTAGCTAAGTTGGCGTTAGAGTTGGCGTTATTTCAAATTCTGCCCACAGGATTTATGTTAGGTATTTTTTAGGGAGCGAACGTCACACACGGAGAGGCAATCTACCTGGTCGTCCAAAAAATAATCAGAGCTAATTACAGCAACCCGTCTGGTAAACTGCATGACCCCTTTTTCGCATCGCCCTCTACCAATCCGCCTGGCTGGGACAAATAGACAACCTCACGCCTCTCACCCTGATAATATGCCCATTGCATCTGGCTGTCAAGACTAGGGAGGGACACTATGACCATCAAACACCTGGGCAGGTGGGAGTCCCTGGAGATGGTGCAGAGTTATGTCAGGTCTCTTATCTCTTCCCTCCTAGACCAGGAGGGCATTTCGCCTGTTGTCAACAACCAGGCTCGCCAATATGGCCACAACAGCTCTGCCTCTTCCATATCTTGGTAAGGTTGTTGCGGAGCACAAGATACATTTTTCGGCGAAGAGGCATCGGGGCTGACATATTGGTGAAGAAAGCCTTCAAACTAGGCATTTTCCCCCTCCCTCAATTTGACACCTTCCCTTACCTAAATATGTCTGGCTAGGCTATCCCCTAAACGTCATATTCAACAATATGTGCCGAGGGCGGGATTCGAACCCGCACGGGACAAAAGTCCCAACGGATTTTAAGTCCGTGGCGTCTGCCGTTCCGCCACCTCGGCCTCCTCAGAGATTAGTAAGCTGGTTTGATGGAGGCGACGGGCGGATTCGAACCGCCGAATGGGGGTTTTGCAGACCCCCGCCTTAACCTCTTGGCCACGTCGCCCCTATATGGTGCCGAGGAGGGGAGTTGAACCCCTACGAGCTTGCGCTCACTGCCCCCTCAAGACAGCGTGTCTGCCGATTCCACCACCTCGGCTCCTGGCAGGAGTGGCAGGATTCGAACCCGCGACCGGCGGTTTTGGAGACCGCTGCTCTACCAACTGAGCTACACTCCTTCCTCACAGCACAATTTTACCAGCAAAGCCCCTATAGCGCAACAGCTAGACTTGACCTTCA
>Ga0315288_10009018_pt1 | contig 12578 bp, 12 predicted proteins | sample YL17G11_20_MG_FD_203454 | JGI IMG/M metagenome (GOLD analysis project Ga0315288, IMG submission 203454) | Sediment microbial communities from Yellowstone Lake, YNP, Wyoming, USA - YL17G11_20 | ecosystem: Environmental > Aquatic > Freshwater > Lake > Sediment | place: USA: Wyoming | collected...
AGCACCCAGAAGCGGGCCCATTCGTGGGAGAGTGCTGATATTGCTGCAAACTTCAATATCAGCAGCATCGCGCCGCCGGCCACGGCGTAAGCGCCGACGTTTTTCATGCGCATGATCTCCAGCCGACGCTCGCGCGTGTGCCCGCCGAACAGGCCGTCGCATGAATCAACGAATCCTTCGAAATGGAGCGCGCCGGTAAGCAGTACCAGTAACAGAACAACCAGTGCGCTGGTCAGCAGATTGGGCAAAACACGCCCCAGACCGTAGTCGACGCCCGCTAGTATAAAGCCTATGAGAAGACCTACAAGCGGGAAGTACACCGCGGAGCCGGCAAGTGATTTGCCCTCCATAGCTCGTTTGCCGACTGGGATGCTGGTGAGGAATCCCAATGCCGCTAAGAAGTTCATCGTGCCTAACTCTCACCCTTTTCCGAAACGCCGGCTTCACCAAATGTGGCCATCTCAGCCAGGCAGCGTGCGGCTCCCTCAATGATGGTCATCGCCAGAGCCGCGCCGGTGCCTTCCCCGAGTCGCATTTTTAAATCCAGCACAGGTTCGAGCCCCATGTGTTTAAGGGCGCTGATGTGGCCTTGCTCAACCGAAATGTGCGCTGCGATGATGTAATCCTTCACCCTGGGGCAAAGGGTGTAAGCTATGAGCCCCGCCGAGCCGGAGATGAAGCCGTCCAGCACTACCACCCTCCTCGCGGCGGCTGTGCCGAGTATTACGCCTGCCAGCACGCCTATTTCAAAGCCTCCAACCTTAGCCAGTACATCTAAACCGTCGGTCGGGTCGATCTTGTTCTTCTCGATGGCCTGCTCGATGATCTTGGCCTTGTGCTTCCTTTGCTCCTCAGTTATCCCCGTGCCGAGGCCGGTCACTTTCAGAGGGGTCTTGCCGCAAATTACACTGGTGATGGCGCTTGCCGCCGTTGTGTTGCCAATGCCCATATCGCCGGTGCCTATAATGTCGGCTCCTTTTTCAATCTCTTTCGCTGCAATAGCTATGCCTTCCTCGAGACACCGTCGTGCCTGCTCTGGCGACATCGCCGGGCCTTTTGCCATGTTTGCTGTGCCCTTGCCTATCGAGAGCGAGATAAGCTCGGCACTGTGCGGGAGATCCGATGCCACGCCGGCATCGATGATGACGACCCTTGCGCCTACGTGACGTGCCAGTACATTGATTGCGGCCCCACCTCCGAGGAAATTTAAAACCATCTGGGCTGTAACTGCCTGGGGATAGGCACTTACCCCATCAGCGACTACGCCGTGATCGCCTGCTGCCAGGATAACCACCTTGCTTTTAATCTCAGGTACTGCTCTGCCGAAAATGCCTGCCATCTGGACGGAAATATCCTCCAGTCTGCCCAGGCTGCCGGCAGGTTTGGTTAGCATATCCTGCCGCTCCCTGGCTTTGGCCATCGCAGCCCCATCGAGTTGCTTTATATTAGCTATCGTCGCTTCAAGTGAGTATTTCTGCATAAATTGCTCCTGAATCGTTAATTATGTAAAATCAAAAGAATACGCCAATAATTACTGGGGGCTGTTCATCAGAATTCAATGCCCTTCTGCGCCTTGATGCCATTATTGAACGGGTGCTTAATCTCCTTCATCTCGGTGACCAGATCGGCAATCTCGATGATCTCGTCCGGCATATCCCGTCCCGTCATCAGCACGTGAGTTCCTTCCATCCGCCGCTTGATCGTATCGATTACATCCTTCAACGGTATCCATCCCAGTGTCAAGGGATAGCTGATCTCATCCATAATCACCATCTTGAAATCACCGGACAGAATTGCATCTTTGCACTGTTGCCATTGCTCCAGCGATAAGGCGATCGATTTTTCCCTGTCGCGAACATTCCATGTGAAGCCTGTGCCCATCGGTCTAAGGTCAAGCCCCAGCTTTTTAGCGGCGCGGTGCTCCCCTGCCGCCAGTTTGCTTCCTTTGATGAACTGAAACATCACTCCCTTCCAGTCCCATCCGTATATGCGGACAAGCTGTCCGAGGGCCGCTGTTGTCTTGCCCTTGCCGTTGCCGGTATATATCAACACTAGGCCTTTGTTGTCCTTAGGATTGCTCATTTCTTACCCCTTCTTGATGCAGGATATTTTTCAGGCACGCGGATATATCTGCCGATTGGATGCACTGCGCGTTGTTCCTGAGCGCATTATATATCTCTGTGGCCTGATTGTCAGTGAAATCGCGCTCGGAGATAGGGACATCTTCTACCAGCATCAGACGTTGTGCTACAGATGCCGCTTCTAGATTACGCAGGTTGCCCCAGCCGAAGGCCACGTTCGATACTATACAGCAATCCGCCTGTGCTGCCAGCTCCAGATTACGCTGATGGGCGGCGTCGTCTATAGCAGCGAAGGGATATATAACCACTGCCTCTATGCCCAGCGCGCGGGCTGTGCTCAGGTCGGTATCGCCCTGGTTCAGTACGCCTATCGTCAGGCGATAGCCTTCGTTGTGCAGGTGATGCATGATGCCGGCTGCGCTGCCGCCGCCGCCGATTATATGTATGCGCTGATGGCTGTTGTCCGAATCGGTGCGCGAGATGGCGGTATTGATCACCAGCGGCCCGGATGCCAGGTCGCTGTAGATCATAGCGGTGACTCCGAATACATGCTTGATGTTTTCCGTTGTCATCACTTCCTTCGGCGTTCCTTCCTTGAAGACACTGCCGTCCTTGAGCATCACCAGCCTGTGGCAGAAGCGGCTGGCCAGCGAGAAATCGTGCAGCGCGATGGCTATGCCCAGTCCCGATCCCGCCAGCGATGTCACCAGCTCCATCACTTCGAGCTGGTGCTGTATATCGAGGTGCGTCGTAGGCTCGTCCAGCAGCAGGAAGCGCGGCTCTTGAGCCAATGCCCTGGCGATGACCACCCGCTGCCTCTCACCGCCGGATGTCTCGCCAACACGCCTGTCGGTCAGATGCTCGATGCCGGTGCGCCTGATGGCCTCGCAGACTATGGCTATATCCTTCTTCGATTCATAGCGCATCAGACCAAGGTGCGGGTAACGCCCCATGAGCACCGTGTCGAGCACGGTGAAGCTGTCGGGCAGGGATGGCAACTGCGGCACGACGCCTATCTTGCAGGCGAGCGTTTCTCTGGATATCTTTGCTATCTCAATACCATCCAGCGTTACATTGCCCGACGATGGCTGAAGCAAGCTGCACATAGCTTTGAGCAAAGTCGATTTGCCCGAGCCATTGGGCCCGATGAGCCCCACCACCTCGCCGGTGCATACCTCAAGGCTCACACCCTTAACTACGGTGTGCTTGTGATAGCCCAGATTTACATTACTCAGCTTCAGGCAACTCAAGCGTATCTCCTAAAATAACACACGCTTTTTCTGGCGCAGCAGGTAGATGAAGAATGGCGCTCCTATCAGCGCTGTTATCACTCCGACCGGTATTTCTTGTGCAGTGCCCGACGCGGTGCGCGCAAGCGTATCGGTTAATATAAGGAAGATCGCGCCTACGATAGTCGATAGCGGTAGTAGAAAGCGATAGTCCGGTCCCCATATCAGACGCACTGCGTGAGGTATGATAATGCCTACAAAACCAATGCAACCGGCGAATGATACCGCGGCCGCAGTGATGAGCGTTGCTGCCAGTAATAATATTAGTTTTACCTTCTCAACGTTTACGCCCAGCTGTTTTGCCTGCTCTTCATCCATCTGAATAAGGTTCAGCGGACGGCTGTATAAGTAGATGGGTATCAGAGCAATGATTAAATATGGTAAAAGGACATATACCTCTTTCCACTCACTGTTTGTGAAGCTGCCCATAAGCCAGAAGAGTATGCCGTGCAGTTTGTCTCCGGCCCGGGTTAGCAGGAATGATGTTATTGCGAAGAGAAAGGCGCCCAGCGCCACGCCGGCGAGTATCAATGTAGTCATAGGCAGTGTCTTGCCGATGCGGGCCAAGAAATAGAGTGTCACAGTGCTGATAAGGCCACCGCATAGGGCCATCATTGGTATGCTGCCGATCACGGCGGAGCCTGAAAACGGGAGCATGAATCCGATTACTGCGCCCAGTCCGGCGCCCTGCGCTACACCAAGCAGATAGGGATCGGCGAGGGGATTGCGGAAGAGCCCCTGGTATGTAGCCCCGGCGGTGGATAGCGCCGCTCCAACCAGGCCGGCGAGAAGGATACGCGGCAGCCTGTAATCAATAACGATTGTTGATACGGTTCCAGAGATGCCGTTGTCTATATTCACCCATGGAAGCTTTGACAGGAGCACTCTCCAGACGTCGGCGAAGGATATATCGGCAGTGCCGATGCTACACGCAATACCGATGACGATTACAAGGAGCGCCAGCAATCCCACGAGACTGAAATAGCGCCTGCGCCTGTATGCCACCAGCCCGGTAGCTAGTTTGTTTACTTGACTGGTTTCCATTCCTGTAAATTTCCTTAATTATTCTAGCTGTGCTGCGAGCTCAGGATGTATCAGCCGAAACATCTCATATAGCGCATCTACTATCCTTGGCCCGAATCGGCCCGTGAGGTCAGTGTTTATACTGAAAACCTTCCCTTCCTTAAGAGCCTCAGTTCCTTGGAGGCGCGACTCGCTTTGAGCCCATTCTAGCGGCGCGTTTGCCCCTGAACCCATGCCGGTTCCGGCAATGATAATGTCCGGCTCTCTGTCGAGCAGCGTCTCAAGGGACACCGTAGGGTAGCCGGACGATTCGGCGAAAATATTCTTGCCGCCAGCAAGTTCTATCAACTGGCCCGGCAATGTATCGCCTCCGGCAGTCATAAGCGGATCGTGCCATACAATGTAGAAGACGTTGGGCCTTTCTTCGTCCGAGAGGTTGGCAACCAGGCTCGTCACAGCGTTTATCCTTGACCTCATGCCTTCGATCAGCGAGATGGCTGTGTCCTGAACTCCGGCGACCTTGCCCGCCAATTCGATAGCATCGTAAGTTTCTTCTATCGTCTTCGGCGCGAGAGCTATGACCTTAATCCTCAGGCCTTCCAATTGCGGTATAACTTGCGCCTCGTGAATAGGTGCGGCGAACACAACGTCCGGTTCAAGAGCTATTATTTTTTCGATATCGGGAGTGGAGAATCCTCCAACCTGTTCTTTTTCTAAAGCTTCTGCCGGATAGTTGCAATAACTGGTAACACCGACTATTTTATCGCTAAGCCCTAGCGCGAAAAGTATCTCAGTATTGGCTGGAGCTATGGATATTATTTTCTCTGGTACTTTGTCAAGCATTACCATTCGTCCTAGCTGGTCGGTGATTTGCATGCTGCCATTATTCGTAGTGACAGTTTCTGTCGAACAGGCAGCCGCGGACAGGGCTATGCCGATGATCATGGTCATTGCAAGTACCAGTTCTCTTATAGAGCGCAACTCCATTCCTCCTGAGAATTTGTCCAAATAAAAAGACCCCATACCAAGCAGTGAGGGGTCTTTTACCAATAAAAATTCCTACCCCTCCCCGCGGAGGTATGTAGGCTATCCTGTGGCGGGCGTTCTGGCTCTCCTTATTCAGGGCTCACAGTGGCGCGGCCGCTCCGGACTTTGACCGGATTGCTTTCCCTTTGATACTTGAATCACTCCAAGTCACCTCAGGTTCCTATATATTCAGTTGTTAACCAATTAACAATATACAGGAAGAAGCTTTTTCTGTCAACCAAGGTTTCGGGTCGTGTATCATTATCATAACGAGGGAGTATGTGGGATATTTTACTAAGAGGTGCAGGAGAAGCTCCTGGCGGGGGAACTGGGGGTGTCCCCCAGTTCCATTAAAGTCCCCCAAGGTATGGGGGACTGACAGGGGGTTCGGATGTTGTTTCTCCCTTTCAAGAGGGATATCAGAGGGTTGGATGCTGGATTGATATACTACTCCATTTCGCAAAAGACTAATGTCATTCCACCTCAATAAATAGCTTGACTTTAGGTACCTCAAAGCATTATTCTATCTCAGTGTGTCTGATGAGTATATCTAACAGCTTAATCAGATACTTAGATAGTTAAACGGCGCATTCGTCTAGGGGTTTAGGACACCTCCCTCTCAAGGAGGAGATCACGGGTTCAAATCCCGTATGCGCTACCAAGACCTCAAATACCGCCTTTTTTGTAGCTGAAAATGCTTCAAGAGGCGGTTATTTTATTAAAAAGCTAACGGATAGCTAACCGATTTTTCCAACAGCCTCTTTTTCACGAGTGGGATTTATTATCTCATCAAACCGAGCGGCGGCAGCAGCGTATGCGTTGTCGGGCTTTGACATTGACTAAAGGAATCTCTCCTTGTATATTGAAATTGAGTGGGGTGGCCATACGGGGCAACATACGAGGAATACTCCGGGAAACCGATTATTCGCCTGAAGAAATCGAACTGCTACTCAACCCGAATTAGATTGCCTCGGCAATTCTTCTGGCATTACGAATCGATGCAAACCGATTCAATCGGCAGCTTCGCGGCAAATGACGAAAAGATGATATTTCTATATTACGATTGAAGGGGGCGACAAGCTGAAAATGGACAATCAAACATACCAAACAGATGTGGTCATCGTCGGCTCGGGCGGTGGCGGGATGACAGCAGCCCTGGTGGCTCATGACGCTGGCCTGAAGACGCTGATTGTCGAGAAAACCCCCTATTACGGAGGTTCGACAGCCCGCTCCGGCGGAGGAATCTGGGTTCCCAATAACTACTTGATGAGGCAGGCCGGCGTAAGCGATTCGCTGGAGGAGGCGCGCATCTATATGCAGGCCACGATTGGCAATCGTACCCCGCAAGCTTCCCGGGATGCCTATCTTTACAATGTCGGCCCCATGATCGAGTGGTTGCGCGATCATAGCGACCTGGAGTTCCTGTATATGCCCGGCTACCCTGATTATTATCCGGAAAAGCCCGGCGGCAAGGCCAAGGGAAGAGCCATAGAAGCGGATCTGTTTGATGGCAACCGATTGGGTGCCGACCTGGCGCAATTGACCCCGCCATTTATCGAAGTTCCCGGCGGGATGTCATTCACCGCAAGCGAATATCAGAGGCTGGGCATGGTCATGCGGACATGGCAGGGAAAATTCACCGCCATGCGAATTGGAGCACGCCTGATTTCGCACCGTCTGACCGGGAGAAAAACCTTGATGATGGGGCAGGCCCTGATTGCCCGCTTGCGACTCTCCCTCAAGAAACGCGACATTCCGCTCTGGCTGAATACGCCGCTCAAGGATTTGATCCTGCAAGATGGGCGCGTCGTGGGAATACAGGTCGAAAGAGATGGCAAGCCGCTTGCCATTTACGCTCGCAAGGGAGTCATCCTCGCCGCCGGCTGCTTTGCCCATAACCTGGAGATGCGACTGAAATATCAGAAACATCCCATCACCACCGAGTGGACTACCGCGAGTCCGGGCAACACCGGCGATGCCATCCAGGCGGGAATACGTATCGGCGCTGCCATTGATTTGATGGAGGAGGCATGGTGGGGGCCGTCGACCAAGCCACCCGGCATGCCCCCATTTTTCCACGTGGGCGAGCGCGGCTATCCGGGGCTGATCATGGTCAGCCAGAAAGGACAGCGCTTCACCAATGAATCGGCGAGTTATGTTGAAGTGATCCAGGTCATGTATCAGAAGCATACGGATGACAATCCGCATATCCCCTGCTACTTCATATTCGACCAGCGTTATCGCAACAATTATATTTTCGGCAACATGTTTCCGAGACAGCCGATCCCCGGTAATCTTTTGCAAAACGGCTATATAAAAAAGGCGGATTCACTCGAAAAACTGGCTGGCCTGCTCGGCATGGATCCTTCGGTGCTGGTGGCGACCGTACAAAGATTCAACGGCTTTGCCAAAACCGGAAAGGATCTGGATTACGGCCGTGGCGACAGCGCTTATGACAATTATTATGGCGATCCGACGGTCAGTCCCAACCCGAATTTGGCCCCCCTGGAAAAGGCGCCATTTTATGCCGTTGAAGTCGTGCCTGGCGATCTGGGAACCAAGGGCGGGCTGGTTACGGATGAGTATGCGCGAGTGCGCCGCAATGACGGAGAAATTTTCGAGGGACTGTATTGCGTGGGGAACAATTCGGCATCCGTGATGGGAACCACTTATCCGGGCCCGGGCTGCACGATAGGCGCCACGATGACATTCGGTTACATTGCAGCCCGTCATGCAGCAGGCATTGCCATGCATACCAACTAGCCCCGGACAATGGCAATCAAATGCAATGACAGATGAATCGTATTTGCAGGCGAAAAGGAGCAACCCTATGACGATTGCAGCGCTTGATGGAGAGAAGGTCCTACAGGAGACGGGGCTCACGTATGCTGACGCGTTCAATCGAGAGTTGAAAAATAGCTAACAAAAAGCTAACGGACTGAATGGAACAAGAAATCACTGGTTGGTATTCCACGTATAAAATCATTAATGGGCTATCAACACAAAAGTCCTGATTTGTACGTAAAATTACTGTTCGGGACTACCAACGCTAAATCCCGTATGCGCTACCAAAAGAATTTAACCCCCCACAATCAGGGGTGTTTTATATTTATATATCGTATAATATCTAATTGGTTGAAGGACGAAATAAGTTATATAATAAGAAATTAGAAATATATGGAAAAACTTTTAAAACCCCTGATATTTCTCTCGCTGGTTGTCTTTGCATTCACCGCATATGTTGTTTATGAAGCTGCGTATCGCCTCAGCAGCCTTCCAGCAGAGCTTACTGCTCAAGATGCGGCTGATAAAGCTATAAGCTATATCAATAATCTGAGCGGCGGGGCAGGCGCATCGTTGATCGACGTAACAGAGGAGAGCGGGCTATATAAAATCCATATCCTGATAGGGCAAGCCGAAGGAGAATCTTTTGTTTCAAAGGACGGCAAGATCTTATTTAGACCAGGATATTATTATTATATAGACGAAAGCAACACAGATAATGCAGCAAACACTTCTACAGAGGTGCCCAAGAGCGATCGACCTGATGTGAAGATATTTGTAATGAGCTACTGCCCGGGTAGCTTGCAGGCGGAAAAGATGATGCTGCCGGTATACGATTTATTAAAAGATAAGGCGGATATCGCCATATACTTCGTTTACTATGCCATGCACGGCAAGCAGGAGCTGGATGAGAACCTGCGGCAGTATTGTATGCAAAATGAAGACCCGTCAAAATATTTTGATTACTTAAACTGTTTTGTACAAGGTGGTAATTTTAGTAGCTGTTTAACTGAGGCTGGGATAAACTTGGGAAATCTTGCCAGCTGTATTTCAGCAACAGATGCAACTTACAATGTTAGTGGCCAGTACAACGATCAAAGCACTTGGCTGAATGGAGGAGCCAATCCTGCATTTGATGTGCAAAAGGATTTGAATGAATTGTATGGTGTGACAGGCTCTCCGACAATAATAATTAACGGCAAGAAAGTGAATATCAGCCCGAGGACGCCGGAAAATTTTAAACAAGCTGTGTGCAGTGCCTTTAACACATCGCCTGAAGAGTGCTCGCAAACGCTTTCTAATGAAGTACCATCGGCCGGATTCGACTAAGCTTAATGACTTTGTCTAAGTTCATTTCTTACTGCGCTTCTTACCTTGAGTTGTCTTTCGAGATTTGGTGGTCTTTTTTACTGCCTGTTCCCTAAATATTGCTTTTGCCGGTGTTTTCAGATGCAACCCTACCATAGAGGAGAATGCGGTCACCAATCTGTTGCCATCTCTTTTGCACTTAGGACACGGCGCCTGTTTATCGATTTCCGCCATAAGGCGCTTAAGTTCAAATTCCTTTTCGCATTTTTCGCAGTAGTACTGGTAGATGGGCATGTATACCTCCGGTTACTGATTTATAATAATGAGACATTTATATAATACGCCTAATCCTTATCTAATAATATATTTACCTTAGCTGTTTCGGTTTTTCAATAGGCCGCGCCGGTGTGTATCGAATACGAATATAAGCGGGTTGCGTCGATTAAGCTTGCTGCTTTTGTCGTGGCAGGATAAAATTATTGTAGATTTAAGGAAACTTTGGAAGAGCTATGTCCTTCCGCGGAAGGACCGGGGGAACTGGGGGTTGATTAAGCTTCCTTAGAGGTTTCCAAGTATATTCGTTTTGTGTGGTGTGTGATAGGAGCGAGGCCAAATGCAAATGGATGACGGAAGAATAAGGGAAGCAGTAAATCAGACTCAGGTGCTGAGGTTGCCGCGACAGACACTGGCTACATTTGGCACTACCATCATTAACTATTACCTTTTAACCGAGCCGATATATTCTGAGATAGTGAAAGGGGAAGAGACCGTTATTCGAGAGGGAAGGGTCAGCTCCGAGAGGCCAAGGGTGGTTACTCCTTATTATCTCACGAGGCTGGAGGGGTTCGGTGAAAGCGCGAAGAGATATTTAGATATGATCATAAATCAGTATGGGCTGCATATGCCTGGTCTATATTATAACTACAAGAACGAACAGAGAGACCTCCTGATTGTTTCCGATAAGCTGGAAGTTGTAGTCGGACGTCTGAACGATAAAATAGATAAAGATAAAGATAACCTCGCTGCTATTATCAAGGGTGTTGACGATCTGTGGGATGTATCGCTTTTGAAATTCATAAGTGAGATGACACAGGGGTCTCTTAAGAACAATGTGGCAGAAATGAACAGCATGGGTCTGTTGGGTGTCGATGCGGCCGGTGTGCCGACAGAGGCCAGGTATCGGATTGAAATGATGTTTATAGATGTTGCTCGCGGCGACAGAGAACCGCATGAGCTAAAGGATGAACTCGATAAGTGGGGTATTTTCCCTCAATACGAAGACAGATTCCTCAGCATGTTCCGCAAGTAATCAGCGCCCTACCCCACACTATATACCCCAGTACCAACCGCTATCAACACTTCTTCATCATTATGAAGTTCCATACGCGTGACGGCCACCTTGCTGCCCATACGCAATATATAGCCTTTCGCCGTAAAAGATTTCCCTCGCCCCGGTCGCAGGTAGTCAATGCGCAAATCGATTGTGCCGATCTTGCTCAGTATTTCAAACTGTTTTTCCGGAGGCTTTCCTTTGAGCTTGTGGAATAAATTAAGGTAAACCGTATGACCGCCCACTGTATCAAGCACTGAGGATATTATACCGCCATGCAACACCCTGTAATACGGATTACCGACGAGTCGATCCTTCATATCAAATTTTATAATTCCTGTATCAAAAGTTGGGGATTCAATGCTGAATCCTATGAATTGTGAGAACTCGGGTCCAGCAGTCTTAACAAAGAAATCTATTGCAAAGCGAAGCTCGTCATCGACATTCCTGTCTGTCAATGTGAACCTCCTTAATATAAATCTAGAGTTAGATTGATGCTATTGAAATCTATTCGACTGTATAGGTTCCGGTGCCCACTGCGATCAGGACTGAATCCTCGTTACGCAACTCCGTGCGGGTGACCGCTACCTTTTTACCCATACGCAGGATGTAGCCTTTGGCTGTAAAGTGTTGTCCTTTGCCAGGTCGTAGATAGTCAATTCTTAAATCTATTGTGCCTATCTTGCTCAGCCGCTCAATTTGTTTGTCGAAAGGCCTTTCCCTTATTTCTTCGAACACTTTTATATGCACAGTATGCCCGCCAGTTATATCCAGAATTGAGGAAATGACTCCGCCATGCAGTGTGCGAAAGATGGGATTTCCTATCAGTTCATCACGCAGTTCAAAGGTAACAACGCCTTCTTCTAATGTCGGTGAGTCTAAGCTGAAATCCAGGACGTCGTTGAACGAATGGCCGGACTTCTGCACAAAAAAATCAATCACCGCTTTCAGGTCTTTATCTTTTACATTGACTCTGACAGGCATCCACGTCTCCTATGTCCAAAAGTAGGGAGTTAAAGGCCTGCTACCATCTTCGCCACTTCCCAGTTGTATTCGTATAGGTGCATCCCTTTGCTCACGGCGATTATCTCTCCGTCCTCCACCCCTATCTCGCTGGCCATGAACTCCTTCATGAGCTGAATGCCCGCCAGATTGCTGGGGAATCCAGCATATAAATCCCAGGAGCGGAAATACACCACGTAGTGCAACTTGCCGTAGCGCACCCTGGTGTCGATCAGGCGCAGGCAGGGGGGATCGCTGCAATAGATGGAATCCCTATTGCCCACTGTGATCGTGGCCTGGTTCGTGTTGAACCCCTTCTTGTACATTTTGCAGATCTCTTCGAACTGCTGTTCGATATCCTCACCGTAGGTATATGTTTCGTTGGCCTGCTTGAGGTTGGACATCAGGTATGGAAGGTATTCCTTTTCAACGTAGTCGATATCGCTGGGCGGCGGCACGCCCTCAGGGACGGTTGGAACCAGCGGTCTGGTGCCCGGATGCTCTATCTGCACAACGACAAAGTCGAATTCCTTCCGCTTCTGCCCAACGTAGCTGCCGATCTCGATGGTGTATTCGTGACCTTTGGTAAGCACTTCACGGATGCACTTCCACCAGGCTTCATTCAAGTCTCTTGCTTTAATAAAAGTGATATCCATATTGCTCTCTATAAAAGATTAATATTTCGTATCGGTGTATTTGATCGGTTTTCTGTAGATCCAGTCAGTGCGATTACGT
>Ga0315288_10009019_pt1 | contig 12578 bp, 10 predicted proteins | sample YL17G11_20_MG_FD_203454 | JGI IMG/M metagenome (GOLD analysis project Ga0315288, IMG submission 203454) | Sediment microbial communities from Yellowstone Lake, YNP, Wyoming, USA - YL17G11_20 | ecosystem: Environmental > Aquatic > Freshwater > Lake > Sediment | place: USA: Wyoming | collected...
GGACTGGTGGCTTTCGCCTCGTCCCTGGACCAGGTGGGGCCGATAACCCGCGATGTGAGGGACTGCGCCCTGCTCCTCTCCCTCATCGCGGGCCATGACCCGCTTGACTCCACCTCCCTGGATTTCGAGGTACCCGATTACCTCGCGGCCACACGGGGGGACCTCCGGGGCCTCAGGGTCGGGGTTCCCCGCGAGCTCATGCAGGAAGGCCTGACCCCGGGGGTGAGGAAGGCGGTGGAGAAAAGCATCGATCTCTTCGCGCAGCTGGGAGCGGAGGTGGAGGAGGCCACCTTGCCCAACCTGGATTACGCGCTCTCCGCCTATTACATCATCGCCCCCGCCGAGGCCAGTTCCAACCTTGCCCGCTTCGATGGCGTGCGTTACGGCCTGCGCGTAGGGGGGGCCGAGGACATGATGGAGATGTACGGCCGCACCCGCGCCGCGGGCTTCGGGCCCGAGGTGAAAAGACGCATCATGCTGGGAACCTATGCGCTTTCGGCGGGGTACTACGATGCCTACTACGGCCAGGCCCAGAAAGTGAGGACCCTTATCGTGCGGGATTTCCGGGCCGCTTACGAGAGGTTCGACGTACTGGTGAGTCCGACCTCGCCCACCCCGGCCTTCGGGCTGGGGGAAAAGGTGGAGGACCCGCTGGCCATGTATCTCTCCGATGTATGCACCATACCGGTGAACCTGGCGGGCATACCGGCCATCAACATCCCCTGCGGCCTGGAGGACGGACTCCCGGTAGGCCTGCAGATCATGGGCAAGGTCTTAGGCGAGGTGACTATCCTGCGCGCCGCACGGGCCATGGAGGAGGCCCTCGATTTCCGGGCGAAGCCCGGAGCGGAGAAGGGGGTGGAACCATGAGCGCATACGAGGCGGTCATAGGCCTGGAGATACATGCGGAGCTCAAGACCCTCTCCAAGATGTTCTGCTCCTGCGACGCCTCCTTCGGGGGGGATCCCAACTCCAAGACCTGTCCCATATGCCTCGGGCTTCCCGGGGTCCTGCCGGTGCTCAACCGCAAAGCGGTGGAGCTGGCGACCCGCCTGGCCCTGGCGCTGCAGTGCGATATCGCCCCCTACAGCATCTTCCACCGCAAGAACTATTTCTATCCCGATATGCCCAAGAATTTCCAGATATCCCAGTACGACCTCCCGCTTGGGGTGGGGGGCCACCTGGACCTGGAGATGGAGGAAGGGAGGGTGAATGTCGGCATCACCCGCGTGCACCTGGAGGAAGACACCGGTAAGACCGTGCACGTGAGCAAGAGCGGCAGGATCCACGGCTCGGAGTACAGCCTGGAGGACTTCAACCGCGCCGGCGTCCCCCTGCTGGAGATCGTTACCGAACCCGATATCCGCACCCCGGAACAGGCCCGGACCTTCGTGCAGGAATTGAAGAGCATCATGGAACACCTGGAGGTGTCAGACTGCAAGATGGAGGAGGGCAGCCTGCGCTGCGACGCCAACATATCCCTGCGCCCGCATGGCTCATCGCAGCTCGGGGTGAAGGCTGAGGTCAAGAACATGAACTCCTTCCGGGCCCTCTACCGCGCGCTGGAATATGAGATCAAGAGGCAGGAGGAAGCGCTCGCACAAGGCGGCGAGGTGGTGCAGGAGACGCGTCACTGGGACGCGGACGCCAACGTGACCACGCCGCTGCGCACCAAGGAATATGCCTACGACTACCGCTATTTCCCCGAGCCGGACCTGGTGCCCCTGGAGCTGGACCAGGCCTTTGCGGGCGAGGTCCGCGCCGGGCTGCCCGAGCTGCCGGCGGAGAGGAGGAAGCGTCTGCGCGAGGATCACGGCCTGCCCGAACACGATGCCGGCCTCCTCACCTCCTCGAAAGCCCTGGGCGACTTCTTCGAGGCCGCGGTGGGCGCAGGGGCGAATCCCAAGGCGGCCAGCAACTGGATGATGGGGGAACTTTCCGCTTTCCTCAACGCTCAGAATATCGAGATCGATGAAGTGCGCATCACGCCCGCCCAACTGGCGGCCATGCTCGGCCTCATGGATAAGGGGGTCATCAGCGGCAAGATCGCCAAGTCGGTCTTCGAGGAGATGCTCGCGGGCGGCAAAGACCCGGAGACGATAGTGGAGGAGCATGGCATCACCCAGATAAGCGACGAGGAGGAGCTGGTCAGGCACACGGAGGAGGCGATAAGGGAAAACCCAGCCAGCGTCGAAGATTACCGCAAGGGCAAGGAAAAAGCCCTGGGATTCCTGGTCGGACAGGTGATGCGCAAGACCAAGGGCCGGGCAAATCCGCAGCTGGTGAACGATATGCTGCGGCACAGACTGCATGAGGAACCCCGAGAGGGCTGATAGAGTAAGGACGGGAGGTACGCTATGGATGGCGAAGTCGAGAGGACGTGCCCGAGCTGCGGCAAACAGGTGAAGGAGGGAGCTGACTTCTGCACCAACTGCGGAGCCGCAGTGACGGCCGCGGGAGAGGCGGCTGCAGCCGGTACCGGGCCGGCCGGCGAGGCCACGCAACCGCTGCCCCCGACCGAAGCGGCAGCCGCGCCGCCTCCGGGACCGCCGGTGGCGCCACCGCCGGTGCCTCCCGCCGGCGGAATCGTGGCCGCGGCGGCGCCGGTGCCGGGAGTCGCTCCCGAGGGCGACCGCAAGAAAAACAAAGCAGCCCTGTTCGTCGGGATCATCGGCGGCATCCTGGTGGTTGCGGGCATCGTGGTGCTGGTGCTCTGGCTCGCCGTCTGGAAAGACGGCGGAGGCGGTGGAGGATCCGCAAACCCCCAGGCCCTGGCACAGAAGTACATGGATTCCCTCGCTGCCGGAGACATCGACGCCTACATGGACTGCTTCGAGGAGGATTTCTTCATCAACGAGATGCAGAACAACCCCTTCATGAAGGAACTCGGGCTCACCGAGGACGACATCAAGGAATACGCGAAGATGGCCTTCGAGATGATGGAAGTAAGATTCGAGGGCGTGAAGCTGGAGATGGAGGCGGAGACAGGCGACCAGGCCACGGTGGTGACCACCGCGGGGACCTCGAAGATCTCGGTCTTAGGCATGGAGGAAGAGCTGGACCTGGCAGCTGATCCGCTGGAGTTCAACATGGTCAAGAAAGGCGGCAGGTGGTACCTGACCGAGAACCCGATGGGGGCGACCATGGGAACCGATACGGGCACTCAGGACCTCAACCTGGAGGACTTCGACCTGGAGGACCTCAATCTCGAGGACCTCAACCTGCAGGACCTGATCCCCGAGGACCTGAACCTCGAAGACCTCGAGCAATGGCTGCCCGAAGGCATGAACCTCGAGGACCTGGAGAACATGACTCCGCAGGAACTGGAGCAACTGCTCAAGGACCTTGAACAGTTGATGCAGGAATTGCCGCAGGAGAGCAGCACCGGCACCAGCACCACCGTAGGCGTCTGAACGGCTCCGTCCGAGTCAAAGCACGGTATAGGGCGGGGGCGCGAGCCCCCCGCCCTTTTCTATCTCAGCGGGTCTGCTTCTCTATATCTGCGGTGTCGGGCCTGATCCCAGTCCGACACCTATAGGACTGACGCCTGTCTGGCAAATAAAAAGGCGCTCCAAGATCATTACGAAGGTCCGGCCGCCGACGGGTATCACTCCTCGGAGACCATCTTCTCATAGGCGGCGGCGTCCATGAGTTCGTCGACCCCGGAAGGGTCACCGAGCTCCACCTTGACCATCCAGCCCGCCTCGTAGCAGTCCTCGTTGACGATCTCCGGCGCCTCGACCACTTCCTGATTGGCCTCGACGATGGTCCCGTTTACCGGGCTGTAGACGTCCGAGACAGACTTCACCGACTCGATCTCCGCGTAGGGCTTGCCCACCTCTACCTCCGTCCCAACATCCGGGAGTTCGAGGAAGACAATCTCCCCCAGTTGGTCCTGGGCGTAGTAGGTTAGGCCCAGCGTGGCCTTGTCGCCCTCGATTCTGGCCCAGGAGTGTTCGGGATGATACTTCAAATCCTCCGGGTACAAAGAAATCACCTCCTATGATAAAGTGTCTAAATTTTCGCATAATCTTAGCCCAAGTGCAACCTCTTAGGTGGGTGATTCATGTTGTTCCTCCCGGCTTTCAATGCCGTGGGTGAACTGCCTCGTTACCGCGCCGGCAGGGTGATATTGACCCTTTGCGAAAGCGCGAGGCACCGCGGATCAAGGGGATTATTTTCGCCTCGTTGGCTTATAATTTGGCTCATGGAGAAGGTAATCGTGATCGGCGTGGGAAACGAAATGAGGGGGGACGATGCTTTCGGCCTTCGTCTGGTAAGAAGAATGAAGGGAGCCAGCGAAGCATATGGTGCGGAATACATCGAGGGGGGTACGGTGGGGCTCGATCTCCTCAGGTATTTTGAAAAGGCTGCCTGCCTGATATTGGTTGACGCCATGGACCTGGGACTGGAGGGAGGGACAGTTCTTCTCCTCGGCGAGGAGGAGATCGCCTCCACCTTCGGGGACCATCCTCTCTCGCCGCACGACGTAAAACTGCCGGAACTGGTGCGTATCGCGGCGAGGATGGGGGTCAAGCCCCTTCATATAGCCCTGGTTGCGGTCCAGGTGGTGCAGACCACCCGGGGAGCGGGCCTCTCACCGCAGGTCGAAGCGGCATTACCCGCAGCGGAAGAGCTTGTGCGCGGGGAGATCGAGAGGTACAGGTCCGGCAAGGGTAATGCATGAGCCCCAGCCGGGGTGGCCCTGGTGGATAAGCAATCAGCTGCTGATGAGCGCCGGGTCCATCTTGACCCGGTTCTTGTCTATTCCCAGCTCCGCCGGATCCATCCCCATGGCCAACCCCAGAAGCTGGGGGTAGTGCAGGACCGGCAAACCCACCTGGGTTTCCAGGAGGGATTCTATGGCGCGCTGGTTGGTGTCGAACATCACGTTGCAGAAGGGGCAGGCGGTCACCACTACCTGCGCTCCCGCTCCCTTCATATTCAGTAGCTTCTCTCCCGACATGCGGTAGACACCCTCGGTGAAAGTGGCGATCCCGTTCCCTCCGCAGCAGGCGTATTTGTCGTAGTAATCGACCGCGGTGGCTCCGGTGACCTCTATGAGCTGATCCAGGGAAGAGGCGTCCTCCGGGTCCTCGAAGCGTACCTCCTCGGAAGGGCGCAGGAGATGGCATCCATAATGGGCGGCACACTTGAGGTCGAGAGGTCTGGATACCGCCTCCCGCAGGGCTTCCATTCCGATATCCTCATACAAGACCCTCACCATGTGCTTGGCCTCGACCGTCCCGTTGTAACGCCTCCCGATCTTGGCCAGCACCTTGTTGATCTCCGACCTCAGCTCGTCGTCGCTGTCCATGGCCAATTTGGCCCTCTGCAGGGACAGGCTGCACCCCGTGCAGATGGTCATGATGGGAAGCCCCATCTCCTCGCCCATGGATAGGACTCGTGCCGCCATGGCCAGGTAGGTGTGCTCGTTCACCGACTCGTAGGGGAATCCGCAGCAGCCCCCGTCCGGCATGTCCTGGAGCTCTATTTCCAGCTTCTCGGCGACCTTCCTGGTGGCCTGCTCGTAATTGGTCTTGCGAAAGGGGGTCTGGCATCCCAGGAAAAACGCGTACTTCATTGGATATCACCGCCCGTGGCCGCGATGATAGTCGCGATCTCGTCGGTTGTTTGCAGGGGAGTAAGACCTTGAGCCTCACGCTTCTTGTTATCCCGTTCGTTCCCCAGGTCGGCGGCGAATCCGCACTTTTTCAGGCTCTCCACCTGCGCCTTGACGAATGCGGGCGCCCCCTTGGAGAGAATGCTCTCCTGCCGCAGGAGGTTCAAAAAGTCGGCCACGGCCACCTTGGTGGGACACCTCTCCTGGCAGGTGAGGCAGTTCACGCAGTACCAGATCTCGTCCCCCGACTCTATCCCCAATTTCATCTCGTGCAGGAAGCGGCGGGGATTGAAGGCCGGTTCCAGGCGCGCCACCGGGCATCCTCCCGTGCACACCCCGCAGCTGAAGCAATGGGATAAGTTCAGCTTTGCGGTCTCCAGCGCGATCTTTTCCTTAACGTCCATGTTTCACCGCCTATCCATTGCCTATCAAGGCCGCATGATGCGGCGACTCTTATCTGGTAATCCTCTCGATGACCTCTCCGTTGCGGTCGCGGATAACTATCTCCATGGCCATCTGGCCTAACGCGTGAGTAGAGCAGGCAAAACAGGGGTCATAGGACCGGAAGGTCATCTCGATCATGTTGCAGATGCCCTGGTCGACCTCGAAGTTCTTGATCAGCTTATCGGCCGCCTTCTTTATCCCCATGCACATGACCGCGTTGTTGTGGCCGGTGGCCACGATAAGGTTGGCGTCCTGGACGATGCCGTTTTCGTCCGTTATATAATGGTGCACCAGGGTTCCGCGGGGTGCCTCGATGATGCCGATGCCCTCGTCCGGAACGGCGGTGGGTATGGTGTGAACATTGTCCGATAAAATCTCCTCATCCACGACCAGTTCCATGAGGGTTTCCGCCGCCTGCAGGATCTCAATAACCCGCGCCCAATGCATGGCCAGAGTGGAGTGGCACGGCCGCGGGAGGACACTATAGAACTTCTCGAACTGCTCCTGGGCCAGCGGGGTGGCCATGCCCTCGGCCACGTTGAGGCGGGCGAGGGGCGCGACTCGCATGACCCCGCTGTCGGGGCCCTCGACCAGTCCCTTCCATCCCACCTTCTTGAGGTAGGGGAACTTCAGGTAGGACCAGGGGAGGACTTTCTCGGCGATGTGGTCTAGATAATCCTGCGGGGCAAAACGCGCGAATTCGTTTCCCTCGGGATCGATCACCTTCACCATACCGTCGTAGAAGGTCACCTTGTCGTTGGAATCCACCAGGCCCATGTGATAGGTACGATTATGATAGATGTCTCCCGTGATCAGTTCCACGTATTGCGAGTTCTGCAAAACCACGTCGTCGAAAACCTTCTGGGTCAGCTGGGCGAACTCCAGCATGGATTTCCCCATCTCCGCGATCTTATCCCTCTCCTCCGGGGTGATTCCCTTGGAGATACCACCGGGAATTCCAAAGACAGGGTGGGTACCCAACCCGCCGATTATCTCCTGGATGTCCTGGGCGTACCCGCGGTTCTTGATGACCTCTTTACCTAGTTCCAGCCCCACCTTGTTGATGACGCCGAAGATGTTGCGCTCCGCCGGTGGCGCCGTGGGCCCCACCACGAAATCCGGGCCTCCGAGGGCGTAGAAATGCACGGTGTGGCTGTGGACCAGGTGGGCCATGTACCCCAGTTCCCTGAGCTTCTTGGCGGGCGCGGGCGGGTCGACGTGATATACCGCGTCACACGCCTTGGAGGCGCAGATGTGGTGAGCCCAGGGGCAGACACCGCAAAGGCGCGCCGTGATGTGGGGAAGTTGCTCGACCGGCCGGCCCCTCAGGAAGCGCTCGATGCCGCGGAACTCCACCACCTGGAAGAAGGCGTCATCCACGTTGCCCTCCTCGTTTAAAAAAACCTCGATCTTGGCATGCCCCTCCAGGCGGGTTACCGGATTTATCTCTACCTTCCTGGCTTTTTTATCCTCCATCTAGGCTGTTCCTCCTTGTAACTTCTTCAGCCGTGACTTGGCCATGGCGAAGCGGTAAAAGGTTCCCACCGGGTCGACTACCTTGGAGAGAAGGCGGTTGATATCCTCGTCGCTCATCCTGGTATCGTCCAAACCGAACATGGTGGCGATAATCGACATCATGGTTCCCCCCTGATCGGTTATTTCCCGAGTAGGGCCCATGCAGCCGAGGCACGGCATATTTCCAAGCACGGTGCACCTGGAGCCGCACCCGCCGCGGGTCGCCGGTCCCATGCAGATCAGGCCTTGCTCCAGGAAGCATTTCTCGCGGTCCAGGGCGACTTCGTGAGGCCTGAAGATGCGGTCCAGCCTGCGGGGGAGGGTATAGGTCCTCTGGCACTCGTCGCAGAGGTTCTTGTCCGATGCCACCACGGTTCCTTTCGGCGGCAGTTGTCCGCTCTTGATGATGTCCAGCGCCTGGCCTATCAGCTTCACCGCGGGCGGGCAGCCGGGGATGTACAAATCGACGTCCACCACTTCCTCCAGGAGGACTATGGAGGGAAGCAGCTCGGGGAGGGTGAGATGGTATCCATCCCAGTCCAGTTCCGTTTGCGGGGTATAACCCTCGGGATTGTCCGTTGATAAAGTGTCCCGGTACGCCACGCTGAACATCTCCTGGTAGGGGACGGCATTGGCCAGACCGGGAACGCCGCCGAAGGTAGGGCACGATCCGAAGGACACCAACACCTTGGCCTTCTCCCGGATCACCTTGGCCGCGTGCACGTTGTCGTCATTTCTCACCGATCCGTGGTAGAAGGCGATGTCGATCTCCCCGGGGCCCATGGCCTCGAGCTCCTCGTATTTGGTATCCATGATGGTGGGCCCGAAGACGATATCCCCGAGTTCGGTGACCTCCAGGATGCGTTCGTTGAGGTCGAGGATGGCGATATCGCAACCCGAGCAGGTGGCCCCGTTAACGATGGCAAACTTCATTCTTTCCATGGACGGCATCATCTCCTAAGCCATCTCTTGCAATATTCCAACCAACTTGGAGGACTCCTTGGTCCCGATCCACTCCAGCCTGAGGGCCCCGGGCAGGTTCATCTGGTCTAGATATTTCTCAAGCAAGAGGAGCCTCGCCTTGGCCTTGAAGTTCCCGACGCAGTAGTGGCAGGCGTCCGGGTAACATCCCGCGACCAGCACGCCCTTGGCACCTTGGGCCAAGGCGTGCTCGATCATGCTGGAGGTGACCCTGCCCGTACAGGGGATGCGCATTATCTTGGTGTTGGGAGGGTATTCTTCACGCTTGAAACCCGCCAGGTCCGCGGCCGGGTACGCCGACCAGCGGCAGAGCAGGGCCAGCACGTCATCCTCCCGCACGGCGCCGGATATGGCTGCCAGGATCTCTCGCTCGCTCTGGCCCTCCAAGGGGTTGGCGCTAACGCCACAGGTGCCGGAGCATATCCCGCAACCCATGCACAGCTCTTCGCGCACGGTGATTTTCTCATCCTCCAGGGTGATGGCGCCGTAGGGGCAGGAGGACACGCAGAGCTGGCAGTGTAGGGAGCTGCAGATATCCGAATCGATACGGGGCACGGCGTGTTCGACCTGAACCGCCGGCGAGGCGAGCACGGCCAGAGCGGTATTTGCCGCATAACGGGCTTCCCTTACCGCCTCCACCGCCGGCTTGGGGTAGGCCGCTCCCCCGCAGAGGATTATCCCCTTGGGGTTGGAGTCGGGAAAGAGCGACGAGTCCGAGACGTAGGTTGGGAAGCCGCTTCTCTCGTCGGCCGCTATGCCAAGTTTTGCCAGGAGCTCCGTTTCCGGAACGAATCCCACCGAGAGCACCACCGCATCTACCTCCATCTCGACGCTACGCCCCAGGAGGATGTCCTCGCTCCTGACCACCAGCTTTCCGTTGCGGGAGAGTACCTGGGAAGGCCGTCCGTTTATGAATTCCACCCCCGCCTTTTCCCGCACCGCGGTGTAGAAGTGCTCAAACTCGCCGTAGGAGCGCATATCGATGTAATGGACCCAGACCTTGGTCTCCGGGTAGAGGTCCTTGATGAGCTTGGCCTCCTTGAGGCAGATCAGGCAGCAGACCTGGGAGCAGTACTCGAGGTAATTCCTGTCCCGCGATCCCGCGCAGGCGACGATGGCGACCTTCTCCGGCTTTATGAGGCCCGCGGTCACCCGGCGCTCGAACTCGATGGCGTTCATGACACCGGGATATACCCCGTAGCCATATTCCTTTATGGCCGTGGCGTCATAGGGCTTAAGGCCAGTGGACACCACCACCGCTCCGGCGCCGACCTCCTTGGTCTCCATGCCGCCGATGATGATCTGGTCGCAGACCTTGGCGCATTCCCCGCACTGGTTGCAGGCGGCAGCGTCTATGACGTAGGATCCCAGGCCACCGTAGAAGATGGCCTTACGCTCCAGGCCGTAATCGTCGACGGTGATGGGGCAGACCTCTGCGCATTTTCCGCAGGCGTCGCACTCACCCACGCAGGACGTGCTCACGTTGACCTGCGCCCGGTAATTACCCACCTTTCCCGCCATGGAGTCCAGCTCGGCGTTGGTGTGGACGGTGATCTTTTGGTTTGCCAGCACGCGGTTCGCGTAGTGGTAGACGGTGTGGGATCCCGGGGTGCCCTCCGGGTAGAGCCGGTCCAGTTTGGCCACGATTCCGCCCAGTACGGGCCCTTTTTCGATAAGGGTCACTTCGTACCCGGCCGAGGCGATGCAAGAGGCGGCCTCCATGCCCGCCAGCCCGCCCCCGATCACCAGGGCCGCTTTCTCCGCAACCGGGATCTCCTTGAGCTCCGGGGTCAGGCTCACCCTCGCTTTCTCCACCGCCCCCCGGATGAGGTCCTGCGACTTCTCGACCGGGTGGCCCGCATAGGCTACCTGTTCCCTCGTGTTCACGTATTCGATGGGGATGGTCCCGAAGAAACGCTCGGCGATCATGGGAGAGCATCCGGCGAAGACGACGGATCCCTTGCTCGCGGATTCCCTGATCTCGGCCACCGCCTCGGGAACGCATGCTTCTTCCCTCACCACCAACTCGGTGTCTTCCCCGAAGTCGGGGTGGGGGGGAACCTCTATCTGTCCGTTGCAGGTGCAGAGAAAAATCTTAATGCCCAAATGGATCACCTCTAATTATCCTGAACCTGTCCTCTTCCATCTCGGCTGAGGTACGTGCTCCGGCCGCCGTTGTGGAAGCCAAAAAAGAGGTGCGGACAAGCGGTCTGGCCGCACTGCTTCCGACTTATTATATATCAGGAAACTGGAAAGTCAAAATGACTTTGCTTAAGGTAACGTTGCTGGATAAACGGCGGAAAAGCTGGAAATCCTATCCATGGAGGTTGGCCATGCCCCCACCGCGATGACCACGTTGCGGTCCTGTTGAAAGGCTGATTTATGCATCGATATCTGATACCTTAATAGCTGACAAGGATGGGAGGAAAAGAACGGGGACCGATTATGGGCAAGACCATCGCGGAGAGGATATTCTCCCAGCATTGTGGCCGCGAGGTCAAGGCGGGGGATTTGGTGGTAGCCGACGTGGACTTCATGATGGGCCAGGACGGGACCTCCCCCCTGGCCATTGAGGCCTTCCGGGAGCTCGGGGGGGAGAAGGTATACGATCCCTCCCGCGTCGCGCTGGTCATCGACCACAGCGCCCCCAGCCCCCTGGAGGGCGTCTCCAACCTCCACGCCATGATGCGCTCCTTCGCGGCGGAGCAGGGAGTGGGCATCTACGACATCGGCTGCGGGATCTGCCACTGCCTCCTCCCCGAGCAGGGGCACGTAGCCCCCGGGGACATCGTGGTAGGGGCGGATTCCCACACCACCACCTATGGGGCCATAAACGCCTTCTCCACCGGGGTCGGTTCCACTGACCTGGCCGCGGCCATGCTCACCGGCAAGCTGTGGTTCAAGGCACCGCACACCCTGCGGCTGGAGCTGCGGGGCGAGCTTGCGGTGGGGGTCTATTCCAAGGACGTGGCCCTTTTCCTGGCGGGAGAGCTGACCGCAGATGGCGCCACCTACCTGGCTGTAGAGTACGGCGGCGAGGTCATCGGCTCACTCAGCGTGGAGGCGCGCTTCACCATCTCCAACATGGCGGTGGAGATGGGTGCCAAGGCCGGGCTCATGGAGGCCGACGCCAGGACCCTGGAGTGGGTCTCCGGACGCGTCTCCCGCCCCTTTATGCCGGCGGCCCCCGATGCGGATGCCGCCTACGACGAGGTCAGGGAGTTCGACCTGGGCGGTTTGACCCCGCAGGTGGCCGAGCCCCACCGCGTGGACAAGGTTCGACCGGTGGAGGAGCTGGAGGGCACCCCCATCCAGGAGGCGGTCATCGGGACCTGCACCAACGGCAGGCTGGAGGACCTGGAGGTGGCGGCGCGCATCCTGGCCGGCAGGAGGGTCAGCCCGGAGGTGCGTCTCATCGTGGCGCCCGCCTCCCGCCAGGTCTTCATGGACGGCATGGAAAAAGGGATAGTGCAGAGGCTGATCGAGGCGGGAGCGGTCTTCGTGACACCGGGTTGCGGGCCCTGTGTTGGCACCCATAACGGCGTGCCCTCGGATGGGGAGCGGGTCATCTCCACCGCCAACCGTAATTTCAAGGGCCGCATGGGAAACGCCAACGCTTTCATTTACCTGGCGAGCCCCGCCACGGTGGCGGCGAGCGCGGTGGCGGGCAAGATCACCGACCCGCGCCGCATGCTGTAAGGCCCATCTAGGGGAGGAAGAGAACGCATGGCAGAGGGAATAGTCTTGAGGGGCAAAGCCCACGTCTTCGCCGACGACGTCAACACCGACTACATCATCTCCGGCAAGTACAAGTTCAAGACGCTGGACATGGGCGAACTGGCCTGCCACTGCATGGAGGACATAGACCCCGAATTCGTGTCCAAGGTACAGGCGGGGGACTTCATCGTGGCCGGTGGCAACTTCGGATGCGGCTCCTCCCGGGAGCAGGCCCCCCTGGTCATCAAGCACGCGGGGGTGAGCGCCGTCCTGGCCAGGTCCTTCGCCCGCATCTTCT
>Ga0315288_10009022_pt1 | contig 12574 bp, 6 predicted proteins | sample YL17G11_20_MG_FD_203454 | JGI IMG/M metagenome (GOLD analysis project Ga0315288, IMG submission 203454) | Sediment microbial communities from Yellowstone Lake, YNP, Wyoming, USA - YL17G11_20 | ecosystem: Environmental > Aquatic > Freshwater > Lake > Sediment | place: USA: Wyoming | collected...
ATCCCCGCCAGCGGCATGCTCTTAGTTGTCAATCATCCGGCGGCGTTTTCCTGGCGTTATCCGGCCGTGCCTGCCGAGATAATTCTCGGCCCCTATGATGGCAACCTGAGCAACGCCGGCGAAAGCCTGGAGCTGAGCATGCCCGGCGACGTGGATAATGAGGGCGTGCGTTACTACATCCGCGTCGACAGGATTAATTACAGCGACGGTTCCCATCCGGAAAATTGTCCGGGTGGTATAGATCTCTGGCCCGTCGAAACCGACGGCAACGGAATGGCCCTAACACAAAAGGTCCCGACCGATTACGGCAACGATCCCGAAAACTGGCCCGCCTCGGCCCCGTCCCCCGGCGATTAATTCTGAGGAAAAACAACAAGTATGCGAGATACAGGCGAAAGGTGAGGTACTGGAATGCCGAAAACTCTATTGTAACCAGATGGCTCGATCTGTTGTTCTGTATGCACAGGCTGTTTGCTGCGTTGGCAGGTGTAACAGTTGTTTTTCAGCGAGTAGAAACTTCTGGGCAACTTATAATGGATTTGGTAAAATCCCGTATAAATTCCGGTCATTGAATTGTTTCTATATTATACTTTATTACCTTTAGTTTTATATGGATAACCGTTGAGTGAGAAAAGCAAATTCGTTCCGATAGGTACAGCCGCAAAAAAAGCTGGCGTTTCCCGTCAATCTCTGCAATATTATCTTATGGTCGGGCTGCTTGAGCCTACAGAGATTACGCCGACCGGCAGACGGTTGTTTGGTGAGAAGTGTATCGAGAGGATTAAAATTATAAAGAAACTTAATAAAAGCGGCTATCCTTTGCGTGCCATAAGGGAATTGTTTATGGAAGGCCGCGGCGAGTTAAAAGGAGATAATTTGTGAGTGACTACGAAACCTCCCAGAGAAGGCGCAATATTGTTGTGGGCCTTTTTGTGATATTGGGTATATGTGCGCTTGTTTGGCTGATATTGAAGTTCGGTGATTTGCCCGGCATTGTTACCAAGATGGATTCTTTTGAAGTTTTCGTTCAGTTCCCGACGGCGACGGGAGTTCAGAAGGATACGCCCGTGCGCTTTTGCGGCTATCAGATCGGGAGAGTCACAAATGTTATGGCTCCGGAGGTACGCAAGGATTTGGAGACTCACCTGGAGTATTATCAAACAGTGGTTGTTCTGAGCATCGACAAGAGGTACGTGACCATTCCCTCCAGCGTTGGGGTAAAACTGATGACACGTGGATTGGGCAGCAGTTATATCGAGCTCAAACAGTACCCCGGCAAGCCTCTGGTTCCGCTCGATCCGAACCGGCCGGAAACTAAATACCTGGTGGACAAAATACCACTCCAGGGCTCTACCGGTATGACAAGTGAGTTCTTCCCGGAAGAAAGCCAGAAGAAACTCGATGGATTGATCGAGGGCCTTGAAAATCTCATCAGTAACGCTAATGATATTTTGGGCGACAAAGACAGCAAAGAGAACATAATGAAAACGCTGGCCAATTTTGCCCAAGCGTCAAAGCAGGCCAAGGATACGTTGGAAGAGTTCGAGAAGCTTGCCGCCGCGGGGACTACGACTCTGGAGAATGCCGATTCCAAGTTGGAAGATGTGGTTACATCTGTCGTCGATACGAGCGAAGAAATCCAGAAATTCGCCGCTACCGGGACATCAACCCTGAAAAGTGTCGACGCCAAAACAGAACAGCTCGTTGCCGCGATGGTCGATACGAGCGAGCAACTGAGCAAGGCTATGGGGGAGCTTAAGCTGGTTTTGGAGAAAGTCAACAACGGCCAGGGCAGCGCTGCCAGACTCATCAATGATGGAAACTTTTACGAAAATCTGCTTGAAAACACCGAGCAGTTAAAATTACTGTTGGAAGAGATGAAGTCCTTTGTGGATGAGTGGCGGGACAAGAAAATCGGAATCAAGTTGTTCTAAATATTGATGGGCGGTTAAGGCCGGGCGCAAACATTCTGCTGCGGCAATATGTTTTGACTCTTCAAGCTATTGCCGGCCGAGCTTACGCTGGGTCCCAGTGGGCGATGTCACTGGCCGTATATTCTTTTTAGGTCTCGTGGCATAATCGCGCTGGGCTTTTCCGGAAACTGGCCCATGTCCCCTGTTTCTTCAATCCACCGTTCCAGAATCGCCCGCATCTTTTTGAGGGACTGCTGGTGTTCCGGTGAAGCTGCGAGGTTGTTGATCTCGTATGGATCGTTCTTGATATCGTACAGTTCCTCGTCCGGCTTTCGAGGTGCCATGAACAGCGCCTGGACGGGTGTCAGCTTGCCCTGAGCGTGAAGCTCTTTCATGAGATTCAACATCGGGTAAGAGGTTTCCTTGTAGGCATTGGTCTGTGTATAAGGCCGTTCGGGCATGAAATTGCGGATATATTTGTATTGCTTGTTCCGGACGCAGCGGATGCGGTCGACCGTCTCGTCGCAGCGGTCGCGGGCGGCGATGATATACTCGTGCTGATTAACGGTCTTCCAATTACCATTTGCGCCGGATTCGAGAAAGACCTTCCCTTCGATATGCCTGGGTAGGTCGACGCCGGCGATTTTCAGAATTGTTGCCGAGATGTCGATCGAGCTTACCAGGTCGTCGCATACCTGCCCGGCTTCGAGCCTGTCCGGCCAGCGAACGAGAAGTGGGATATTGATACCCCCGTCATAAAGCCATTGCTTGTCGCGGACGTGGCAGCGGCCGTGATCGCCTATGAAAATAACCACCGTATTGTCGGCAAGGTTTTCGTCATCGAGACGTTTGAGAATTTTGCCGATATATCCGTCCATCACCTGGATGGAGTCCAGGTAAGTTGCCCAATCCTCTCGTGCGACCGGGTGGTCGGGGTAGTAGGGGGGCAGCATGATCTTATCAGGATCGACCGGGTTCTTTAGCTGGTCGCGCAGATTCTTCCAGTGCCCGCCCCGGTGCGTGACGCCGATGGACAGTTGTGCGAAGAAAGGCTGACCGGCTTTTCGCTGGTTCCAGTCATCGCCGTCAAAGGCGTTCTTGAACTTGAAGTTGAAATCCGTCTTGCCCGATCCGGATACGCCCGGGGCTGCGGTCTTGACATTAGCCGTGAAGTAGCCCGCATCCCGGAAGTATTCGGTTATCATCCGAACCGGTTCGGGCAGCGTGTAACCGTCGCCGCGATGACTGCGATGATTATGAGCGCCAATCGATGTCTGGAACATTCCCGTAATCATTGCTGAGCGGCTGGCCGAACAAACCGGGCCGGTCGTAAATGCGTTGGTAAAGCGAATCCCCCGGCCGGCAAGCTTGTCAAGATTCGGGGTTTGCACCAAAGGCGTGCCGTAGCAGCTCAGCTCGGGGCTGATGTCCTCGGACAGGATCCAGAGGATGTTGGGTCTGCTGTCTGCCTTCTGTTTCGCAAACAGACTGCCCGGTGTTGCCATTGCAGCCGCTCCCAATCCCAGGGCTTTCAAAAAATCGCGTCGGTTATGAGTTCTCATCATATTTGCTCACCTTTTTAATTATTGGTCTGCTGATGGATTCGGCCTGGGCAGTTTGGCATTTGTGGCCTTCAGCCAATTGCTTAATTTGTTGTCGAGTTCTTTTACCTTCTCCGGCATCTTTTCCGAAAGGTCGGTCTCCTCCGGAAGATCATCTTGCAGATTGAACAGTTCGAAAGTCTTGTCCTCGTACCGCTTTATAAGTTTCCAGTCGCCCGCTCGAATGATGCTGTAAGGCACGATCTTGCCGCGATAGTGTGGGAAATGCCAGAATATCGCTTCACGATCCAGCTTATCGATGCCGTTGGATTTTAGATGCGCCAGGAGCGAGACGCCGTCGATAGCACGATCTCGCGGTAGAGGAACGCCGGCCGCCTCACAAATGGTTGGGAAGTAATCGACGCTGGTTACCGGCTCACGGCTGATTGTGCCGGCGTTTATGACTTTTGGCCAGCGGACGATCAGAGGCTCACGAATTCCACCTTCGTACGGATAGCCTTTGCCGGCACGAAGGGGGGTATTGCTGGTTATGCCAAGCAGTCCCCCGTTGTCGCTGGTGAAGAAAACAATCGTTTTTTCCGCTATACCGAACTCGTCGATCTTGGAGATGATTTTGCCCACAGCATCGTCAACGCTATGGATCATCGCGGCGTACGTCGGATTATTCTGGTTTGTCGGCTCTTTTGCCTTGTACTTTTCGATCACATCTTCTTTGCCCTGGATGGGTGTGTGGACTGCGTAATGAGCCATATACAAAAAGAATGGCTTATCTTTGTGGTTTCGTATAAAGTTAACCGCTTCATCCGCTTCGCGGTCGGTCAGGTATTCACCGTCACGATGGGGACTTAGTGTCGGTATTTGTCCCTGTCCGTTACGAGAGTAGGGATCGAAATAGCTGGGCGGCTGGCCGAAGTCACAGCCACCGATATTGAAATCGAATCCCTGCCTGTCGGGGTACCAGTCATCGGCGCCGAGGTGCCATTTTCCGATGTGGCACGAAGTATATCCAGCGGGCTTGAGAGCTTCGGCGATTGTAATCTCATCAAGCTCCATCCACAGGGCGTTGGGCGGGCATAAAAGCTTTTTGCCTTTGCCGCCGACGTAGTCGGTGGGATTCTTCTTGTTCTCTGGTATTTCGCCCCCCTGGAATCGCGCCCGGATCCAGTCGGTTACTCCGAGACGTGCCGGGTAGCGTCCCGTCATGACTGCCGCCCGTGTCGGCGAGCAGACCGCGCAAGCGGCGTAGCCGTTGGTGAATCGCATGCCCTGGGAAGCGAGCCTGTCAATGTTCGGGGTTTCATAAAACCTGCTGCCGTAACAGCCGGTATCCGTCCAGCCCAAATCGTCAACGAGAATGAAAACAAAATTAAGCTTATCGCCAGATTGTGGTTGGGTGATACTTGCACGTCCCGGTATAGCAAGTGATGCTGCTCCCGTTCCGAGGGCCTTCAGGAAACTGCGACGCGAGTAATTTCGTTCGCTCATTCTCATTTCTCCTTCATTATCACAACCGTCTGGTTGATGTCCGGCGCGGTGGCGGGGAAAGTACCCTTTTGACCATCGGTTGTGTTTACCTCGACGTAATACTCCATGTCGGTTTCGATCCGGCTTGCAGGAATCCGTGCGGAATATGCGCTGCGGGCAATGTGTGTAAGCGGAATCTTATCGTAATTGCCTTTGCCGATTGAGCGGAAGTATATCGTTGCGTCTTTGGGCTTATCTGAGGCAAGAATAATTACTTTGAGCTGCAAATCCTCGCCGGCCGACAGGCTGCCTCGCACTGTCGGCACAATCAATCGCAGCGGACCATTGTATGAGCCCGAAGGCATTGCGTCGCCAGGCAGCTCTTCGCCCATCAGTTTGACCAGTTCCTCTCCGGGTTCGGTGAGTAAAGTCGGCATTACGTGCTGCTGCCAATTTGTAACATTGCCCATCTCGCCATTTGTGCTGACGGTTGCCAGCAGATACTTATGTACATCGGCAACCTGGGCGACAAGCTCTTTTCGAATCGGCAGGGCGATCTGACGTGCCAATCGTTTGCGGGTCTCTGTATCCTTTTCGTCCTTGACCTTTTTCATCGCCGTGTTGAACTTCGCCCATGTACAGCTAACTCTTCCGACGGCACGCAGGTAGCGGAAGTTGTTCAGCCAGTAGTCGAATCGTTCGAGGTTGCCTTGCCTATTGATATTCGGGCGTATTTTGGCCAAATCCTCAACGAATTCGTATTCTTTATTTACCTGCTCCCATTCTCTTTCATCCGGCCTGACGCCGCCGGGGCCGCTGATCCATGTGGATGGCCGGGGCAGGTTGGTATTTTGCTGTCCTTCAGCCGTAGCCGATGGCCCTCCGTCGAGACTTATGAATATCTTTGCGATTTGTTCGGCTGCTTCCGGCCCGAACTGCGACAGGGCCCAGTCGGCATAAAAATCATCTGCCGGCAGGTCGCGCGGTCTGCTGTCGGACTCCGCAGCCGGAATATCGGCCTCGTAGTCTTTATAAGCAGGGCCGCCGCAGTTGACCTTTTTTGTTATGCCCTGGCCCTGCACAACAAAAGCTGCGATGCACGGAAATTCCACAAGGCTCTCGAAACCGATTTCCAAAATGCCATTGTCCGTCTTGACATCTTCAAAAGTGTAATCCATTGCCCTGTTCTGGCCGACCTCGGCGAAAACGTCTAACTGGTCAATAACTTTTTTGCCCTGTAGTGTGACGGCAAATACCCGCTTGCCGGATTCGGTGTAGTGGGGCTCGCAGAACTTCAATGTCACAGTGTATGTCCCGTTCGGCACCTTCAGGCGATAGGCTTTCACATCCCAGATGACCGTTTGGTAGAGCGGATCGTTTTCAGTATCGGCTATAGCATTGCTCGGGAATTCAGCGACATTGCCGCCTTCACGGCCCTCCGTGAGCTCTGGCCTGGGGGGTTCGATTTTTTTGCCGAAGTCCGGGTTCCAGCCTTTCTGCTCCCATGCGGCATGGGCGAGCGCTGAAACATTCGGCCCGAGGATGCGCGTTCGCCAGTGGATGCCCATCAGTCCCGTGCAGCCGTAAGCCAGGGCATCCGCCGCATCGCGCCGCATTCGGCCCGCCCAGAGCTGCGGGATAATCAAGACCGGATCGTCTTCGAGCCAGGGGATGGCCCACAGGGGCCGGCCGGTGACGTTGGCAAAGCCGGACTCGACCGGGGCGAAACCGACGTTGCGATTGATGCAGCTCATCGGCATTTCCTTGGGTAATGTATTATCGAACATCGCACGGTCCTTTGGCGGTCCGAGGACCCAGCCGCACGTCGCTAATGTAAATGGGGCGTTGACTTGCTTTGAGGCGGCAATGGCGGCGCGGAAATCGGCCACCGTAGCTTCGATCTGCTCGTCCCTGGGATTGCCCCACGTCCAGTCTTCGGGAGTCCAGAACCAGTAATAATCCAGCGGATAGGCTTTGGCGATTCGCCGGAACATGCCTTCATAGAGTTCCTGCACGACTGCCGGATCGGACGGATCCTTGCCCATGCTTTTGATACGCTCTTTCACGGCGTCGGGAATAATAAGCGGCGTTTCGGTGCCGACACAGGTTTTGACGCCGAGATTGTGGGCATATTCGAAGGCTTCTTTGAGCGTGTTGCCCATGCGGTTGAACAGTTCGTTTGCTTTGTCCTGACTAAGCTGCGTCCACGGATTCATACCTCTCATATAGTCCGGGCCGTAGTCGTCTCGTTCGAATATTTGCGCTGCGCCGAAACTGTAGTCGCTTGTCTTTGCCGGTTTATAGCCCCAGGCACCGGTGACGTTTGCCGTCGTGAAATGCCTTGATGGGTAGCCGGACTTCACGGTTCCGTCTTCGTTGAAGTCTCCGGGCATGCCGATCCATACGGTCGGCTCGGGGCCGACGCCGCCCTGGGGATATGTGTGCAGCCCGAAGAAGTTCATGCGCAGCTTGGGCAGTTGAGCAATAATGGCTTTGTAATCGTCTGTATTCCACCAGTCCGGCCCCTCGGGGAAATCGTGGAACGGCTGGATTCCCCGCATGTCGAACAGTGGTTTGCCTTTTTCATCCAGGTCGGGTATTTTCAGGGCGATACGCTCATCGGGGATTGTGTCACCATGCATATAAAAACGAACGCCCAAGTGCTCGGCGAATCGGTAGGCCGCATATAGCGTCCCGATCGGATCGCCGCCTGTAATCAGCACGGCTTGCCGATCCCCGGAATTAATTGTCTTAATCAGATATTGCTGAGATTCCAGCGAGTCTATTGAGGATGCCAGCTCAGCATTCTGGCCTATTAATCTTCTGATGACAGGGCTGTCCTTCTGTCCGACGATGATTAACGGTGTTTTCGAAGGCGGGTTTTTATCGCTCCGAACGATGGGCAGCAGCTTGCCCGTCCGCAGATACATATAGCGGCGAACCTCTTGTGCCGCTAAGCATTCGGCTGTCGTTGCATCCGATGGGCTGACGATCGTAATTGTCGAAATATCAGCTTCGGCCCCACGGTTTACCGAGCAGCCAGTCGAAGCCAGCGATACGAAAAGCACGGCCAGAGTTAAAAAACGAATGCCTTTTCTCATTTTAATGATCTCCTTATGCTGTTACTATTTTAAGCTTCTGCAAAATTGAAGTTAGGCATATATTATTTTAGAAAATCAGTTTCACGATTTTCTAAAAATAATTGGTTACCGTATGATAACACATTATCGAGTAAAACATTACGCATCTTGTTTTAGAAAGAAAAAATTGAAAGAAACAATTTTTTCTTTCCAAAAGTATGCCTAACTTCAATTTTGCAGAACTCATTGTTACTATTTTCGAACGTTCTATTGTGACAGAATAAACTCAGCCAGATCTTTTATCTCTGCTTCGGTCAGGTTCGATGTTACTCCGTGTTTGTCGCCGGGATTGTATATTGTCAGCACTTCTTCAATCGTGGTGGCCCGTCCATTGTATAGATATGGCGAGGTCCGCCATACCTCGACGAGTGTCGGCGTGTCGAACCTCCGGTCCTTGTCGAGGTCTTTGCCAGTGCCCACATCGTGTGTTTTCAAATCGGTGTGCAGCGGTCCTGTATGGCATGAAGCGCAGCCTGCTTTATCGAATATCTTTTGCCCTCGCCCGGCCGACTCGCTGAGCTTGCCGTCAACAAGATGAGGGCTGGGGACCGGTTTGAGGCTCTTGAGGTACTCGTCGATTGCGGCGGCCTCTTCTTCGGGGCGCACTGCAAACTGGATATACCTGATTCCGGCACGCACCCCGGCCTCGGCGTTTTCACGAATACCCGTAATCATCGCCGGCGGCGTTTCGTGCGCGAGCAGCAGGCTCTTGGTATTCTTCGGATTTCCCAGGCCGTCATTGAGCAGATCCCAGTTCAGTGCATCGGCCCTGGCATCGGAAGGGTGACAACTGGCACAGCTCTGCCAGCCCTGGAAACAAAGCTCGGCGTCGTTAAACAGCATTTGGCCCTTTCGCCTGGTTGTCATGTCGGTCTTTGGGCCAAGGGCTATGGATGTAGTCTTGAATCTCGATTCCCTGTTTATGTCCACGATGGCTATGCTATCGGTAAAATATTCGGCAACATAAGCTTTGTCCCCGATTATGTTGAGTGCTCGCGGGCCTTTGCCCGGCAGCTTAATGCGCTGTCGAATGCCGTAAAGAAAACTCAGTTCGTTGGGTATATTCGAGGGAGCTTCATTCCCGGAGCCTTGTGCCGTATAGGAGCCGCCGGCAAAGCTCTGGGGCTGCCTGCCGATGCGTTTATTATAGCTGTTGATCTTCTCGGTCAGGGCGGCGATTTCTATTACGCTTAACTCGTGTGTCCCGGCATGGGTTACGCAAAGGTATTTCGAGTCGCTCGTGCATGCAAGGCCCCACGGATTCGCGGCGCCATAATCTACATCGTCCAAAAGAACCGTTTCTATGAGTCTCTTACGTCCGGCATCTATGATGCTGACCGCGTTCGTATTTATCCATCCTCGTTCCAGTTGGGTCGTTGGAACCGTGTACCGGGCGAGAATGTGCGCGGCAAATACATACCGGCCGTCCGGCGAAACGACAATGCCGTTGAGACTTTGGCTTCCATTCAGAAGAACAATGTCGATCTCGAAGGCCATCGTCCTGGCGTTTATGACCGAAATATTGCAGGCAACCGAGTCGGCGCTTGCCGAGCCGTATGGAAGCAGGTTGCCCACATAGAGCCAGTTTCCATCGGGGGTAATATCGGCGGCGACCGGTTCCCGCAGGGCGGGAATCCTTGCAAGCTGCTTATCATCCTCGGTGCTTATAACCCAGATATTGTTATCGAAGCGATTGCATATATATAGAAACCTGCCGTCCGGACTAAGCACGGGGGCTGCGGGAGTGTGACCGGCGGGCAGCGTGCGAAGCAATTTGGCATTGTGTGTATCTATGACGCTGACACATCCCTTCTGTCCGCCACAAGTAACGTAGAGGAGCGATCCATCGCCGGCAAGGGCAAGGCCCGTCGGTTCTGCGGGCACGCCGATTGTTGCAGTAACCTTCGCAGTTTTCGTGTCAAAGACAGCTATCTGTTTGGCGGAAGCCTCGGCAATATAGATTTTTTCGCCATTCCTTTCCGCGACCAAAGCCGTCGGAGACAAGTATTCATCAGCGGCATAAGTAACGTAAGTGAAGCCGGCTAAGACAATAGAGATGCTCATCCATATTGTTGCTCGTTTTAAAAAACATTCTTTCATGTTCAGTTGTCTCCATAACTACTTAATTCTGAATCGTCCAGTGTTTCATCACGCTCGACAAGACTCGCCGAAGCCGCATATTTTTGTTTCGTATTCGCTATATCGGAAACGACGCGAAATCCGACATTGTGGACGCGCTGCCACGCCGGATAGCTCAGCCTAAATGCTGAACGGCATCGCTTCGGACGATCACACCATGAACCGCCTCGTACGACTGTTTGGACTGCTTTTCCTCGCCCGGGGATTCTCTGGACGACACCGTCTGCATTCTGCCATCCTTTGGTGGTATCTATCAGGCCCAGCTCACCCATCCGCGGCACGCCGTGATAACCGGCGATGACGGCAATGATTTTGCCGGGGGCACCCGGTATCCCTCGCGGGAAATAGAGCGCGTTAGGCCAGTAGGAATTGCTGCCGTACACCGCCCGCTGGCCCGTACCGTCCGGGTTCATCACCATGAGGGGACGCAGGTAAATATGCATGGGCCCGGTATAGTCCCACCGGCTGAATATTACCTGGCCCGTCGGCAGCACGGCCGGGTGAAGGTCGAGATCCTGGTCGTAGCACAACTGCCGAACGTTGCCGCCGTCGGCGTCCATCAGGTAGATATTGCAAGCTCGCTCGACGCCGTGCCAGCAGGGGACCGCCGTATACGAGGCGGTCGAGGCGAAGACGATTCTGCCGTCGGGCAGATAGCAGGCGTCGAAGTTGTCCACGTCCGGGTGCTCGCCGCATGAGACCTGCAGCAAGTGGCTGCCGTCCGTGCCGATCTCGAAGATTTGCCATGCCGGACCTTTGGGCATCGTGAAGAGGAGCTTCTCGGCGTCGTAATGGAGGTCCATTTCGCCGACAAATTCCCCGGCGGCGGGGCGGTAAAGCGTTCGCAGCTTTCCATCAGGGCGCATCGGTTCGAGGATCGCAATTTCGTTGTCATAGCCGGTTCGCTCGATACCCGTGTTGCATTTGTGGTTGACGGGCAGGCCAAGCTGCCCGCGCTTGCGTTTTAGCAGCAGCAGCTTATCAAAATCGAGCAGCGGATTTGAAAGCAATGAATCGTACCGCAGCTTTTCGAGTTCGTCTGCGAGTTTCAACAGATTGACTTTTGTAGAATTATTATCCCGGCCGAAGGAATCAATCGCAGTTTTGCTCAGTTTTCTCAAGCTGTCCAGGCGATCCAGGTACTGCCCGCCATTTGTATACTCCTGTCCAAAAGTCTCGATCAGGTCGATAACAGCAAGCCGAAGGGACTCGAAATCGAAACTTCGCACGTATTGTACCGCTCTGTCATCATTGAGATTGGGACGGCGTGCCGGCACCTTGGTTGGCTCGCCGGCATATCCCGTAATCGAAGAAATCCCTAAAATGAGCAAAACAAGATTACTGCATAAAAGGCTTCTGAGAAGATTGTTTCTAAAGTTGGCCTCTTTTTGTTTCATTGCCATTTTCTATATGTTATTGTTTAGCCACTTGGTCTAAAAACCGTGTGTTGGATTATGCCGGACAGGACTTTAACCACCGATTGTCTTTTAAGAAAAAGATGCCACCAAATCCCATATCCTGAAAAAAGTATTGCGAAACCTCATAAACCAAACAGCACCAAAATAACAGAAACAAGCCAAAAATCAAGTCCAAAACCTCCCCGATAACATTGTTGATATCGGGTTTTTGGCTGGAAATGCCGGCATGTTAAGAATGTGATAAGAACATTAGTCGAAACAGCTTCACAGGGCACTTATTTATGTGGATCCGCCACTTACTTGAGATACCCCCTCATGTAAGATCTTGTCTATGCCGGATTGGAAACTTTTGCTTACTTATCATTGATCTAAGGGTATTCTGACGTCTCCTTTGCATTTGCGCTGGTTTTCCGCTCTCCCGTAGTTCAGCCTATTCTTCTGTGTACCCTCTTTAGAAACGCAGAGAAATGCTTAGTTCGGTTTTCGACGGCAGTACCAGAACGCCGATACCATGACCATGATTATTATCCACTCTGCAACACCCATTTTTGCCGACTCCTCCGCTGAAATATGCCCGACTTAGGCCGCCGGAATCTGCAAGGAATGCAAAAGCAATGCCCTTGTGTTCTCCTGCGAAAGGTGCACCGGTTCTTGTGCATCTCCTTATATAAAAACTGGCGGTTTGAGTTGGACCGCTAAAAAGTCCAGTGCAAAAAAGCTGTTTAGTTTTCGATTCTGAATTGCATGTTCGCTTCGTTCAATGATTATATGATTATACCACGAGCTTATTCCGTGCGTCAAGCAAAATCAACAATTTTACAGATTTGCCTGTGAGTAAGCATGAAAAATGCGGATTAATCGGGTGTTCTGTAAAGGTGTTAAAATCCGGTTATGATTAGCGGGACGATTCTCGCCGTAAGAAAGCCCCCCGGATTCCA
>Ga0315288_10009024_pt1 | contig 12573 bp, 9 predicted proteins | sample YL17G11_20_MG_FD_203454 | JGI IMG/M metagenome (GOLD analysis project Ga0315288, IMG submission 203454) | Sediment microbial communities from Yellowstone Lake, YNP, Wyoming, USA - YL17G11_20 | ecosystem: Environmental > Aquatic > Freshwater > Lake > Sediment | place: USA: Wyoming | collected...
TTGAGGAGGGTTGACTTGCCGGCGTTGGTGTAGCCGACGAGCGCGGCCACGGGGATGCCGGCCTCCTGGCGATGCTGGCGCTCGACCGCGCGGCGGGTCTCGAGGCGCTTCACCGCGGTCTTCACTATCTGAAGGCGCCTGCGAATGTGCCGGCGGTCCACGCTCAGCTTGGTCTCGCCGGGGCCCCTGGTGCCGATTCCGCCGCCGAGCCGGGAGAGCGCGGTGCCCTTGCCGGTCAAGCGCGGGAGCAGGTAGTTGAGCTGGGCCAGCTCGACCTGAAGTTTGCCTTCGGCGCTGCGGGCGCGCAGGGCGAAGATATCGAGGATGATGGCGCTGCGGCCGAGCACGCCGGCGCCGGTCGCGTCCTCCAGGTTGTGCTCCTGGCCCGGTGATATCTCGCCGTCAACCAGGACCAGATCGGCGCGCAGCTCCGACGCCAGGCCCCGGATCTCCTGCGCTTTCCCCTTGCCGACGTAGTAGACCGGGTCCGGCCTATCGCGCTTCTGCGTGACCTCACCGACGACTTCGCCGCCGGCGGTCTCGGCCAGGCGCGCCAACTCGTCAAGGGAATGGCGCCAGTCGTCACCCCCTCGCTCGATGGCGAGGAGTATCGTGCGTTCCTTCTGTGGTGTCGCTAACATGGCTATCTCACACGTTGCCGGCGCCTGCGCAGGACGGCCTCGAGAATGCTCCAGAGGACGGGTCGCAGTCAGCGGCGCTGCGCGCGGCCCATCCCCCAGCCGTCATGTGTTGACGCGCACTTTCTCCTTGATCCGTTTCACCGCCTCAGCGATCCGAGCTTCCGCGTTCCCGCCCTGCACGGTCAACGAGAACCGCACGTAGCCTTCGCCGCAACTGCCGTAGGCGCTGCCGGGAGTGGCGAGCACACCCGCGCCGCGCAGGAGGGTTTCCGCCATCTGCGCGGAGGTGTAGCCTTTGGGCACCGGCGCCCAGACATAGCAGGTGGCTTTCGGCTTGGGCACGCGCCATCCAATGCCGGCGAGACCCTTGATGAGTATGTCGCGGCGCCTCTGGTAGATGCCGCGCATCTTCTCGACACAGTCCTGCGGCCCGGTGAGCGCGGCCACCGCGGCGCGCTGGATGGCAAGAAACGCGCCGGAGTCAACGTTCGACTTCAGCTTCTCGAGCGCGTTGAGCGCCTCGGGGTTGCCGACCGCGAAGCCGATGCGCCAGCCGGTCATGTTGTAGGTCTTGGAGAGCGAGTGAATCTCGATAACGCGCTCCCTGGCGCCGTCCGCCTGAAGCATGCTCTGGGGCCGGCAGCCATCGTAGTACAGCTCCGAGTAGGCCATGTCGAGGCAGATGAGGATGTCGTTCGCCGCCGCGAACTCGATGGCGCGGCGGAAGAACTCGGCCTCGGCGACGGCGCCGGTGGGCATGTTCGGATAGCAGAGGTACATGAGCTTCGCCCGGCGCACGATGTCGGCCGGGATCGCGCTCAGGTCGGGCAAGTACCCCGACGCCTCGGAGAGCGGCATGAAGTGCAGGTCGGCGCCTGCGAACATGGACGCGACCTTATACACAGGGTACCCGGGGTCGGGGATGAGGGCAACGTCGCCGGGGTTGAGGATCGCCCAGGCGAGGTGAGCAATGCCCTCCTTGGCGCCGATCAGGCGCAGCACCTCCGTGTCGGGGTTGAGGGACACCCCGAACCGGCTCTGATACCAGGAGGCCACCGCCTGCCGGAACTCAGGCAACCCCTTGCCGGTCTCGTCGTACTGGTGCGTGATGGGATCCCGAGCGGCGTCGCAGAGGGCGGCCACGATGTGGTCGGGCGTGGGCTGGTCCGGGTCGCCGATCCCGAAGTCTACCAGGTCGCGGCCCTCTGCCCGCGCCTCCGCCTTGAGCCGCGCCAACTCGGCAAAGGGGTACGGTGGGGTCTTCAGCAACCGGTCAGCGATGTGCATTGCGATGCTCCTGGGATACTGTGGGATGATTACAGCGCCTCGTCGAGGCGGGTCTCGCCAGTGCATACTTCGGCGGCCGGGCCGTCAATGAAGACGTGATCGTCATCGGCGATCCAGTTGACCTTGAGATCGCCGCCGCGCAGGTGAAGCGTCGCCTTCCGCGGCGAGAGGCCGTTGAGGACCGCGGCGACGAGCGCGGCGGACGCGCCCGTGCCGCAGGCGAGGGTCTCCCCCGCGCCGCGCTCCCAGACTCGCATCTTGATCTCTCCTTCGCCGACGATCTGGACGAACTCGACGTTGGTGCGCCGGGGGAAGAGGTCGTGGTGCTCGATGGCGGGCCCGATCTCCTCGACCTTCGCGCGATTCACGTCTTCGACAAAGAGGACGCAGTGAGGGTTGCCCATCGAGAGGGCTGTGATGGAGTAGCGCTGCCCGCCAACGCGCAGACGCTCTTTGACGACCTGCGGTTGGTCGGGCCCCTTCATCGGTATCTCCGATCGCGCGAAGCGCGGGGCGCCCATGTCGACGCGCACGCTCTGGACCTGGTTGCCGCGCACGCGCAGGTGCGGTCTGATGGTGCCCGCGAGCGTCTCTACCTCCAGGTCTCGCCCGTGGGTGTAGCCGCGCTCGTAGACGAACTTGGCGAAGAGACGAATGCCATTGCCGCACATCTCGGCCTCGCTGCCGTCGGAGTTGAAGATGCGCATCTTGAAGTCGGCGAGGCGCGACGGCAGGACGAGGATGAGGCCGTCCGAGCCGACCCCGAAGTGGCGATCGGACATGGCCTTCGCCAGCGCCGGCAGCGTCGCCTCCGGCGGCGATTCCTGCATGGCGTCTATCACCAGATAGTCGTTCCCCAGCCCGTGCATTTTGGTAAACCGCACCATCCGTTTGCCTCCGCAGCTGTGCGCCCATGACGCGCCAGGTGCGCCCAGAAACGCAATATGCCGGTCGGACCCTGGGTCCGCTCCGGCATCTTCTCTCGCTTTCCCTGCTGTGCTTCAGTCTCAGATTCGGGAGAGGCCTGGGCTGAGCGCGTGGCGAGACAAGGCAGGCCGGAGCGGCCCACCGCGCTTCGTGCGCTTCGTCTTCATGACGCGCCCTCTCATTGCTCCTGCCAACGCCTCCCGATGATACCGGCAACTGCCTGTGGGCCGCCCGCGGCGACCACGTCCACCCACTCGATTCGCGGATCCGCCCGGAACCAGGTGAGCTGTCGCTTTGCGAATCGCCGCGTGTCGCGCTTGAGCCGCGAGACTGCCGCGTCGAGCGAGCACTCACCACGCAAGTACGGGATGAGCTGCGCGTACCCCAGGCCCTTCATGGACGCGAGGCGCTCCCCGCGCCCGCGGCCCAGAAGGCCTCTGACCTCGTCAGCCAGGCCGCGGGCGACCATCTCGTCCACCCGCGCTTCGATACGGCGGTACAACTCAGGCCTGGGCGCAGTCAGCCCAAACTGACGCGTATTGTAGCGTGCTCGCCGATGACGGTCAAGCTCCTGCAGGGATGATATCCTCTGCCCGGTCTGCTGGTAGACCTCGAGCGCGCGGATGATGCGTCTGGCGTCGTTCGGGTGAATGCGCTGCGCGGCCTCGGGGTCGAGTTCCGCGAGGCGCGCATGCAGCGGGGCCGGGCCTCCGGCAGCGGCCTCGTCGGTCAGGCGGCGACGGAGGTCGGCGTCGGGCGGGGCCATGGAGAGCGTGAGGCCGTCGACCACCGCCCTGACGTACAGACCGCTGCCGCCGACGAGGATGGGCTGGCGCCCGCGGGCGCGGATGTCGGCGATGGCGGCGCGAGCGCGCTCCTGGTACTCCGCGACCGAGAACGGAGCATCGGGATCGATGACCCCGATGAGGTGGTGCGGGACACGGGCGAGCTGTTCCGGGGTCGGCTTACCGGTTCCGATGTCCATGCCGCGGTAGACCTGCATGGAGTCGGCGGAGACGATCTCGCCGCCGATGCGCTCGGCGAGCAAGATGCCGACCTCGGTCTTGCCGGTAGCAGTAGGGCCGACGATCGCGCTGAGGAGGTCCGGCATCGTCTACCGGTTGAACTTGCGGTCAATCTCGAAGTTCGAGATGGTCATCACGATGGGCCAGCCGTGAGGGCAGGTGTACGGCCGGGCAGTGCCGGAGAGCGCGGTGAGCAGCGCTGCGGTCTCCTCGTACGTCAGCGCATCGCCGGCCTTGATCGCGGAACGGCAGGAGAGGGTGATCAGGAGCCGCTCTCGCCGCCGGTCGAGAGACTGGGCGCCGGACTCCGACGCCAGATCCTCGGCCAGGTCCTTGACGAGATCGGATGGGTTCTCCTTGGCGAGCACGGCGGGGACCGAGCGCACGAGAAACGCGTCAGCGCCGAAGGGCTCCAGCTCGAAACCGAGCGAGGCGAGATCATCCACCTGCTGGGTGACCACCGCGGCCTCTCGCGGGCCGAGCTGCGCGACGACCGGCTCGAGGAGGGCCTGTGCGATGCTGCGGTGAGACAACCTCGCCTCGGTGAAGCGCTCGTATAGCACTCGCTCCTGCGCGCGGTGCTGATCGACGAGCAGGAGGCCCTGGGCGGATTCGGCGAGGACGTAGGTGCTGCGCAGCTGCGCCAGGGGCCGCAGCTCGAAGCGGTCGCCTGCCGCGGCGCGGAAGGCGGGCGAGAGGACGCCGGGCGCGGCCAGCGCGCCAGCCCAGCCGGCGGGGAGCGCGCCCTGCTGGGGACCGGGTTGCGGCAGCGCTGAGGGCCGCGACGGCGAGTCCACCTGAACCAGGCCGATGCGCGGGGAGGCGCCGACTGCGCTCAGCGATTCCTGAATCGCACGGGACACGAGATGGTGCACTTCCCATTCCCGACTGAGCCGCACCTCGGCCTTGGTCGGGTGGACGTTCACGTCCATAGAGGATGGGTCAACCTCGATCAGCAGCGCGGCTGCGGGGTAGCGGCCCTCGGGCAGCACGCGGCGGTAGGCCTCTTCGATCGCGTGGGTGAGCGCGCGATTCCGCACCCACCGGTGGTTGATGAATAGGAACTGCCTGTTCCGGCTGCCCCGATGCACCGACGGCGCGGAGGCAAGACCGCGGACCGACATCCCGGGGAGGGCGAGCTCGATCGGCAGCATGGCCTCCGCCAGCTCCCGGCCCCAGGCGGCAGCGACGGCGGCGCGCAGGTCGGGGGAACCGGAATGCTGCATGACCTCCCTGCCGTCGCGAGTCAGCCGCAGCGACACCCCGGGGTGGGAGAAGAGGAAGCGGGTGAAGACATCGGTGATGTGCCCGGCCTCCACCTCGTCTCGCTTTAGGAACTTGAGGCGCGCGGGCGTGTTGTGGAAGAGGTTGCGGACGAGAAGCTCGGTGCCAGGGGGGGCGCCGGCGTCCTCGAGTTCGACCACCTCGCCGGCGATGGCCAGCAACCGCGTCCCGGGGTCGGCATGCGCCGGGCGAGTCACCATGGTGAGGTGGGAGACGGAGGCAATGCTGGGCAGCGCCTCGCCGCGGAAGCCGAGGGTGCTGATGGCGAAGAGGTCGTCGGCGGAGCGGATCTTGCTGGTCGCGTGCCGCTGGAGCGAGAGCACGGCGTCCTCGCGGCCCATGCCGCAGCCGTCATCTATGACGCGTATCAGCCCGCGACCCGCCTCACGGACCTCGACGTCAATGCGGCGAGCGCCGGCGTCCAGCGCGTTCTCGATCAACTCTTTGACGACCGACGCGGGCCGCTCGATCACCTCTCCCGCGGCGATCTTGCTGGCGACGGATTCATCGAGGATGACGATGACCACAGGTGAGGTGTTCGCCGACGCGAACTGCCTGTCCTGCCCCTGGGGGGTCAGGTCAGGCGATGGTGCGCGCCGGCGCGGGTTCGACCTGGTCGCCGCTGAGGTGGCCGTCGGCCTCGAGCCTGAGGAACGCGCGAACCAGCTCGGGGTCCCATTGCCGGCCCGCGCCAAGCTCGAGTTCGCGCAGCGCGGCACTGCGGCCAGGGGCCTCGCGATAGTGGCGATGGGAGATCATGGCGTCGTAGGCGTCGGCGATAGCGATGATGCGGGCGACGAGCGGGATATCGTCTCGGGCGAGCCCGGTGGGATAGCCCTTCCCGTCGAAGCGCTCGTGGTGGTAGAGAATGCCCGGGAGAGCGCTGGAGAGGCTCAGGCTCCTGCGCGCGAGCGATTCGCCAACGGAGGGATGGCTCTCCATCAGCGCCCGCTCCTCTGCGGTGAGGGCGCCGTCCTTCACCAGCACGCGGTCGGGTATGCCGATCTTCCCGACGTCGTGAAGGAGGGCTGCGGTCCGGACGGCCTCGACGTCGTAGTCGGACAGCCCGATCGCCCGCGCCAGCGTGACCGCGAACGTAGTCACCTTCTTGCTGTGCCCACCCGTGATCCGGTCGCGGGCGTCCACGGAGGCGACCAGGGCCTCAAGCGCGCCCCAGTCCGAGTTCTGCAAGAACCGGTAGAGCTGATATGGATCGGTGGTCTCCTGAGCGCCCGGCACGCGGTTGAACGGGCACACCTTGTCACGGCCGGAGTACTTCGCCATGTACATGGCCACATCGGCGGCCATGATAAGGCCATTCTTCTGCACGCTGTGCTGCGGGAACGAGGCCGCGCCGATGCTCACGGTCAGTCGAGCGATGCCGTCCATCTTGCCGCGCTGCCCGCCGGGCAAGCGCAACTCCTTCGCGGCCACCTCGGAGCGGATCTTCCCGGCAACCTGGAGCGCGCCGGCAAGGGCGGTCTCGGGCAGCATGACCGCGAACTCGTCGCCACCGTAGCGGGACGCGAGGTCCGTGGTGCGAACCGCTGCCATGATGACGTGAGCCACCTGGCGAAGCGCCTCGTCGCCGCCCGCGTGATCGTGGGTTTCGTTGAACTGGCGGAAGTTGTCAACATCCACCATGAGCAGCGAGACCGCGTGGTCGTAGCGGTCGGCGCGCTTGATCTCCTCGAGCAGCCGCTCGTGAAGGTGCCGGTGTGAGCAGAGGCCGGTGAGCGAGTCGGTGTTGTCGCTGTTCGCACTGCGGCGGGGAGGGCGCGGCAATTGCGAGATCAGGTGGTTGATCCAACCGGAGAGCTCGTCGGCCTCGTCACGTCGGGTCGGGACGATCGGCCCTGTCATTCGCGCCCGGGTCTCGCCTTCCGCAGCGCGCTGGGCGGCCGTGAGGGCTGCGAGCACGGTCTCGGTGAGCCGCCCCATGAAATCCACCGCGAAGAGCACCGCGAGCAAGCATCCCACCGCGCCGACGAGTGACAGCGGGAAGGGGGGCCAGCGGGCCAGAGCGCACGCCCACCCGCCGATGGCGAGGACGGCGAGGGCGGCGGAAAGCGCCCAGCTCTTGTGGCGCAGCCGGATGGGCTTCCTGGTTGACTTCGCCAAGACGATGCTTCTCCAAACGGGCCCGGGGGCGGGGGATGACTGCCTGATGATTCTCCTGTGTCCGGTGACTCAATCGAAGCTCCAGAATGCCCCAGATGGCGTTCTGGTTGGAGATTCGCGCACTGCGGCTGCTCCCACGATGCGAAAATCCCTGTGGATGTTATTCCATGATCGGCGGTCATCCGGCCAGGGGGAGTGGCTCAGGGGGGTCCAGGAGCGGCCAGGGAGGCCGCCCAGCTTTCAGCGCGGTGTGTCGCGCAGGGCGAGCATGACGTTCGCGGCCGGACGGCCGGCCCGGACCTCGTGGGCCATCGCCTCCAGCACCTGAGCACTGTGGGTGAAGAACCTGCGGTATGCCGGGCACAGGTAGGAGAGGGGCTTGCCGTCTCGCGAAACGCGCAGCCGATGCTTGGGGCAGTCGCCGCCGCAGAAGCGACGAACGGCGCAGCTCTGGCATTGCTCGGGGAGATCGGCCTTCGCCAGCCCGAAGCTACGCTGCTCGGGCCCCTCGACGAGAGCGGCAAGCGTCCCCCGTGCGACCTGCCCTCGAAGGAACTCGGGGTAGACGAAGTGGTCGCAGGCGTAGAGGTCGCCGTTGTGTTCGACCGCGAGGGCGCAGCCGCAGGTCGGGGCGAAGACGCACAGGGTCGGCATGCCGCCGGACCAGACGCTGAGGGCCGACTCGAAGAGCTGCACGAACACGCGGCCGACGTCATTGCGCGCCCAGTGGTCGAAAATGTCGCAGAGGAAGGCGCCAAAGGCCTCGGGCCGGGCCGACCACGAGGTCACCTTGCGGCTCTGGGGCGACTCGCGCTCGACCACGGGGATGAATTGCAGATGCTGGAACCCGAGTTCGGTGAGGTGGCGGTACACCTTCAGCGGCTGCTCGGCGTTGGCGCGGTTGACGGCGACGAGCGCGTTGCATTCGACGCCACGCTGTTGGAGAGTCCGCAGGCCCGCCACCACGCGCTCGTGTGTCGGGTGGCCGGCGCGGTCGATGCGGTGCCAGTCGTGCAGCTCCGGCGGACCGTCCACGCTGACACCGACGAGGAAGCCGTGCTCGGCGAAGAAGTCCGCCCAGTCACCGGTGACGAGGGTGGCATTGGTCTGGAGCGCGTTCACCACTCGCTGTCCGGGGCGGGCATACCGAACCTGCAGCTCCAGTGCGTGGCGGAAGAACTCCAGTCCGGCGAGCAGCGGCTCGCCGCCTTGCCAGCCGAAGACGACCTCGGGCGCGGGACTCGTCTGCAGGTAGGCTGCGGTGACGCGCTCGAGGGTCTCGTCGTCCATGCGCATCCGGCTGCCGGGGTAGTAGCTGGCCTTCTCGAGGTAGTAGCAGTACTTGCAGGCGAGGTTGCAGGCCGCGCCGACGGGCTTGATCATCAGGTGGAACGGTCGTGACGTGAGAGGGGACATGGGATGACGCGGCGCGGGCGCGCGCTATCCGCCGCGGAACTCCCGAGGGTGTCGTCTCTTCAACTCGGGCACGGCCCATGCGCGCCCGGTCTGCTCGAGACGCTCGCAGTAGGCGCGCAGGTGCCCGCGTGCGTGATAGGGCCCGCCCTCCTTCATCACGGTCCAGAGCGGGTCCACGTCGTAGGGCATGGACTGCATCATCGCCTCGTGCCATTCGCTCAAGCGGCCTCTCGCATCCCGGCACACGTCGGGATTCGCGGCGGCCAGGTCGCGCTGCTCGTGCGGGTCATCGTCCATGTTGAAGAGCATCTCATCGGGGAAGAGGTGGTAGCCGTCGTGGTAGGTTCGGGTGTACATCCACGGGCCCACGCGGACGCCGCGCTGGCAGACGTGGGCGCACTGGCTGAGCACAAGGAAGTCGCGGCCGCAGGCCTCGCCGCGCGCGATCGCCGGGGCATAGCTCTCGCCATCCCACGCTGGCGCGCGATCCCTCCCGAGAAGCTCGGCGAGAGTCGGAGCGAGGTCCAGGTTGTAGTGCAGCCCGGAATCCACGTGACCCGAGACCGCGCCCGGCCAGCGAACGACCATGGGTACGCGAGTGGTGATGGCATCAGCGGTGGCGTGCTCGCCATAGATCCCCAGCTCGCCCATGTTCTCGCCATGGTCTGAGGTGATGATGACCGCGAGATCGTCGAGCGCCCCCCGATGGGCCAGGGCCTCGAAGAGCCGGCCGATGTGCTCGTCCATGTAGCGAATGCCGCAATCGTAGCCGTCAATCATCCGGCGCAGATGGCGCATGTCCTTCAGTTCACCCGGGTGGCGCGGGTAGCGAGGGTTCTCGTCGCTCTCGTACATGTTGACCTCCCGCGCGCCGTGAGGGCCGACCATCGCGCGGTGCTGCTCCAGCACCTCCGCGGTCAGCCACGAGGGGAGCGGCTGATCGGCGAATGGGTTCCCGAAGGAGTCGGGCGCGCGGTACGGGGTGTGCGGGTCCCAGTAGTTGACATGCAGGAACCAGCTGTCGCGCTCGGCATTCCGCTCGATCCAGTCGAGAACCGTTGGCGTGATCTCTTCTGCCGACTCGCCGCCGCCCCGGCCGGTGTTGTGCATCTCATCGAAGCCGGCGTAGAACCACCACGCGCCGTGGCGCTCGGCAAATGGGCTGATGGAGACGGTCTTGAGGCCCGCTGAGCGCAAGCGGGCGGGAAGGCTGTGGTAGCGGAGGAGGTCGGCGAACTCCCGCGTCTCGCCCTCGAGCCGCATGTCCGCCGCCGTGCCGCCGTGCCCGACGACGCCGGTGTGGATGCCGAACCTGCCGGTCAAGAGCGCGGCGCGGGAGGGCAGGCACGGCGCGTCAGAGCAGTGGTAGTTGTCGAAGCGGATCCCCTGGGCCGCGATGCGGTCTATGCTCGGCGAGGTATCGCGATGGTAGCCATAGCAGCCCAGATGGTCCGGCCGGAGAGTGTCGAGGTCGAGGAAGAGGATGCGCATGGGAGTCGCCTATCGGACGGGATTGCAGGCCGGTTCAGTCCGCCGACCATCTCCATTCGTAGTGAGAGCGCTCGCCGCTCAGCTCACGGCGGTACTCGGCCTTCTGCTTCTCGTAGACCTCGCGAATCGCCTCGGGGGTGTTGGCGACCCCGCCTTGAGGATATGCGTTCAGCGCCGGCGGCGCGCCGCTCAGCAACACTCCATAGGCATCCGGGCGGCGGAGCTTCAGGTGGCGCTCGCGATGATCCCGAATGCCGCTGTAGAGGTACTCCCAGAAGTTCTCGGGCGCCAGGGATGCATTCGCGACGTCCACATCCGCGGTGACGGTGACGCCCTGGCCGTCGCCGGCATCGGCCAGGATGGTCGAATTGGGGGCGGCGATGCGGGAGTTGGCGTAGGTGGAGGTGATGTAGAAGACCTGGTAGTCCATGGCGCGAGCGCGGACTCGATAGTCGGCCGGGCTGGCGGCGGAGGAGTGGCAGATGATACGGGCACCATTCAGCGCGCAGGCGGCGGTGGACTCGGGCCACATGTCGTCGTAGCAGATGATCATCCCGACAACGCCGATGTCGGTCTCGAACGCCGGGAAGCTGTCGCCCGCGGTCACCAGCCAGGTTTCGTACAGGGGCAGGTGGACCTTGTGATAGCGGCCGATCACCTCGCCATCCCGACCGAAGAGGACTGACGAGTTGAAGATGCGGTCGCCCTCGGGCTCGTAGAAGCTGGCGGCGATGTGCATCCGGTGGCGCTTGGCGACTCTCGAAAGCGCCTCGTGGCAGTAGGCCGCGGTTTGCTCGGTAAGCCTGCGGAAGATGGATGGGTCGTCGAGATAGGTCATCGAGATGCTGAGCGCGGCGATGTCCTCTCCGGCGACGGCGAGGTCAGCGCCGGCCTCTCCCGCCTTCGTCAGGAGGGCTGCGTTCCCATCGGCGGCCTGCTTGGCGGTGGCGAGGGCGACATCGAACGAGAAAGAGTCGCCATAGGGATTGGCCTCCATCGGCCGCTCCTTCCAGCCGTGCTGGGTGGTGGCGAGGCGAGCGGCTTGTGGCATGTTCGTCTCCTCTCACGGGTCGGGAGTCAAGCTCCCGCTGCATGGATCCGCTATCTGGGCGCCATGACTCCGAAGTCCATGGTGCGAGACCGGGCGTCGCGCAGGTCGTCGAAATGGTAGCTGAGCCCGCGGCGGAACAGGATCGGCTCGTCGGTGGTCTTGCGGGCGCGGGCGACGCACCTGTCGGGAAGGTACATCCTCACTTCGGCATCGGAGAGGCCCATGAACCCGCACATGTCCTTGATGCACAGGGTGGAGGGCTGCCACCATATCCCGAGCGCGAAGCGGCCGAAGTTGGCATAGGAGTGCTGGTCGTCGTCAACCGCGGCGCTCTCGATCAGCAGCGTGCCGCCGACCTTGAGCAACTGCTGCACGATCAGCAGACCGACCAACATGTCGCTCAGGTGGTAGAGCACGCCGCTGAGGACGATGATGTCGAACGAACCGGGCGGGAGCGCGGCGGGGAGCTGGTAGAGCGATGCGGTGAGCGTCTTCACGCTGCTGACGCCGAAGAGGTCGCGCAGGTACTCGCACTGTGCGATGTGCTCGGGTATCTCGTCAACCGCGAGCACCTCCTCCGCTCCCCGGTGGCCCATGATCAACGACATGCCGCCTGTGAGGCAGCCGATGTCGGCCACATGGAGGCCCTTTAGGTCGCGAGGCCACCAGCGCCATTCGTCCCAGATGCCGATGATGTCGAGGAACTTGTCCTTCACCACACCGTCTTTGGCGAACGGCCCGAAGTTGATGGTGTGGCCCCACCCGTACTGCGCCTGGGTCGCGAGCTCGTCCACACGGAGGCGAACGGCCTCGACCTGCTCCTGGGTGTAGGACCTGGGGAGCGAGAACGGCCAGGCGGCTTGCCTCGGCGGCTTATTCTGCTTCCACAACATCGGTGACCTCCTGAGGCCGCGCGATGGCCCCGGCTGCGCGGCCCGCGGGAGCAGGCGCTCGCACGCCCTTCTGCGCAATGACAGCCAGCAGGATCAGCATCCCACCCATCATGTAGAACGGCACGCGCAGGTCGTCGAACGCGGCGGCCGCCCATCCGCCCAGGATGGGGCCGGTGGCCCAACCGAGCGCCGAGAACGTCGTGGTGATGCCATAGGCCCGCCCCAGCTGGCTGCGGGGGACCTGGGAGGCCACCATCGCGTTCATGGCCGGGGCCATTCCGCCCGCCCCGATCCCGAAGATCGCCCTCACAATGAGCAACTGCGTCACCGAGTGCGCGGCCGCTTGAGGCAGGCAGGTAAGGCCGGTCAGGGCGGTGCAGATGACGAATACGGGTTTGTTTCCGACGCGGTCGCTGATCCGCCCCATGGCGATCGCC
>Ga0315288_10009025_pt1 | contig 12573 bp, 11 predicted proteins | sample YL17G11_20_MG_FD_203454 | JGI IMG/M metagenome (GOLD analysis project Ga0315288, IMG submission 203454) | Sediment microbial communities from Yellowstone Lake, YNP, Wyoming, USA - YL17G11_20 | ecosystem: Environmental > Aquatic > Freshwater > Lake > Sediment | place: USA: Wyoming | collected...
GGCCACCAAGGCGCAGGTGCCCATCCACGAGATCACCGGCTCGCTGGTCAAGTGGCCGCAGGCCGAGGCGCTCGCGGTGGCGGCGCGCGAGTCGGATGTGCTGGTGGACGCGCTGCTGGGCACCGGGCTCAGCGGGGAGGTGACCGGCCTCACGCGCGACCTCATCGAGTTCATCAACACCACGCGCGCGCACGCGCAAACGCAGGTCGTGGCTGTGGATGTGCCCTCCGGCGTGGATGCCGACACCGGCCGCACCTGGGGAGTGGCCGTGAAGGCCGATCACACCGTGACCATGGGGCTCGCGAAGGTCGGGCTGGTGCTGTATCCCGGCGCGGAATACGCCGGCGCGCTGCACGTGGCGGACATCGGCACTCCCGAGGAGATCATCGAGCAGGCCGAGATCGCCGCCGAACTCATCGAGCGCGCCCAGGTGCGCGCCCTGCTCCCGCCGCGGCGGCGCGACGCCCACAAGGGCGACTTCGGTAGGGTGCTGGTGATCGCCGGTTCGCGCGGGATGGCGGGGGCGGCGGCGCTCTGCGCCCGGGCCGCGCTGCGCGCCGGCGCCGGCCTGGTGTACCTGGGCGCGCCGGAGAGCCTCAACGACATCTTGCAGACCAAGCTTGACGAGGTGATCACGCGGCCGCTGCCGCAGACCGATGCCGGCACGCTGAGCGCGGATGCGCTGCCTTTGGTTGAAAAATACCTGCGCGATTGCGACGCGCTCGCCCTGGGGCCGGGGCTGTCTCGAAACCCGGCGACGGCGGAGTTGGTGCGCCGGCTGGTGCGAGCGTGCACGAAGCCGATGGTGCTGGACGCCGACGGCCTGAATGCCGTCTCGGAGGAGCCCGAGTGCCTGGTCCGGTCCGCGGCGCCGGCGGTGATCACGCCCCACCCGGGCGAGATGGCGCGGCTGATGGGCAGCGACATCCCGGCGGTGCAAGTGGATCGCCTGGAGGCCGCTCGGACGGCGGCGAAGCGGTTGGGGTGCGTCGCGCTGCTCAAGGGCGCGCGCACGGTGATCGCCACCCCCGAGGGCCAGGTGCGCATCTGCCCGACCGGCAATCCCGGCATGGCCTCGGGCGGCACCGGCGATGTGCTCACGGGCATGATCGCGGGCTTCCTGGGCCAGGGGATGTCGCCCTTCGACGCGGCCACCGCGGGCGCGTTCCTCCACGGCCTGGCGGGCGACCTCGCCGCCGCCAGCCTGACCGAGGTCGCGCTGGTCGCCGGCGATGTGCTCGACGCCATCCCGCTCGCGCTGCACCAGGCGCTCGCCGGTGGCGAGACCGGGCCGGTCGAGTGACGAGGCGATGGGCCGCATCCTGCTGATCCGGCACGGCCAGCCCAACTGGGGCGATGAGCCCCGGTACACCGGCCGCACCGACCTGCCCCTCAGCGAACTGGGCGAGCGCCAGGCCCAGCGCCTTGCCGAGCGCTTGGCCGGGGAGCGCCTGGATGCCATCTACTCGACGGGCATGCGCCGCACCGACGCCACCGCCGAAGCCCTCGCCCGCGAGCGGGGGCTCACCGTGCAGACTGTGGGCGAATTGACGGAACTCGACTTCGGCGAATGGGAGGGGCTCACCGCCTCCGAGATCAAGGCGCGCTGGCCCGACATCTACGCGGCCCGCTGGCGCGACCCCGCCCACGTGCGCTGCCCAGGAGGCGAGAACTACAGCGATCTCGCCGCCCGCGCGCTGCCCGCCTTTTATCGCCTGGCGCGCCGGCACGCGGAGGGCGCCGTCGCCGTCATCGCGCACCAGGCAACCAACCGCACGATCCTGGCCGACGTGCTGGGGCTGGCGCTCGAGCGCGCGCGCAGCATCGCCCAGGCGCCCGGCGCCGTCAACGTGATCGAGACCGGGCCGGTCGAGAGCCGGGACGGCCGCCTGGTGGTGATCTCGATCAACGACACCTGCCATCTGGAGGCGCTGGAGTAGGATGGCTGCGCTCCTGGCGGCATTGGTGGCCAGCATCATCGCCAGCCTGGGCATGACCGGGCCGGTCGAGCGCGCCGCCGAGCGAACGCTCCGCGATCGCCTGGGCAAGGTGGAGCAGGTGAAGGTGGATATCTACCGCGGCCACCGCTCGCCGTTCTCGCGCACCGTGCAGGAGATCAAGGTGGAGGTCAAGGGCTTCGCCCTGCGCGGCGAAGCCTCGGCCGCCCCGCCGATCTCAGGCGGCGCCCGCGTGAACGGCAAGATCAGCAAGATCGCGATCCGCGCCGAGGATTTCGAGATCGAGGGGCTGCGCGTGGCGCGCGTGGACGCCACCCTCCGCGAGATCCGCTACGACCTGCTCAAGGCGGTGCTCAAGCGGCGGCTCCGGCTCACCGGCATGGGGGAGGGCACCGTCGCCGTGCGGCTTGCGGGGCCGGCCCTGGAGCGCTACCTGGCGCCGCGGGTGACGGCGCTCGACGGTTTCCGCCTGCGCCTGCTGCACGGGCGGATCGAGGTCACGGGCAGGACGAAGACCGCGGTCCCCATCCCGGTGACCATCCTCGCCGGGCTGCAAGTGAAGAATCGCGACGAGATCCATCTTTCCGACCCGCGCATCCACGTCACCGGCGTCCCGCTGCCCGGCTTCCTGGTGAGGCGGATCATGAACCAGGTCAACCCCGTGGCCGACCTCTCCCAGGGCCGGGGCGAGTCGTTTGTCTTCGAGATTGACCGGCTGCGCATCGCCCCCTCCGGCCTCTCCGCCGAGGGCCGCGTCAAGCCGGCCCCAGCCGCGTCATAGCCCCTGTCGCCGGCCCGCGCCGCCCGGAACGCCTGACGCCCCCTCTGGCACGGAACTTGCTTCGCCTCCTGGCGACCACCACCCGGCGCGCTCGGCGCGCCGCCGAGGAGAGGCGCGGTGTCCACGGCAGTGATGGCGCAGACAGTGGTTGCGGGCTTGATGGCGGCCGGCCTGCTCGTGGTGTTCGCGGCGCGCTTCTCCGCCAGCAACGGCTGGCTCGGGGCGGCCATCGCCACCGTGACGGCCGACCACGCCAGCAAGTCGGTGGCCCGCCTGGCCCTGGGCGACGGCCGGTCGCTGGAACTGCTGGGGGGCAGGTTGGGCCTGACCTATGAGCTGAATCCCCTGCAGGGTTTTGGCAGCACCTTCTGGGGCGTCTTGCTGGTCACGGCCGCCATCGTGGTGCTGGCGGTCGTGCTTTACCACGGGCTGAGCGAGCGCGGTTACCGCATGGCCGCCGGCTCTTCGTTTGCCTGCGGCTTGATGGCGGGCGGATTCTCGGCGATCGCCTTCGACCGCGCCTTTCGCGGCTCGGTGGCGGACCTCATCTGGTTCGGCCCACACGGAGCCTATCTCTACAACCTCGCGGATCTCGCCGTATTCGCGGCCCTGGTGTTGCTCGTCCTGCGGCTGCTGCAATTGCTGCCGGAAGCGTGGCGCCACCGGCGCATCATCTGGCGGGAGTTGACCAACGGCGCCCAGGAGGCGAGTTAGCCATGTTCCGCAGCATCGAGAGCATTCTGCGGGCCTACCGCAGCCACGCGCACCTCACCGAGCCCGAGGCGCTGCCGGATCCCGAGGAGCGCCTGGCGATCCCGGTGGCCTCGCTGGTGGTGGGCTACGAGACGGCCGCCGCCGTCGCCAGGCACTACTCCACGCAGGACCCCTGGGAACTGGCCGACGCCTTCGGCCTGCGCGTGCGCTGCGAGGCGCAGCCTCCCAACGCGCGCCCGGACGACCGCATCCGCTCCGCCTACCTCGATCAGCCGCCCACCGCCATCCTCTACCGGGCCGCGCTGGAGGAACTCGCGGACCTCATCTACCTGCACCGCCCCAACCTGAAGATTGACCTCCTCTCACTGCACCTGGCGTGCGTCGTCTTCCAGCACCTGGAGCGCATCGGGATGACCTCCATCTCCGACCCGCTGGGCACCATCGCGCCGGCCTCGGAGGCGCGGGTCGCCGCGCGCATCGGCCGCCTGACCCGCTACTCGACCAGCCTGGCGGCCTATGCCTTCGCGCAGGCCCTGATGGCCCTGCCGTTCTTCCCCGCCGACCTGGACGCCCTCTACCCGCCTCGCGAGGCCTGAGCGCGCAGGACTCCCCCTCAGCGTCGTCGAACCCCCCTGCGCGGTGCGCGGAAGGGAGTCGTGCGCAGGTCCACGCCGTCGTGACCATCCGCGTGCCCGCCAGGCCTCCGCGTCAAGCGCGGGCGGTCGGCGCGACATCAGCATAGGAGCCGCCATGCCGAACGCCGACAACGCCACCCCGCAGGCCGCTCCATCCGCCCGCCGCCGGAACGGCCCGGAACCGGCCGAGCGTCTGGGGGCGGTGATCCGCTGCGTGGTGCTGCTCACGGTGTTCCTGATGACCTACTGGAGGCGCGATGCCGAGTGGGCGCAGGGGCTGCACCTGGCGGTGGCGGCCGGGGCTGTGTACGTGGTGCTCTCCACCTTCCCCACGATCTGGGGCGGTCGGAGTTGGCGCGAGCGGGCGATCATCTTCACCAGCCTGGACATTCTGCTCATCACCTGGCTGGTGGCGGCCTCGGAGGGGATGAGCAGCGAGTTCTACATGCTCTACTACCTGCCGGTGCTGCAGGCCGGGATGCGGCTGGACCTGCGCGACGCCGTGAGCGCCGCCCTGCTGGCGGCCGTGTCCTACGTGCTCGTGTGGGCGCTGAGCGGCTCGCCGATGCAGGTGATCGAAACCACCGCGCTGCTGCGGATGGGCACCTTCGCGGCCTCGGCCGTGGTGCTGGCGGTGCTGTTGGGCCTGGTGTCGCAGGAGGTCCGCGCGGAACGGGTTATGCGCGCGCGCTCGCAGGAGGCGCTGGGCGCGGCCACCACCATCTACGAACTCACCCGCGCCGTCGCCGCCACGCTGGATCTGCCGGAGATGATGCGCGTGCTCGTGGACGCCTCGATGGATCGCCTCGACGCCGATGCCGGCCGCGCGCTCACCGTGCACCCCACCACCGGCGACCTGCGCGTGGCCGGCGTGGCCGGCGCCGCCGACCTCTTCTTCGAGGAACCCGCCGCGGAAGCGGGACACAGCATCGCCACCTGGGTGCGCGAGTGCGCCGAGCCCATCCGCATCACGGATCCCGCCCATCGCCCCGAACTGGCCGGCGAATTGGTGGCCTGGCCCCAGGCCGCGGGAGCGTGGGTGGCCGCCCCCATGCTGGCCGGCGGCGAGGTGATGGGCGTGGTGGAACTGGTGCGCAAGTCCGGGGCGCCGCCTTTCATCGCGCGCGACCTGGAGATCCTGGCCGCGGTCGCCTCGCAGGCGGGCGTGGCGGTGGCCAATGCCCTGCGCCACGAGGAGGTCGAACTCCAGGCCCTCACCGATCCGCTCACTGGGCTCTGGAATCACGGGGAGTTCCAGGTGCGCCTGGCCGAGGAGATCAGCCGCGCCAAGCGCCAGAACCACCCCCTCTCGATGCTCATGATTGACGTGGACGGGTTCCGCCAGCTCAACGAGCGCTACGGCCACCGCGCCGGCGACGAGATCCTGCGCCGCATCGCCGCCGCCCTGAGACGGCTGCTGCGCGGCAGCGATATCGCCGCGCGCTACGGCGGCGATGACCTGGCCATCCTCTTGCCGCAGACCACGCGCGAGGGGGCGCGCGTCGCCGCCGAGAACCTGCGCAAGGGCATCAAGGAGCGGTCGTTTGTGATCGAGCAGGCGCCCGAGGGCATCGCGGTGACGTTCAGCGTGGGGGTCGCCGCCTATCCCGAGGACGGCGAGACCTCCGACGCGCTGGTGGATACCGCCGGGCGCGCGGTCTCGGCGGCGAAGGCGGCGGGCGGCGACCGCGTGGTGGTCCACGGCGAGGAGCCCAGGTGAGCGAGCGGTCCCCGAGGTCCACGGTCGAGACCTTCGTCATCCTCACGGTGCGCGGAGGCAAGGCCAAACTCGAGCGCTTCGGCCTGGAACTGCGCGGCGAGATCGAGTGCCCGCTGGATTCGCTGGATTTCGTGCACGCGCTGCAGCGCTGGCGCCCGGACCTGGTGGCGGTGACCGAGGGCGGCGACGAAGCGAAGCGCCTGGCCGAGGAGGTCCGCCGCAGCGGCCACAAGGAGGCGCTGCTGCTCATCGCGCCCATGCCCGAGGGGCCCGACGAATCCTTCCCCACCTACATGGGGCTGGCGATTCCGCCCGGCGCCGGGCCGGTCGAGCCCAAGGAACTGGTGACGAAGTTATTGCGCGCGATGCTGCTGAACCCGCTCACCAAACTGCTGGGGAGTTGGGCCCTGGAGGCCGAGGTCGAACGGCGCATCGGCGCGGGCCTGAAGTTCGGGCTGCTCTGGCTGGACATAGACAACTTCAAGGCCTATAACGATGTCTATGGCTTCGCCAAGGGCGACCAGGTGATCGTGAGGCTGGCGGCGCTGGTGGTGCAGGCCAGCCGGGCGGCGGGCACGCCCGAGGACCGCTGCGCCCACATCGGCGGCGACGACTTCGTGATCCTGACCGCCGCCGAGACCATGGAGCCGGTCGCCTCCGACCTGATCGGCCGCTTCGAGCGGGAGGCGCCGTCGCTCTACACCGAGGAGCATCGCCGCGAGGGCGCGATCACCGTGGTCAGCCGCACCGGCGAGCCCGCGCGCTACCCGCTGATGACCATCTCCATCGCCGGCGTGACCAACCGCTTGCGGCCGATCGGCAGTTACCTGGAGATGAGCGAGATCGCCGCGGAGGTGAAGACCTACGCCAAGTCGGCGCAGGGCAACACCTACGCCGAGGACCGCCGCACCGGCCAACAGGCCACGCCGCCGCACATCAGCCGGGGCAAGCCGGCAGGGGGGAAATGAGTTCTTCCTCCCCCCATCGTGGGGGAGGGTAGGGTGGGGGGTACGGTGGGCGCTGTGCGCCCACATTCACCCTCTCCTCAATCCTCCGCCATCAGAAGGGGGAGGCGATTCCGCCCACTCTCGCCCGTTATCTCTGCCGGCCGAGGTCGGCGAAGATCTTCGCCACGCGCTGCGTGCCCTTGCCGTCCACCAACTCCTGCCCGCGCCGGCTGAGCGCGCGCCGGCGCGGCAGGTCGGCGGCCAGCGAGGCGACGGCCTGCGCTATCCCGTCCTCGTGCAGTTCCTGGCCGCGGCCGAGCGAGGCCATCGCCCCCTGGGCCTCGAAACGCGCCGCCATCTCGGCTTGATGGCGCACTTGCTGGCACACCGCGATGGCCGGCGTGCCGGTGGCCAGCGCCTCGTGCATGGTCAGCCCGCCGGCGACCAGGGCCAGGTCGGCCTGCAGGAACTCGTCGAGCAGCCGCGGCACGGCGCGTTTCACGACGATGCGCGCGCTCGCCGTGCGCGCGAGTTCTTGCAGATCGTCGAGCCACGGCGAGGCCGCCCCGGCGACAACCGTGACGTGCACGTCGCCGGATAGGCCTTCTCGCCGCGCGCCGATGAGCGACGCCAGCGCGCGCGTGACCTTCACCGACAGGCCCAGCGGATCGCCGCCGCCCATGGTCACCAGGATCGAACCCACCTGCGCGCTGACCGCCCTGGGTCGCGGAGCCGCGTCGTAGCCCGGAGGCAGGACCGCATACGCCGGCCCCTGGTAGAGCGCGACGTCCGCGGCCGCCAGGCGCTGCGGGCTGGGCTCTTCCTCGAGGATGTTGATCAGGGCGTCGCAGGAGAAGCGCCCCTCGCCCACGTCGTCGAAGGTCAGCAATGGGCAGCCCAGTTCGCGCAGCGGCCGGGTGAGCGCCGGCGCAGTCTCAAGGCGATCGAGTGCGACCAGGTCGGGCCGGATTCGCCGGGCCGCGGCGAAGAGCGCGTCGAGTTCATCGCCGACCAGTTCTTCGACGGCCGATCCCTCGCGGCGAATGCGCTCGACGGCCCAGGGATCGGGGCGCGACACGAACGTGAACTCGGCGGGCCGGAGCGCGCGCAGCGCCTCGGCGATCCTCAGGCCGCGCAGAACGTGGCCGGTGCCGATCGCCGTCCCGCCGTCGGCGCGGTAGAGCGCGCGCATGGGCTACCTCGCCGCGGCCTTCGCGCGCGCGATCAGGAACTCGTCGGGCTTGACGGTGCGATAGCCCTTGAGCTCCAACCGGCGCGCCAGCAGCAGCATCTTCTCGAACATGCGCTGGTTCATCGGCCCGCACATGTTCACCGTGCAGGAGACGAAGGCGGGGCGCGGCCGGCCCTGGAGGAAGGCCTCGATGTCGCGCTCGCCCTGCTCGGGATCGTCCACCATCACCTGGGTGGGCACGTAGGGCTTGGTGTGGATGATGCGGTCCTCCTCGCCGCGCACCGTCTCGAATCCCTGGAAGAAGCCGAAGGCCTCGGGGATCGCCTCGACGTACTTCTCAGCGACGCCGTCGTCGAGCCAGTCGGCGCCGTATTCGTTCTTGATCGCCTCCACGGGTCCGCCGTCGCGGAGGGGCAGCGCCACTTCGCCCGCTGCCGTGAGATGCTGCACCTGGTCGGGCGCCACCCATTTGACCACGCGGTTGATGTTCCAGATGGTGCGGGTGTCGGTCAACTCCATGAGGCGGCGCGTGCAGGCGAGGAAGGCGTCGAGGTCCTTCTGCACCGAGGGGTAGTTGTAGCCCGCGCCCGAGGGCCCGGCTACGAAGTAGTCGCGGGCAGTTCTAGTGGAGTAGTAGTATTCCAGCAGGGCCGGCCCGAGGTCGTAGGCCAGGCGCGGCGCGATCCACCAAGCCAGGGGCAGGCTGCCGCGCAGCGCGCCGGCCCACTGGCGCTGCTGCAGGTTGGTCATCGAGTGGAGCGCGTCGCCGTCGGTCTGGCTGAAGGTGATATAGACGAGATCGCGCAGTTTCACCTGGGCGGGGTCGGCGTGGTCCTGGCGCAGCAGCCCGCGGCTCTTGATGTGCTGATGAAACGACATGTTCGGCCCGCCCGACGAGCAGATCTGCACCAGCCCGTGGCGCGAGCAGGCGTCCACGTAGGTGGCCTCGATGTCGCGCGGGCTGTGCCAGCCGAGCGCCAGCGCCAGCGGCTCGGCCTGGGCCATGATCTCCTCGCAGAGCGCGGCCTCGGCGGGGTCGGCGAAGGGGTTGACGCTGAGGCTGTGCGCGAACCCGCGGCGCGCCACCAGCAGGTCGGTCATCCACGAGCCGAAGCGGTCTTCCGCGTCGCCGACCTGGATGCTGCCCAGCGCGCTCTTGGCGCAGTGGGGGAGGAGGTTCGCGCGCGCCCAGCGGTGGGCCTCCAGCCGGCTGCTCCAGCGGCCGCGCAGGTCCTCGGTGACCTTGAGCGGGAGATGCGCCGCGAGATCGGGCGAGACGACCACGGCATCGCGCGCGCTGGCCAGGCTGATCGCCACCGCGATGGTATCGCGCAGCGCGGGATCATAGACCACGGTGCCGCTCGCCAGCGCACCGAAGCGCTCCACGGCCTGGTCGAAGGAGAGCACCTCGGCTTCGTAGCCGTAGTAGGCGTACCAGTCGAGCCAGTGCTCGCTCGCGCCGCCGGAGGTGAGGTAGAGGCGCGGGGCGTCGCGGTTGGCCAGCCCCTGCAACGTGAGCAGGGCCAGCCGCTGCCCCTCGGAGGTGTCGGCCATGCTGACGCGGTGCACAACCTTTCGGTCCTCGGCCACGGCGCTGCCTCCGGCGGTTCAGTTTCGCACGCCCATGCGTGATTCCTGCGCCTGACGATGTGCGCATCGCGCGAGAGGAGTCCCCGGGCGGGCCGCCGAAACGCCCGGCAGAGTGAAGGGCAGGCATGACACGGGACGAAGCGCTGCGCATACTCGGCGACCACGGTGAGGAGCTCAGGGAGATGGGGGTGAAATCCCTGGCGCTGTTCGGTTCCGCCGCCCGCGACGAGGCGGAACCTGGGAGTGACCTGGACCTGCTGGTGGAGTTCGCGGAACCCGTGGGTCTGTTTCGCTTCCTGGATCTCAAAGCGCGGCTGGAGGCGCTCTTGGGCTGCGCAGTGGACCTGGTGACACCGGGGGCCTTGAAACGCCAACTGCGCGACCGGATCCTGCGGGAGGCCGTTCGTGCAGTCTAGGGACTGGCGGCTCCGGCTGGAGGACATGCTGGAAGCCATCGGGCGCATCGCTCGCTACACCGCCGGGATGGACTGGGGCCGCTTCGCGGCCGATGACAAAACGATCGACGCCGTGGTCCGGAACCTGGAGATCATCGGAGAAGCCGCGCGCCACACCCCCGAGGAGGTAACGCGGCAGCATCCCGAGATTCCCTGGGAAAAGATGCGCGGGATCCGCAACCTGCTGGCTCATGAGTACTTCGGCGTGGACGTCAACATCGTCTGGCTGACTGTCACCACAGAGTTGCCTGCGTTGGCGCCGCTGATGCGCGCCATCCTGGACCGGACCGGGGATGACGCCTGACGGGGAGAGGAATCCCTCGCTGCGCCGCCGAAAGCCAGCGCCGCGTTTGATCGGAGAGGAGGACCGCTCATGGCATTCAAGGATGTGCGCGCCCAGGCCATCCGTCGCAGCCCGGACGAGTTGGTCAAGCATCTCAAGAGTTTCGAGTTGGACCTGCGCTTCTCCGCCGGGGTCTGGTTCTTCGCGCCCGGGGGCGGCCGGTTCCACGATCGCTACGTGGATCCCATGTCCATGGAGCAGATCCTGGAGGTCGCCGCCGGCCTCAAGCAGTACGGCCTCGCCGGTCTCGAGGCCCACTACCCCAACGAGGTCAACGAGAAGACGCTCCCGCTGTTCAAGGCGCTGGCGAAGGACACCGGCATCCGCCTGATCACGGTGGTGCCGAACCTCTTCTACGAAAAGCAGTTCGAGTTCGGCGCGCTCTCGTCGCCGCTGCCCCAGGCGCACCAAGCCGCGGTCCGGCGCGCCATCGAGGCCTTTCAGATAGACAAGGAACTCGACACCGACTTCGCCATCGTCTGGCCGGGCATTGACGGCTATGAGAATCCCTTCGGCAGCGATCTCGTCGCCGCGCGCGACCGCTTCTGCGCGGGGCTCGCCGAGGCCATGGATGCGGTGCCCGGCGTGCGCGTGGCCGAGGAGCCCAAGCCCTACGAGCCGCGCGGGAAGATCCTCTATGGCACCACGCCCGAGGGCCTGCTCATGGCCATGAAGACCGAGTCCCTGCTCAAGAACGAGAAGAACCGCGCGGTGCTGAAGGACGGCCACGCGATGATCGGGCTCAACCCCGAGGTGGGGCACGTGCTCATGGGCTTCGAGGACCTGCCCTATGCCTTCAGCCTGGCGCTGGAATACGGCCGGCTCTTCCACACCCACTGGAACAGCCAGCCGCTGGGCAACTACGACCAGGACCTCAACGTGGGCGTGGTCTCACCGGAGCAGGGCGAGGCCGCGCTCTACGCGCTCAAGATGCACGGCTACGGCGGCTATTTCGGCATTGACATCAACCCCGAGCGGATGCCGGTGCAGCGCGCGCTCATCAACAACATGGACGCCCTCAAGGCGATGAATGACCGCATCAACGCGCTGGATCACGAGAAGGTGATCGCGTTCACGAGCCATCCCGACCAGCACCGCGGGGAACTCGAGGCTTTGCTCATCCGCGCCCGCGCGCCGCAGGGGTCGAAACTGTCACCGATCTAGGGGCGTGATTCATCACGCCCGAACGGGGCGCAATGAATTGCGCCCCTAGGGGATACAAAAAACTGCGGGCCGGCGAGGAATCACCGGCCCGCAATTCACGGATGATGCAGCGCCCGACGTCACTCGCGGTTTATCGCCTCGCGATGTAGATCCGCCCGGTAGTGTGGTCATAGGTCACGGCGTAGTCGAGGGCATCCCGGAAGAAGCGGAGCGGCACGATGGCGCGCCCGTGGTCCACAAAGGTCGCCAGGTCGAGGTCCACCTTGCGGCCATCCACCCTGGCCTCGGCCTTGCCGATCCAGAGCACGATGCTCTTGCTGAAACCCAGGGCGACGATGCTCCGGTCCGCCGGGGTCCAGATGACCGTGCCGCCGGAATGCTCGACAATGTAGCGGAAGGGCCCGGCGGCGATGCCGTTCACGAAGGTCGTGGGCACATCGCTCGCCAGGCGCCGGCCGTCGAGATACAACCGGCCCTGCGCCACCGGCACCCGCAGCACCTCGCCCGCGGCCAGCGTCTGTCCGGCGTTGAGGTTATTGGCGTGCGCCAGGGTCTCGGCCGACACGCCGTAAACCCCGGCCACGCGGCCCAACTCCTGGCCCGGCTTCACCGTGTGCAGGATCACGCCCGCCGGCCCCTCCTCGACGGCTGTGACTTCGCTCACAGCCGTCGGCGCCTTCGCGATCACGATCGGCCTGGCGGTGCTCACCGGCGCCGCCATTCCGCGTTCCTGCGCCATCACAGGCGCCTTCGCGATCCTGACCGGCTGGCGCGGCATCGCCGGCCCGGGGGTCTTGGTGACGGGCGCCTGGGCCCCGGGCGCCGGCCTGGCCGTGGCCGATGGCGCCGCGGCGGGCCGCGACTCAGCCATCAGGGGGGCCTTCGCGATCATCACGGGCTGGCGCGGCGCCACCGGCGCGGGCGCACTTCGCGCGACCGGCGGCTTGCTGCGCACGGTCGCGGCCGGCGAGGTCGGAGCAACCCGGGCGGGCGCCTTTGCGATCGGCGCGACCGCTCGCGGCGCCGGCAACTGCGCGATCTTCACCGGCTCCTGCGCGTTCGCCAGGGCGCGCG
>Ga0315288_10009028_pt1 | contig 12570 bp, 17 predicted proteins | sample YL17G11_20_MG_FD_203454 | JGI IMG/M metagenome (GOLD analysis project Ga0315288, IMG submission 203454) | Sediment microbial communities from Yellowstone Lake, YNP, Wyoming, USA - YL17G11_20 | ecosystem: Environmental > Aquatic > Freshwater > Lake > Sediment | place: USA: Wyoming | collected...
AGGGTTTCGGGCTCGTCGAGGAGCTGAAGGCCGTCTCGGCGAAGCGGGCTGCCAGGTCGAAGGCCCCCGAGTGGCTGCGCACCGGCTACGACAACATCGCGAACCCCTCGCCGTTCAAGGACGCGCTCGCCAACCACCTGTCGATCAAGCTCGTCCGCGACGACCTGCCGGGGCTCATCGAGAAGCACGACCCGGCGGGCTATGCCCTCTACCACGACAAACTCAAGGTCCCCGACGCGGAGATGGCCGACTTCATCGTGCAGGACCGGACGCTCTATCAGGGCTGGCAGGACGGCAACGTCACGTGGCAGCAGTTCGAGGCCCATCACACGAAGTTCAACTCGGCGCTCAAGGAAGTCTCGACGCCCGAGCTGGAGGCGTTCTACGCGAGTGAGGCGTGGCAGACGACCGAGGCGATGTTCCGCATCGGCGCTCGCACGGCGCAGTCCGAAGCCTTCGGCGTCCACTACTTCGGGTCCTACCGCTCGTCGCTGGAACGCGCGCTCAATCATCCCCTCCTCGCGTTCTACCCGATCTCGTGGGCGTACAAGTCCGCGAAGGAATGGTTCCGCTTCCTCTACGACAACCGGACCTTCGGGAACGGCGAGCTGCGACTCGGGATGACGCCTGCGGCCTACCTCCAGACGACCTCGAACGCACAGGGCATCGCATGGGCGCAGTCGAACACGACGTCGCTCGACGAGTGGATGCGCACCGGGCCGTGGGGCCGTGCGTTCTTCGCCTTCAATCTCCTCATGCCGGGCGACTGGTCGAACCTCCCCTTCCCGATGTCTCGCTCGGTGCGGATGATCCTGCGCGGCGAGCTGAACCCGTCACAGCACGTCGTACAGAACCTCTTTGGCCCGACGATGGAAGGCGGCCTCGGTGCGATCCGAGACGTCAACCTCCTGCGGCTCGGGATCGCGGACACCTACGAGTTCTTCACGGAAGGTACGCCGTCCCAATGGGAGTCCCTCAAGTACGACATCGGGACCACGCTCAACTCGGACGGGACCGTCTACACACCGGGAGATTGGGACGCGATCACGAAGTACATCACCGTGCCGTTGTCCCCGGCGCTACTCAACGAAGCACCTGACAGGTGACACGGGGCTCTCGCCCCGCGTATCGTGTACGTACAGGAGGACCGAATGGCTCTCGATGGCACTGACTTGACCCCACCCGGCGAGGATGACGACGCCCCGGCGATGGCCCCCGCTCACGCGGCCCCCATCGCTCCTGCGTCGATCGCCCTCTCGTCCGATCTGGTCAGGAACAGCCCCGAGTTCCGGGCACTCCAGGAGCAGAACCGTACCCTCGCGCGACAGGCCGGATCCGCGAACGCTGCCATCGCGGCAGCGCGACAGGAAGCCGAGCAGGTTCGACAGGCCGCAGAGGCCGAGAGGGCGACGGCGATGGCGCAGCAACTTCGGAGCACGCTGGGAGACGACGGCCTCGCCTTCTGGAACCAGCTCTCAGAGTTGTCTGCGACAGATCCGATGGCAGCGGCAAGGGCGCTCGCCGAGTGGAAGGGCGTGGGGCAGACCCCGCCCGCCGCAGCGACACCGCCCCCCGTGCCGGCACCGCAGGAAGTTCGACGCCCGGAGCCCAATGCTCCGGCCCAAAGCAACCTGCACGCCGACTCGCCGCTCGGATCGCCCTCCCCGCAGGAGAGCGACGAGGAGCAGATCGCAGCGTTCGAGAAGAAGATCGTGGAACTGGAGGACCGCAACCTCAACCCGATGACCCGAAGCAGGGTCACGACGAAGGAGCGGGACGAAGGGATCATGGCCCTCTTCGCGAAGGGTGTGGTCGCGCAGCTCGGCGGTCGATCGCGGAAGTAGCCCCCTAGGAGCACTCCCTTGGCAACCGTCACCGGAACCCGGCTGACGCTCTCGGACACGATCGGCATCGCGGTGGACATGAGCCCCGTGATCCAGTTGATCGACCCGTACGACGTCGGCCTTCTCTCCTACTTCGGCATGAGTTCCATGTCGAAGGAGGCCATCGAGCACAAGCACACATGGATGGAGGACTCCCTCCGTCCGCTCACCTCGACCATCACGGACAACCCGCTCAACTCTGGCGGGACGACGATCAACGTCGCCGCCGGCACGGGCGTCATCTTCCGTGCCGGCGACATCGTGAAGATCGAGAACGAGCTGATCCGTCTCAGCGCGGACCCCTCGACCGATGCCCTCACGACCATCGCCTCCCACAACGGTCGCGGGTGGGGCGCTACCACCGACGCACAGCACGCGCAGAACAGCGTCATCGAGATCGTGTCCGTGACCATCCCCGAAGGTCAGGCGACCCCGGGGCTCCAGCGGACGCAGGTCAAGACGAGCGTGGACAACTACACGCAGATCTTCGAGGACGTCGTTCAGGTGTCTTCGACGCTTGAGGCCGTCGAGCAGTGGAACCCCGGCTCCGAGTACGCTCGGCAGCTCGGCAAGACCATGAAGTCGCTCCTCATCCTCATGGACAAGACGTTCATCTACGGCTCCCCGCTCGCGCGCGCGGCGGCGAACGGGAACACGGGCGCGATGGGTGGCCTGCGCCACTTCATCACGACGAACGTCACGGCGGCTTCCTCGGCGCAGTTGTCCGAGAAGCTCTGCCTCGACTCCCTCATGCAGACGTACGCGGCTGGCGGCAACGTCAAGGTCGCGGCGATGACGCTCACGCAGAAGCGTGCGCTCAACCGCTTCCTCGATCCGAACCGCCGCACCGGCATGGACGACCGCCGGGCCGGTGCCATCGTGGACACCTACCTGTGGGATCACGGGCTCGTGGACACGCTCATCGACCGCTGGATGCCCAACGACGAGGTGATGTTCCTCGACAGCGAGCACATCGGCTTCGGGCCGCTGCGCGGCCAGGCACTCCACCACGAGATCCTGCCCAAGCCTTCCCTGCTCGTCCAGAAGGGCGAGATCGTCGGGGAGTACACCTGCGAGGTGAAGTCTCAGACGGCTCACGCCCGGATCACCGGGCTGACCACCACCATCGTCTAGGCCATGACGATCGAGCGGTTCGTGCATCGACCCGTCGATGGGGCCATCGTCCGCGTCGAAGGCGCCGCCGCAGTCGTGAACGTCATCACGTCCCCGCAGAAGCTCGACCCCGCATCCCTCAACCTCCAGGTCAAGAACGGCACTCCCGACGATTCGGACATCGTTGGGGCTGCGGCCTCTGGAGACATCGTTGTGGACACGGCGGCGAACAAGCTCTGGATCCGCGTCGGGGCGACCTGGAAGTACGCCTCGCTCACCTAAGCCCGAGAGGGCCAACGCTGGCCGGGGGGAGGAGGCCCATCCTCCCCCCGGCTGAAAGCCAGAAAGGACAGACATGCCTCGCGAAACCAGTCCTGCCTTCATCCGTACGGTGCAAACGCTCCTCCACGTCCCGGTCCTCGCCGGCTATCTCGACGGCACGGGCGCGATCACCTTCATCGACTCGCTGCCGATCGACTACCGCTGCACGCTGGAGAAGATCACCTTCGTCTTCAACACCCCGGCGACCGGCACGAGCGCCTCGCAGATCTTCAACGTCCGCAAGGGCGGGGCCACAGGCACCATCGTCGGGTCGATCACCCTGCTGCTCGGCGACGGAACGGCGATCGGCAAGTTCAAGGAGGCCAAGGTCACCGCTGCCAACGACGAGGCGGCGAAGTTCAAGGACGGCGACACGCTCTCCTTCACCCGAGACTCCGGCGGGACCGCCTTCACGGCAGGGACCGGCACCTTCTTCGTCACGTTCCGCCAGCGCGCGCAGGCGAGGATCTGACCCATGAAGACGCTGCTCTGCATGACTACCCCGTACCTGCGCATCTACAACCCGGTGACGGGGGACTATGCGCAGTTCGTGGGCGGGAAGCTCGTGCTCGAAGACGACGATCCCAACTACGAGGTCGTCATCGCGGAGTCCATCCGCAACCCGGCGATCTCCGTCCTGGAGATGCTCAAGGGTGGGATCAGTTGCCCCGAGTGCGGGCAGGCGTTCGCGGGGACGGCCTCGGCCGCCCACCTCGGCGTCCATCGCAAGTCGGCCCACTTCTCCGAGTGGCTGGCTGACAAGGAAGCAGCCGACAAGGCCGACGTCAACGTCATCCTCAAGGAACGTGCCGGGATCGCGTGCGACGTATGCGTCCCCGCGCAGGTGTTCCCTGACGACAACGCGCTCGGGGAGCACATCCGAATGCTCCATCTCGCACCCGGCGACGAAGCCCTCGATGCCGTCACGGCGCGGCGTCCGGGCGAAGTCGATCCGAAGTGAGGGGGTAGACGATGCCTATTCTCACTCCCGCCGGCATCGAGCCCATCCTCCTCGGGAACCCGATCCGAGCGGGCGGCGCAGAAGTGCTCGTCAGCGGCACCATCGCGAACCCGACCGAGATCACGATGCTCGCCCCGCACGGCCTCACGACCGGCGATCGAGTCTTCTTCACCGCGAGCACGGCGTCGGTCCCGGCCCTCACCGCGACGCCCCAGCAGATCGTGACCGTCACGAGCCCCCTCAAGTTCACGATCCCGGTCAACTGCTCCACGGGTGCGACCGCCGGGGCGTACGACTACAGCATCCTCACGATCCCGACGACGCCGGGCGCAGCGCCGCTCATCAACGTCGGGCGCGAGCACGGCCTCCGCGTGGGCGACACCGTGACCATCGTCGCGTCGGGCTCGACGCCTTCGCTCGACGGCGCGCAGGTCGTCACCGCGATCGACGATCCCCGTTCGTTCCGCGTCCTCACCTCGGCCGTCCCGACGACCGGGGCGGGCTCGCCCACCGCCGCCCACTACTCCAAGACGACGTTCTACTCCGACGTCATCGACCGTCGCAAGGCGTCGGGCGGCGGGGCGCTCATCATCACGTCGCTCATCGGCACCGCCCCGCCCACGGTCACGTGCAACATCGAGGGCAGCGCCGATGGCGTGACGTGGTTCAACATCCCGTACAGCCTCGTCGCGACCCCCCGGACGTTCGTCGTCACGGCGCTCACCGCGATCACGACCTCGGTGACCACGACGTATCTGCTCCAGGAACTTGTCTTCTGGCGCTACCTGCGTCTGAAGATGGCCTCCTCGACCAACATCCACCTCACCCCCAAGGCAGTCGTCCTGCCGTACCCGAACTAGGGGGTGCGCAATGTCCACCATTGCGCTCCTCCGCACCACGTACCTCAACTTCTACCTGAAGCGGACGGACGGGGATCCCGCACCGTGGACCGACGGGGACTGCAACCTGTGTCTCACGGACGCGATGGGGGATCTCTGGCCCGACTTGGGCTTGAAGGCGACGGGCACCGTGGCGACGAGTGCGGCGACCGACCGCTACACCATCCCGGGCAGCATCGCCCACGTCACGCGGATCGACGTCGAAGCAGCCGACGCGAGCTACCTCGACACCGTGACGAAGTGGCGCTACTTCCCTGATGCCGACCCGCCGACCAAGGTCATCATCGCGCCGAAGCTCACGACTGGCTACACCCTCCGCTTCTACGGCTTCAAGCCCTTCGCCGACACGGCGGCGGACCTCCTGCCCCGGTTGGAGAACGTCGTCGCCTCGCTCGCCGCGAGCAAGGCGTACGGGATCCTCGCGTCGAGCCTCGTCAACAGCCAGCGCCAGCAGGGCCTCGACTCCGGGCGTGTCGTGGACTACCAGACGGCGGTCGGCCTCTCGGCCTACTGGCGTCGGGAGTACGAGAACTCCAAGTCTGGCGACCCCAACCTCGTGACCAACGCGCCGCGCGCGTCGATGAGGCGGTGACGTGAGCGCCCACCGTCACCGCTCGACGTGGCGGAACATCACGTTCAACCGACGCTACCTCGACGTGGGGCTCATGCCCGACGACCCGGCGAACCTCGACATCGCCTACGTCAACAGCGACTACTACCTCGACATGCTCGACATCGTGCGTGTGTCGGCACAGGACTACCGCGAGATGCGCCAGTACCTCGAAGGCAGCGAGCCGAACGAAGCCTTCGAGGGGCTGCGCGCGATCACCGGGCACGGGCGCATCAACGCCGCCAGCGTCTCCGATCTCGAAGACAAGACGTGGGCGATGTACGAAGCGTTCAGCGTCGCGTCGAGTCGCATCGCGGCGGTGACGACGGTTCCCAAGGGGGTCCTCGCGTTCGACTTCAAGCGGGACACGGCCGGGGGAACCCTTCCGCTGCGCTTCTGGTGCCGCCCCGGTGCCGGTCGCCCGGTCATCATCGGACGCGCGCGCGAGGGCTTGGTGCGGCCGTACGTCTTCCAGTTGCTCGCGATGGACCCGTTCGCCTACGACCAGTCCGCGTCGAGCACGGCCCTCGGCAACCTCGCGGGCGGGAACAATACTGTCACGAACCCTGGCAATATCTACACGAAGCCCACGATCGTCGTCGTCTTCTCGGCGGCGGGTGCGGCGAGCGTCACGCTCACGAACGTCACGACCGGGGCCGTCCTCACACTCAACCTGTCCGGGTTCGTCAACACGAACACGCTGACCATCGACGTCGGGCGCTCGACGATGGTCAAGCAAGACGGCACCAACCAGTACGCCACCCGGATCGCAGGGTTCCTCTCCTCGATGATCCTTGTGCCCGGGGCCAACGTCATCACGTGGTCGAGCGCGACCGGGATCACGTCCGTCACCGTCAACTTCCGGGGCGCGTATGCCTGATGTCGCAGGGAGCGAGGTCGGGCGAGGGCTAGAGTCTGCCTTCCTCCAGCGGATGGTCTATCCGTGGCGGATGCACGACATCCAGTACCACGCGATCATCTTCACGCAGGACGCGAACGGTGGCCCGGGTGTCCCGAAGATGGAACTCGACCCCGACATGCTCAACGTGACATGGCAGGCGAGCCTCAACTTCCCCGGGCAAGCCGCCTTCACGATGACCCGCTTCGACCCGAAGCTCGCGCTGTTCGAGTACATGAAGGACCACATCAAGGTCTACCGGACGTCGGCGGCGGGGACCGTCTGCGTGTTCAGCGGCAAGGTCATCAAGCCGTCGAAGGGGCCACGCGACACGATCGTCTTCTGCTGGGACTACGTATCGTTCCTCCAGCGCAGCCGCACCGGCTACAAGGTCCTCTACCCGAACAAGCTGATCGGGACCGAGATCATGCAGCCCGAGTGGGCATTGGCGAAGGCAGCCGGGACGAGCCCGTTCGCGTTCGTCGCGGACGGCACCTTCGAGAACCCGCTGGGGCTCGACGGGACCACGCCCATCAAGGTCAACAGCCAGTTCGGGATGCTCGACTTCGACCGCCTCTTCACGTTCCACGCGCTCGCGGAGATGTCGATGGCGAACACGTCGAACACGGTCGTCTTCGAGATCACCCGGGACGTGCCGCATACCTTCAACTTCTGGAAGAACCGCAGCACGCAGCAGGGCACGTGGGCGCTCACGTACCCGGGGAACCTCATCGACTACAGCCTCGACACCGGGCATGATGAGATCGTGAACGACCTCGCCACCCCGATCGTCGATGCGACGACCGGCGCGCAGACCGAGTACGTCCTGACCGACGCTGGAAGCATCGCCGCCTACCGTCGCCTCCAGAGCGCGGTCACGATCAAGACGCTCTACGGCATCACGTCGGGGACCACCGAGACGGACCAGCAGAAGGCGGCGCTCGCCCGGATCATCACGCAGGCCGTACAGGTCCCCAAGCTCCTGACGGCTTTCCCCCGCCAGGGCGAGATCGACCCGTTCGTCGGCTGGGACCTCGGGGACTCCTTCCGCGTCACGCTCCAGAACCCCGATCGCGTTGGCGACGAGCTGGACACCTACCTGAAGTGCGTCGGCATGTCGGTGGCCTACACCCCGGCAGCCGGCGAGTTGATCCAGTTGTACATGCGATGAGCGAGACACCCGTCGTTGTCGTCACGCACGCCCCGGCTGGCGACATCTCCGACGAGCTGGACACCATCGCGAAGCAGGTCCCGGCGATCCCGAGGGACTACAGCGAGCTGCGCCAGATCCTCGCCATCCTGCCCGAGCCGATCGCGAGCGAGACGCCAAGCTCGGCGAAGGGCGACCCGGGCCTGTTCAGCGTCGGTGCCGCGACACCGAACCAGTCGTCCTCGTCGCTGCTTGGGGCGGCTCCTGGGATGACGCCGATGTCATCCATCGGCGGGACGACGGCCGCGCCAGTGCAGACGGTACAGACGAACCTCATCCCCGACGCGCCGCTCGACTCCCTCAGGGGACAGGCGACCGCCGTTCCGCGCTCCTCCTACGTCTCGCTGTCGGCTGACTTCCTCGGTTGGTATGAAGTGGCGACCGGGATCAATCCGCAGTTCAGGTACTACAACATGGCCCGGACGGACCCCGCCAACCTCTTCAACTCAGGGCAGCTACGCATCGGGGCCTACCCGGTCGGAGCCTGCGACGCTTCTGCGTCGATCTTCGGCCCCGGCTTCCTCGGGAGCGCCCTTGCGTCGAGCCACCTGGCCTTCTCGTTCGTCGTCGGAGACGTACGTGTGTTCCGCCCAGCGGGCAACGTCTACACGAACGTCACCGCACTGACGATGATCGTGGAACTCTGGCGGGAGCTGAACGCGGGCGGCGCGCGCGAGACGCTGTTGGAGACGGCATCCCTCGACATCCTCGCGATGGCCGACAACGCGCAGTCGCTCCTCAAGGTCGCGTCGGCCGCGTCGAACTGGGCGACGGGGGAACACGCGAGCGTCGTGGTCAAGCTCAGGGTGCAGGCGTCCGCTGCCGCAGGGTCGCTCGTCGTCGCGCTCGCGGAACCGCTGCTCGGCATGAACATGACGCAGGATGCTCCAGTGTTCAGCCCGGGCCTGTCCCACTGGCGTCCGATCGCGGACGACTTCCTTGCCTACTCGTTCTTCGACGGGGGTTGACCGATGGCATCTTCACGCACCGAGATCCGCGTCGGTCAGGTCACGACCCCTGCGGGCATCACCCTCTTCTCGACGGTCGGTGGGAGGGTGCCCGCTGGGAAGCGATGGAACCTCAACCTGCTCGTCAACAACTCGACGGGCGGCGCGCTCACGTTCTCATCGAGCATCGTCCACCGCTACGCGGACTACGGAAAGCAGGCAGAGAAGACCGCCACCGTGACGACGCCGATCGTCGGAGCCGTCCACCCGGGCGGTCGATGGGTCGTGTTCGCCGCAGGGACCAGCATGTACTACGCACGGATCACACCCCCCGGGGTCGTGGGGCCGATCCTGCGCTCTAGTAGTTCCTGGACTATCACCGACATGAAGTTCAACTCGACCGGCGACTGGCTCGCAGTCTCCTTCGGCTCGAATCCCTATCTCGCGATCTTCGCCTTCTCGGAAGTCTTCGGCCTTGGCCCCTACATCGGCTGCGGCAACGCGAACGGGGCTGCGACTGGCGTGGCATGGCACCCGGGCGGTGCCTATATCGCACTCAGCTACTCGGGGTCCGCCGTCATCTCCGCGTGGCCGTGGTCGTCAACGACGGGCTTCGGGACGAAACTCACCGACTCGTCCAACGGCTTCACCGCCACTTCAAACACAGCACTCGCGTTCCGGCCACAAGGCGACATCATCGTGGCCGGCTGCACCGCCACCCCGTACATCGCCGCGTGGCCCTTCACCGGGACCTTCGGGACGAAGTCGAACCCGACATGGACGCCGAGCGCGGCCATCCGATATCTCGCATGGGCGCCCGGCGGCGGGGCGCTCGCGATGCTGACCGCTGCGACCGGATCCATCCAAGTCACACCCTGGACGACGACATGGGGCAGTCAGGTGTTCGATGTCGGCGCGAACGTGACCACGCCGAAGATGCTCGCGGCAGTAGACGACTATGCGTTCATCGGCCTTGGAGCGAACGTGTCAGGAGGCGAGTGGAGCGGCGTCGGCGGCGGGTTCAGCCCACGTTCCTTCACGGAAGGGTCGCTGACCAACGCAGCGGTAGCCCCGCTCGGCGTCGCGCTCGACGGGGGCGTGGCCGTGTGGGGGGGCACGAGCATCATCGTTCTCGGAAGCCTCATCCAGCCGCACACGACCTCGGGCGGCATCGGCTACATCTGCGATGCCATGAGCATCGCTGCCAACTCGACAGCGAAGCTCAGTGGGCACATCCTCAACGAAGGCGAGCGCCTCATCGTGGCCGGGTCGGGCGCTCTCAACGTCATGGCTTCGGCAGTGGAGATCACTCTGTGAGCGATGCCGAGTCCAACGGCAACGGCAACGGGGTCCAGCCGTCCTCCATGTCCGTCTCGGAGGTCACGGGGCTCGTCAACCTGTTCACGTCGATGCTCACCACGTCCACGGCGCAGATCATCGCGCGGATCGACGACAACTCGAAGTCGGAGACGGAGCGGTGGCGCAAGCATGACGTCGAGCTGGACCGCAACCGCGAGGCCGTCGTCGCCCGGTTCCTGAAAGTGGAGGAGGCGCTCGACGCCCACCTCATGGTCGCCAACGTTCACTTCGCCAAGGAGCACGACGAGGACTTGGTGATGGACGCCCGCGTCCAGCCCGTCAAGACGAGCATCGCCTACGTCATCGCCCATTGGAAGACGGCTGCGCTCGTGATCCTCTCGGTCCTCGGGCTCTTGGGCGTATGGCTCGACTTCATCCGCGACGCCAAGCTGTTCTGACAGGAGGAAGGATGACGACCTACACGACGGGGGCCATCCCGTCGCCACTCGACACCAACGACTACCCGATCTCGCTCGCGCTCGCGACGGCCCCTGCTGCCGTGGTCGGGCCGAAGTTCTCCATCAGCCCCATCCCTCCGAACCTCAACCAAGGCAACAAGCCGTGGTGCGTGGCCTACACCGCGTCGGAGTCGCGGATGATCGAGCAGCGCATCGAGCACAGGGAATGGCGCAACTTCGACGAAGGCTGGGCGTACGCCCGCTGCAAGGAACGGGACGGCATCCCGAACGCCCTGGGGACCTACGTCCGTACCGCGCTCGACGTCGCGAAGAAGCTCGGGATGCGCACGGTCGGCCACGCCGACGAGGCCGAGAACAAGATCCTCGCCTACTACCGAGTGCCTATCGACCGGGGCTCCTTCCGCGAGACGCTGGTCCGACGCGGTGCGATCCTCCTCGCGATGAACTGGGATGGAGCGTGGTTCGACACCGGGTCCGATGGCAACCTTCCGCGCCCGACCGGCACTGTCGGGGGCCATGCGGTACTCGGCACGGCGTACGATGACAACCACGTGAACGTCGATCGCAGCAAGGGCGCGGCGCTCTGCCGGAACCACTGGACCCGAGCGTGGGGCTCGCTCGGCAACTTCTGGCTGCCGTACGGCTGGATGGAGAAGTACGCCTTCGAGATGTGGTGGACTAAGGACAAGGAGGACTGACTCATGGGACTCACGAAGCTCGCGGTCGATGACCCGAACCACTACCCGGACGAGCGGGGCAACTGGTACGACGGGGCCGACCGCGTTCACGTCTACGACGTGATGGGGCTCCCCGGGCAGCAGGGCGATGCGTTCACGAACGCTCGCCTCTACGCGATGCTCCTCGCCAACCCGGACGAGCCGGCTCATGCGAAGTGGCGGGAGAACATCGAGTTCGGCGCGATCAACATGGCGCTCTCGGCGCTCATGGAGCAGGAGACGACCAAGACGGAGTATCGGTTCACGGCTGACGAGCTGGAGACGTTCCGGGGCATCAACAAGGCGCATCCCGAGTTCAACCTCACGCGCCCCGACCTTCTCACGAAGGCAGAGGCAGAGGGGGAGGCATGATCTTCGGACGCTCGGCCAACCTGTTCCTCGGCGTCGTCACGGCGGGGGTCGGGCTCATATGGGGCGTTGCTGCACAGGCGGGCTACCCGCTGTCCCCGGAGCTGGCGGGGCTGGTCATCGTGTTCCTGGGGGCAGTGATCGCCCTGCTTGCCAAGAGCGACACCCTCGCTGTCAAGAAGGGGGACGCTGCGGCGGCTCGCCTCGCTCGTCGGTCACCCCCTCGATGATGTCGAGCACCTTGCTCCGGCGGATGAGCGTCGGATAGAGGATCTTGCCGGCGTATTCGCCTTCCAGCTCCACGACAGCCTCGCGGATGAGCGCGACACGTTCGTTCGCGGCGAACACCTCGCCGTCAAGCCGGTCCACCTCCGCAAGCAGGGCGCGGCGGTCGGCGCAGGCCGCGCAGAGGTCGAGCAGGTGTCCGATGGGGTCGTGACACTCGGCGGCCCGCTTGCGGATGTCGTCGAGTTCGTAGGGTGTCATTCGGTAGCCTCCCCCTCGATGGCGGCGAGGGCGGCGTCGATAGCCTTATCCATCGTCACGTCCATGTCGAACGGCTCAGAGCGGATGACGACCATCTCGGGACAGTCGTCGTTGTCCTCGTGCCCGCAATCGACGACTGCCTGCCACTGTTCCAGTCGTCGTGCTCGCCATGCGAGGTAGTTCCTCGCCGCCTCTGCTACCGCTTCCAGCGCGTCGAGCCGCTTCTGTTGGAGGTCCACGATGGCCCACGCTCGGTCGGCTTCTTCACGACAGGACGAGAGGGCTTCGCCGCGCTCTACGGCCTTTTCCGCGAGCGCACGCAGGTCACTCATGTCGCCTCCCCCTTGATGGCGGCGATGACGGCGGCACGGTCCACGAA
>Ga0315288_10009030_pt1 | contig 12569 bp, 11 predicted proteins | sample YL17G11_20_MG_FD_203454 | JGI IMG/M metagenome (GOLD analysis project Ga0315288, IMG submission 203454) | Sediment microbial communities from Yellowstone Lake, YNP, Wyoming, USA - YL17G11_20 | ecosystem: Environmental > Aquatic > Freshwater > Lake > Sediment | place: USA: Wyoming | collected...
AACGGGCGCGGGAGGGAGATAAAGAGTGTCAAGATATTTTTAAAAAAGTCGGTAAAAATCTTGGCGTTGGGTTAGCTAATATCATTAATATTTTTGATCCAGAAGTAATTGTATTAAACGGCGGCATCAGCGAAGCGCAGGATTTAATTTTACCCGCCATTGAAGAGGAAATTGAAGAATTCGTTGTCTCGCCCGCCGCCCGGGAAACAAAAATTTTATTTAGCCAACTTGGTTTGGAAGGCGGGGCGCTGGGCGCGGCTTTGCTTTTTGAAGCAGACATTAAATAGCGTTTTTAATTAACAATTTGATAATTAAGGAGGGCAATAAGCCCTTTAACCCTAAAGAATTTTCGCGACATAACAATATCGGACCAAGACAGCAGCCGTAGGCAATTTCGCCGATAGCCAGGGGTTGACCCCGTTAGAAGTTCAGACAAACAAAATTTTATTGCCAACAACAGGAAGGGTGAATTCACCTAACGGCTTTCTTTGTAGCCATCTATTAATTTATTTAAAACTTCTAACGGGGCGAGACGAGGTAAGACAAAGTAGCTAAATTAAAATAAAGCCCGATACTTAGAGTTAGAACATAACTTTGGGGTTGACTAGGGCTGTTTGGTTTGTTAAAATAAGGAGCATCTTATGGAGAATAATAAGTTAAAAATCTACTTAGATTTCGCAGCCACGACCCCGCTTGACCCCGAAGTTTTTGAAGTTATGAAACGATATTTTTCTGAAAAATATGGCAATGCTTCTTCAATTCACCAATTTGGTCAAGAGTCGCAGGAGGGTATCATAAAAGCCCGACATCAAGTAGCTGATTTTTTAGGTTGCCAGGCTGAAGAAATTATTTTTACCAGCGGCGCGACCGAAGGCAACAATACAGTGATAAAAGGGATTGGCGGTAGCAAAAAATTAGCGGATACTTTGGGCACTAAGCCTCATATTATTGTTTCTAAAATTGAACACGAATGCATAATGGCTTCCAGCGAAAGATTGGAGCAGGAAGGTACAGCCGAGGTTACTTATTTGCCAGTGAACCGCGAAGGTTTAGTCGATAGCGCTGAGCTTCGAAATAATATTAAAGCTAACACCGTATTAGTTTCCGTAATGTATGTGAACAATGAAATTGGCACGATCCAGCCGATCGAAGAGATCGGGCGCCTGCTCAAAGAAATTAACAAAGACCGAAAAAATAAAATTTATTTTCATACCGATGCCGCCCAAGCCATAAATTATTTAGATTGTAATATTCAAAAATTAGGTGTGGATTTAATGACTCTCTCGGCCCATAAATTTTACGGACCCAAAGGCGCGGGAGCGCTCTTTGTCCGCCAAGGTACACCGCTGACGCGTTTTATGGACGGAGGGGAACAGGAGTTTAAGTTGCGAGCCGGCACTCACAATTCCCCCGGAATAGTGGGTCTGGGAGCGGCGATCGCCAAAGTTTTAAATCAGCGCAGCAGCGAAACAAAAAAATTGAGAGATAAATTAATAGAAGGAGTTTTGGACAGAATCTCCGGAGTGCGCCTTAACGGTTCACATGATATTCGAGTTGATAATAATGTCAACTTCCGCTTTGAAGGCGTTGAGGGTGAATCAATTGTTATTGCGCTGGATTTGGAAGGAATCGCTGTTTCGACTGGTTCGGCCTGCGCGGCCAGATCTCTTTCGCCTTCGCATGTTTTGCTGGCTTTGGGGTTCAATCATTTGGAAACACATAGTTCTGTTCGCTTTAGCCTGGGTCGCTATACCACCGAAAAGGAAATTGACAGAGTGCTGGATGTTTTGCCAAAAATCATTGAAAAGCTGAGAAATATCAGCGGCAATCTTGAAACCACGGTGCCCGTGGAAAGAGGAAAATTGCCAAAGGATTTTGGTTGCTGATTTAATTTAAATTTTTAAAGAATTTATGTATACCCAAAAAGTAATTGAACATTTTCAAAAACCCCACAATTTAGGCAAGATGAAAAACCCCAGCGCCGTGGGCGAAGTTGGCAATCCTGTCTGCGGCGATTTGATGAGAATTTATCTTAAGGTTAAAAAAAACAAAAATGGAGATTCTATAATCGACGATATTAAATTTGAGACCTTGGGTTGCGTCGCTGCGATTGCCACCTCTTCCATGATTACAGAGTTGGCTAAGGGAAAAACTTTTTCTGAAGCGATGAAAATCAAATTTTCCGATGTAGAAAAATCTTTGGGTTCCCTGCCGCCGGTGAAAAAACACTGCGCTGATTTAGCGGTCAGAGCGCTGCGGGCAGCGATTGAGAATTACAAAAAGAAAGATGCGTAGAAATAAATTTATGCCAGGTAGTGAAAATTTGACAGGGTTTATTATATTATCAATCATTGTCAGTTTTGCCTGGCTATAAAAAAAGAACAAGTAGAAAATTAGAAGTTAGAAATTAAATTCATAATATGAATTTAATTTCAGTCAAATTTCTACTACCTGGTATGGATAGCAATCAAAGACAATTTATTACCATCGTCGTCGTTATCGCTTTCATAACTTCGGCTGTCGCCGGCTTTGTTGCCGGCGGAATTGGCGCGACTTTTTTGCCAAAATTGCAACCCGCTTCGATTGCTAATCAAGCCAGCCAATCAGCAAATTTGTCCGGTACGACCCCGCAGGAAGAACATGTTGTTCAGGTTGTAAAAGATGCTTCTCCGGCCGTTGTTTCAATCATTATCAGTAAGGATTTGTCATTGATTCAACAGTACAATCCTTTTAGGGATTTTTTCGGCAATCTTTTTGGCATGCCTCAGCCAACTCTCACGCCCGGTAGCGGCTCGCAACAAACAGAAATTGGCGGCGGCACCGGATTTATCGTTGATCCTAACGGTTTAATTCTAACCAACAAGCACGTGGTTCAGGACTCCCAGGCAGATTATACGGTTTTGACCAATGACGGACAAAAGTATCCGGCTAAAGTTTTGGCCCTTGATCCGGTGCAAGACCTGGCGATTATCAAAATTGATAAAAATAATTTACCCACATTGAAACTCGGTGACTCTGATAAAATTGAAATTGGTCAAACAATTATAGTAATTGGTAACGCTTTGGGGGAATTCAGAAACACGGTTTCGGTTGGTGTGGTTTCGGGCCTGCAGCGCTCCATTACCGCCTCGGATACGTTTGGCACAGTGGCCGAGCAGCTGGATAATGTTATTCAAACCGACGCGGCCATAAATCCCGGCAATTCGGGCGGGCCGCTGCTTAAAATAAACGGAGAAGTCATCGGGATTAATGTCGCCATGGCGCAGGGAGCGCAAAATATCGCCTTCGCTTTGCCAATTAATAAAGCGAAGCGTGATATTGACCAGGTTCAAAAACAGGGGAAAATCACCACTCCTTTTTTGGGGATACGATATACAATAATTATGCCTCAGCTTCAGCAACAAAATAATTTGCCGGTTGATTACGGTGCGCTAATCGCTGGCGGTCAAACCCAAAGCGAGCCGGCGATAACTCCGGGCAGCCCGGCGGCCAGCGCTGGTTTGGTTGAAAATGATATAATATTAGAAGCGGACGGTCAGAAAATAACGACCGATAATCCTTTGTCGCAGATAATTCAAAACCATAACGTTGGCGATACAATTATACTCAAGGTTTTGCATAACGGTCAGGAGAAAACAGTGAGGGTGGTTTTGGGGGAGAGATAAAAAATGGCTCGGGAGGTAATTTCAAAAGCAAAAATTTTACCCAGCGAGAAAAATTTTATTCGCCAAGCCTCCTTGCTCGTCCCGACAATAAGTCGGGACACCATGCCCGCTCGTCGGCTTGAGCGTTTTGAAATTATATCCCTCGCCCTATAAAAATTTTAAGATATGCAAATAGATAAATTTACAATTAAAGCCCAGGAAGCGCTGCGCGATGCTCATAATTTGGCGAGCGAGCGCGGTCAGACCCAGATAGAAATTTTACATCTGGCGCTAGCTTTGGTTTTGCAGGAAGGGGGAATTATTCGAACACTACTGGAAAAGCTTGGCGTCAATTTGACATCCTTGGAAACTGAACTGGAAAAAGAAATAACGCGCCTGCCGCGAATTTTGGGGGAGGTACCATTTGGGCAGGTGATGTTGAGCCCTGAATTGGGAAAATTGATTAATCACGCCAGCAAAGAGGCCAAAAATCTGGACGATGAATATGTTTCGGTCGAGCATTTGCTGCTGTCAATTTTTGAGATCGGCGGCCGGACGAAAGAAATTTTACAGTCATTTAATCTTGATAAGCGCTCAATTTTAAATATTTTGGAAGACGTTCGCGGCGGGCAAAAAATAACCGATGCGGAGCCAGAAAGCAAATATCAGGTAATGGAAAAATACGCGCGAAATTTAACGACCTTAGCTCGGCAGGAAAAATTAGACCCCGTCATTGGTCGCGATGAAGAGATTCGGCGAGTGATGCAGGTTTTAAGCCGCCGGACTAAAAACAACCCCGTGCTAATAGGCGAAGCGGGAGTAGGTAAAACCGCGATTGTCGAGGGTCTGGCCCAGCGCATCGTAGCGGGAGACGTGCCGGAAAGCCTGAAAAGGAAAGAATTAATCGCGCTGGATTTGGGCTCTTTGGTCGCCGGCACTAAATTCCGCGGTGAATTTGAAGACCGAATTAAAGCGGTACTCAAAGAAATTGACCGCTCAGCCGGCCGTTATATTTTGTTTATTGATGAGCTACATACCTTGGTGGGTGCGGGCGCGGCGGAGGGCGCCATTGACGCCTCCAATCTTTTAAAACCGGCGTTGGCCCGCGGCGAACTCCATGCCATTGGTGCCACGACCCTAAAAGAATACCAAAAATATATTGAAAGAGACCCGGCCCTGGCGCGGCGTTTCCAGCCGGTGACGGTTAAGGAACCTTCCATTGAAGACACGGTGGCGATTTTGCGGGGATTGAAAGAAAGATACGAAGTGCATCATGGCGTGAGAATCACCGATTCAGCTATCATTGCGGCCGCTAATTTGAGCGCCCGCTATATTTCTGACAGATTTTTGCCCGACAAAGCCGTCGACTTAATCGATGAAGCAGCCTCGGCGCTGCGCTTGGAAATTGACAGTATGCCGACCGAGCTTGACCAGCAAAAGCGCAAAATCATCCAATTGGAAATCGAAAAACAGGCACTCAAAAAAGAAAAATCAAAGGACGCGCGCTCTCAGCTTTATCAAGTAGAAAAACAATTAGCTAATTTAAAGGAGCAAACCCGCGAAGGGGAATTGCGCTGGAAAACCGAGCACGAAATTATTGTCAAAATCAGCGAGGCGAAAAAAAAGATTGAAAGTTTAAAACAGGAGGCCGATATTGCCGAGCGCGATGGTAATTTACAAAAAGTGGCTGAGATAAGGTACGGCAAAATTCCGGAACAGGAAAAGATAGCCAAAAGCAATCAAAAAAGATTAGTCGAAGTTCAAAAAGACAGGCCATTTTTGAAAGAAGAAATAGGGGAACAGGATATTGCTCGCGTTGTTTCGCGCTGGACTGGCATCCCGGTACAAAAAATGTTGGAAGGCGAAATGGCTAAATTGACGCGTATGGAAGAGGAGCTGCACAATCGCGTGATTGACCAGGAAGAAGCAATAAGAGCGGTTTCTAACGCGGTACGGCGCGCCAGAGCGGGCGTGTCGGAGGAAAAGCGGCCAATCGGCTCTTTCATCTTTTTGGGGCCGACTGGTGTGGGCAAAACGGAACTCGCCAAAGCTCTGGCTGAATTTATGTTTAACGATGAAAATGCCATTGTGCGACTCGATATGTCAGAATACATGGAAAAGCATACGGTGGCGCGCATGATCGGTTCCCCCCCCGGCTACGTTGGTTTTGAAGAAGGCGGGCAGTTGACCGAAGCGATCAGGCGGCGGCCCTACTCGGTGGTGCTGTTTGACGAAATTGAAAAAGCCCATCCGGAAGTTTTTAATGTGTTGCTGCAAATTTTAGATGACGGCCGCTTAACCGATGCTAAGGGGCGCGTGGTTAATTTTAGAAATACCGTCATTGTGATGACTTCAAACGTCGGCAATGAAATTGTCAAACAATATATCTTGGGTTTTTCAGATGAACCGGTGAGGTCGGAAGAACGAGAGATGAAATCGAAAGTGATGGAGGCGCTGAAAAGTCAATTTAAACCAGAATTTTTAAATCGCGTTGATGAAATAATTGTTTTTGACAGTTTAAGTAAAGACGATTTGGCTAAAATTGTTGAGTTACAATTAATTCAGGTGCAAAAACGTTTGGCCGAGAAAAAAATAAAGATTAAAGTGGCGCAAAAAGCCAAAAAATATTTGGCGGATAAAGGCTATGATCCAAGTTACGGCGCCAGGCCCCTAAAACGTCTTATTCAGCAAACTATATTAGACGAGATTGCCAAAAAAATTATTGCCGGAGAAATTAAAGAAGGGGACAGCGTTTCGATTGATACTGATGAGAAGGGCATTATAATAAAAAAATAAATTTGTTAGATGCCAAAAAATAAAAAACCAAATTATCAAAAAATAGTTGGGTTTTGGGTGGCAGTTTTTTTGTTGGGGGGGCTGGCAGGAATTTTGGGCAGTCAGTTACTTCTGCCATGGCTTGCCGGCCACTGGCCTTTTAATAAAATTGGTTGGATTGAAAGGGCTAAAGATTGCACGACAATTATTAACAAGACCGAAAAAATTACCGTGGCTCAAGACCTAGCATATTTAGACGCAATTGGCCGCATATCTAATTCGGTGGTAGGCATCAGAGCCGAAAGAAATTATCGTCTGGTTAATAAAAAACAAGTACCTTTAGCCAAGCCAGAAGTTTTAGCAGAGGGTTCGGGCTTTGTTTTAACAAGTGACGGCCTGGTCGTCACGGCTAATGTTTTAGCTCCGGAAACGGCGACACGTTATACTGTGATTAGAAATAATAAGGAGACAGAGGCGCAGCTTACCAAAAGAGACGAAAAAAATGGCTTGGCTTTTCTTAAAACAAGTGATTCAAATTTGCCGGTAGTAACCTTGGGTGATGTTAATAATTTACAGTTGGGCGAAACAATTTTTTTAGTCGGAATGAACAATTCCACCACCACCCCTTCTCAATTTACCAATATCGGTTTTATTAAAAGTTATGTACCCGAAGTCAACATTAATTTTACCGAAAGTCAACTGGCTAATGGCAGTCCGCTTGTTAATACCAAGGGGGAAGTACTGGGGTTAAATTTAGTTGATAAAGCCGGCAATATTAAAGTTGTGACAGAGGAAAAAATAAGCGCGCTGCTAAAATAGGCAATACAAAAATTATGAAATTATTAGTGACGGGAGGAGTCGGTTTCATAGGCTCCAACCCCTCGACGGGCTCGGGGTAAATTTTTTAAATATGAAACTTTTAATTACTGGTGGCGCGGGCTTTATTGGCTCGAATTTCATTAAATATATTCTGCGAAATCACCCAAATTGGCAGGTGGTGAATTTGGACAGAGTAACTTACGCGGGAAATTTAAACAATCTCAAGGAAATAGAAAAAAGCTCAAATTATAAATTCGTGAGAGGGGATATAGCTAATCCCCCGGATGTTGAAAAAGCGATTGGTCGGGGCGTGGATTGTATAATTAACTACGCGGCTGAGACGCACGTTGATCGTTCAATAATTGAACCGGACGCATTTATTAAGACTGACATTTTGGGCACCTATACCCTACTGGAAGCGGCAAAAAAGCATAATGTCGCACAATATATACAAATTTCAACTGATGAGGTTTTTGGTTCGATTAAGAAGGGCGCATTTAGCGAAAACAGCCCTTTTGAACCTTCCAGCCCCTATGCTGCTTCCAAGGCCGGCGCCGACCATCTTTGCCGCGCTTATTTTAAAACCTATAATTTGCCCGTGATCGTTACTCATTCCTGTAATGTTTTTGGACCAAATCAATATCCGGAAAAAATAATTCCGTTATTTATTACAAATCTTTTGGAAAATAAAATAATTCCGATTTATGGTACGGGCAAACAAATTCGCGAATGGATTTTTATAGAAGACCATTGTCGGGCAATCGAGATGATTATGAAAAAAGGGCAGGCAGGTGAGGTTTATAACATCGGCACGGGCTCCAGCAAGCAAAACATAGAAACTGCCAGATTCATTTTGAAAGAAATGGGATTTGATAAAAAGATGATTGAATATGTTAAAGATCGCTCAGGCCATGATTTTAGATACGCGATAAATTATAAGAAGCTTAAAGGGTTAGGTTGGGAGCCTCGGGTGGGTTGGGATGAAGGATTGTGTCGCACAATAAACTGGTATCAAGAAAATAAAAATTGGTGGAAAAAAATCAAATCGGGAGAATATTTAAAATATTATAAAAAACAATACGGAAAATAGTTTTGTGGGAAAGGCCACTCTATTAAAAAACCCCGATTACCTCGGGGTTTTTTAATAATTGTTGTTGCTATTGTGATATTGGCTGTTGAGGAATTATTGGCGGAACTTGAGGCGGCATCTGAGTCGACGCGGTGGGTTGGCCTGGCGGCCGATAGGTCGATTTTCCAAAAGCCAAAATTGGGTAAAAAATAAAAGGCAAAAAAATGAGGCCCGCAGCGAAACCGCCGCCTTTGCCAAAGTTCTTCGCCAGATTATAAATAACAATGACGCTGAAAACGATATTAACAAAAGGGATAAGATATAAAAGGATCCACCAAATTGGTTTACCCGCAATCTGGATCAAAACGATGCTATTATAAATCGGGATAATTGCTGCCCAACCGGGCTTGCCAGCCTTTAAAAAAACATTCCACATCGCCACGATAACAAAAATCCAAATAGCAACGTAAAATAAAAGCCACAGCAAGGATGCCGCGCTAACACCCGGAGGCGCAGTTGGGCACGAGACTAGTTGTCCGTTAATGATGCAGAACCCCGAAGCCGCGCCCAGCCACGGGGTAAATCCGGAATAAGCGCTGGCAAATAAATAAGACAAAATGTTTGGCATATTGTTTAATTAGGATTAATGCCCTTATTATAACTGAAAAACAAAAAAACTTTATCCCCAGGTTTATTTTTATCCGGTCGGTCTATTTTTATCTGGGGAGCATTGATTAAAATTTTAAATTGCGGGAAGATAAAGCTATGGATAAATGGCTGCTGAAAATTTATCTGGCCATGGCTGTTTTTATTTCAATACTTGTTTTTATATCAAGCAGTTTTTTATTTTGGGGAAAAAGCGGCAGCAATAATTTTGAAAAAAAGAACAGTCTGATAGCGAATCAATCAAAAATTTTACCGATTGATTTGCCAAAGACGACTGGCGAAGCACTAGCCAGAAAATCATTAAAAATGGTTTTTTTGGGCGATATGATGCTAGATAGAGATGCTGGTTTAAAAATAAAACAAAAGGGACTTGCCTATATTTTTGAAAAAACAAAAGATTCTGAATTATTCTATAATAACGATATTATTAGTTGTAATTTGGAAGGCGCGGTTACTAACGGCGCTCAGCACTATCCGCCAGATATTAGCTATGACTTCGCTTTTTCACCGGAAATAATTGGTCAACTGAAAAATTACGGTTTTAATTTTTTTAATTTGGCGAATAATCACATAATGGATCAGGGCCAACGCGGCCTCAATGAAACCAAGCAAAACTTGGAAATGCTGGGCCTTAACTATTCTGGTTGCCCGGATGGGCAAATTGCCGAATGTTCAGGTAAAATCATTCAGGTAAAAAATTGGCAAATTGGGCTGGTCGGCTTCAGTATGGTTTATGCTAAGCTGGACCAGGAAATGTTGCAAAAAACCATTAAAGACCTAGCAGATAAAACCGATTTGGTAATTGTTAATATGCACTGGGGGTCTGAATATCAGCATCGATTTAATCAGGCACAACAGGAAATAGCTCACAAACTTATTGATTTAGGGGCAGATGTTGTTGTTGGTCATCATCCGCACGTGGTTCAAGGAATAGAAATTTATAAAGATAAGCCGATTTTTTATTCTTTGGGCAATTTTATTTTTGACCAGTATTTTTCGCAAGACACACAGCAGGGTTTAGCGGTTTTAGTTGATATAAATGCAGACCAGCGACATTTTTCTTTAATTCCTTTGACGTCTAAGCGAGGCCAGGTTGAGTTGATGGCAGACAATGGCCGATTAGGTTTTTTCTCAAAACTTATTAGTTGGTCAGAACTTGACTTTGACCAAAGCCAGCAGATTAAATCGGGCGAAATCATTTTAGCTCAATAAATCCCCCCTAATTTTCTTAACGGCGCGCTAAGATATTTTATCGAACCAGGTTGAGTTGAATAGAGGGGGATTTTATTGACCAAAAATTATATAGAGAATACAATAAGATTAAAAGAAATTAATTTTATGGAAGAAAGTCAAGATATTTTACAAAAAGCCTTGGATTTAGCCTTAGCGGTTTACCGATTAACAAATCAATTACCAAAAAATGAGGTGATGATAGGGCAGCTGCGAAAATTGTCAAACGAATTAATAGGCGATTTAATGATGGATAATTTTGTTAAATATCGGAAAAGAACCGAGCTTCTGATGATGTATTTTAAGATTAGCCGAGATCAAAATTGGGTTCGTGATGTTAACTGGCAAATACTAGAAAAAGAGTATCAAAAATTGAATCGAAAGATTGGTCTCTTGGAGAAAGCAGGCAAGGAGACTCAATATATAAATGGAAATAAGAAAGAATCACTTTTAAGGTCAGGACAGGCGCCAATTAAGTCGCACAATGCTGTTATGAATGATAAAATAGCTCAATTGGCAAGTGAAAATCAACTTTCGAGTAGGCAACATATGATTTTAGGAGAAATGAAAATAAAAGATTCAATTAAAATGTCAGATTTAATTCCTCTATTTAAGAATACAGCCTCTGAAAGGACGATAAGAAACGATTTGCAGATTTTATTAAAAAGGGGCTTAATTGATAAAACTGGAACACACAAAACTACTGTTTATTTTTTAAAGAAATAGTATCGGCACATAATAGAGCGGTAAATGCCGACTAATTTCCGATATATTATATACTTTTGCCGATATAAATGAAACAAAAAAATATGAAAGGAGTAATATTGGCTGGGGGTAGCGGTACCAGACTCATGCCACTGACAAAAGTTACAAATAAACATTTATTACCGGTATATGACCGACCAATGATTTGTTTTCCAATTCAAGCCTTAAAGCGCGCCGGCATCAAAGATATTTTAATTGTTTCGGGCCGAGGGCACGCGGGTCATTTTTTGGAACTTTTGGGCTCGGGCAAGGAATTAGACGTTAAACTATCTTATGAAGTTCAAGAAAAGGCCGGTGGCATTGCTCAGGCTTTAAGTCTGGCAGAAGATTTTGCTGACGGAGGTAAAATAATTGTAATTTTAGGTGATAATGTTTTTCAGCAGAATCTAAAACGTGCGGTTAATAATTTTAAAAAACAAAAAATAGGAGCAAAAATTTTTTTATCTCGCGTCAAAAATCCTCGAGCCTACGGCATTGCCCAAATAGTAAAAAATAAAATTGTCGGCATTGAAGAAAAACCAAAAAATCCCAAAAATAATTTAGCGGTTGTCGGAATATATTTTTATGATAATCAGGTCTTCAAAATTATAAAAACGCTCAAACCATCAGCCCGAGGTGAGTTGGAAATTACAGATGTTAATAATAACTATATTCAAAACAAATTAATGCGTTACGAAATTTTACAGGGTTGGTGGGGTGATTGCGGTGAAGGTTTTGACAGCCTGCTTCAAGCATCTCAATTAGTAGCTAAAACTAAAAAATTATGAGTAAAAATAATAATGGAAAAATAAGCAAGGCGATTATTCCCGTGGCCGGTTTTGGAACGAGATTTTTACCCGCGACCAAAGCCATGCCCAAAGAAATGTTACCTGTGGTTGATAAGCCGATTATTCAATACGTGGTAGAAGAAGTAGCCGCCGCCGGCATACAAGATATTATCATGGTAACAGGTTGGCATAAACGCGCTATTGAGGACTATTTTGACTATCCTTTTGAATTAGAAAAACGCCTGGAAGAGGCAGGAAAACAAAAGGAACTGGATGAGGTGCGGCGCATCGCAGAAATGGCCAATTTTATCTATGTGCGGCAGAAAGGTCCCTATGGTAATGCGACTCCAGTTTTTTGCTGCCGGCATTTGTTAGACAAAGATGAAAATTTTGTCGTCATCTGGGGTGATGAATTTATCTATTCCAATCCGCCGCGTTTAGTTCAGATGATGAAGGTTTATGAAAAATTGGGCGGAGCCGTTATTTCGGCCGTGAGGGTTGATAAAAAAGACGTTAGTCGCTATGGCATTGCTCAGGTTGAAAAAGTATCTGGCAATATTTTTAGAATTAAAAAAATTGTTGAAAAACCATCGCTTGATAAAGCCCCTTCAAATCTGGCCGCTCACGGAGCTTATATTTTGCCTGGTAAGATTTTTCCAATTCTACAAAGTCTGAAGCCGGGCCGCGGCGGCGAACTTTGGTTGCCAGATGCCATTGAAGCTTTAATCGAAAGCGGTTATCCGGTTTATGCTTGCGAGATAAAAAACGGTCATTATTATGATACGGGTAATAAGCTGGAATACTTAAAAGCAAATATCGACTTTGCCTTAAAAC
>Ga0315288_10009033_pt1 | contig 12566 bp, 12 predicted proteins | sample YL17G11_20_MG_FD_203454 | JGI IMG/M metagenome (GOLD analysis project Ga0315288, IMG submission 203454) | Sediment microbial communities from Yellowstone Lake, YNP, Wyoming, USA - YL17G11_20 | ecosystem: Environmental > Aquatic > Freshwater > Lake > Sediment | place: USA: Wyoming | collected...
ACCGCCTCGTCCTCACCCTGCGCTACCTCGAAGGATGCGACGTAGCCCAAACCGCCCAAAGAATCGGATGGACAAAAAGCATGGTCAAAGTCCAGGCGCTGCGAGCGAGAAAGAGGTTGGAAGACCTCCTGACTCAGACCGCAGAGGAGGCAGAAGAATGAACAACAAAAGCAAATTTGAAGCACTCATAGCCCGTGCACGCAGCGAACAGGCCCCCAGCGTGGACGTCGCGAGCCGGGTCATCGACATCCTTGCCGCCGAGCAGACACTGTTTGAGCCGGTCTGTGACAGGCCCCTGATATGGCTCGCCGCGTTCTCCTCGGCCGTCGCCGTACCCGTCGTTGTAGCTGCGATCATTGTGTATCAGGCCTGGGTGTATCCATTGTACGAGCTGTCACAGGCGGTTTCCTGGGTGATACAATGAGCTTGACCGAAACAACCCATAGTCCGACGCCCGACCACCTCCAGAAGGTGCACCGCAGGCGAATGGCCCGGTTCGGCCTTGTGATCCTCATCGCCGGGATCGCCATCGGCGCCGCTTGTGCCGTCATCTTCATACCCCGTCCCAAACCGTTTCCCGGCCCTGACCCGGCATTCGCCGCTCTAATGGTGGCAGGGCGTCTCGAGCGCATGTTGGTTCTTGCCCCGGAACAGAAGGAGAAAATCGACCAGATTCTCAAGACGACTTTTGACGCGCTCCACAAGATCCAGGAAGAGGCTAAACCCAAAATAGACGCGCAGATCAAGCAAATGAACGAGCAAATCTCCGCCGCCTTGACCGACGACCAGAAACAGAAGTGGCAGCGGGAGCTCGAGGACTTTCAGAATCGATTCCGCGAGGGCTGGCGCCGCGGAGGCGGACGCCCCGGGGAAGAAGGGCCGGGCCGCCGAAGAGGTCCGGGCGACCCGAATCGTTACCCCGGCGGTCCTGACGACGCGAATCGCCCGCCTCGCGGCGGGTTCGACCGAGGTCCGATGCCGGATCGCTTCCGCGGCGACCGCGGCCCCGGCCGCCGTCCGGATGATCCGAACGGCCCGCGCGGTGGCCCTGAGTTCTTCGACCCACAACGCCGCCCGGGAGACCCCAATCGCCCGCGGAACGGCTTTGGTGACGACCCAATGTCGGACCGCTTCCGCAGAGGCCCAGGCTCGTTCGGCCCGCCCGCAGACCGATCCGCCCCTAACTCCCCGCCCGATGACCCAAACCGTCCCCCAGCCAGCAGAGGCGAACTGCCGCATCGCCTATAAATCCCGCGTACCTGAGGCGCCTAATTCGGTGAAACCCATTATGCGAGTAGCCCCCAAGAGAGAACTGTCACTCTTCGATTCAACATCGATAATCGTCGGCATCATTATCGGCGCCGGCATCTACCAGATGGCCCCCAACATTGCCAAAGGGGCCGGTTGCTGGTGGGGCGTTCTGGCAATCTGGGTCGTCGGAGGTTTGATCTCGCTCTTCGGCGCGCTGGGGTACGCCGAGCTTGCCACCGCCTACCCGCGAGAAGGCGGTGACTACGTCTATCTGAGCCGTGCTTACGGCCCATGGGCCGGCTTCCTCTTCGGCTGGGGCCAGCTCGCTATCATTCGCCCCGGCGACATCGCGATAATGGCCTTTGCTTTCGCAACCTACGTCCGCACAATCTACGCCCCCCTGGCCGACTATGACCAGCGCCTCTACGCAACCGCAGCAGTAGTCGTCCTCACGGCAATAAATATCCTCGGCGTCAAAGAAGGCAAATGGACCCAAAACCTCCTGACCACCGTCAAGGCCCTCGGACTCCTCGCCATCGTCGGCGTCGCCCTCTTTGGACCGCAAGGCGCCCCAAAAACGCCCCAGGCCGTCGAGCACTTCCCTCTTGCTCTGGCCCTCGTCTTCGTCTTGTTCACATACGGCGGCTGGAATGAAATGGCTTATGTCGCCGCCGAGGTCAAAGACCCGCGCCGCAACATCGTCCGCGCCCTTGTCCTCGGCGCCGTCGCCGTGACGGTTCTTTATTTATTGGTCAACGGCGCATTCCTCTACACCTTAGGCTATTCCGGCCTGGCTAACTCCGAAGCTGTCGCCGCCGCCGCCGTCTCCGCCGCCTTCCCCAAAATCGGCGGCAACCTCATTGGCGCCCTCGTATGCATCTCCGCCCTCGGCGCCGTCAGCGGCCTGATCTTCACCGGCGCCCGCATCTCTTATGCCCTCGGCGCGGAACATCAAGCCTTCAAGCTCCTCGGCAAATGGCACGCAAGAACCGGCACCCCCGCCTGGGCGCTCCTCACCCAGGGCGCCATCGCCGTCGGCCTGATACTCATCCTCGGCAACTTCGTCGATACCCTCTTATACACCGCCGTGCCGGTTTACGCCTTCTACTTCGCAACCAGCCTCAGCGTCATCGTCCTGCGCCGCAAGGAGCCCGCCGTCGAACGCCCCTATCGCGTCACCGGCTACCCCATCACCACAATCATCTTCTGCGCCGTCTGCGCATTCCTGATCTACAAAACCGTATCCTACGCCTGGAATGTCATGCCCAAGGCCCTGTGCCTCCTCGAAGCCGTGCTCCTCGCGGGAATGTTGATCTACTGCGCAACTGACCTCCGCCGCCCAGCCCGCCCCGAATAATCTTCCCCGCCGAGTCTATTTGGATTCCCCTGTATCGGCCGCTCGTCTCCCTGCAACCACGTACCTTGCCTCACCCGCGTCAATATAAATCCCGCTGTTTTACGCATGGTTCGGATGACTTGTCTTCTCCAGAGTTCATTGGAGCTGCTGTGGATTGTTCAGTGACGGGCGCATGGAATTTGTCGCGACCGAGGAAATTGAGAAGTTGAAATAGTAAGCCGGAGCAGGTATGATGGGGGCGGTGAAACAGTAAAATAGGCGTGCCGAATGGACTGGAGGCAAAAAATGAGTAAATGCAGTCAACGCATTTCGGTCGTAATCGCGGCCATACTTCTAACGCCGGGTTCGGGCCGGTCGGCGCCCGAGATGCCCAGGACGCTGGAGATCGGCCAGAGCGCGCCTGATTTCAATCTTCCCGGTGTGGGCGGCAAGAACTGCAAACTGGCGGATTTTGCACAGGCCGAGGTTCTCGTCGTTATTTTCACCTGCAATCACTGTCCCACCGCCCAGGCATACGAAGAGCGGATCAAGCAGCTCGCAGCCGATTACAAGGACAAAGGCGTTGCTTTGGTTGCTATTTCGTCGAACGATCCCAACGCCGTGCGCCTGGACGAGCTTGGATACTCCGATATGAGCGATTCACTTGAGGAAATGAAGATCCGCGCAGAACAGAGAGGATTCAAGTTTCCCTATCTTTATGACGGAGAGACACAGAAGGTCTCCCTCGCTTACGGTCCGGTCTCGACGCCGCACGTATTCATATTCGACAAGCAGCGCAAGCTGCGTTTTGTCGGGCGAATCGACGATTCCGAGAAGCCCGAACGGGTCAAATCCCGTGATACGCGCAACGCAATTGAGGCGCTGCTGGCCGGCGGAGAAGTCCCCGTCGAAAAAACCAAGACCTTTGGCTGTTCCATCAAGTGGTCCGGCAAACGAGAATACGTGAAAAAGGCCTTCGAGCAGTGGGCCAATGAAAACGTCGCTCTGGAGATGACAGATGCAAAGGGCATAAAAGAGATTGTCGGGAATGATTCCGGAAAACTGCGCCTCGTCAACGTCTGGGCGACCTGGTGCGGGGCCTGCGTGCTGGAGTTTGACGAACTTGTCGCGATTAACCGGATGTACAGGGGGCGGGACTTTGAAGTGATAACGATCAGCGCGGACTCCCCCGATAGGAAGGAAAAAGCCCTCAAATTCCTGAAACAGAGGCAGGCATCCTGCAAGAATTATCTCTTTGAATCCGACGATAAATACCTTTTGATGGAGTCGGTGGATGAAGAATCGCTTGGCGGGATTCCTTATACACTTCTGATCAAGCCCGGAGGAGAGATTATCTACCGCCGGCTGGGATTGATTGATCCGCTCGAGTTGAAAAGAGCGATAGTCGAAGATTTGGGACGTTACTACAAATGAGCGGTACAGAGACAGTGAGGACTCCGCCGGCGAATTCCCAGGGCAATACTCACGAAGGAGGAAAGCCATGAAGGGTGAGAATAGGAAGTTTTTGTTAGCCGTTTTGGTGGGAGTATTGGCGGCAGATTGTCGTGGAGGCACGCAGAGCAAGCAGGGCATCTCGCCCCTGGATGAGCTTCCGCCGCACATAAAACGCATAACGCACTTCGGCGAGCGCGCCGACTGGTCCGGCGACGGCAAGCGAATCCTCTTTGTCGAGAAGACCTTCGGCGACGTGTACGAGATCGAGCTCCAGACCAATATCATCCGTCCGATGACGCATAATTACTTTCACGAAGGCTACACGCGGGCGCTGTACCTGAGCAACGGCGACATTTTGCTTTCGGGCGCAAGGCAATTCGACGCAGCCAACCCGTGGGCCAGCCGCAGTGAAGCCAATGCCGAGCTGTGGGTATTGAAAAAGGACCTCTCCGCGCCGCCTGTGCCTTTAGGCGAGAAGTGCTCGGAAGGGCCGGCTGTCTCGCGCAGGCGCATGCACATCGTCTGGACGCAGGGCGGGGCTTTCTGGTCGGCGGATATAAAGTACGAGGACGGAACGCCCAAACTGGCGAACAAAAAGAAGGTCCTGGACAAGAAGGGTTTGCCGTTTGAGTCCGGACTTGAGACGCAGAACCTTCGCCCGCCCGACGAGAAGGAGCTGATATTCAGCGCCTACGGGTATCAGGGCACCGAAGTCTGCGGCGTTAATCTCAAAAGCGGCAAGGTCGTGAACTACTCGAACGCGCCGGGCCAGTATGATGAGCCGGAAGGCATCTTCCCCGACGGCAAATATGCCCTGGTCGAATGCGACAAACATTGCGGCAAAGGGACGCAGTATATCGATCTGTACAAGCTGGTCTTGGACGGATCCGGCAAGACGGAGCGCATGACGTTTTTCTCCGACTACCCGGGCTACAAGGCCTCAAATCCGGTTGTTAGCGACGACGGGCGGTATATTGCGTTTCAGGTGGCTAAGCAGGGTGACGCGGCCGGCGTCGGCAGAGGAATTTTGATCTTCGATATAGAAAAATTCGAAGGGCGGCCCGGGAGCGACGTGGAGAAGTCGAAGGTTGAGCAGAAGGCCGACGATGTGAAAGCGGACGAGGCCGCGAACCCTAAGGTCGAGGAAAAGGTGAACAAAGCGTCGGTTGAAGAGAAGGTTGAAAAGCCGAGGGCCGATGAGAAGGCCGTGGAGGAGGCGCCGCAGGCGGTCGCTGAGAAGCACGCCCCCAATGAGCCGAACACGATTGAAGCGATGGTTGACAGGATTAAGAGGAATTATGGGGTAAGCGTCCGGCACAAATACAATGCCGCGGCATTCTTCCCTGCGAGATGGCTGCGTCCGCCGATATCCGGGGAAGGCTCGCAAATGCCGCCGGAAGAAATCACCAGGGTCATCGGTGCCGTGGAAAAATTTCTTTCCGCCTACCCCAGGGAAGTCCTCAAAAAGAACCTGACGAATATTTACCTGATAAGCGGTATGAAGTTTTACGGCAAAGGCTTTGGAGCGGCGTACGGCAACAGCGCGATCTACGTCAACAGTGAGGGGCAGTCCAAAGGCTACACCGAGCAGTTCCTGCTTAGCCAGATGCACTCGGAGCTGTCCAGCATATTTCTGATGAACTACGCCGGGGAGTTCTCGCAGGAGGCCTGGAAGTCGGTGAATGTGGCTGGCTGGGAATACAACGGCACCGGAGTCGAAATGCTCGGCCAGAACGACATCTTCGCCCAGACGGATGAGCTTCTGAACCGAGGCTTCTTAGTCAAATACTCTCAAAGCAGTATAGAGAACGATGTGAACATGTTTGCGTTCTGGGCCTTCACCAAGCCGGAGCAGTTGCGGGAGCTGACCTCAAAATACGAGAGAATCGACAAGAAATATCGGCTCGTGGTGCAGTTCTATAAGAAAATTGACCCCGGAATCGCCATCGACGCGCTGAAAGACGCCTCGCATATAGTCAACTGGGCGCCGGACGGCGCGTCGCAGCGAAACGGCGGTTGAGGCACGCGCAGGATTTGAAAATAGCAATTGCAATTTCGGCCGCGGGGCGGTAGATTACCTGCAATGGGGTGTCTAAAAGGCAATAGAGGGCATTTGGACGCCCCTTGTTTTGTTGACGCTGAATCGACAGGTCGAATTTTGTCACGGGGAAAGTCATGGCTGAGCCTGGGCCGAGCCGGCAGGAAGCTCTTTCACTATTGAAAGAGTACAACAAGAGCGAGGCGCTGATTAAGCACGCACTGGCTGTCGAGGCCGTGATGCGATATTGCGCCCGCAAGCGCCGAGAGGATGAGGAAAAATGGGGCGTTATCGCCCTTGTGCACGACCTGGACTACGAACAATTCCCCGACCGGCACTGCCGTAAAACGCAGGAGATTCTGACTTCTCGGAACTGGCCGAGCGAATACATCCGGGCGGCCGTTTCCCACGGCTGGGGTATATGTACGGACGTTGAGCCGAAAAGTGATCTGGAAAAGGCGCTCTATGCCGTTGACGAGCTGACCGGCCTGGTGGCGGCGACCGCGCTGGTGCGACCGAGCAGGAGCGTCCTCGATGTGAGCGTCAAATCGGTCAAGAAGAAATGGAAGGACAAGGCCTTCGCGGCGGGCGTCAGCCGGGAGGTAATCGCAAAAGGCGCCGAGATGCTCGGCGTCGAAGTGGACAATCTCATCGACGATACGATAATGGGAATGCGAGAGGTCGCCGAAGAAATCGGGCTGAAAGGCGCCCCCGCCGCGCCCCCGAATGTGTAAGGAACATCCGTCCCCAGGGTCGGGAGGTCGAATCAGGATGCATAGAGAAAACAATTGTGCCCAGTGGTTGCTGGTGGTCTTGGGTCTGTCGGTGCTCTTTTCGGGCGGCTGCGGTGAAAAGAGCCATACGCTGACCGACGCTGAGCTGGAGCAGATAGCAATTACGGAAAAGATCCAGACGGTGGAGAAGGCCGGCGGCCTCGTGCTGGTGATTGGCGGTGATACAATAACCAGCGACGAGGTGCTCAATGCCTCGGCCGACCGCAGCGGCGAAGCGAAAACCATCGTAGAGCTCCTAAAGCCCATCGCCAAAGACAACGACCCCAACAGATTCAAGGAATTGGCAAGAGGCCGGCTCAAATCCGAGGTCTTGGGCAGAGTATCCGGGGTACTGCTTTATCAGCACGCCAAGAGAGAGATCGGGAAGAATGCGAATGAGGCCCTCGACACAATGGCGGAGAAGGAGTTGAGAAAGTTTGTCCTGAAATACGGAGGCGACGAGGCCAAAGCGGATGAAGCACTCAGAGCAATGGGCATGGACCGAAAGAAATTCAAGGACGAGCACAACAAGCTCGTCATCACTCAGTCTTATATCGCATCGAAACTATCATACAAAAGGCCCGTCACGTACGGCGAGATCGTCGAGTACTATGAGAAACACAAGGGCGAGCTGTTTCGCAGGGAGGCAAAGCTGAAGTTTCGCCTGATTGATATAGACATTCTGAAGGTCCCGGTGAAGAGCATCGACGAGAATCGCGCAGAAGCAGCCAGAAAGTTGGGTGAGGAGCTGGCAAAGCGGGCCAGGGCCGGAGAGGATTTCGCGAAGCTGGCGGAGGAATATTCCCACGCGCGCACGGAGGCCTACGGGGGACTGTGGGAGGTCAACCCGGATTCCCTCGTAGGGTCTCACATTGTTCTGGCTGAGTTGGCCAAGCAAACTAATCCCGGCGAAATCGCAGGACCTGCCGAGGCGGTGGGGCATATTTTCGTAATGAAGCTCGAAGAAAAACAGTTGGAGGGTTACGAGCCGCTTGAGAAAGTGCAGGGCCGGGTGAATGAGCGAATACTCATGGACCGTCAAAACGAGGCCATCAGCAGGCTTAATGACAGACTTCTGCGCGAGGCGGCGATCGGCGAAACGGACGAATTCATAGACTTCTGCCTGAACAAGATATATGCGATGAGCAGGGAAGTGAAAGAGCCGGCGGCGCAGACAAAATGACGGATCATCAGTGGCGGGTTTTCGGGATTCTTCGATGGAAATTGTGGCGCACGGTATAGACCTTGTTGACTGCCCTCGGATAGAAGATATGGCCAAGCGGCACGGGCAGCGCTTCATCGAGAGGGTCTTCACCCCCGCCGAGCAGGCGTATGCCAAATCCACAAGGAACGAGATAGAAAAACTCGCGGGCCGTTTTGCAGCCAAGGAAGCCGTCCTAAAGCTGATGGGAACGGGCTGGCGGGGCAAGATCGCCTGGACGGATATAGAGGTCGTCAACAACAGCATGGGTCAGCCGCAGGTCAGTCTGCACGGCGAGGTCAAAAAAATCGCCGATGGTCTTGGCATCAGCCATATAAGCGTCAGTATCACCCACACCGCAAATTTCGCCATAGCATCAGCAGTTGCAGTGGCACAGAAAGGTTTAGGCACTCTAACAAAACCCAATTCGTCATTCTGAGCGCAGCCTTTGTCATTCCGAGCGCAGCCGAGGAATCTATTCAAATCGCCCAGCGAAGCGGCGCCTCATTTTGAAGTCAGGTCTTGTTACAGGCTCTTAGTGCAAACAGGGGGGGTGAGTTGTTAGAAAACATTTCATTTTTCTAAATTTTCAAGGTCAGCCAAATCTTGATATCTGCCGCTGGCTTTTTTGTTTTTCTTCAAATCTTCGAGGGATATAAAACTTACGTCTATATCATCTATAGTAACAATCCTTTTGTTCCTGTAACATTCAGCGAACTCGACGCCGTCTATAGATGTTAGAATTTCTATGCGTAGCGGAGGATTTCCCATCCTTATATTTTTTTCTTTTTCTAAGAACAAATCTTCTTTTAACTGGGGGGTATCAAAGCCGAATTCCCTCAAGGCTTCAACAGTCCTATGGGCATTATCTTTAGACAGGGCGATCCAGATATCCATATCTCCAGTGGCCCGAGGGTACCCATAGAGAGCAACGGCATATCCGCCGACTACCATATACTCAACCTTTCTTGAGTTGAGTAACTGTAAAAGTTCTCTGAAGTCTTTCGGTAGATGGATCATAACCGAATATAATTCTCCTCAGGGTTTCTAAGGCTGCAATTCTTTTAAGATAAGATTTTTTTGCCCAGTAATTCTGCTCGCCACTGTTATGGATGCAACTTATTTCTAAGGTTTTTTTATCCATTTCTTAACACCTCCGCTATAAAAATATCATATAAGTTCTTAAAAAATCAAGTAGTTAGAATCAGATGTTTAAGATGAGGCCTTTTCTATGCGTTCAGATACCCACACTTTGATGATGGATTGTCGAGGTACGCCCAGACGTTTTGCCTCTTTATCTAATAAGTGTATCATCCACAGAGGAAAATCTACATTTACTCTTTTCTGTTCTTGTCCGGGCCTTCTGGCTTTTGACATATCCAGGTATTTAGAAATATCCCTGCCATCATCAAATCTTTTGTCAAATTCTTTAGCTTTCATAAATATCAATCTCCTCTTTTCTGGATCGTCGTACCGAAATAATCCTTATCTTTTCACGCCGATAGGTAATGACCGCTGACCAATGCTCTCCTGAAATCTTTCCAGTTGCCAAAAATCTCGGCTCATCGCTCGTTCTTGCGGGAATCTCAATTAAATCAGAATCATCCCACAATGCCTGGGCTTGGCTAAAATCGATGCCGTGTTTTGTCTTATTGCTCTGACTCTTTTTGGAATCGAATTCAAACTCCATGGTATAATAATTATACCAAAATGATACCTGTCGTCAAAATCTTTTTCCCCCTTTTTTCTATATGAGGAATTTACTTGCCGAGCGGACGAGGTACGATGGATGAAAGGAAATCGGGCTATCAAGTATTCAGGGTGAAGGTAATCACTGTATTAGGGAATCAGATATTCTTTTTTTCTGTTATCCCGGTCTCCTGATATCCTGTTAACCTGATACCCACGACCTGATAACCTGATCACCCGATAGCCAAAATGTCTTCAATTTCAACCTCTCAAAGCACGCAACAATGGAGATCGGCCGCCGCTAACAGCGGTCGGCTGGCCCGATTTGTTGGCCTTTCATTCATCCCGAATGACTGTTCTTTGCTCTTTTTAGCCATAATCTCAATCCGGCAATCTTCTGATTTCATTGTATCGGCGAAATGGCATCACTGTCAAGACTTGATTAGAAAGCTCGGACAGATATACTGACTGCCTATGTCTGGCAGAACGAAATCGAACGATTTTGATTGTATTGTCGTAGGTGGGGGTCACGCGGGGGTCGAGGCATCCTATGCCGCTGCGAAGATCGGGGCCAGGACGTGCCTTGTCACTATCAGCAAGGACACGATAGCCAAGATGAGCTGCAATCCCGCCATCGGCGGTCTGGGCAAGGGGCAGATTGTCCGCGAGGTCGATGCCCTCGGCGGGCTGATGGCCCTCGCGATAGACGCCACCGGCATCCAGTTTCGCCTGCTCAATCGCTCGAAAGGCCCCGCCGTTCGGGCGCCGAGGGCGCAGGCCGACAAGTACAAGTACAAAGACTACGTCCGCACCCGCCTCGAACAGACCGAAAACCTCACCATCGTCGAGGCGACGGCCGCGCAGATTGTTACCGAGGAAGGCAGGGTGGCCGGTGTTCGCTGCACCGACGGGACGACATACCGCGCCGGGGCGGTCATTCTGACGACAGGCACTTTTCTTCGGGGCCTGATGCACACGGGACCGGAACAGATTCCGGGAGGCCGGCTCGGAGAGCCTGCTGCGAATGACCTTTCGGCGAGCCTTGAGCGAATCGGGCTAAAGCTTGGGAGGCTCAAAACCGGCACTCCCGCCAGGCTTGATGGCGCGACGGTTGACCTGGCTAAGCTCGAGGTCCAATACGGCGACGAAGAGCCGGTTCCATTCTCATTTATGACCGACAGAATCGACAGGCCGCAGATACCCTGCTGGATTACATACACTAACCAGAAGATACACCGGCTGATCCGCGACAACCTCAATCGTGCCCCGCTCTATACCGGCCAGATTACGTCCGCCGGCCCGCGCTATTGTCCGAGTATAGAGACAAAAATTGTCCGCTTTGCCGACAAGGACCGCCATCAGGTCTTCCTGGAGCCGGAGGATGAGAAACAAACAACCATTTACTGCAACGGCATAAGCACCTCCCTGCCCAAGGATGTGCAGGAGCAGATACTAAAGCTCCTGCCCGGAACGGAAAACGCCCGCATTGTTCATTACGGCTATGCGATAGAATACGATTTCTGCCCCCCAATCCAGCTAAAGAGCAGCCTTGAGACGAAGAAGATTTCGGGTTTTTTTTTGGCTGGGCAGATAAACGGCACCAGCGGTTACGAAGAGGCCGCGGGCCAGGGAATCATCGCCGGAATAAACGCAGCCAGAAAGCTGCAAGGCAAAGAGCCAATTGTCTTGGGCAGGGACCAGGCCTATATCGGGGTAATGATCGACGACCTGATCACCAAAGGGATCGCCTCCGACGCCTCGGACAATGCGGAGTTCTTGGGCAGTCTTACCGAGCCTTACCGGATGTTCACCTCACGCGCCGAATATCGCCTGGCGCTGCGGGCCGACAATGCCGATCGAAGATTAACGCAAATCGGCAAATCGGTCGGGCTTGTCTGCGAGAAACGATGGGCCGGATTTCAAAAAAAGCTCGATGACATCCGCAGCCTCAAGAGTTATCTCGTCAACGAGCGCTCGCAGGGCACAAGCCTGTGGGAGCAGCTTCGCAAGCCGGGCAATACTGTGGCTGGAATGTTGCACGAAAATCCCGAGGTCAGGAATATGGGGCTGGCCGATAATGTGCTCGATGCCGCGGTTATAGATGCCAAGTATGAGGGCTATCTGGCCAAGCAGCAGCGCCTGGCCATGAGTATGCGGAGCCTTGACGACAAAAAGATTCCCGCCGACCTCGATTACCGCGGCATCCCGCATCTGCGGGCCGAGGCAAAAGAAAAGCTCTCCGCCTTCAGGCCCGGCACGCTCGGCCAAGCCTCCCGAATAAACGGCATTACCCCCGCTGATATCACCGTGATTCAGATTTACCTGAAGAAGAGTTCTAAATGCTGAGTCTCGTCATTCCGGCGAACCCCACAAGGCCCCTCGGCGGGGGCCTTAAGAGAGCCCGTCCTCCACGCACTGCGAAAGTATTGTAGGGCGGCGCTTGCCCCGCCGATTAGCTTGAATATGACTTTATACGATGCCATCTTTCTTCAGTCGACGTTTCATCTCTTGTAGTACACCATCAAGACTAACCTGAGGAGTTGTCATTGCGAGGAGGCCGAAGGTCGACGCGGCAATCTCAAACCGTCCGAAGCTCGGAGATTGCTTCGTCGTTTCACCCCTCGCAATGACATCCATCGTTTTAACCTTGACAGAGTAGCTTTGTGGCTATTCACTTCTCTGTACTACAATCCTTCAAATTCTTGTTTTTTCTGAGACTGTAGCAAGGTTACAGAGTATCCTGTTCGGTAGGCATTTGTTGCTTGGAGCCAAATCCTGGCAAAAACCCAATTTAATGTTTGGATCCGCTGGAACAGAAACTTG
>Ga0315288_10009035_pt1 | contig 12565 bp, 8 predicted proteins | sample YL17G11_20_MG_FD_203454 | JGI IMG/M metagenome (GOLD analysis project Ga0315288, IMG submission 203454) | Sediment microbial communities from Yellowstone Lake, YNP, Wyoming, USA - YL17G11_20 | ecosystem: Environmental > Aquatic > Freshwater > Lake > Sediment | place: USA: Wyoming | collected...
TCGTTCAACAGCTTCGCCCTCGTGAAGGCCCTCACAAATGGCGGGCCCGGTTCCGCGACGCGGATCATCACGCTGTTCATCTACGAGCAGGCATTCAAATATTCCTACTACAGCTACTCGAATGCGCTTGCCTGCCTGCTGTTCCTCTTCATCCTCGCCGTCACCGTCGTGCAGTGGAGGCTCCAGAAGAGATGGGTGCACTACTGAGCTCTCAGAAAGCGAGGGGCGTCGCCCTCCAGGCCGCCCTCTCCCTTTTCGTGTTCGCCGTGGGGCTGCTCATGATCACCCCCTTCCTCTTCATGCTGTCCGCCTCCTTCAAGCTTCCCGGACTCGTGTTCGTGGAGCCGCTGCGGTTGATCCCGCGCGTTGTCTTCCTGGGCAACTTCCAGCGCGTGTTCAGCGACCGCCTGTACCCGCTGTGGTACTGGAACAGCATCAGGATCGTCCTTCTCACCATCCCTCTGAGGGGCTTCGTCGTGTCGCTGGCCGCCTACGCCTTCGCCCGGCTCCGCTTCCGGGGCAAGAACCTCCTGTTCCTGCTCTTCATGGCGACAATGATGATCACCCCGGAGGCGACGCTCGTCCCCCGCTATCTCCTGTACAAGGCATTCGGGCTGATCGACAATCAGTGGGCCATCATCGTGCCCGCCGTTTTCGACGTGTTCTTCCTGTTCATGCTCCGCCAGTTCTTCATGACCATCCCGCAGGAGCTCTCCGAGGCTGCCTTCATCGATGGCTACGGGCACCTCCGCATCTACTGGCGGATCATCCTGCCCCTGTCCGCCCCCGCTCTGGTCACCATGATCCTCTTCACGTTCATCTGGATCTGGAACGACTACGCCAACCCCTTCGTGTTCATCAACTCGATGAAAAAGCAGCTCATCACGACCGGCCTGCAGTTCTTCCAGTCGCGCGAAGGGGCGAACTACGCGCTGCAGATGGCGGGAGCGACTTTCGCCGTGATCCCGACCGTCATTTTGTTCACCCTGACGCAGAAGTACTTCGTGCAGGGCATCGCCACGAGCGGGATCAAGGGGTAGGCTCATGAGCGCAGTGATGAGCGCAAAGGAACGACAGGAGCGGGCGGCGCGCCGCGAGCCCCTCAGTCCGAGGCTTCCGCACATCATCCACGGAGCGGATTATTTCCCCGAGCAGTGGATCGACTCCCCCGAGATACTGGAAGAGGACATGCGGCTGATGAAGCGCGCCGGCTTCAACGCGGTCAGCGTCGGGATGTTCGCCTGGAGCGCCCTGGAGCCCGAGGAGGGGAGGTACACCTTCGAGTGGCTGGATGCCCTCATGGATCGCGCGGCCCGCGCGGGCATCTTCGTTCTCCTCGCCACGCCGAGCGGCGCCCGGCCGGCCTGGATGTCACGGGCGTACCCCGAGGTCCTGCGGGTCAGCCCCGAGCGGCGCAGGAACCTCCACGGGCTGCGCCACAACCACTGCTACACCTCGCCGGTCTACAGGCAGAAGACTGCAGCCGTCAACCGGTTGATCGCCGAGCGCTACGGGGGCCACCCGGCGCTCCTGATGTGGCACGTGTCCAACGAGTATGGGGGAGAGTGCCACTGCGAGTTGTGCCAGCGGGCCTTCCGCGAGTGGCTGAAGCGACGTTACGACAGCTCGCTTGATGCACTGAACCGCTCCTGGTGGAGCGCCTTCTGGAGTCACACCATCACGGAATGGGAACAGATCGAGTCTCCCGCTCCGCACGGCGAGTCGCGCCTGCAGGGGCTCCTGCTGGACTGGAAGCGCTTCGTGACCGATCAGACCGTCGACTTCATGCTCTGCGAGATCGCGCCGCTGCGGGAGCTCGCCCCGCGCGTGCCGGTGACGACCAACATGATGGGCACCTACCCCGGCCTGAACTACTGGAAGTTCGCCCCCCACCTCGACGTGGCCAGCTGGACCAGCTATCCCGCCTGGCACGGGACTGGCGAGGTGTTCGACGCGCGCTCTCCCTGGGACCCCAAAGGTCGGGACTGGAGGACGGCCGCCGATACGGCCTTCGCGCACAACCTGATGCGCTCGCTCAAGGGCGGGAAGCCCTTCATGCTGATGGAGAGCGCGCCGACCTTCAGCAGCTGGCACGCGGTGTGGAAGCTGAAGAAGCCCGGCATGCAGGCGGCGAGTTCTCTTCTCGCGGTCGCGCATGGATCGGACACGGTGCAGTACTTCCAGTGGAGGAAGAGCAGGGGAGGAACGGAGAAGTTCCACGGCGCGGTTCTCGACCATGCCGGCTTGGAGGCCACCCGCGTCTTCGCGGAGGTTGCCGGGCTTGGCCGCATGCTCGCGGCGCTGGACGGGGTCGTCGGCACGCGGGTCCCCGCACGCGCGGCGATCATCTACGACTGGGAGAACCGGTGGGCGCTCGAGGGCGCGGACGTCGTGCCCGCGCAGGGTGACGGGAGCTACGAGTGGGCGTGCAAGAGGCATCACTCTCCCTTCTGGTCGGTGGGAGTCGCCGTCGACGTCATCGACATGGAGCAGGACTTCTCCCCCTACCGCCTTGTTGTCGCGCCGATGCTCTACATGATCAGGCCGGGGGTCTGGGAGCGGCTGGAGAGGTTCGTTCACGCGGGAGGCACGCTCGTCGCGACGTACTGGTCAGGGACCACGGACGAGCACGATCTGTGCTTTGCGGGCGGTTCTCCCGGGCCGCTGCGAAAGCTCCTGGGACTGCGCTCCGAGGAGATCGACGGCCTGTACCCGCGAGAGAGCAACCGCATGGTGCCCGAGGCAAGGAACGGGCTGGGCTTGTCGGGGAGCTACGAGATCCGGCGCTACTGCGAGCTGATTCACCCCGAGTCCGCGTGCGTGTTCGCAACCTACGGAGGGGATTTCTACAAGGGAACGCCTGCGCTCACCGTGAACGAGTTCGGCGACGGCGCGGCCTACTACCTTGCCGCGGACGCAGATGAGCGTTTCCTGCTCGATTTTTACGCCGCGCTTGCAAGAAGGCTCGACCTGCATGGGGCGATCCCGGCCCGTCTTCCTCAGGGGGTCTGCGCACAGCTCAGAACCGACGGTACAACGGAGTTTCTGTTTCTCCTCAATTTCGCGCGGGAGCGTCAGAGGGTGAGATTGGGAAAGGGACTGCTCGTCGATGTCCTGAGCGGCGGGAGCCGCAGCGGCGCGATCTCCTTGGAGCCTTTCGGCGTTGCCGTTCTCAAAAGGAAGGTTGCTTCGCTCTGAACCAGTGAAACCTCTGCGCCGGCGCCCGAGTGGAGCGAAAAAACCCCCGGGCAGCGGCCGGGGGTTCCACGATGTCTGACCGACTCTTGCCAGCCGACTCTTGCCAGCCGACTCTTACCAGATCTGGAGGAGCGTCCCAGCCCGGGTCAGGTACCACATCAGGAACACGCCCGTGATGACGGCGACCCCGTAGAACCAGAGTGCGAGGGACGTGCTCTCGTCCCTGCAGGCGATCCCGATGGCGAGGCTCATCGCGAGTGTGGCGACGAACCCCACGAGGGCGAAGATCCCGGCGATGAGGTTCTCCGCGTAGATCGCCGCGTAGCAGAAGGCGAAGCTGAAGACGAGGAGAATGATCGCACCAATGAGGAACACAAGGAAGTTTCTGGTCATAAGATGCTCCTTTTACCCGTTATCTCCACGGAAGCTCTTGTCTCTCGACACCCGTCTCCCCCCATCCTATAGACTTTTCGACAAATTTCAAGACGGCGCGCAAAAAAAGATGCCCCAGAGGAAGTCCACGGCTGCAGGACGGATCGCCGCCCGTCGCCGCCACTATTCATCCGTTGGGCTGTTGCGTCTTTCGCCTTTTGTCCGCGCCTCGTGCGCATCCAGAGCCGCGATCCTCTCCGCGAGGGTGGGATGGGAGTAGTGGAAGAAGCTGTACAGGGGATGCGGCGCGAGGTTGGAGAGGTTCTCGCGGGACAGCCGCAGGAGCGCGGACCTCATGCCGCCGGCCGATCCGGTGGCGTCGACGGCAAACCTGTCCGCCTCGTACTCGTGCCTGCGCGACCACATCGAAAAGAGCGGCGTGAGGAAGAACGTGAAGGGTCCCGCGCAGAAGGCGAGCAGGACCAGCAGCGCGTGCGGGCTCGCCTCGCGGAAGCCGAAGGCCTGGAACAGCGGCGGCCAGCGCAGCAGCAGGCCGGCGATCCAGAACCCCGCGAGTGACAGGGCGAGCGAGACGGCGAGCCCCTTGCGGAGATGGTGTCTCCTGGCGTGCCCGATTTCATGAGAGAGAACGGACAGGATCTCCTCCTGGTCCGCGCTCCCGACGAGGGTGTCGAACAGCACGATCCGCTTCGCCCTGCCCAGACCCGTAAAGTAGGCGTTGGAATGGCGTGAGCGCCTGCTGCCATCCATCACGAAGACGCCCTTTGCCCGGAAGCTGAGCCTCGCTGCCAGGCCGAGGATCGCCTCCCGCAGGGGGCCTTCCGGAAGCGGGGTGAACTTGTTGAAAAGCGGCGCGATCACGATGGGGTACAAGGTGCTCATGACGATCTGGAACGCGGACATGGCGGCGAAAGCCCACACCCACCACAGGCCGCCCGCCGCATCCATGAACCAGAACAGCCCGAGGAGGACAGGGATCGCGATCACGGTGGACACGGCGAGGCCCTTCAGCGTGTCGACAACGAACAGGCGCGGGGTCACGCGGTTAAAGCCGAATCTCGCTTCGACAGAGAAGGTCGAGGCGAGCGAGAAGGGCAGCCCGATCAGCCAGGAGAGCAGGGAGAGGCAGGCGATGAAGAGAAACCCCTGAAGGTAGCGGTGGACGGGCAGCAGCCGCATGCCGGCATCGACGATCCCCAGGAACCCCGTGAGCACGGCGGCAAGGAGGGCGGCGGATGAGACCGCACCCGCGAGCAGGCCGAGCCTCCCTCGCGCAAGCGTGTACGAGACCGAGCGCGCATATGTCTCGCCGTCCACCGCTCCCGCGAACACAGCTGGAACCGAGCCTGCATGCCTTCTCGCGTGTCGGAGGTTCAGCAGGGTGAGGAAAACGTCCCAGCCCAGCTCGAGAATGAAGAACGCGAGGTACAGGGCGAGGATCGTTCGAGCCAGCATTTCTCCCTCCGGGAGAGAAAGCTACCCCCGCGTCGCCGCAAAGGCAAGGATGGCGAGGCTGAGCCCTACCGGCTCAATTGGGCGGAGGGATCGCGGGCCGACTCCACCGAGGCGATGAACGCGGCGACCGTCCTCCTGTGCACGAGCACGCGCTCTGGGAAATCGTCCCACAGCGGGGTTTCGACGGTGTAGGATTGGCGGGTTCCGTGCAGCCGCGCGTAGTGTTCCAGCGAGAGCCTTCCCGCCGCCGCGATCCAGGGCAGGGCGGCGGCGGGGATCCGCAGTACGCCCCCGCGGGTGCGGAAGATCCCCTCGCGGTAGTTCTCCTGCGCGGGCTTGCCCAGGTCCCGCAGGATGCGCGCGTACTCCCCGCCGAGGCCCGGCCCGGGCGGGAGGTACTGGTAGATGAAGTAGCCGTACTTCTTCGACTCGTGCAGGTCCATGACGAGATCATAGGGCCCGTTCTTCCTGATGAGCTCCCTGATCATCGCCGCCTCGCGCGTGCGTCCCGAGGCGAAGTCCCTGTTCATGTCCTCGCCATCCCCGTTGTAGCGGTAGCCGTAGACCCACCCCCAGGGGTTCGCCACGGGAACGATGTCGATCGCCGCGGCGGGCCACGCGGAGGGCTCCCGCGCGAGCTCGCCGGCGAGCGAGAGCAGGGCCTCGACCCCGGATGTCTCGGTGCCGTGCACGCCGCTCACCAGGAGGACCTTCAGCGGGCGCGCCTCCTGAGCGGCAGCGCGGAAACTGAGGAGGGGAACGGGGAACGACGCACCGCGGTAGCTCACCGTCCCCAGGACTGCACGCGTGAGCCGCGGGGACCGCGGGAGCGCTTCCAGCCTGCCTTGAACCGACTGCCAGCTCCTCTGCGGCCAGAAGACGAACGAGGGGCCGGGCCAGTTGGAGGCCCGGAAGTGGGAGCCGGCTGCGATCGCCGCCATGATGCCCGCATTGAGGGCGAGGAACCCCAGCAGGGTGCAGAGGGCGGGCAGGAAACCGCGTCTTTTCAGCAGCGCGCGCGGATTGAGAAAGCGGATGAAGCTCATCGGTGCTGTCGGGCTGTCCTTCGCGGTGAGTATGCCGCGAGGGGGGTGGGACTTCAAGGGATCTTCGAAAAAACCTTTGCAAAAAGACGGCGTTTACCGTACATTGACTGCATCAGGAGGCACAAATGAAACTGACGATCACGCATCAGGAAAAGTACTCGCGCGGAGAGCTTCTCCTGCGCACGTTCTTCGGCTGGCTGTACATCGGCATCCCCCATGCCTTTCTCCTCATGTGCGTGGGGGTCTGGTCGGCCATTCTCTCCTTCGTGACGTTCTGGGTCGTGCTGTTCACCGGCAAGTTCCCCGAGAGCATCTTCAACTTCCAGATCGCCTTCAACAACTGGGGGCTCCGCGTGATGGCATCGCTCGCCAACCTCGTCGACGGCTACCCCGCCTTCTTCCCCAAGGGGGCGAGCGACAAGGTGAAGCTCGAAGTCCCGCGGCCCGAGCGGGTCAGGCAGGGCCTCGTCATCGTGCGGCTCCTTTTCGGCTCGATCTACGTGGGGATCCCACACTATTTCTGCTTGTCCTTCCGGCTCATCGCCACCGGCGTCATGCAGTTCCTCGCCTGGTGGGCGGTGATTTTCACCGGCACGTATCCCTCCCGCTGGCATGCCTTCAACGTGGGGACCCTGCGCTGGAGCACGCGCGTGGGCCTGTACATGGGGTACTTCACCGACGAGTACCCGAAGTTCACGGGCAAGGAGTACTAACGACCCCGGAGGCGGGAATCCCCGGGGCTCAGGCCCCGGGGAGGCCGCCCGGTTTTCGAGGAGACGCGCCATGAGCAGCGAAGAAACCGCACCGCAGGGGGCGATCCGCCTCCCACAGCCTGACGAGATTCCCGAGCGCGAGAAGGAGGACGCCATGGCGGCGTACCTCATGATGTTCGCCTCCCTCGCGATCGGGCTCCCCATTCCACTGTTCAACCTCATCGCCTCCTTCGTGTACTACCTCGTGAACAGGAAGAGTTCCCGGTTCGTCGCGTTCCACGCCCTGCAGGCCCTGCTGTCGCATATCCCGGTCGTCCTGCTGAACGCGGGGCTCGTCGCATGGCTGATCGTCGTCCTGGTGACGGGACTGCACTTCACTGGCGGGTTCTTCTGGTACCTCATCTTCGTCCTGGCCCTGAACATCGCCTACATCGTCATCTCCATCATCGCCCTCATACACGCCCGCAAGGGGCGGTTGTACTACATCCCGCTCTTCGGCAGGCTCTCCTTCTCGCGCTTCTACGGCCCGAAGGCCGAGGCGCGTCAGAAGACGGCCGCGTGGGAGAACAGGCCCCCGGAGGGGATTTGAGCGCTCGCGCCCGCCTGGCCAGGGAGCTCGCATGGGTGCTCGCCGTCGTGGCGGCGATCGCCGCCCTTGCCTTCGGCGCTGCGCGCCTGTTCTTCTCTCGACCCGTTCCCGCCCCGGACATTCCCCGCTCCCTCGACGCCGGCCTGAAGCCCCTGATGCTGAAGCAGATCAGGGCGGAGAACCGGCTCGTCGAGACTCCCGTCGTGGCGAGCGCGATCGCCGCCATCATGGACCGGCTCGCTCCCGCCTACGCGGCGATGCCGGCCGAGGACGGAGGCGTCTCGAAGGCGGCTTCGAAGGAAGGGCGGCCGGCGATTGAGATCCTCGTGATCGACTCCCCCGTGATAAACGCCTTCACCGTCCCCGGCGGGGTCGTGTGCGTGTACACGGGCCTGATGAAAACGCTCTCTTCCCCGGAGGAGCTGGCCGCGATCCTGGCCCATGAGATGTCCCACGCCGCCTTCCGCGACCCCCTCACGCAGCTCGCCCGCAATGTCGGCATGGCGACCCTCGCGAGCGTGCTCACCGGGGGGCAGGGGGAAACCCTCGCGCAGGGGCTCCTCGCCGACCTGGTCAGCCTGCGCTACGGCCGGGCGGCGGAGGACAGGGCGGATGAGTTCGCCATCGCCCTGCTCGCGAAGGCGGGGATCGATCCGGCGAGCTACGGCAGCGCTCTCTCGCGGATCAAGGGATCCAACCCGAAGGACATGAAGCTCCTTCGCTACCTCGATCCGCATTCGCCGATCGACGAGCGGATCAGGAGCGCCGGGGAGCGCGCGAAGGCCGCAGACGCGAAGGCCGCGGCTGCGGGGTTGAAGGCGAAGAGGATCGCGGTGGACTGGAAGAAAATCCTGAAGGCCCTGCCCTCCGTTCTCGAGCCGACGGACTGAAAGCCGACGCCATGCCGGAAGCGACGGGCGGCGCCTCCCTCTTCCATCCCCTCACCAGTTCGTGGTTCGCCGAGGTCATGGGCGAGCCGACCGAGGTCCAGCGCCGGGCATGGCCCGTGATCGCGGGCGGTTCGCACGTGCTCGTCTCCGCCCCCACGGGGACGGGCAAGACCCTCGCTGCCTTCCTCTGGGGGATCGACCGCCTGGCCACCGGCGCCTGGTCCACGGGCAAGACTCGTATTCTCTACGTCTCCCCGCTCAAGGCCTTGAACGCCGACATCCAGCGGAACCTCCTCTCGCCGCTGGGAGAGCTCGAAGCGCGCTTCCATGCGGCCGGCGTCCCGTTCCCCCGGATCCGCGCCCTCACGCGAAGCGGCGACACTCCTGCCGGCGACCGACGGAGGATGCTCGCGGACCCACCGGAAATCCTCATCACGACGCCCGAGAGTCTCAACCTCATCCTCTCGAGCCCGAACGGCCGGCTGATGCTCGACGGCCTCCAGACGGTGATCCTCGACGAGATCCATGCCGTGGCGGGGACGAAAAGGGGCACGCATCTGGTGACCGCGGTCGAGCGGCTGGTGCGCCTCGCGGGCGAGTTCCAGCGCATCGCGCTGTCCGCCACGGTGAAGCCCCTTTCCGTCGTGGCGGAGCTCATCGGGGGCTACCGGGTGGAGCGGGACGGTGGGAGAGGCGGGACAGGCGGCGCCGGCGCCGCCGCCGCAACCGCATACGTCAAGCGGAGCGTAGAAGTCGTCCACTGTCCGCATGCGAAGAGCTACGAGATGGTCATCTCGTTCCCGGGGGGGACGCCCGAACAGCCGATGTGGGACGCCCTCGCCGCCGAGTGCCGGGCGATCATCCGCTCGGGCCGATCCACGCTGTTCTTCGTGAACTCCCGCCGGCACGCCGAGAAGCTCAGCAGGCTGATCAACGAGGGCGAGGCCGAGACCCTCGCATGGTCGCACCACGGCTCGCTGTCCCGGGAGCTTCGCCTCGTCGTCGAGGAGAGGCTGAAGCGGGGGGAGCTGAAGGCGATCGTGGCGACCAGCTCCCTCGAGCTGGGGATCGACATCGGCGCCCTCGACAGGGTCGTGCTCGTGCAGACGCCGTTCTCCGTCGCATCCGCTGTTCAGAGGATGGGCCGGGCGGGGCACGGGGTGGGGCAGGCGAGCAGGGCCGTGATCTTCCCCCTGCACGGACGGGACATCGTGGATGCCGCCGTGACGGCCTCCTGCGTGCGGGAGCAGGACATCGAGAGCATCGAGCCCGTGATCTGCCCGCTGGACGTCCTCGCGCAGCTCATCGTCTCCATGACGTCGGTGGAGACGTGGAGCGTGGAGGAACTGTACGACGAGATCCGGGCGAGCGCCCCGTTTCACACGCTGCCCCGGCGCGCCTTCGACCTGGTGCTCGCGATGCTCGCGGGCCGTTACGAGGAAACGCGTCTGCGCGAGCTCTCGCCGCTGGTGTCCGTCGACCGCATCGAGGGCACGGTCCTGGCCCGCGAAGGCGCTCGGCTGCGCCTTGCGACCAGCGGCGGCACGATTCCCGACCGCGGATATTTCAGCCTGCGCACGGCCGACACGAAGGCTTTGCTGGGCGAGCTGGACGAGGAGTTCGTGTGGGAGAGGTCGGTCGGCGACAGCTTCATCCTCGGAACACAGGCATGGAGGATACAGGCCATCGGCCACCAGGACGTAGAGGTCGTCCCCGTCTCCACCAGGAGCGCGATGTCCCCCTTCTGGAAGGCGGAAGAGAGGAACAGGGGGTTCCACCTGTCGCAGCGCATCGCCCGGGCTCTCGAGGACTGGAACGGGAGGGTGGGGGCGCCGGGCTTTGTCGATGAGCTGGCGGAGGCCTACGGGCTCGAGCCGGGGGCGGCCAAGGCCCTCGCGAGCTTCCTTGCCCGGCAGAAAGAGGCGACAGGCGCCGACCTTCCCCACCGCCACCACCTCCTCGTCGAGCATGCGAGAGACCTCGCGCCGGGAGGCGGCGGGGAGACGGCGGCGGGGTACAGGATCGCGCTCCATACCCTCTGGGGAGGGAGGGTGAACCGGCCGTTCAGCCTCGCGCTTTCCGCAGCGTGGGAGGAGAGATTCGGGCGGCGTCCCGAGTGCTTCCAGACCGACGACACGATCCTCCTCATCGACGCCGCTGACCATGGCGCCGCCGAGATCCTCGGTCTCGTGCGGCCGGAGAACGTGGAACGCCTCCTACGGAAGAGGCTGGAGGGCAGCGGGTTTTTCGGCGCCCGGTTCCGCGAGAACGCCGCGCGGGCACTGCTCCTGCCCCGAGCATCGATCAAGCGGCGCATGCCGCTGTGGCTCACCCGGCTTCGCGCAAAGGCGCTCTATGCCGCCGCTTCGAAGTACGACGATTTCCCGCTTCTGATCGAGACATGGCGGACCTGCCTGCGGGACGAGTTCGACATGGAGAACCTCTCGATGCTCCTCGGTGAGGTCTCCGACGGGACGATCCGGATCGGCGAGGCATCGACCTCCACGCTCTCGCCCTTCTGCGGAAACATCGCCTGGAAGCAGTCAAGCTCGCTCATGTACGCGGACGATGCGCCCGGCGGCGACGGCAGGACGGCCCTCCGCGGCGACCTCGTGCGCGAGCTCGCGCTCTCCGCCCAGCATCGGCCCCGCATTCCCCGGGAGGTGGCGAGTGAGTTCCAGGCCAAGCTCCAGCGCACCGCGGAGGGGTACGCGCCCCGGGACTCGCGGGAGATGCTGGACTGGCTGAAGGAGCGCGTCCTTCTGCCCCAGGACGAGTGGGATGCGCTCCTCGCGGCCTGCGAGCGGGACGGCGGCGCCCGCAGGGAGGAGATCGAGGCGGGGATCGCGGGAAAGCACACCGCGGGGGAAGTCGTGGCGGCGCGCGAGACGCTGCCCCGCCTGCGCCGTTGCCTCGAAGCAGGCAACGACGAGGAGCTCACCGACCTCATCGCGCAGTGGCTGCGCTTCTACGGACCCGTCGAGCCTTCTTTCGTCGGGAAGGTTTTCGGGCTGCCCGAGCAGCGGCTCGCGGCGGTGCTGCGGGACCTCGTCGAGGAGGAGAGCCTCGTCGTCGATCGGCTCATCGAGGGCTCGGAGGCCGTTCTCGCCTGCGACAGGGAGAACCTGGAGAGGCTGCTGCGGATCTCGCGCGCGGCTCGAACGCAGGCGGCCCTCCCGACGCTCCCCGTGGACCGGCTGCCGCTGTTCGTCGCAGCTCAGCAGGGGCTGGTGGAGCGCGGTTCCACCGTCGAGGAGCTGAAGCGCGGGCTGGAGACGCTCTTCGGCCTCGCGCTTCCCGCCCGCCTGTGGGAGGAGGAGGTGCTTCCCGCCCGTCTTTCGGGCTATCAGCCTCGGGGGCTGGACCAGCTCATGCGCGAGTCGGGCCTGCTATGGTTCGCAAGCGGGAAGCGCCGGATCGGCTTCTGCCTGCGGGAGGACGCGGAGCTGTTCCTGGAGCCCGCGGCCGGCTCCGAACAGGCGCGCTGCGACGCGATCTTCCCCGGCAAGACCGGGAAGTTCGGCTTCTGGGACCTCGTGCGCGGCTCATCGACGGGCACGGCGGCCCTCGCCGATGAGCTGTGGCGCCTCGCGTGGAAGGGAGTCGTGTCCAACGATTCCTTCCAGCCCGTCCGGCGCGGAATCGCGACGGGGTTTCGAGCCGAGCCCGCTGTCGTGGAGGGAGGCCGGCGCAGGAGGAGTCTCGACCGCTGGCAGGCCTCCCGGCCGGCCGAGGGGTACTGGTTCCGGCTCGAGGCAGGCTCGGGCGGGAAGGATGCCCTGGAGGAAGAGGAGACCAATCGGGACAGGATCCGCCAGGTCCTCCGTCGCTTCGGCGTTGTGTTCCGCGAGATCCTCGAGAACGAGCTGCCGCTCCTGCGCTGGTCACGGCTGTTCAGAAGCCTTCGACTGATGGAGTTCTCGGGTGAGGTTGTGGCGGGCAGGTTCTTCACCGGCATCCAGGGGCTGCAATTCGCCTCCCCGGCCGCACTCGAGGGGCTGGCCGGCCTCGCGGGAACTTCCGCGCTCGATGAGGCGGTGTACTGGATGAGCGCCGCCGACCCCGCCTCCCTCGCGGGCGTCGGGCTGGAGGGCCTGAAGGGCAGTCTTCCCCCGCGCCTGCCGACGACCCACATCGTGTTCCGCGGAGGCGCGCCCGTCCTGGTGTCTCGGCGAAACGGGCTAGACCTGGATTTCCGGATCCCGGCCGACGACCCGATGATCCCCCGGTGCCTCGAGTTCGTGAGGGTGCTCACCGGCCGGGAGGCAGCCCCGCTCCGCG